>Ga0187893_10001989_pt1 | contig 46353 bp, 12 predicted proteins | sample MA1701074metaG_FD_139574 | JGI IMG/M metagenome (GOLD analysis project Ga0187893, IMG submission 139574) | White microbial mat communities from a basaltic lava cave in the Kipuka Kanohina Cave System on the Island of Hawaii, USA - MA170107-4 metaG ... | reverse complement strand
GGCATGCCTTCGGCCGTATAATCTCTCCTATATCTCTCCAGAATTGAGGAGTCGTCTTCCGCAAACACGATTTCTGTAACCGGCTTGGATGACGTTAAAGGAAGTGCCAGCACCTCGGCGCGGGAAGCTTCGCTGGGTTGATAGAATTCATTGAAAAGTTTTCGATAAGGTTCCTCGAGTAAAGAGGTCAAGGTTGGGAAATTGGTCTGCTCGGAAACTTGAGCAGAGAGGTTTTTCCATTCTCGGGACATCTCTCGGAAAGATTCCTTTAAAGGGTTCCCCTCTTCCAAAATTTCTGAATAACGCTCGCTCACAACCGATCGATACATGAAAAGCGCGGCCAACACCACTTTCTGGCTGAAGGCCGGCGGCAAAGAAGGATGGCTTTGATGGTACCGCAAGCTTTCATTGAGAAAGGAATAAAGGTCGTTTAAAATGCCGCGCCCCATCCGCGAAAGGGTGATGGCATCGGTCAATACCTCCTCTGCCCCGTACATCACGGCCTCTTCGCCGCTAAAATCGGAAAGCGAAATTCCAAGAGGCCCAAATTGGGCGCCTTGAAAGGCCGTTCGGATCCTTCGGACCAGTTCCCATTCCCTCTCCATATTCTCCTCGTGAATGGACTCGTGCGTGCCGATATAAGATGCCACTTTGATCACGGTAGGGCTCGTTGCCTTGGGACTTCCCAAATTGATTGTATAGATCTTTCTTTCTCGATTCTGAATCACATGAGCCGTGCGATGAGGATCGGAAACAAGTTCTACGTCCATCCTTTTCGAAATTCCGCCCACTTGAACAAGGGAGGCCAGAAACTCATCCAGGGTTGAGAGTGTCCAACCCATTGCTTTTGCCGCAGCAAAATTTCCTTCGCCCTTTCCCAATGCTTCAACCTGAGAAAGTTCCAGGAAGGGATATTTATTGACCAGCGATTGGGGTGTCATCTCCAGCTCCGCTCCAAACGACGGTGTGCCTTCGGTTGAGCGCACCTCGGCGCGGCTATCAAATTTTGATTGACGACGTTCTAAGTTCGTTGAGAGTTTCTCAGCGGATATTTCATGGGGTGTACTTGTAAAGGTGAGATTGAATCCTTGCGTCTTTGCTTTCTCTTCGTCGATTGCGACAATTGAGAAAGCACCGTATATTACACTGAGCAATTCCATGGGTCCCAAGTACCTCTGATAAATTTTCTCAAATTTCCATGAATGAATAAACGCATTCACATTCTTTCCGATTTGTTTAACATTCGCATTGGAAGTCCCAGGAAATTTGAGAAGAAAGCCGGCTGAATTTACGGGTTTATCACCCCTCAAATAAGAGACTTGCACCTGAACATCCTCATCCTCTTTTAACCGATAAGAAGAAATGAGATATTTGTCACCATAATAAGTGTAACTACCCTCCCATTGATGGAAAGGTTTTGTTTCTCTTCTTCCCCGCACCTCGGCGCGACGACGCCACTTTGGGGCTTCGTCGAGGCCGGAGCCCTTGACAGGTTGGGGGGCTTTTGATAGGCTTCTTCCTTCGAAAGAGGATTCCAAAAGATGCCCAAACCACCGCAAAAAGGCCCTGAATACTCGCGTGAGCGAGAATGGAAAGTCATCCTTGAAGATCTTCAAGGCCAATTCAAGGTATTTGGAGAAGGACAAGGCGATCTTCGCCAACGAGTGGAACGGATTGAACAGAAGCTTGAAAGACTCGACGGGATTGAAAGCGACGTCTCGCAGATCAAATCCTTCCTTAAACCTCTTATCGCCCAAGTTTCCAACCACGACCGGCGCTTGAGCACTCTCGAAAATCAACGTTAGTTTCCCTTTTTCCTCCCTCCGCACCTCGGCGCGGCGGGGAGTGGTGAGAACTTGGTGGCTGAAATTAAGCACCCGAATCATGCCTTTCGGGCCCGCATCGGGGGCATAGTAGACCCGGTGCGTTTCGGGCTGGGCAAGAAAGCCCGCATAATCGCCGGAATAGACGGCGAGGATTCCGGGGATTTCCGTCAGCATGGAAAAGTCCCCGGCCCACGGCGCATAACCGTCTCCCGCGGCGAGGAGGTTTTTGGCCGTCAAGGTCGCGTCAAAATTTTTCTTGAGGTAGTCCAGGAGTTTCCAAACGCCATCGGCTTTGCTCATGGGCATGACGTCGAGATCAAGCCTGCCGGCTGCCGTGGCCACTTTTTGGCCGGTTACTTTGAAAACGAAATCACGGACAATCGTTACCGCCTTTTGTTTCTGATCCGCGGTCACGGACTTGGGATTGAGGAAATTCAAAGAAAGCGACTGGCGCGTTTGGCTTACGACAACTCGCGGCTGGATGTCCAGCCCCGCTTGGTCTTTCAACAGTTTCTGTAAGTCCGCGAATTTCGCCTCGACCCCCTTGATGACCCCTTCCATATTCACCGGCTCCCAAATGTTGGTCCACCGCGGCTTATCATCCCCCTGGCTGAAAAAGCCGGCATCTCCCCCGAATTTCGACAGGACAAAAAGCCGGCTCCAATATTGAGGGGAAATACGCCGGACTAAATATTCGTAAACCCGGTTTCGATTGCTGCCCGTCGAAACCGCGACAAACTGCCCTTTGGCCAAAAGCGCCTCGATTTCGCGGATCACGTCCCCGGGAACGGCGGATTGCTCCCACTCGCCCCCTTCCGCCGAGCGCAGGGTCCGGTCAAAATCATAAACGTGCACTTTGATATCGCGGCTTCTCATAATTTGTTGAATACTCTCCCAATCTTCGCGCCGCTTGGCCTCCTGTTGGGATTCGCTCGAGGCGGGGCGCCCGGCGCCGAGATGCCAGCCGTGCGGAACGGCTCCGAGCATTTCTTCATGAGTCAGACCAAAACGTTTCATCCAGGGAACGCCGTGGCCGCGGACGAGCGCATCCAGCGTGCGAAGCCTGCCGCGTCCGGTCGTGTCGAGCCAATCGTCTCCGGCCTCGTCCTCCACGAATTCAAAACGCTCCTGCCACGTCGCGCGGCCGACCATGGCTCCCATGGCGCCGTGGTCGAGGTCCGTTTCCATCTTTCCGATGAACTGATCAAATTTTTCGCCGGCGCTCAAGACGACCCAGGGCCTCCGCCCCGCGGCCGCGTTCTCCCACTTGGCGTAGTTAATAGTCACTCCGTCCAAGGGCTCCAATTTGAGGATGTCCGCGTATTCGCGTAAAAGGCGCGCCGATTGAATGGCGTTGATGCGCTGTCTTTGAGCAAAGGCGGCGCTATTCTTGTCCTCTCCTTTTCTTGGGAAGGTGAGTTCTTCGACCATCAAAAGAATCCCCTCCCGATCGGCCTCTTCTTTCACCTTCCGGGTAAATTCGAGTTGCTGGCGCGTAAAGGCTTCATCTTCCACATCCATATAAACAAGAAGTTTCAGGGCGGTGGCTCCCATGCGTTTTGCTTTGGCCACGGTGACGCCGGGTTCATATTCGGCGGGCGCAGGGTCATAGGATTTTTCAAGGCGGACGATCCAACCCGTGTTTCTCGGAAGGATTCCTTCGCTGACGATATCCAGCGCGGCGTAAGGAAGATCGATAAGAATTCCGGTCGGAAGGTCGCCGAGCTTCCTCACGAGTGTCTTTTTCGCTTCGAGATATTCTTCATAGGTTGGACGGTACTTGACGTCGTCTTTGGTGAGGAGGCGCAGTTTCGCCCTCGCAACAAGGAAACGCCGGAAAGAATTGCTTTGGTCCATGGCCATGATATTGGCGAGCCCCCGTTCATTCGTCACGCCGTTCAGACCCAAGAGTTTTCCCAGGGGAAGGTTCTTGAAATATTCTTTTCCTTCGGCCAACTCGGAGGGCAAGCTCTCGAGGTCATGTTGATAGGCGTCAATGATTGAAGCCGGTGAATCCCGGTGAATGGGCGGATGTTTTCTCATCACGTCATCCACGCTCGGCAAAGTCGTCCGGGGAACGGAGGTGTTGTGGCCCGCGGAATAATTAGGATACTTTGTAAACCATCTTTCTTCGGGGACCGCCAGATCGCCCCAGTAAAGATTCGAGCGGGTGCGCACACCGTCTTCCAGGTCCCTCAAAACCGGTGCCGCATACCGGTCCACCAGGGAATTGACCGCCTTCATGCGGCGCACCCCTTCGGTCCGCAGAAATTGATCGCGTTCCGCGGGAGAGCCTTGGGTGATCGCGTCTTGAAAAAGAGCCCGTCCCGCCGCATAACCGCTCGCCCCAGCTTTGACCGCAAGCTCCAACTGTCTCTCGAAAACTTCAAAAGTGACGCCGGCTGTGGGAAGGACCCATGGTTTCTCGGCGGTCTGATTCAGAATTCTTAAATTTTCCCAAATTTCCTCGTTCGACATCAAGTCGATATCGCCCGGAAATTCGAGCTTCAAAATGTCGGCATAGGGGTTCAAAAGACAGGCTGATTGAATGGCGTTCCGGGCCTGGCGGCGCGCATAGCGGAGTTTCAGATTGCGGTATTCGCGGGAATTCTTTCCGTATTTTTTCTCGACCCGCTGAAATTCCTCTTTTTCCGACGGGCGCATAAAAGTCAACGCTTCCACCATGATCAGCATGTCATATTTGGCTGCTTCGCGCGCCGCTTCGTGAACGAATTCCAACTGCTTCTTCGTGTATTCCGGGTCATCCACATCCATGTAAACGAGGAGTTTCACGATGTTGTCGGTGCTGTTGGCTTTGATATCGGCCATGGTCCAGCCGGGCTCTTTGGCGGCCGGTTCCCCTCCGCTTGTCGACTTTTCATAACGGAACATCAGGGCCGTGTCCCGCGGCACCGCGCCGGCATTCACGGCCTGGCGGGCGCCGTAATTCACGTCATGGAGAACGGCCGTGGCATAAGGGGCCAAATATTTCGAAACGGCAATTTTGGAGTCGGTCATCCCTTCAGGAGAAACCACAATTGCGTCCCTCACTCCCCCTTCTTCACGCCCTTCATGGTACTGGGTCAGAAGCCTTTCAATGCCCCCCATCTGATCCAATGCCACAAACTTGAGCGTCCCGTTTTTGGGATCCATCGCCCGGGTGAGGCCGCGCAGTTTGCCCGGAGAGAGATTCTCGAAGTGTTGTCTTGCGGTACGGGAACGGGGCACGCCGCCGATATCAGCCAATTCGTCCCGAATGGACTGGCGCGCTTTTCTTTCCTTTGCGCCGAGTTCCGTGATCTTTTTGGGATTTTTCACAATGCGCTGCGTCATGCCGAGTTCGCCGCCTTTTCTTGAATCTCCCTGAATTTCGATGACGTTCACAAGATAATCATCCTGGCGGTCTTCCAGTTTTCGAACGCCCGGGACTCCAAAGACTCCGCTTCCCGTGATGAAGGCGATCGAGGCCTGAATTTCCCCTTTGATATCGACGGAGCGAAGGAGCTTTTGGCCTTCTAAGATGGCTTCAGCGTCGGTCTTGCCGCTCGCTTTCCGGAGGCGGGTGATCTCGTCAACTTCGGTTTCGCCGTTGTCGTTGACTTCGCTTTCATGGAAGGCGTAGCGGCGCTTCATGTCAAAGGCGCGGCTCGCATGGCTCGCGTCCGTATCATTGATTTCCTTGGAATAAATTCGACCGACACCCACGGCCCCCTGTTTTGTCAGGGCAGCGGCCACGGCCAAATTGGCGGCCCCTTCCGGAGCGCCGCCCACCGTCCACAACACTCTGTGTTTCCCGCTAGTCGCTTTGACGCCACTGGCAACGTCGCGGACCGCGCTGTAGACGCCGTGTTCAAAGGTGCCTTCCTCGATCTCCATGACGCTGACTCCCAATTCTTTGAAGGCACGGATCATGGCGGCTTCGCGGTCGCGTTTCATCACCACAATTTCGAGGTCGCGAATGCCGTTTTTCAGGTCATTGGCCTTCGCGATCAACTCGAGGATTTTTTTGACGTTTTCCCGGAGCTCGGCCGGATTTTCCGAATAAACATCCGGATCGAGAAGGCGCGAAAGTTTCCTGACCCACGCGGGCGGGACATTGGTCACAAGGACATGCATGTAAGCGTCCGGAATGTAGCCCAGAGATTCAAGGCCCTTCCCTGTGAGGCGGACCGATGTGCCTCCGGAATCTTTGGGCTTCAATCTTTCAAAAGGAACGCCTTTGTTTCCTGTAATGGTGGGCTCGGTCCCTTCCACGTCGTCCCCGCCGGATTTGACGATTCCTTTATAGGCCCGGTTTATATTCAGGATTTCTCCGGCTGCTGAAGTCACCACATCATCCCGGCCCCCGCCTTCATTGAAGTGCTCTTCAACCGCCACCCCTTCTTTAATGGCGGTCCCCATGCGCGTATCAAAAGCCACGGCGTCGGCCTCGGCTTTATCAATCTCTTTCGCCTTCTTGTCTTTTTTGAGGGCCTTGCCGACAAATCCGTGAGCTTCTACCGCAGCGGCCACATTTGCCGTCGAATGGGTGGCAAACCCATTGGAATCGAGACTCTGTCCGAGGTTCGCTCTCATCCGGTCCTCACGCATGTGAAGGCGCGGAAGCTGGGCCAAAACCGCCCTCACCGCTCTTCGGACAGAACGGTTCGTATGGTCCTGATACGCATCTTCCAAAAGACGGGTGTGAATCTTTTTATGATGAGGCTGGCGGATAATCGCCAAGGCCACGTCCGCGGCGAATCTTAAATTCTCGCGCTTTGCGGCCAGGAACCGGATCGCCCGGATCAGATGTTTCTCCCAATCCGCTCCGGACAATTTGGTCTCTAAACCGTCGCGGCGTACGGCCGCTTTTTCCATGGCGGCCGAAATTTTTGCGAAGGCAGCCGGGTTGACGCTCGCGCTTCCCACGGCTGCGCCTTTTACACCCGGCTGCTTCGCTAATTCCGCTGCAATCTTTTCAGTCACACTCCCGCCGTAGATCACATGAGCTTTCCGGCCCACGCTTCTTCCGTGATGGACGGCAAGCCAATTCCTGATCCAACCGATTCTAAGATTCACCGTGTTGGCATCGACCGCTTTGCCTCCGGATCCGGCAATCGCATCCGGCGGCTCATAAAGAAGGATGGAGTTGCGGACCTGCGCGGCGGTAAACCCATCCAACAATTCCTCCAATTCCTTTTCGATTTCCTCCGTCGTCTTGCCTCCGGCCGGGATCACCGGAGTGATTCCTTCGGCCAGGAGCCATTTGGCTTTTTGATTGATAATTCTTCGCCACGCTTTGTCACTCATCTCCTTTGGCTTTTGTTCCGCATGCCCTGCAAAGGCGTAACGATAACCATTGGCGGCAAGTCTCGCAGCCGGAACAAATCGACCCGTGGTTTGGGAACCGAGAAGGACCCCCGAAGGTTTCGAAGCGCCGGAAGTAACGCCCAGATTTCCCAAATCGGGGAAGCTCGCTGCAATCGTCAAATTCACTTCGCTCTTGCCGAGTGTCCGCTCCAAATCGGTCAACTCTTCAACTTTTGTAAGCGGGGCTGATTGTCCGGCATCGGCAATGACGGTGAAAGAGCGGCCGGATTTCGCAAGATCATCCAGGAAAACATTCAGGGCCCCAAAAATTCCGCGGCGGAAATGGGAGGGACCCAGATAGACGCCGTCGAAATCCCGGAGCAACCCCTCACCCCCACCCTCTCCCCTTCCAGGGGAGAGGGAAGGGTGAGGGGCATAGAACACTTTGATCCTGAAAATCCAGCCGAATAACCAGCGGAAAAGTGAGAAGCGGAACATTTCGCGGCGCGCCATCTTCCGGATTTTCTTCGCCATGGCGGGGTCACTGCCCGCATAGACAAAACGGATCTTTCCGAAAAGCCACGGTGAAACACCCACCTTGCCGAACCCTTCGGCAAGCGCCGTCATCTCCTGGGCAATCCCGATTTCATCGGTGCTCTTTAAGAAGTAAACCGGCGCAAGTCCGTTGAGCGCTGAAGCCTGGATTTTGTTCACCAGTTTCCGGCGGTCGCGGTCTTTTTGAACGTCGTAACGGTCGTCCTGATTGATTAAGACAGATTCAACGCCCGGGATTTTGCTGATCTCTTTGGCGGGGAAGTCGCCTGTGAAGGAGCCGTATTGTCCGAAGGGGTCTTTATCCGAGACATCTTGAGCTGCCAAGCGGACACGGGAGGCTTTCTTTTTCAAGGCCTTGGTCACTTCCGAATGAGCGGTTGCAACGGCGGCTGCGGCCGGATTAAAGAACACCGCTTTCTGCGCGCCCCGCTCTCTGACTTCGCTTCGTTTCTTGGGGCCCGGGTCCTTGGCGATTCCCTCAAGCCAGGCTTTGGGACCGCCCTTCACCTCGAACGCCTTTAGATTGGCCAGAGTCACCGCTCCGTCGGCACCCTCAAAAAGTTCGCCGTAAATTCTTTCTTCTTCCAGTTCGGTGAGCGGCTCGGCGAGCTGGGGCAGTGTTTCGGCAGGATCTTCAAGGGTGTCGGGACGCGCGACTCCGAGAACGGCCTCGACTTTGCGCGTTGCCTTGCCGGTCCGGCGGAGCGCCCAAGCCGCGAATCGGAGCGCAGCCTGTCCCCGGAGCATGGTGAGTCTCGTTGTGACCGCAGAAGAATAATCGATATCTGAATATTGACGGGTGAAGCCGTCGACAAACTCCTTGGCCTTCGTGCCCGGTTGAGTAAGAAAGGGAATGGCTCTCGCAAGCCGTGTCCCTTGCTGGACGCCGAAATGCGAATCGATAAATCGGGCAAACTTATCCGTCCGGTCCAGAAGCGCGAGTTTCGTGAGCCAGCCGTCCACGAATGAATAAATGACGTTCGCTTTGCCCGGCTGTTTGGACTTCCCTAAAATTTCGGCGGCCATCCGCCCCACTTCGATGGCATAAACAAGCTCCTCGATGAGTTTCTGTTTACGGGCGAGCCAGTCATCGAGACCGCCCTGGGTAGGCTCGGTCGTGGCATAAGACCAGATTTGACCGAATTTCTTTTCCACAAAAGCGCTGAATTGATGAAGCAGGGTGTCGTCCACTTCGCTCGTGCGGATCACGAGGGCAAAATCGGCCAGCTGATTGAGCCATTCGCTCTGCTCGCCCATCGCTTGCGTGAAAAGGCGGCCCGCCGGAACCGAGACATCCACAAGTCCGAGCCATTCTTTCGCCCGCTTCACCAGTCCGCGGGCATGGGGAGTCAACTCTCTCCCGCCTGCGAGGCCCACGCGCGCCTGTTCAATTTGAAAATAAAGATCATCCAGGAAAAGCTCGAAGGCGTCGTATTGCCTTTCGCGGAGTGTCGCGGGTTTGTGCCGCCACATTTTTTCGCGCGTCACATCGATGACCGTCTGGGCCGCGCCTGCCGCGCGGTGCCAAGTCGATTTGGGAATCGATGCACGCCGCGATTCCTCAAGCTTGGCATAAGCGTCGTTCATCGAAACTTGAAGCGCGGCAAGGATCCGGGTGAGTTCGTTCACAAGCCAATCCAAAATGTCGGCCGGGAAGCGGAGCGCCCGTGCCAGGGCACTTTTAAAAGTCATCGCCGTCCAAGGTTGGACCGGAAGGGCGACCCAACCCGCTGCTTGTGCCGCGTTCGGCGTTTCCGGCGCTCCGGGAGGCTGGATTCCTTCCACGCGGTCCGCCAGCGATTTGAGCCAGCCGGAACCGCTTTGGGACCAGTAAATCATCCGTCTCACCCACCGCATACGCCGGTCCCATTTGGCGAAGCGGGCCGGCATCACTTCATGGGCCCACGGGACTTCGTTTTCAAAAACTTCCGAATTATTGAGGGCACGGCTCGTTTCCACCGGATTCTCAAGGAAGGCCTCATAAATGGGCTGGTCCTCCGGGAAAAGAGTGCTCCACGGCGTCGTAAGATCATCCGGAGAATAACTCCATTCAACAGAAGGAACCCTTGAATAATTCTCATGATTATTTAAAACCCGGATGCGCGGCGAAGAAGGCTTTTTGGGATGCTCGGCCCTTGTGACGGTATCGGTCGCGGCGCCCGCAAGGTCTTTCCCCTTCTCCAATGCCCACTCGGCCTTCGGTATGAGCCACCCGAGTCCCCGCTGGGCGCTTTCAATTTGACGAATGGTAAGATAAAGTCTGTCTGCTTCCGTGAAATCTTCCGGCGTCACGGGCGTTGAAACTTTATTCGCAATGGCCTCGATCCGCTGATAAAGCCCTGCCAAAAATTTTCTCTCCCTTTCAAGACGCTTTTTCTCGGTTTCATCGGTGACTGTCCCCTCCTCCAATTGATCAAGGACGGGAACAAGGGAGTGCTGCAAACGAGTGCTGGCACCCAAAAGAAGGGTGGTCAGTCCGCCGCGGGAAGCCTGAAGCGTTTCATTCATTAAGCTCGCATCCGGTGTCTCGGAGAGGACTTTTTGCAGGGTCCAGTCCGCCGCCCGCGCAAGTTCCAGAATGTCCTGCAGTCCCTCCACCACGGCCAGGGCCTGTTCGATCCGGGAACGCGAACCCGCGTGTTCCGCGCCCGAAGTATCTACGATGCTTAGAATTTTTCCGATGGCCGCGTCATAAATTCCGAGGACCCGGGCCGCCACTTTCACGCCGGTCTCCTGCGGCTTGGGAGAAGTTAAGAGATCATTGAGCTCCTGATAAGCCATGCGAAGGGTGTTGGCGAGTCCGTCCTCCCCTTCTCTCACGCGGGTGGCCTCGGGGAAAAGTCTTCCGACAATTTCTATTCCCCCTTGAAGACTTAAAAGGGCCCCGCGCACATGACCGAGATCGGCTTCGAGACGCGCTGCCAGACGTGCTAATTCATTTTTATCATCAGGAGTCCAGGCGAGCGGGCGGAGATTATTCACCGCGTCCCGCGTCCGGTTTTTGAAGTAAGCCGCGAGTCCCTCGGGAGTGGTCGGCGCTGCGGCTAAAAACCCGCCCAAGCGAGTAGCCAATTGCGCCGCCGCCCATTCCATGGCATCGCGGCCGAATAAATATTCGGCCGTGTCCGTGCCGGACCAATAACGAAGCACTTCCACCGCAGACCGTGCAGTGCGCGTCGCTCCCTCATGATCTTTTAGAAAATCCTGTGTGGTATCAAGCGGGGCTTCGAGAAAACCGTAAAGCCGGTCTAAAAGCCGTGACGGCTTCCGGTCGTCGCGGACAAAATAGACGCCGAGGCCGTGCGTTTCGCGGACCGGGGCATAATTGGGAACGAAATCCGTGGAGACGACATTCGTGAGGACAGCGGTCTGGGTCCCGGTGTTGTAAAACATATGTTTCCAGCCGGCGGGGATCCGGATGCGCTCGCCCGCCTTCCTCACCGCCGCAATAATTCGTGAGGCCTCGCCTTTCTTTTTGCCGGGTTTTTCCATGAGGATCACCACTTCATCACCGGCCGCCACCTGATAAATTTCTGACCAGGGCGAGGTTTTCCAGCCGGCGGGCGTGGGATGAACGTGCCCGCGGACCCGCGAAAATTCCTTGTCCTTCATCTTGCCGTCGAGAACTCCGGCCGGCATCACGGTAAAATCCATCCTCTGGTGATTCCCTTCAAAGAGAACCCTGTGGGCCTCGGAAGCGTAGACGCCGTGATAAACGCGGTAGGCCACGTCCTCGGGATGATTTTGCGCGGCCGACTTGTCCATAATGAAGGGGCCGAGCCGGTGGCGGTAAACCGGCGCATCGTCCCCCACCGCCATCCCTTTTGCGAAGCGGAGCTCTCCTTCGGGCGTCAGCCAGATCGGAAGGCCGGTGGTTTCCTGAAGATTTTTGTCGCGTGAGGAACCTTTGTCGACGAAGACCGGTTTGGGTTCGGGCTTCTTCACTTCCTCCTTCTGAACCGGCTGGCCTTTTTCTTCCTCATCAATCACGCGGGCGATCATGCTCAACATGCGGCGGAGCCGGCCCGAAAAGCCCCATTCGTTGTCGTAACCGAGGGTGATCTTCACATTCCTTCCGTCTTTTGAGACCTGGGTGAGCCGCGGGATAAAAATGGCGGAGTGGGGGTTTCCGACGATGGTGCCGGAAACCGGAACATTCTCACCGTGATACTCAATGTGAAATTTTCCGGTTTTTGCGGCAAGCTCAAAAGCGCGGTTCACCTCCTCCACCGTTGTCTTCCGGTCGACACGGAGAGACAGGTGAGCAAAAGAACCGTCGTCATTATTGAAACGGATCGCGATGCCGTTGAGCTTGCCCGCGAGGGGTTTGACCGCTTTTCCGATCGCCGTGGCGGCGCCGGTCGTCGTGAAGACCATATTGACAAGCACGGAGAACCAGCGGTCTTTGGTCTTAGTGGCCGTATCCGGACCTGCATTTTCGTCCGTCCACGCGTGTTCGGTCCACATTCCGCCCGACAAAATTTTAAAGAGGAGATTGATAAGCTTGGCGGCAAACGCAATGGCGCCGGTCGTGCAGGAATTCATAGAAATAGTCCGGACACCCGGCTTGAGGTCTTGATCGTTGACGCCCAAGGTGACGTCGGCGTCCACATCCTTGCCCGGCGCAGAGAGAAGGACTTTCTTCGCGCCCGCTTTCAAGTGTTGCTCGAGCTTCTTTTTATCCGTCGCGGTGCCGGTCGAATCAAGGGCAATATCCACCCGGTACTCCTTCCAGGGAAGCTTTTCGATGGAGCCGCGCTCATTCAAAAGATCAACCCGGTTGCCCTCGGGATGGAATTTGATCCATGCCTTGCCCGTTTCGTCGTCAATCCCGTAATATTTGCCTTCCGCACCGGCCTCTTTGAGATGGAGGAACCAGCTTCCGTGGATATCATCTTCCGTCAGGAACTGGATCCATTCCTTCAGGGCCTGGATCCGCCGGATTCTTTTCCCCTCGGTATTCCGCAGGAAAAGAAGATCCATCCATGTGGTGTCTTCAATGCCCGGGATCCCGTTGATCGCCACAAGCTCCAAATCATCCGTCTCGGGATTCCCAAAAACATCCATTTCATCCGGAAGGACCGCATATTTCATCTGCTCTTTCGTATATTTCTGGCGCGCGCCGAACCAATACCAGAGGAAGGCCCTTCCCGTCCGCCCGGGACCGTTCAAGGCAATGCGCCGCCGGAGTGCCTTTCCGTTCGGGTCCGCGAGCCGGGGTTTGAAAGGTTCCTGCAGATAGCCCGGGAGGGGCGTCATCAATTTGTTAATTTCGTCTCCCACACGGGACTCTGTGGCCGCCTGTTTTTCTTCTGCGGCCGTCGAAACGGCGCGGACTTCGCTTCTCGGCGGAGCCCTCCTTCCCACCGATTCCGCAATTTGAGACACGTAGCCCGCGTCCGGATCGGACCAGATCATGAGGACCACCGTCCGGTTGTCTTCTGTGAAAGCCATTTGGGAGGAATCGATCACGGCGGCCTCGGGTCGGCCCGCGACTTTGCCGGAGGCGAGAACATCATTAACCACGGCGATCCGGCCGTAAAATTCGGGGCCTTCCGACGCTTCCGTAAGAATCCGGGTAATTTCCTTGGCGCTCGTGGGATTCTTTGCGAAAAGGGTCAAAACCGTTCCTCCCCCTTCGGCGTGAGGCACCCGCGTGTAGCTCACCGTGAAAGTCTGGGCGAGGTCGGGACGGATTTTTTCCAAAGTCGAAAGGGCCTGATCGGCCATGACGGCCTCCGGAACAAGGTTGTTCATTCCGGAATAGCTTGCGCCGACATCGATCCTTCCCGGGACCGAACCGCCGGAGGCCACGCCCTGATTTCCGGTGAAGCGTTCCATGCCGGCAATCGTTCCCCCTTCAAGCGGGATTTCTTTCTCCAGGGCCCCGATGACGGTCAGTGCGGTGCCGAGGAAAGGCGGAACCACCGCGATGATCCGTTTGTCTTCCGTAAAAGGATTGGGTCCGCCCGGAACCATGTAACCGTCCACGCCCGGCATATAACGGTCGCTCGCAATGAGAACATTGATGCCCGCATCGGCATAAGCTTTTGCGACGGTGAGATCCTGTACATTTTCGTCGGCGATCACCACGAGATCGGCGTGGCCAACCAGATTTTTCAGTTCTTCCCCTGCCGGCATCTGTTGATGAAAATAAGTTTTCTCTTCTTCGTAGAGCTTTGCCCATCCTTGGCCATAATTAAAGTGGGTTCCATCATTATTCAATGGATTGAGCCGACCGTCGAAGTGATGTCTAAGGTGCGTGCTGTCAAACAGGAGGGACCGACTGTAGGTGTCGTCCTGCTTCACGCCGACAACGTCGGTGATGACGAAGGCCCTCCCTCCCAGCACTTTCAAAAAGGTGTCGTCATGCCAAAGGAAAGACTTGGCGCGGAGATCGCCCACTTTGGGATTGCTGGAATGAATAATGACGCGGATCGGCTTCGGCGGAGTCTTGTGAACGACCGTTTTGGGCCGGCGCGTGCGCGGTTCGCGGACGCGGCTCCCCGCCCACCGGGTATTTTTGGCCGTCGCACGTAAATAAGGAACCGCCTGCGGCTCTTGGCCCGAAACGACGGTCTGTGAGGCGCTGCCCCCCGTTGAGGCGTGAAAGACCTTTTCAGTCAGTCCTAGTTTATCCAAAGCGGCAACAGTGTCTCCTCCTCCCCCGATCAACTTTTTGAGGGCGGCCAAAGCCACTCTTTGGGTCGATTCGATGGCGATGTCCCATTCGAAAACTCCGAACGGGCCGTTCAGAAGGACCTTTCCGGCATCTTTGACTACTTGCTCCACCCGCTTGGCAAACTTGGGACCGGCGTCGGCAATGGCCCAACCGTCGGGAACGGACTCCACGACTTTTCCGTCTTCGATCAAGGTGATGGTTTTGAAGTTGGCAGGGGCCGGTTTCTTTGAATCGATCGCACCCTGGACGATCAGGAAATCCCCCGGCAGAATTAAATTGATTCCCTTCTCCGCCGCGATCCGGATGGTCCTTTCCGCCAGCTCGATGTCATCCGTGCTCCCGACAAAGGACAGGCCCAATTTGCCTTTGAGTTCAGGATACTTGGCAAGGATAAACGGATGGGCCATCGCCCCTCCGATGACCAAATTTTTCAAGGCGGGGTTCGAAAGTCCCCGGCTAATAGCAGGGAGTTTCGTATCGATTTTGAGGCCCGCAAAAATTTGCGTGTCCGAATCCTTCGCGCCCTCCAACACCTTCATCTCCCGCTCCATCAAAAGACCCGCAGCACGGGGTATGTCGTGATCAAAACCGGCCACGGAGGCATGGGCGCGGTCCGCGGCGCCGAAGGCATCATTGATTGCAGTATCGGCGTGAAGATAAAGCTCGGCGGCCAGTTTCTCGATCTCGTCTCTTTCTTTGGATTCTTCCCACGGGAGGAACCGGACGTTTTCGAAGAGGACGAAGCTGCCGCGCGGCGCCTCTTCGACCAACCGGTTCGCATCGCGGACGAAAAGATAGGCGTCACCAAAAGCCTTCATTTTTTGAATCAAAGTTTCATCGGAGCGGTCCACCTCACTAAAGAGTTCCTGATAAGTCCGCGGGAAGAGAACGCTCCGGCGCCGGCCCAAAAGACCTTCTTTTCGCAACAGTTGGGTGAGGTGCTTGGCCACCGGTCTCAAACTTTCATCCTTTTCGCTCACTTTGCCTCCGGGACGGCCCAAATGGCTCAAAAGAACGATTTTCTTGGCGCCTCTTCTTTTCAGCGCCCGCAAGGTGGGAATGGCTTTCCGAAGACGGTAGTCATTGGCGACGACCCATTCCCCATTTTCCCATTTAAGAGGAACGTTGAAGTCGACCCGGACATAAACGGTTCTTCCCCGGATATTGCCGAGCCGGTCGAGTTCATCCAGATTGAGGATGTGGCCGTCGAGAATGATCGGGCGGAAGTAATAATTGTAAATACCGGTGACAGCGGAGTAGATAAAGTAGACCGCTCCGACCAGAATGAGACCTTGGATGACCAGAACCAGCGAAATTTGGATTCCGAGGAACCCTGTGACAAGCGAAGCGGCCCAAGTGGAAACCGCAGTAAAAGCCGAGGCCCCCAACTTCACGAGCAAAGAAAAGATTCCGAGATCAAACAGATAGGAAACGCCGGCCACGAGGGCGAGGCTCAACCCCACCGGAATCCAGTTGGTCAATACCCAGCGAGTTCCATAATGAAGCGCCCTTTGGACGGTCGGTTGGCCGTAACGATAGGCGGTCCGAACGGCCGTGAGGATGATCACCGCAGCCAAAACGCCGAGGGCATTCTGCCACGAAATCCAGGGCAGGACAGAGGTCCCGACACCGACGAGGAAGCCCGCCGCCGCGGCAAGACCTTGCCACAATAAACCCGCCGCCGAAAGGACCCAGCCCGCAAAACCAAAGTAATAAAGCGCAAAAGCCACGGCCACAATGGCGAATTTCGAAAAAACAGGGTGGCGGGCGTAGAAGTTTTTAATTCCCCGGGCGGCGGCTGCCATCCCTGCCCGCGGCTTTTCCACCGCCTTTTTGAAGACGGCGCGGCGCTTGACGAACGCCTGAACCACCTTAACGGCCGCAATCGTCCCCAACACAACGGCCACAACGGGCGCCAGGGCAATCGAAGGGAGCCCTTCAACCGTGGGGAAAAGAACGTAAGGGGGGTAGAGTCCGAAATAGAAACCGAAGGCGATGCCAATCCCCAAGATGACGAGGGAGAAAATAATGGATTGATGCCTGCGGACAAAATTGACGGCCCCGCCGATCACAGGAATGCGGACTTCCGCACGCGCCTTGGGCGGTGCGCGGAGTTTCAAATATTCGCGAGCGCCCGAGAGCACACGGCCCGTGCGATTTGCCAAAATCCGGAAAGGAACAAAGAAGTCCTGATCCGCGGCGGTGCGGAGAAGGTCCGCCGCTCCCCGTGTTTCATAATCCATGAGGCTGGCCTTGATTCCTTTTTCTTTGAGAAGCTCAAGACGGTCGGGATTGTTGTAAAGATCCAAAACGCTTCCGGCCAAACGGGGATCCGTAACAAGGTGGATTCTCTTGGCCCTGTCTTCTTCCGGCTTTCCCGCCTGTTGGTTTGCCAAATTGACCAATTCGCCCGCCTGTTCGATCGCCCGCTGGACTTCCACATCGTTCAGTCCGAAGAAAAGCGGCGCCTGATCCTCCGGCCGGACCCAGTCCGTTTGATACTGCCGGACGGTCGTCAGGAACTCTCCCCAATCGGTCCGGGCAAAAGCGGATTCCAAGGCCGCCATCGAAAAAAGCGGGATCCTCACTTCGATATCAAATTGCGGCTTGCCGTCGATTTCACCTTTGCTGATTTTTCTCACCTTAAGGTCCGGGACGGTTTCACGGAGCGTCTGGAAAAGTTCCTCTTTTTTCTCACCCGGTTTGAAATTGGCAACAAAGAAAAGCTGGGTCCTTCCGTGCTCGGTCTCAAAGTGAGGCTGAAGCCGGCCGTACAAATCTTTTGCCTGACCCCAAGTCCACTTGGTGGCATTGACTGTTGTTGCGAGAATCGGCAAACGGCCTTCGTCGGCTTCGGTCATGAGTTGCCCCACGACGTACCGGGCATCGCGGTATCTTCGGATGACAAAGTCCCGCGCAAATTCGGGGACCCAATTCCAACCCCTTCTTCCAAGGTCCGCCAGCTGGTTCCAAAGCGACAACAATTCCCTTTTCATATTGGCGTGGCGGCGCGGGTCGCCCAGGATTTTGGCAAGGTCCGCCAGGCGGGATTCGCCGAAGAAAGTTTGCGTGATGTGCTCCCGGTAGGCGCGCTCATATTCTTCCTGCTGGGCCGGGGTCATTCCTTTAAGGGGCCTCTGGGCAAAGCGGAGGTCTTGGAGCTCCTCACTTTGCGGGGCATAAGGAGCGGGAACGTAACCGCGCGCCCCCTGTTGGGTGACGATCGCGTGCGTGCCGGGCAGGGCTTGTGCCGCAGCAAGACTTTGTCCGACCGCGGCTTGATTTTCGCCTTCTCTTTTCCAGGAAAGAACGGGATGAATGACAAGCGCGGGCCGATCCGCCGCAGGAGAAGGCGGCGTTGTCACTGCCTGATGAATCTGATCGATCACCATCTTCTGAAGTTCGGCATCACTCCTCAAGGTGTCCATCAAATGCTGCGGCAGCATGGCCAGTTGATCGAAGAAATGGATAAGTCCTTTGCGGCCTTTCTCTTCGCCGAAGGTTGAGAAAAGATGGATCAGCCGAGAAAGTTCTTTTTTATAATTCTTGTCAAAACGGTCATCCTCACGGGCCATGAGAAGAATAATCGTGGAGAAGGTCACTGCTTGAGCGGCTTTGGCATAGTTCGGCTTGCCCGGAAGACCTGCCAAACTCCAAAGCTTCTCGGCCCTTTCGCGGAAAGCACTGAAGCGGATGTGGGTCCAGTCTTCCACCACCTCTCTGCCCGCGATCACAGCTTCGAAGACGGTGCTTGGAATGCTTGAGGCCATGAAGGACCGGTAAACTTCCGGAGCTTGCCTCGCCATCTTCGCGCGCAGGGCCGAAGGAGAAACGTAAATTGAAATCGGAAATGTCCGCCGGACTTTCCGTATGGCTCCCGAGGTAGGGACATGAGCATCCCCTTTCTTAAGAAACATCCATGCTTGATGGGGCCGCGGGAGGAACCAGCGGAGGAATTCGAATTGCGACTGATATTCAAAGGGATTCACCGGGACTGCGATATAGAGGTCGGGAGAATCCGTTTCGGGCGCCACGACAAAATCAATCAGGGCGGCGAGGCGGGCACTCCGTTTCGCGGACTTTGAATAATGCCGCTTCCGGGGATCATCCGGCCACATGACCCGGCGGAAGGTCAGCGCGAGGGACGCCGGAAAACTTCTCCTGACCGGATCTCTACCCGCCAAAATGTCTTCAATTTGACGGTGGGCCTTGTACCAGGCAAACTCGTGAGTGAATTTAAAAAGACCCAGGAATTTCATCAGCCACCGGAGCGGAGTCCAAAGATAAAGCCGCGCGTGGCGGGGCAGTCGAACCTCTTCCTCCACATAATCCTGCCAAACTTCCTCTTCGCTCGGAAGGCCGTCCAGACCGAGCACCCGCAGTCTCGCCGAATAATCGGACAATTCATAAATTTGGTCTTTCACTTCCTCCTCATTCTCAAGGTCCAACTGGGCGGCGTGAGGGCCCAATTCCGCAAGGAGAAGTTTGCCTTTCTTTTTATTTTTCAAATTCTGGGCGGTTTCGATGACTTCGCGCCGCGCTTGGGGCGTCCCGGGGACATAAGGAATGAGGTGGACCCTTTTCCCGGGCAGATTGGGAGCGGTCACGATGATTTCGCCTTTGGCGACCCGATCGCCGTCTTTCGGCTTCTCATAGCCCAACTCTTTGTCCGTCAACTTGGCATAAGCTTCTTCACGGATTTGATCGACGACTTCCTCGAAAAGTTCGTAATCCTCATCCGTAAGGGGGCGGTCGTCGATCAAGTGACGGATGCGGAGGTCCACGTGGATAAACTCTTCGGCGCTCGGCGTTCCCATCATCAAAAGGGCGAGCCTCTTATAAGCTTCGTCCCCCCAGAGCGCTCTGGCCCGCATGAGAAGCTGCATCTTTTGGAAATAAACCTGGAGATTTCCCGCTCCCTTGAGCCAAAAGACGATTCTCAAAATCAACCGGCCCCACCAGTGCCTCATCAAGAAAGGAAACCACAGCTCGTTTTCCCATCGGATCTGATCGAGAAGCGATTTGACGCGTTTTTCTTTGGAAGTAACTTCATGGGAGGTGGGCCGGTAATCCCGCCCCGCCACCACGTCCTGTTGGGCAAGCGCGTGCTCCTGAAAATAGGCGGCCACCCCTTCAAGATCCGGCGTCGTCACGGCGGTCATTTGGGCACCGTTTCTTCTCAAGGAACGCTTGCCGCCGGTCAAATTGCCCAGTTCCCTGGCATTGAGCATATCTTTTTCGTCAAATGGATTGATGTGCCCGTCAATCGAAGTGTCCTGATTGGCCGTGACATGGAGCATGCCCGGAAGCCGGAACCGGGGATCAAATTGAAGCGTAAGGGACTCGGCGTGCAACCCTTCCCAGCGCGCGACTTGCGGCTCTCCCCGTCCTGTTTCGGCAACGGCTGGAACGGCTTTTGCCACGAAGGCAAAAATATCCGGTGAAAAACTGACGGCAATGTTGACGGTGCCCGCCTTGCCGCCCGTCCCCTGCTCCACTTTGAGGCCGGGGACATTTTTAAATTCCTCGGCAAGGGGCAGGAGAAGTTTGGCAAAACCCTCCTCGTCGGTGACCGTGACGCCGGATTTCAGAACATTCACCAAATAATTGGCGGAAGGATTCAGGACCCGCCCGGCGAGGCGCGACCAAAGCGGAAGATTCTGATCCAGCCAGCGTTTGGCGGCCAGAAGATGCTGGATCTGACGCTCCGCCCATTGCCGGTCTTCCGATCCCGGTGTTTGAAGCGCCTGATAAAAACGGTAAAGCCCGGCATAAAAACGCAGGACAAAGGGCTGGTAGTCAAGCCGCCACCGCAGCCAGTCCTCGTATTCCTCCATAAATTCACGCGGGTTGTCGGGCCTGACGCGCCGGGCATGTTCTTCAACATATTGGGCTGTCGGAATGAGATAGGTTCCGTCCTTCTCTAAAGTGTTGCGCCGCTCTTCCACTAGATTATCAATGGCTTGGCGAAGCGGAACGACAAACTGCCCGGTCACCGCATCATAAATGGAGTTTAACGTGGAAACTTGGTTCGTGTTCCTGGCCCATTCGATGTTTTGCTCGAGAAGAAGCACTTGATCCACGAGTACGTCGGGCTGAATATAACGAATGCCTCTTTCATCGGCCGAATCCACAAAATTTTGGAAATCATCAATCCAGTCAGTGAGTTCTTCCAACCTTTTTGCAACGTCCGAGGCCGCAGGATCACTTTGGGGAGCGTAACCCGTGCCGATAAACATAAGCTGGATGTGCCCTTTCAGGGAGTTCACGGTTTCCTGGAGGGAAGTCAATATTTGGCGGACTTTTTCCACGGGGATTCCTTCCGCAGCCGGCCGTAAAAGCTCGTCGAGATAAATATTTTCATAACTTCCTGCATCGCTCACCCATCCGTTGAGCTTTTGAAGGAGAGTGCGGACCGTCTTTTCATCCTCCGTTCCTTCGGCCCGGCGGAGCGCCTGATCCATGATAAAAAGAAGTTTCTTTTCCGTTTCTTTGGAAATCGTGACGCCGTCGAACTCTTGAGCGACGGCGGCTTCAATCGCGGCCTGATCGACAGATGAGAGGTATTTATTTTTCGCAGCTTGATTTTGAGGACCGCCCCACTCAATAGCAAATCCTTCGCGGGCGCCTCCCCGGGCACTGCGGGCCAAGTGATCAAGCTGCGTCTGGGTTTGAGGGGCCCAGGGAAACATTTGATGGAGCGAAAGGGGGCTCACACCCGGAAACGGCGAATCATAAATTTTGGAAGCCGGCTGCTGGGGTGCCACGGCATACCAAAGCTTCAAGGCGAGGCGATGGGCACGGCGGGGTTTCGTCAGGAGGGCTTCGATTTGCTGTTTTACTTCGTCGGTAGGGTCGCTTGTATATTTTTTCCGGAGCTTGGCCAGCCGCTCCGCTTCTTCCTGTGTCAGCCGCAAATTTTGATTGATGTCCGTTACGAGGAGAAGGGATTCCTTCTCTAACTTGGCGGCGAATTCATCAAGCGTAAGGGAACTCTGGAGCAATTTAGCTAAATTCTCTTTCAATAATATTTCCACTCCTCCGGGATGGGGTTCCGTTCCGTATTCTTCACGGTGCTTTCTCCGAATCTTCTCCCGCTCATTGATAAGGATCGCGGCCACGTATTCGAATTCCTGGAGATTCTCATACAGCCATCCTAAATTCGTACCGGCGAGCTGATCGAGAAGGAGTTTAGGAGTTACGCCTCTGCCGATTGTTCCGGCCCAACGGCGGACGGGTTCCGGAACGATATCACGGTAAATGTTAGGAAGGTGGGTTTCGATTTGCCCAAGGCGCTGGACGACGCGCGCTTCTTCCGGGGCCGCGCTCTGGGCCTGGACAGGCGGAGGAACTTCGAGAAGTTCTGCAAGAACCAAAGCCATTTCTCTTGAATTGACGGGCAGGTAAACGTCTTCTCCGGGCCGGAGGGCCATTTCTTGAAGGGATGAAGCGAGGGATTTTGAAGTGAGTTCATCAAAGCTTTCCGGTTTGGGATTCTCCGGCGGGCCCCGCTCAATCAAGGGCCCGATGCCGGTGCCGAAGCTCGCGGCACGGCCGTCGTTATTACGGCGGATATAACCTAAATCGGAAAAATAGGGTTCCGCCTCCCCTCCCCGTTGGAAAAAGAAAGTGAGGATTCCTCTCACAACTTTTCCAAACCGTCCCGTCAGGCGGCGGACCCGTCTGGGTTCAACATGGTCTTTCCGATAGGCAAGGTCGTTCGCTTGGCGGCGCAGGGCGGCACGCTCTTCTTCCGTCAAATCCGGATTTTCAAGAACGTCGGTGAGGTTGGGAATCACATTGTCGGAAGGAACGTCCGTTAAAGGGTCCTTAAAAAATTCCGGGAGGAGTACCCGTTTTCCTTTTTGGCGCGCGGTACCTAATTTATCCAGAACATTTTTCGTCGGGGCGTGGTTCTCGGTCCCGGCCAGCACCCCGACCAAGTGAACGCGGGCTCCATTGTTCATTGTGACAACGACGCCACCCCTTAACTCGGTATCTGCCTCTTTTTTAATCCTGGGAATCTCTTGCAAATAAATTTCTTCTTTAATACTAGCGATCAGAGCCCTTACTACACGTTTCGCCTGCTCCGAATCATTTCGAAGCTGGTTCCGGGTCGCGGGGTCGAGGTTCCTCGTGATTTCTCTCACAAATTCCTCAAAGGTCTTCACCCGGTTCGTTCCCCACAGAAGACGGACAAAGGTCGCCTGTTTTTCCTCGATGCCTGCGCCTGTAGCGGCATTGTAAATTTTCTGGATCACAGCCAGATCTTCGGGCCGCTGGTGGGTCCCTTTCAAAAGATTCCGGATGTCCGCCTGGGTCCCGAAGGCGATCCGGCGCCGGATGGTGCGCGCCCCGAAATAGACCGCTTGAGGAAGCACAAAAAGACTGATTCCCACCAAAGTCCCAACGCCCAATCCAATCATAAGAGCAAAAGGAAGGGACCAGAAAAAGATCACGACGGCCACCGCAGAAAAAAATCCGACCAAAGTCGAGACGGCGAGCCAGCCCAATTCTTCCAGCGTCCACTTCAGGAGGGGATAACGGATCTCCGGCTCCCTCCCCTGCCTCACCTCGGCGCGGGCTTTGCCGAGCTGCTTCCATGCGGCGCGGAGGCGGGCGAAACCGGATTCCTGTTCGGCCTGGGCAAGAAGGGAGAGCGTGGCGCTATTCGTCAAATAGAAATTGGAAAGATTCTTCGGATTTTCAAGGATCTGGGTGACGAGTGCGGGATTCTGATAAAGTTTGACAAGCGCCCGACGATGCCGCAAATCTCCTGCAAATCGAAGCGGCTCGTCCAATTGGGCTTCAACTGCCCTGTCTTGAAGCTGACGCGCCTGTTGGGCGACGCGGCGCATTTCAACTTCACTCAATCCGAAAAAGAGCGGAAGCTGGGAGGCCTCGGAAAACTCCCCGCGGCCGTAAAGCCGGAAAAGACCGTAAGATTGCTTTCCGAGCTCCGTCCCGGTAAAAATGTCGGCCAGGATGCGCTCGGATAAAATCGGCACCGTGAGCTTAATGCCCGGAACCGGTTTCTCGACCCCTTCGCGCTTCTCCTCCACCGGTTCATACGTCACATAAGGCATCATCTTCTGCATTTCCTGAACCAAAGCCGTGGGGACCACGCCGGCGGGAAGGGTCCTTTCAATCACATAGGCTTCATGGGCGTCGCTATACTTCACATGGGCTTTGAATTGTTCGTAGGCGGATGAGGGAAGACCCTTCATCCAACTGTAGACTTGATAAATGCGTCTCCGGACGCCTTCCGGAACAAACCGCTGGGCGATCTTACTCCCGATTTGTTTTCCCGCCCCGGGTGCCAACATCGCACCCGCCCAGAGATCATCCGCAATCACCTTGCGGCGCATCTTGTCTCCAAGGGCGAGAGAACTTTCCTTCACAAAACCGGCGAGGCGGGAAAGATCATTCGTGAGACGGCCGGCGTCTCCTTCTCTTAGAAGAATTTCCGCAAATTGCCTAAGAAGCGGCTCATCCAATTCGTGATACCGGACATATTGCGCATATTCCCGAAGCGCTTCTTGGCGTTTGGCCGGCGTAACATCAACGGGGATCTGTGAATCGGTGAGATCGGTCAGCTCCACCGCTTCTTTTTTCGTGTCTACAGGAAGACGGGATTTGAGTCCTTCTTCGACAAGCACGGGGCCGTCAGGCAAGGAGGACCCAATTTGCTCCGCATCCTGGAAAGGAAGAACGCCGTAAAGTTCAAGCGCAGGAAGGGTCCTTCCATTATATTGAACGCCTTCTTCTACAATGAGCGGGGCGCTTTTTGGGCCGGTTTTCTCAAAAGGCTTTCCGTCATGGATGACATACCACACCTGGCCCACGACCCATTGTAGGAGGCCGGGTCTTTGGCGAAGCGAATTGCCGACATCCTTCCGAATTAAACGAAGTTCGACCAAGGAGTTGGCCAGCGCATCCCATTCACCCGTGGCAGCATAAGTCTCGATGAGGTCCTGAAGTTTTCCCTTATAATCTGCGCCAAATCGGCTCCCATCCTGGGCGTTGATAAGAATTTTGGAGGCAATCCCCGTGGCGCGTACGATGTCCGCCGCACTCGGGATTTCCGCCATTCCCAAATCATCTTTGAGATCCAGAAACGCTTCCTGGATGCGGCCTACTTCGACCGGCGAAAGCCTTGAAGCCAGATCCACTCCTTCGTCCGCCAGGTAAAGCGCCCAGGAAGGAATCGCATTCAAAACTTTCCTATAAGCTGCGGGGGCCGACTCAAGAAGAAAATTCCGCTCGCCTTGCGGGGAAGTCCATGCCTCGATCGGAAAGGTTTCCTGGTTTTTTATATCGATTGCGGTCGGGACGCGCTCATCCCCTTCTTCTGACAATTGATTGACTTCGACCTGATTCGGAATGTCCGCCGCGAGGTTCGACAGTATCGTGTCCGGCACCACCACATACACATGGTCGCCCGGCTTTGCGGCCAGCCCCAGATTAAGAAGTCGGGCGGCCTGTCCGGAACGGTAATCTTCTTCCGTATAATGCGCATAGCGCGGATCGCCCGGATGCTCAAAACGAGCCAGTGTCCGCTGGACCCGGCCGGGCAGCATGACGCGAGGCAAATCTTCTCCGGCCAAGATCGCTTCAACTCTTTGATGACGCTTGTACCAATTTTGGTGATGGAAGGCGGAACTAACGGCGAGTATCTTTAAAAGAATTCGGAAGGGACCCCAAGCAAAGAGACGGTTCCAAAAAGCATTCCAGAAGGAACGCCGCTCATGATGTCTCACATCAGCCGGTGTGGGCCCTGCAGTGGAAACATCGCGGATTTCCCGGATGTTCTGCCCCCGAAGGCCCAATCGGACGTCATTTCCGACGCCTTCCAGGACATTTAAGGTTTCGCCCCTTTGCGCCAGAATATCCGCGGCACGTTGAATGGTCTCGCCGTGGGTCACCGCCTGCCTGCCTGTGCCGACCCTCACATTTTCCAATCCTTCGGCGGCCGGGATCAGATGGACATGAACATCATTCGCATTTCGAACCACAATTTCGCCGGGGGCCACCTTTTCTTTAGGAAGTTCATAACCCAAATCCTTGGGCGCGAGGTGAGGAGTCAGGGATTCCCAGAAAAGCTGAAAAGTGCGGGAGAAGGCCTTCCGTTCTTTGGGGTTGTCGATCTTTTCGCGGGTGAAAATATAAATCTGGTAGACCTTGACGAGAATATCTTCCGCGCTCGCGGCATCGACGATCGCCTCACCCAAAAGCCGATGCCAGCTTTCCCCGGGTTGGCGCCACTCGCGATTCCCCCGCCGCGGAAAGGCATCCGACATGTTCCAAACGGGCCAGTTAATGAAACCTTTATCGAAGAAATTAAAGAAGATAAGTCCCAGGATGCCGATCAAATCCGCATCGCGGTCGGGGATCGGTGAACGGTCTGCGCGGGTCATGCCTCCCAAAAGACGGCGGCCGGGTTTTCTTCGAAGCTGGTTGTAATTGGTGCTGAAAATATCGAAAAAGTTCTTGCTGAAAATGGTTTTGATTAAGAGATTCAAATAATAGTCGCCCTTGAAGGGATTCCAGAAGGGAAGGGAGGCCAAAAAATCATGAAGTTTGATAAGGAGCCAATAGATGGGGCGCATTATTAAAAAGGAATTTTCCAATCTTTTTTCGAGTCCCTTCTTGACGGTCTCTCTCAAGGGCCAGCTCCAGAAGCGGTTGCGAAGGAGGTTGTACCACCACCAAAGCCCGACTTGGTCCGGATAAGGCCCACGCGCCAGGTCGTTCCGGGTCGGAAGATAGTGACGGTTCCAGCGCGTCCGATAGGACTCTTTGAAATTGGGGATGAAATAATCCACGAGAAGGCTTGAGATGCGGCTATCCACCGCCGCGCTTACTTTTTTGCCCCCCTGCACCAAGCTTTCATGAACGACCTGTTCAGCGAGCTCCGCCGTGGCCATCTCCTCCAGTTTTGTCGCGGCGCTCACCTGACCGTCGTAACTGGTCTGGGCTTCCAGAATAATCGGAAGGTGGCCGGGCAGGTGGAGTCTCGGATCATAGACGCCGTCCATTGACTGCCTGTGGAAAGATTCCAAGTGGCGCACCAGCGGATCGCCGTGGAGGGCGTCGAAATTTTGAACGGCGGTTCCGACCAGCCCGATAAAAGTCTCAACGAGGCTGGACGGCACGGCAAGGCTGAAGTTGGCTTCGGTCGTGCGGCCTGCGGCGTCTTTCTTTTCTCCTTCGACTTCAAAACCGATCAGCTCCTTCAAATCATCAGCAAAGGGAAGGAGAACGGCCTTGAATCCAGATTCATCGTCCACTTTGACGCCTTCGCGGGCGAAGCGGAAAACGCCTCCCGTTTTGCTTCCCAAATAATCCACGAGCCTTCCGAGATCCGGGACTTCCCCGCGAATGCTTTGCCAGATATTTTTCAAAGTTTCGAGTTTTGCTTTGATACGAGCCCCGAGCCGTCTGAACTGCTCGCGCTCAACCGATTGGGGCGCCAGAAGAGCCGGTAAAAGATCCGCATAAATATCCAAAAGCAGAGGTTCGAGCACATGTTTTTGAAGAAGGAAACGCTGATAATCCCTGTCGAAGGCTTCTTGGGATTCCCAGATATCGGCATGAAGCTGAACATGGCGCTGGTTCGGGAGAACTTGAATTTGAGGATTGGCGAACCCGCTCGAATTGTTCCAAGTCACAGAAAGCTGGATGGAGCGTTCGAAAATGCTTTGGGTAAAACCAACGAGTTCAGTGATTCCGGAATCGATGGCGGCATTGTGGAGCACCCGCGCCTGGTCAAGGAGCCTTTGCCGCTCTATACTGCCTCGTGCTGCGACCTCCGCCAGGAAAGTCTCGAACCGGCTGATTGCGGTGCCCAGGCTCGCCGGATAACTTCCTCCATAGGTCTGCTTCCATAAGCCAAAGGGAAAATCTCTCCCTTCGTAGGCGTCTTTTAAAATTTCAACCAGCGATCCAAGTTGACCCTGAACCGCGGCAGCGGGAACTTTTTCAAGCCGCGCTCCGAGAATCTCGTCCACGAGAAGGGGTCCTTGGGTTGTTTGGTGAACCGTCCCGCCCAGACGGAGAAGATCCTGATCCGCCCCTTCTCTCCAGGGAAGGGTGTGATAAACATCAATTCCTTCCACCTTCCGGACACCGATCTGGAGCCCCTTCCCCTTCTCGTTTTTGAGGCTCCGCCGGGGCAGATTTCCGTTGGGAACCGTTTCCGCGGGCGGGGCCACCCAATACCAAAGTTGGGCCAAAATCCGGGCCGCTCTTTTATTTTTTTCCAAAAGCTTCCCGTCCATCTCGAGTTTTAAATCGCTGGCCGCCTGGAGGCTCTTTGAATCCCCCCGCGCCACAAGCGCCCGGTATTCGCTTTGAGTTTTCTCGAGGGCTTCTTTTTCCTTGGGCGTCATCCGGAGCCGGTCACCGATGACGGATTCGGGAAGCAACCGGTAATAAGAGAGATCCGTCAGAAAATCTTCCGCTCCCCCGCCTTGTTCATTGCGAATCATGCCTTGCAGGAATTTTTTCGCTTCGGCTTCGTCTCCATCCCGATAATCAATGGCGTTGGTGAGAATGGCTGTGGCAAGGGCCAATTCTTCCTGTGTTTCCACGACCCGGTAGGGATTGAAATAACGAACGGTGTCCCAAAGGACATCCGGCGTGATCGCCGCCACTGCACCCGCCACCACGGTGCCGCCTGTCTGAAGCGCTTCAACGACGGTATTCGGAAGCAGCATCTTGGCCACGGTCGGCGCTTGCTGGACAATTGCGACGGCGGATTCCACCAATTGAACAGACCCCGTTTCAAGAACGATGAAGGATTTTGGCTCCCGCGTCCGCCACCCTTCCAATTGGCGGTCTTCCGTCTCGTATCGCTTCTCCTCGGGATTCCATTTCATCCCCGGAATGAATTCATCCGCTTCTTCCAAATATTTTTCCGCCAAGGTGGGATTGGCGAACAAGCCAAAAAGACCGCCCACGGTGTGGCTGTCCCAAACCGCGTAGACGTGCTCACCCGGCTGGGGCTGTTTTTGGGTCAGCATCCCCCTCACAAAACCGGCGCCGAAGATCGTATCGAAAGAATGGAGTGCTTTTTGATCGCCGAGGAACTCGGAAAGGAACTTGGGAAGGTGATGTTCATAAATCCCCATCCCGCCGCCCAAGACAGAACTTTGGTTGGCTTGATTCAAGCGGATGGCTGCTTCATCGCGGAAGTAGCCCTCGGCACTTCCATGGGGTCCGTAGAAAAAGTGGAGGACCCCTTCCCGGAGCCACCTGAACCAGCCTGTCGCCTTTCGGACACGCCTTACTTCATGAATTCTTTTGCGGCGGTAATAAAGGGTTTGGGCCTCTTCATATTCTTTATCGCTAAGGAGCTGGGGGTGCGTCAGATGGGGCGCCCGAAGCGCTTGGGCGTGGTCGCGCAGAATGTTTTCGTCATCCAATCTTGAGAGTTGACGGAAAGAAGTGTCCGGAACGGGGGTCTTTCGATTGATTTCGGAAGTGTAGGCGCGGCGGCCCGTAGAATAGGCCTTCATCACCGCACTTAACTTGGCATCGACCGAAGGATCATCCTCCATTCCGAGAAGGGCATCGACCAAGTGGAGGTAGGCGCCGTTGGGGAGACGCAAAACGATTTCGCCCGGGACGACCGGCTCCCCCGCCTTTTTGAGTTCTTCGGGGGTCGCAATGACATCGCTATATTCAATTTCAAGGGCTTTGCGGTGCTCGTCCGGGGGAATGGCCGCGAAAAGAGCCCGAATGACATCGGCGAAAGACTCATTTTTAGGGGGTGCGCGGAGATAGCCTTTCCTGACAAGATGGGACCGGAGTTTGCCCAGATTTCCGTCGTGTTCTCTTGACCAAAGAATCTGTGCCAGCCCCGCTTCCATTTTCTCCGGACCGAATTCCCGGCGGGCCCTTTCATAGATTTGTTGAAGCATCCCGATTTCTTCAACCGTCAACTGGCCCAGCACCCACCGCGCGTGATCCGGGATTGCGCGAACGTTGAAGTAGACGATTTTCCGATAGCCCCAGCGGATTCCGAAGTAGCCAAAGAGGACTCCATAGACTGTGACTAAACCGACCCATCCGAAGGGAATGAGCGAAAGGACCGTAATCACGGTACCGATCACAAAGAGGCGCAGAAAGGGACGGTAAACGGGCGGCTCGCGCCTTGATTTAAAGTCAGGCTGGGGCCGGTTCGGCTGCGGGGCGGCGCCGGTTGCAGCAGGCTCCGCTGCCGGCGGAAGAGGAACATTCAAACTTTCCTGGGAAGCCTTGGCTGCCGTTTGGTCCCCCTGAAAAACTGCAAAACCCACCTCTCCTCCAAGGGCTTCAACGGAAAAAGTTGTAGGCAGGGGGCCTCCCCCCAGCGAAACCGCTTGAAGATGTGTTTCAAGCGAAGAGTCGCGAGGGGTTCCGAGAACGCGCGGATGGGAAAGTTCGATCACCACCGTCTGCCTGGCATCCTGGGGCGAGGCGCCGTAAAGATAAATCCGGCCGCTTCGAATGAAAACATCCGTGAATTTTTTGGGAACCCAGGCGTCGACCGGAAGTCCCGCCGGCGCCTTCGAAACCACCTGGTCCCGGTATTGGTTGAGTGCAAAGAGCAGCAACTTTTTCTCGGTCCACCCAAGCGCCACCGGCCCTGTTTGATTGAGGTAATCCAACAATTTATCCTGTGTCGCCCGCACCTCGGACTTGGCGTTGGCTGTTTGGAGATAAGGGGTGATGGAATCGAAAAAGTGCTCGATGACGATCCGGTCAAAAGGGAAAGCCTGTTGGATCTCCGGGAAATGCTCAAAAACGGTTTTCTTATACTGGTCGACGGTAATTTTCTGCCCGTCGAACTTCAACATTCTTTCCGCACCACTCTGGATATCTTCATAAATATATTCCAGCATCTCATAAGCAGGCGTCTGGGGATAGGCAATCCCTGCTTTAAAGAGATAAGCCCACCGGATGAGATCGTCCCAACTCTGAATTTTCTCCGATCCCGCGGCTTTTGCTTCTAAAATTTTTCTCATCTCGCGGATTTTGGATTTGAGAACGAGGGTCCCCAAGTAAAAGCTTTGGCGTTTGGCAATCTCCCACGTCATGATGTTGGAGACCGGCGTTTGGGACGCTTCCGTTTTCTCCGCGTTGTTGAATAATGATTTAAAATCATCGCGATCGGGGACCCGTGCACCGATGACTTTTTCATAAATATCTTGAAAATCGGGGGGGATCTGATAGCGGGGCTCTTCGGGCCCGGGCGGTTGATAATAAGCCTCGGGGCTGTAGGCATCGACATCGGGATGAAGAACAAAAAGGGAAGACTGGAGGGGCTTCCGGTCCGGGGCAATCCGCTTTTGAGCCATGTTTCTTTCGGGAAACTGATTCACAAAACCCCTTGCCGCAAGATTCGTATCATTCTGGACGGCCAAGCGCAGAAGATCTTCCACTTCTTTGCGGATCCTTTTCACCTCCTCGCCGCTCCCTCTGGAGCTGGCGATCCGTAAACGAGAGGCTAAAACCTCAAGCCGCTCCTTGAGCGTCCCGAGACCCCGTGTCTGGACAACCACCGTGCCCAGCTTGACCGTCCGCGTCGTCCCGTCCTTCATCTTCAGAAGGACTTCCCTCCCTTCGAAATTGATGATCGTAAAAGGATCCACGTCGCCGTTTCCGTTTTCCTTGATTCGGTTCATGCGCTGGAGGTCTTCGGAGCTCAAGCCGTAAATTCCATTCCCGTCGGGAACCTCTCTGAATTTAAACCTGAAATCGCCCGCCTCGGCCGTGATGATCCCATCCAGGGTCGGGACCGACTGGGTGATCTGGTAAGCTTGTTTCCGTACCTCTAGTTTCACGACTTCCTGTACAATTTGATCCAATCTTCCCTGCATTAAATGGGCGGGTGAGAAGTCTTTGGGATCCCCTTTAAAATTTTCAAAGTCTCCGGGCTCAAAATAAAACTCCTTTTTCACCGTATCCGCAACATGGGGGTCCGCCAACCGGCTCTGCCGGCCCAGCCTGAAAAGCCGCTCCTCCCGTCTCTCCGTATTCCCGACCCAGATACCCGCCTTTTGTTGAGCTTCTTCGAATTGCTGATGGAGTCCTTGGCGTTCCGCCGGCGTCATAACCCCGATTTGGCCGGAAGACGTCCCCTGGGGAAAGATTCCGGTGAGGCTGCTTGGAAGAACCTTCAACAAGGAAGCGTAAATCGCGGGGTCTTCGTCGAGCAAAGCTTCCTGCCGGTGGCGGATAAAATCGGCGAAGCTCAAGCGCCCCTCATGCCCCCGATAACGCAGTCCCTGCCGGAGGAGCCGGACCCACGGATCCCCGTCCAGAAACAGGATGGCGTCAAAAAGGGAGGGGTCCAGGGCCAGGGCAAGCATCCAGTCAAAAATGACGAGTCTTCCGGGACTGACTTTGTAAGGAATCAGGGCATCGGCCGTTTCGTCCCCGGCAAAATGGTGAGGTCCTTCGAGGACCTTGCCAGGTTTGTCGACGTCCTCATAATAGAGATCAAAATATTTCTCCGGTTCACTGGGGTGAGAGAGGTAGATCCTGTGTTTTGAGCCCCGAATGCTGATAACAAAGCTGCTTTGCCAAATCTCGGCGGCCCTGTTCCGGCTCTTTTTGAACCTTTTTTTTCTACTTTTGCTCCTGGCTCGAATGAGCTGAATGTCGTTTCCAGCAAACTCGGTGCGTTCCTTCACTTCCTCTTCAGTAAGTTCTTTCCCTTTTTCCCTGTAAATAATCTGCCAAGTTCCTCTTTGTTCGATTTCCGCCACAAGATCATCTTTTACCGAAAAGACAATCTGAAGGACCCCCTTGGGGCTCCGCCGGAAGCGAAGCCTGCCGAGCGAATGGAGATCGAAAATGGGAAGATAGGCATCGAGAGGGTTTAACTCTTCCGGCTTTGATCCTTTTTTGAGTTGAGACCAGTACTTATTGAGCCGGGCAATCCGGTCCACGTCGAATTGTTTAAAAAGGTCTTCCGAAAGTTTCCCCGTTTCCGGGTCGTACGGGCGAAAGCCTAATCGGCGGAGCCGTTGGTTGAATTCGTCGAATTCCTGAATCGCTTTCACAAGTCCCTGTTCCGCCACCCCCCGGCTGATATCACCCGCGAACGCCTGCTCATAATCGGCCTTGTGGGCCCGGTATTCCTCCGTTAATTCATCCACCTTTTTCCTCACGGTTTTTCCCGGGTCAATTTCATAATTTTCATCGATGATTTCGAGCAGGAAATCATCTCCGGAAATGAGGGAAACCGCCTTCAAGCCGGCCTCTTTTAAAGAAGGGCTTCGCGCAAGCCGGGCGGCAATCCCCCGGCCAATGGTGGTTTTGCCCACGCCCGTGGGCCCCACGAGCGCCAAAAACTCCTCTCCGCCGGCCGGGACTCTTTTGGTAAGAAGGAGGGCAAGCCTTTTTTCGATGGAAGGCAGGACCTGCATCCACGTTGAGACGGACTCCTCCCCCCATGCCAGAGAAGCAATCACGCGGGCTGCGTTCTCGCGGTAGCGGTCCAACAGTTCGTCCCACTCTTTTTCCTTTGTCCGCACCTCGGCCCGATAGGGACGGGTTTCCCGAAGCCCCGTAAAACCCGCCATCACCAACGGGAAAAGCTTCTTGGACGGCATGAATCTTCTCATCCCGGCAACGGATGGAACAGGAAGAGTTCTTTTTGATTCCGGTTTTTTGGGCGTCTGGATGCTCACTTGATATCCGCCGGTTTTTGTGCGGACAATTTGGATTCCCTCCGAAATCCCCAATTGCCTTTCAAGGGAACCCACGGCCTCCTGAAGAATCCTCTCCCGGTCTTTTTCCGGCTGACCTTTGAGTAATTCTTGGGCCTCTTTGACGATTTCTTTCACAACAATATTTCTTAACTCGGCCGGAGCCAGTCCGAGGCGGGATGAGACTTGGGGATTTTGCAGGAGATAAAATAAATAGATCTTCGCCAGGGAATCCGCCGAGGCAAGGAGACTGTCCAACCGGGCGTTCGCCCCCATCATGGCTTTTTCATAGAGATCTTTATATTTCAAATGGGTCATCCGGGGCGTGACCACGAGGTGCGGGATCTTCCTCTTTTTTAAGAGTTCGGTGAGCCCCTCGCTGTGAAATCCGCCGGCGATGAGGACGGTCGCAGCCCTCACCCTCCCCTCTCCCCCCAGGGGAGAGGGTGGGGGTGAGGGGAGTTTCAACGCATTTTCCAAAAGCGCCTCGTCCCTCTGCCGGGAGAGGCGGTAAAAGGCCTCGGCGGCCAGGACAATTTTGGACAAACCCCTCACCCTTCCCTCTCCCCTGGGGGGAGAGGGTGGGGGTGAGGGGAAAGTCATACGATTTTTTCTCTGCCGATACTCTTCATAATCTTCCCGGCTCATCCCGAGCCGGAGCAAACGTTCCATCAGAGAGAGATCTTTGCCCTGCATTAAAATTTCTTTCTCTTCTTTTCTCCGCACGAGTTTCGCTTCGAGCCTTCCTTCGAGCTTTTTCATTTCTTTGGAGAGAGGGGCGGCGTCAATCTCTTCGCGGAGGATTAAAATGCCGATCCATTCCAAGAAATTGGGGTAACGCAAGAGAGAAAGTTTTTCTTTGGTTTCTTGATAAAGGACTTCGAAAAAATGACGGAGCGTCTTGATTTCGGGGAATTGGGAATTCGAGGCGAGCCGGGAATCGAAGGGTTTCTCATTGGAAGTGTCCTGAAGACGCTTCAGACCTTCCAGAAGAAAATCGCGTTTTTTCCCCGAAGGGATTTCCTTTTCAAGGAGCGAGATCAAGTCCTCGCCTTCCACCTCCGCCCTCTCCCTTTTGAGGCGCGACTCTCCCTCGACCACCTTGACGATCCGGCCGAGGTTCGGCCACTCAAATTGGTGGCGGGGGTCGGCCAATTCGAGATTGAGATACTTTTTGGAAAGCTCTTTGAGGATGCGGAAATATTCAAGCGACTCTTCCCTCTCCTCCTCCCATCCCCTTCTGGCCCGGACAAAACTGATCAAGTCTTCGTTCAACGCGGCGGATTCTCTCTGCTCAAGCTCAAGACGATAGGAACGAAAGAACTTTTCCGATTCTCCTTTGTGGGATTTGAGCGCGCGGAAAAGCTTGAAACTGCGGCCGTAAAGGCCCAGGTCTTCGACCCCGTAAACACCGACCCCGGACCCGTTCTGCTTCAGGGCATAAAGTTCGGGGCCCGTCAGTTCTCCGATTTCAACAAGCTCTTCGGCCAACGCGTAATTGGTTTCCGCGCCGGGGAAGAAATTAAAAACCTCGGGGTCGATTTTTCCGGAGGCCCCCTCAACGGCAATCAGCCGGATTTTCTTCTGCGAGCCGAGATACTCCAAAATGGCTTTGATGTTCCGTTGGGCCTCGGGGTTCGAGTGGGCATCTTGAATGTAAATCAGGGGGGGCGGCGGATCGGAAAGTGAAGCCCCGGGAGGCTCGTAACGGCTTGTGATTTGCCCCAGGGATTCAGGGATATCGATTTCTTGGAGAGGAAAAAGGGAGGGCGAAGGAAGGGCGGGGGCAGACCACGCCACCGTATCCCAACCAAAGATAAGCAGCAGTCCGAGAGAAATGACTCTCGAGTAAAGTGGGAAGCGCTCTCTCATAAAAGGAATAATTGCAAACTTTTTATGAATTCAGCAATTGCTTAGAAAGATCTTTGTAAAAACTTGTAGTCAAGTGCCGAAAAATCAGCCTTGGCCGGTGCTGGACCGGCTTTTTAAAGCGCTTGGTCTTTCGAGTTTTTACCTGAAGCTATTTTTGGAAAAAGATTTAGAGAAAGTTAACCATGTAATTGAAGTTGCGTCAAGGGGAAGGCAAAAATTTTAACGGGGACGGCCGGTTATGGGATGAGACGCTTTTCTAGGTGTTTTATTCCCAAGACGGCTAATGCTATATCTAGCTATAATGAAGTTCCCCTCCTTCGTAGCCAGTGAGAAGAATCAAAATGAAACCCACAAGGTGGAGAAGGTAGTAGAGAAGGCGCAGGGGTTTGGCATGAATCGCGGGTCCATAAGTCCAGCGAAGCACAAGCGCGGTAAAGTAACAAATTAACGTGCTTACCCCTAGGAGAGCGTGAGGAAACGGAGCATGAGGCCAGCCTCCTACCAAGGCGAGGCCGGAAAGCACGGCCACAATTCCCCCGCCGAAGCCGAATAAAAGCAAAAAGAAGGAAATCGCCTCAAAATCGTAGCTTCCGAACTTTATTTTCTTTAAAAAGCGGTTGATCCGGTGACTCGGGCCGTCGAGGCGATGGAGGCCGAGGAGAAGGGTGCTGAAAGTCAAAAAAGTGACGGGAAAATGGACATAAACCGGGTGCGCCGGCAGGCCCCACAATTTTTCAAGCATCAGGCCCTCCTTTAGCCCGGGGGCCAGCTCATCCGCCGGCCTCCCAGAAGATGCAGATGGATATGAAAAACAGACTGGCCCGCCTCCGGGCCCGAATTGAAAACCAGCCGGTAACTTTTAAGCCCCAGGGAACCGGCAATCCGTTTGGCTTCAAAAATCAAGCGGCCCGCCATTTTCTCGTCCTCGGGCCCGAGCTCCGCCACACCCGGAACGTGTTTTTTGGGAATGATCAAAACATGCGCGGGGGCCTGGGGGTTGATGTCATGAAAAGCGTAGATATTTTCGTCTTCGAAGACGGATTTTGAGGGGATCTCTTTTTTAAGAATTTTGCAAAAAAGGCAGTCGGCCATCGTGTCCTCCTATAATTTCTCGATTAATTCGCCGAGGCGCTTGAGACAAATTTCTTTTCCGAGCACCTTCATCAAGTCAAAAATGCCGGGACTCACCGATTTTCCCGTCAGCGCAAGGCGCAAAGGATGAATGAGGGCCTTGGCTTCCACCCCTTCCCCCGCCGCCGTCTCGCGCAGCACTTTTTCCAATAGCGCGGTGTCCCGGAAGTCGGGCAAAGCGCCGAGGGCTTTTTTGAAATTCTCCAGCTTTTCTTTGAGTCCGGGTGTCGCGAGTGCTTTATTCATGGCTTCCAGGTCATAACTTTGCACGTCGTTGAAACAATAAGAGGCTTCTTCGGTAAGGTCCTTCAAGGTTTGAATGCGGCTCCGGAAAAGGAGTGCGATCTGGTTGAACTCTAACCCCCTCACCCTTCCCTCTCCCCCTTTAGGGGGAGAGGGTCGGGGTGAGGGGGTTTCCTTAAAATATTCGCGGATTCTTTGAAGATATTCTTCCTCTGACATGGTTCGTAGATGCTGCGCATTCACCCATCGGAGCTTGTCCGTGTCAAAACGGGCCGCGGAGCGGATGAGCCTTTTTAAAGAAAATTTCTTGATGAGCTCGGGAAGATTAAAAAATTCCTGGTTGCCCTCCGGTCCCCAGCCGAGGAGCGCCAGATAATTCACAAGCCCCTCCGGAAGAAATCCGTCGCGTTGGTACTGGGTGACCGCCACGGCGCCGTGACGTTTGGAAAGGGGTGTCCCGTCCACTCCGAGGATCAAGGGAAGATGGACATAGGCCGGCCGGGTCCAGCCCATGGCCTCGATGAGAAGAATTTGTTTCGCCGTATTGGTGAGGTGGTCTTCGCCGCGGATCACGTCCGTGATCCCCACTTCGTGATCATCCACGATACAGGCCCAGTGATAAGTCGGAAAGCCGTCGGATTTGATCAGGACGGTGTCTTCGAAGAGTTCGGTATTGAAGGCCACTTCCCCGCGGAGACCGTCGGTGAACTTGACTTCGCACTTCGGCATGCGGAAAAGGATTGCCTGACATTCCCCCTCACCCTTCCCTCTCCCTTGAGGGGAGAGGGTGGGGGTGAGGGGAGACTCCTTTTGAATTGCTTTATAGGCTAGGCCCTTTGAAATCAGTATCTCGGCTTCCTTCCTATAAACAGAAACTCGTTCACTCTGGCGGACGGGCTTCCCTTCCCAGCCGAGGCCCAGCCACTTCAGCGAGTCCAGAATCTCTTTTTCAAACTCGGGAGTGGACCTTTCCCGGTCCGTGTCTTCGATGCGGAGTAAAAATTTTCCGGATTGGTTCCGGGCGTAGAGGAAATTGAAAAGCGCGGTGCGGGCGCCGCCCACATGGAGAAAACCGGTCGGAGAAGGGGCAAAACGGACCGTGACCACCGGAGGAAACTATTTTTTCCTGGATTCTACGGCTTTATTGACGAACTCGAAAACCTGCCTTAATTCCAGCGGTTTCCGGAGACTTCCGAAAGCCCCGGCTTGGAGGACCTCTTTTTCCCGGTTTGCGGGCAGGTAACCCGACATGACCACCACGGGGGTATCGCACATCTTGCGGATTTTTTCAAGGGCTTCCCGGCCTTCGATCCTGGGCATGAGGACGTCCAGAAAAATGATGTCGTAATGGCGGATTTTCAGTTTGTCAAAGCCTTCCTGCGCGTTCAAAGCGCAGTCGACTTCGTGGTCCTCGTCCCGGAGAATTTCGGAAAATTCCTCGCAAACCCCTTTTTCGTCATCGATGATTAGAATTTTCGCCATGGTCTCCTTTTCTCAAGAGGGAAACTTGAAATTTTCCCTCAAGGTGTCCGCATAACTCCGCCGGGAGCTTTTGATCAGCTGAAAAGGGATGCTTGAGCGGGTGATTTCGATCGAGGTGTCTGCGTCCACCTCAATATTTTCCTGACCGTCCGCCGTGAGAAGCGCCTTTTCTCCCTCGCGGTCGCCGACAACCCGGACACTTATCTTTTCATCGGCCCGAATGACAATCGACCTTAGCGCCAAAGCATGGGGGCAGATGGGGGTCACGACAATCGCTTCAAGCTTCGGATGAACAATCGCGCCCCCCGCCGAAAGGGAATAGGCCGTGGACCCCGTGGGGGTGGCCACGACGACCCCGTCCCCCGAAAAATTCATAAGGGTCTCCCCGCTCATCTCCACCCGGACCTTGAGGAGCCGCGTGAGCCCCTCGCGGGAGACCACAATGTCGTTCAACGCCTGAAAACGCCTTTCCTTCCGGGTCTTTCCGCTCTTGACGGAGCAGGTCAGCATGAGCCTTTCTTCCACATGGATTTTGTCGAGAAAATAGGTCTGAAGTTCGTCGAACATTTCCTCCGCCTTCACTTCGGTGAGAAAACCGAGACTCCCGACATTGACCGCAAGGACGGGGATGGGGCGCTCCTTTAAATGGTTCGCCAGGCGAAGAATCGTGCCGTCGCCTCCGAGGCAGACCAAAAGGTCCGCCTCTTTAACGATTTCTTCGAGAGGAAATTTCAAGGTGTCGTGGGCCTCCGCCCCCCTTTTGGAGAGCCAACCCTTGAGTTCGTCAAGAAGTCTCTGGGCGTTGGGTTTTTTAGAATTGACGACGATTCCGATTTTCTTCATTGAGAGATGCGCCCCTCACCCTACCCTCTCCCCTGAGGGGAGAGGGATGGGGTGAGGGGGTGAAAGGCGACGCAGAATCTGATGGGCCACTTTTTCGGCGGAAAGGCCGAAGTGATCCAGGAGGAATTCACGGGAACCGTGTTCGATAAACTCATTGGGCAGGGCAAAGCGGTGGACCACAAACTCATCTAAACTCCCCTGACGTTCAAAGAATTCAAGCACCTTGGAGCCGAATCCGCCCGTGAGATTGTGTTCTTCGAGCGTAAAAAGAAAACGGGTTTTCCGTGCAGTCTCGAGAAGCAGTTTTTCATCCAAGGGCTGGGCAAAGCGCATATTGAGAACCCGGGCCTCAATCCCTTCCCGGGAGAGGAGGGCCGCGGCCTGAAAAGCGGTCTCCACCATGCTTCCCAGAGTCAGAATGGCCGCATCAGACCCTTCCCGAAGAATTTCCCCCTCCCCCACTCCGAAGGCTTTCGCGGGAAACTGCCAGTAAAATTTCGAGATGTTTGCCCGGGGATAACGGAGGGCAAAAACTCCGGGATAATCGAGCCCCAGCTTCAGCATTTGAGACATCTCCGTTTCGTCTTTCGGTGCGGCAATGGCAGCCCCGGGAATATGCCCCAGATAACTGATGTCGAAAACACCGTTGTGCGTCGCCCCGTCCGCTCCCACCAGCCCGGCGCGGTCCATCGCGATGACGATCCGGAGGCGCTGAAGGGCCACATCGTGAATTAACTGGTCCTGGGAACGCTGGAGAAAAGTGGAATAGATGGCGCAAACGGGCTTCAATCCCCCCTTGGCGAGCCCGCCGGCGAAGGTGATCGCATGCTGTTCGGCAATCCCCACATCGAAAAAGCGGTCGGGAAACTCTTTCTGAAATTCCGAAAGGCCGGTCCCGGAAGGCATGGCGGCGGTGATCGCCACCACTTTTTTGTCTTCGCGGGCGAGGGGAATCAAGCATTTCACGAAAGCCTTGGTGTAAGAAATTCCTTCCCGCTGGATGCGCGCCTCTTCTTCGGGGCTTTTGATCTTGGCCCCGGTTTTCACATCAAAAGGGGTCACGCCGTGAAGACGCTCCGCATCCTTCTCCGCCCATTCCGCGCCTCTTCCTTTTTGGGTCACGATATGAAGAAGGCAGGGGTCCTTCAGTTTCTTTAAATTAGAAAGGGTATTCACGAGGCCGATGATGTCATGGCCGTCGATCGGACCGAAGTAGCGGAACCCGAGCTCCTCGAAAAGAATGCCGGGGACAACGAGGTGTTTCATCCCTTCCAGGCTCGCCGTGGCAAAACGCCTCAAGCGAGGGAAGCGGTCCAACTGCTTTTCGACTTCGTTCCGGATCCGGTTATAAAGGGGGTTGGTGATCACTTTGTTCAGGTATTTTGAAAGGGCGCCCACGTTTTTGGAAATCGACCATTCATTGTCATTGAGGACCACCAGCATCTCGGGCCGGAGATGCCCCGCATTGTTCAAGGCTTCAAAAGAAAGTCCGGCCGTAAGCGACCCGTCCCCCACGACGGCGATGACTTTTTCATTTCCTCCCTGCTGGTCGCGCGCAACGGCAAGCCCGAGCGCCTGCGAAATGGCGGTGCCGGCGTGCGCCACGATGAAAGGATCGTGAGGGCTTTCAAAAGGGGAAGGGAAACCGCTCAAGCCGCCGAATTGACGCAAAGTGGACATGCGCTCTCTTCGTCCCGTGATCATTTTATGAACATAAGCCTGATGGCCGACGTCCCAGCAGATTTTGTCATGGGGTGAATCAAAAACATAATGGAGGGCGATGTTGAGTTCCAGAGCGCCGAGGCTTGCGCCCAGGTGCCCCCCGGTCTTGGACACCGTTTCCAGAAGAAGCCGGCGGAATTCTTTCGCCACCTCGGGAAGTTTTTCGCGGGGGACTTTCTTTAAGTCTTCGGGAGAATGGATCTTAGACGCCCACGGGTACATGGTCTTTTGAACGCTCCAGTAAGAGTTGGCTAAGCCCCAAAAGCCTTCCCGCCCTGGGGCCCAAGGAACCGATTTCTTCCTCGGCCCTTTCGATAAGATGCCTGGCTTTTTCTTGGGCTTCGTGAAGATTCATTAATCGAAGGTAACCGTCGGAGTCCATTATATCATCCACGACTTGGAAGGCAAAACCGAGGCCCTGCCCGAAACGGCGTATCCGCTCAATCTTGGCTTCGGAATTCGTCCCCATAACAGCCCCTAAAACGGCACTGGCTTCGATCAGTTTTCCCGTCTTATGCCGGCTGATGTAATCGAGTGCGGAAAAATCAAGGCTTCGTCCGAACTCCTGCTTTGAGAAAAGAATATCGGCTGCCTGACCCCCGATCATTCCCTGGGTTCCGGCGGCCGAAGAAAGCTCATGAATCAAACGGACCGCTTTTTTGGCGGGTTTTACCGTCGCGAGGAGTTCAAAGGCGCGCGTGAGGAGGCCGTCGCCCGCCAAAATGGCGATCGCCTCACCGAATTTGCGGTGGCAGGCGGGTTTGCCGCGGCGGACATCGTCATTGTCCAAGGCCGGCAGATCATCATGAACAAGGGAGTAAGCATGGACCATCTCGACGGCCGAGGCCGCAAGAAGCGCCTTTTCGGGATTTCCCCCCACCGCCTCGCAGGCGGCGAGGACCAGGATCGGCCGAAAACGTTTTCCGCCGTTTAAGACCGCATAACGCATGGCCTCATGGATTTCCGGAGGGTGGGCCGGCGCTTCGGGAAGAAAACGGTCCAGGGCTTTTTCAATGCCCCTCACCCAGTCCCTCTCCCCCAAGGGGAGAGGGTGGGGTGCGGGGTTGTTATTCTTTCTCTTTGTCTTCAAATTCAAAAGGCTCCATTTTTACGGAACCGCCCAAAGATTTGGTCAAAATCTGGATCTTTTTCTCCGCCTGGGTCAATTTCTCCGCGCAAAGCCGGGAAAGCCTGACGCCTTCCTCATATTTTTTCAAGGCGTCCTCCAGGGGAATATCGCCTGCCTCAAGCTCCTCCACGATTTTTTCGAGGCGCTCGAGCGCTTTCTCAAATTTCAATTCTTCGCCCGGTTCTTTTGTCATTCCTTCTCCCCTCCCTCTTTTTTCACTTGTTCCACTTTGGAATAAACGAGCCCCTGATGAAGACGCGTCCGGAGGACTTCTCCGGGCCTTACCCTCCCGGCTTCTTTGACCAGCTCTCCTTTGCCGTTGAAGGTAATGCTGTAACCGCGGCTCAAAATCGCGAGCGGGCTCAAGGCCTCAAGCTTTCCCACCCAATGGTGGAAGGCTTGGTTTTTTTCCCGGGCCAAATTTTTGAGATAGTTTTGAAACTGCCTTAAGAGCTCATCGAGGCGCTGGGAATATTGATTGATTAAATTGAGGGGCTGGCGAAAGGCGTAACTTTCCTGAAGTCCCCGAAAAAATTCTTTTTTCTCGTCCCAAAGACCCCGCATCGAATTCCGGAGCCGGGTGGAGAAACCCTCGAGCCGGATTTCCAGATCTTCGCGGTTTTGGACCACCAGTTCGGCCGCGGCGGAAGGCGTCGGAGCCCGCAAATCGGCCGCCCAATCACAGATCGTCCAGTCAATTTCATGGCCCACCGCGGAAATGACGGGGATCCGGGAACGAAAGACGGCCCGCGCCACGACTTCCTCATTAAAAGCCCAAAGATCCTCCAGGCTTCCTCCCCCGCGCCCCACGATCAGGACGTCGATGTGATCGAACCCATTCATCTCGTCGATCGCCTGCGCGATTTCCTCGGCCGCTCCAGGGCCCTGGACGCGCACGGGATTTAAGAGGACGTTCGTGCCGCGGAACCTGCGCTCCACCACGTGAAGGATGTCGCGGATCGCGGCGCCCGTGGGGCTTGTGACCACTCCCACGGTTTTCGGAAACCGCGGGATGGGCCTTTTGCGTTTCGCGTCAAAAAGCCCCTCCTTTGCCAATCTCTCCTTCAGCTGAAGGAAGGCGAGTTGAAGGGCGCCCAACCCCTTCGGTTCGATCCGTTCTACATTGATTTGATACTCTCCGTGAGGTTCATAGACGGAAATTTTTCCGAAACAAAGCACCTGAAGCCCGTCTTTCAAATCGAACTTCACCTGACGGTTAAAACGGGAAAAAAACGTGGCCTTCAGAACAGCCCCTTCATCTTTTAAGCTGAAGTACATGTGTCCGGAATGGTGGTGTTTGAAACCGGAAATTTCTCCTTCCACCCAGACTGTGGAAAAATTCGATTCGATGAGGCTGCGGATGGCGCGTGTGATTTCGCGGATCGTGTAAACTTTGGGGCCTTGGGGGGCGAGGGCCGGAACGGGATTCATCCCTGAACCGTAATTTTGCCGGGCGGCTTGGACAATTTTTCGTGCACGCGGCGGACCGAGACGGTCTTCCCGGTTTCGGAATCCACTTCAAAGAGAGCCCCCGAAATCCGGGGGTCCCCCATGGCGACTTCAAGCTTCGAAGGCATCTGGGTGAGGAACATCTTCAGGACCTGATCGATTTGCCGGCCGATCACGGATTGATAGGGCCCGCACATCCCGAGTTCGGTGATGTAACCCGTGCCTTTGGGAAGAACGGTTTCGTCGGCGGTTTGGATGTGCGTGTGGGTGCCGAAAATGGCGGTCACCCGGCCGTCCAAAAACCACCCGAGCGCCACTTTCTCCGAAGTGGCCTCGGCATGAATATCGATAAAAATGAGGCGCGTTTGGGCCTGCAGTTTTTTCACTTCCTGCGCTGCCGTTTCAAACGGGCAATTGACGGTTTTCAAAAACACCCGTCCGAGGAGATTGATGACACCGATGGGCACGCCCTCCTTGGATTTAACAAGCGTGGCACCGACACCGGGAACCGTGGAGGGATAATTGGCGGGCCTTAAAATGCGGTGGTCTCTCTGAAGCAGGCCCTCGCCTTCTTTTTTCCGGAAAATATGGTCGCCTGAGGTGATGACGTCCACCCCGCTCGAAAATAAATCGAGGACGGTCGATTCGGTGATTCCCGAGCCCCCGGCCAGGTTTTCGCCGTTGGCGATGACAAAAGAGATCTCCTCGTCACGAATCAGGCCCGGCAAAATTTCCTTGATCGCCTTCCGGCCCGGCTCGCCGACCACATCCCCCAGCGCTAGAACTTTAATGATTTTCATATGCTTCGTCATTGCGAGGAGGCCGAAGGAGATCCCTCGGCCGTCATTGCGAGCGAACGCAGTGAGCGAAGCAATCTCGGCCTCGGGACAGGCTCCGCAATCTCGAGGTAAGATTGCTTCGCCCTTGTCACCGGCTACGCCGGTGCCAAGGACTCGCAATGACGTTCTCCTATCCGATCAAAACCTCATCCATTAAGATATCGTGGGAACCGCGGGGAACCTGATCCACCATTTGGCATTCGAAGGCAAGACCGATCTTGTAGGCCCGTTGGGCTTCTTCCAAAAACCGGTCGAAATAACCTTCGCCCCGCCCGATCCGCCCTCCTTCCGGATCAAATCCGAGACCCGGAATAACGGCCAAATCCAAATTTTTTGGATTTCCGACCCGTTTGATCTCAAAGGGGGGCTCCAAAATCCCGTAGCGGTTGGGTGTTAATTTTTCCCCGCCCGTGACCTCGATGATCCACATCCGCTTCTTTTCAGAGTCAAGACGGGGAATATAAACCCTCTTTCCCTGCCTTCTCGCTTCGCCAACAACCGGGTTCGTCTCAACTTCCGATTTGGCCGAAAGATAAGTGAGAAGGCTCTCTGCCTCTGAAAATTTCGGATGGCGGAAAAGCCGGCCCAAGATCTCCCCGCTCCGGCGCCTTCTTTCCTCGGGCTTTAAAGCTTCGAGCTTTTTGCGTAACTCTTTGCGAAGCAAAGCCTTTTGATCATCAAAGGAAAGAGAAGATCCCACAATTTGGATTATTGTAACCCAAGCGAGAGGGCCTTTTCTATAGGTTATTTTAATAGGATTTAATTTGCTTAATTCCTTCCTAACCCCTTCGCGGCTGTGGGCGTAATAGTTCTTATGTCCTTTAAAAGCCGCTTCCATGATACGGCCCTGATTTTTTTATGCAAATCAAAAGTGGTGTTGCCCGCATGAATGACGTCAAGCCGCGTGAGTTTGAGATCGGATAAAGCGGACCTCATTGAAGGCGTGATTTGCGGCTGGGTGGTGCGTTTGATCTCAAATCCGAATTTTTTCCGGCCATAGGGAATCAGCAGATCGAGTTCGGCTCCCGCGTGAGTGGCCCAAAAATAACAGTCTTCAGATTCAACGTTCAAGCGGCGGATCACCTGGTTCAAAATGAAACCTTCCCATGAGGCTCCAACTTTGGGATGTTTCTCCAGATCTGTCTGCGATTTGACCCCTATCAAAGTATGCAGCATTCCGCTGTCGCGAATATAGATTTTCGGGGCCTTGACCTGGCGTTTTGAGATATTCTCATGCCACGGTCGAAGCTGCCGGACCACCAAAGCAGAGGTGAGGATATCCAGATAATGCCGGACCGTGGTATCTGCAACCCCAAAGGCACGCCCAAATTCCGAGGCATTCCAAGTCTGTCCGTGATAGTGCGCCAGCATGCTCCAAAACCGGTGGAGTGTCGTGCTTCGGACGGTGATCCCAAGTTCTGGAAGATCGCGCTCCAAAAAAGTACGAATGAAGCGGCGGCGCCAATCCTCACTTTCAGCACCCGATTGGGACAAAAAGGACAACGGAAAACCTCCACGCAACCACAGCTTCTCCCAATCCTTTTTGGGAACCTCATCAAATCCGAAGCCGCTCAATTCATGAAAGGCAACTCTGCCGGCCAGCGATTCGGAGCTTTGCCGTAAAAGGTGCGGGGACGCGCTTCCCAGCACAAGGTACCGGGTGCGCCGGGGCCGTTTATCCGCAAGAACGCGTAAAGCTGGAAAAATTTCAGGCCGTCTCTGAACCTCGTCGATCACCACCAACCCTTGAAGCTTCTTGAGGCTCAATCCCGGATCCGCCAGCAGCGCCAAATCTTCGGAGTCTTCCAAATCAAAAAAATGACTCTTCCGTCCGAGGGGCTTCACGAGCATATGGGCGAGCGTTGTTTTCCCCACCTGCCTGGCGCCGAGGATGCCCACCACCGGGTATCTCGCGATCAAATTTTTAAGCTGATCGATCTCTCGTCTACGGTAGATCATGTCAGAAGGGTACCTTGAAAAATCGGTGATGTCAACAGAATTTTCAAGGTTACAAATGACCTTGTCTTCTGCCTATTTTGCGAGAGGTGGGGGTTAAAGAGTCAAGGTTGAACTTGTTTCAAAACCTCCCCCAGTTGGATTCATCCCAGAGGGTGTCGGGGAGTTGACGCAGAAGGCGGGCGTGGCCCGTCGAGAGGAGGAGTTGGTTGAGGTTCGCGTCGCCGATCCAGACATCCGACAAATAGCGGTCGTATTTGTCGGGCTTGGTGGTGGTGACGGTCACGGGCCAGGAGGGGCCGTTTATTTCCCAGAATTAAATCGGACGATTCTAGGCCAGTCGATCTTCCCACCCACACAAAATGAGTTCATAAATTCTCTGGTAAATTTATTGATGACGGTTGAATAAGCCTCCATAAATTTTTCATTCTTCTCCCTGGCTTTGTGACCCAGGGGTTCAATGATTTCGGTGTAAAGATTTTTATTTCCTGAAACGAATGCCCAAAAATCTTGGCCGCATAGCTTTAAATAATTGAGGGGTCGGGGAGTTTTAACCATGTCCCAACACCTCGGATTTAATGCTCCAAGTTGACCGTTTATTGCGGTAAGCGTGAAGCTGATGCATCTGGACGGC
>Ga0187893_10001988_pt1 | contig 46366 bp, 40 predicted proteins | sample MA1701074metaG_FD_139574 | JGI IMG/M metagenome (GOLD analysis project Ga0187893, IMG submission 139574) | White microbial mat communities from a basaltic lava cave in the Kipuka Kanohina Cave System on the Island of Hawaii, USA - MA170107-4 metaG ... | reverse complement strand
CTTCAGTCTGTGGGCGCCGCCTGTGTCCTCAGCCTGTGGCACAGACTTTAGTCTGTGGTCGCCGCCTTCTTCACAGACTAAAGTCTGTGCCACTCCGTTGCCGACCAGTTTGTCCATGGTATGCAAACCAGCGAAGGCATCACGAGCATAAAACAGCTGGCCTTTATAAAGTGATTTAAGATCGTCGTCCACATATCGGCGCGTCAGCGCAGCGCCGCCCAGCACCACCGGCACTGTTATACCTCGCTCATTCATGAGCTCGAGGTTCTCCTTCATGATAAGGGTTGACTTTACCAGCAGGCCACTCATGCCAATGGCGTCCGCGGCATGCTCCTGATACGACTGAAGAATGCTCTCAATCGGCTGCTTAATCCCTAAGTTAATCACCTTGTAGCCATTGTTCGTCAGGATGATATCGACCAGGTTCTTCCCAATGTCGTGCACGTCTCCTTTCACGGTGGCCAGCACCATGGTTCCCTTTGCCGTCGCCCCGCCTTTTTTTTCCATGAAAGGTTCCAGAAATCGGACCGCTGCCTTCATCGCCTCGGCCGATTGCAATACGAACGGCAGCTGCATCTGTCCGCTGCCAAGGAGATCGCCCACCACTTTCATTCCAGCAAGCAGAATGTTGTTAATGATGTCCAGGGCAGAGTATTTCTCCAACCCCGTTCTCAACTCATCTTCCAGTCCGATTTTTTCGCCATCGATGATGTGATTTTTCAGCCGTTCTTCCACGGTCTCGGCTTTTGCCGCCTTCTTACCGCTTTTGGCCTTAACACCCTCAAAAAGTTTGGTGAACTCGGTGAGAGGATCGTAGGTGCAAACTCCCTCCTCGAACTGGCGCTGGTCATAAATCAGCTCGCGCGCAACTTTGAGCTCCTTTTCGCCGATGCGATTGAGCGGCTCGATCTTGCTGGCGTTCACAATTGCAGCATCCAGGCCTGCCTCGACCGCATCGTGCAAGAAGACGGAATTCAGCACCACCCGCGATGCCGGATTGAGGCCAAACGATATGTTTGACACTCCGAGAATTGTGAAGCACCCGGGAAGCTCCTGTTTGATGCGGCGAATCGCTGCGATAGTCTCGAGAGCATTGTGCCGATCTTCTTCAATCCCGGTCGAGATCGGAAGCGCGAGTGGATCGAAGAAAATGTCCGACGCCGGGAGGTGCAATTCTCCAATGGCTTGTTCGTATGCCCGTTTCGCAATTCTAAACTTCCCATCCGCGGTGCGCGCCATGCCTTCCTCATCAATGGTTCCGATCACAACACTAGCGCCATACTGCTTCGCGAGCTCGATAACTTTCGTAAAGCGCGGTACGCCATCTTCGTAGTTGGTGGAATTGAGGATGCACTTGCCGCCGGCGTGTTGCAGGCCGGCTTCCATCTTTTGCCACTCCGTCGAATCGAACATCAACGGAATCTTGACATTTGTTACCAGACGCGAAGCCAACTCGTGCATGTCGCGTTCGCCGTCGCGGCCCACAAAGTCAACATTCACGTCCAACACGTGCGCGCCTTCGCGTTCCTGTTCCTTTGCCAGCGAAACCAATCCATCCCAATCTTCGGCGTCGAGCAAATCGCGCATCTTCTTGGAGCCGCTGGCGTTGACGCGTTCGCCGACAATCAAGAAGGAAGTGTCCTGCACGTAAGGCTGTTGAATGTAGATGGAAGACGCCGCCGGCGTGAGATTGGCGTCGCGGCGCTTTGGGCTTATCCGCTGCATCGCTTCGACCACCAATTTGAGATGGGCCGGCGTGGTGCCGCAGCAGCCACCGACAATGTTGACGCCAAAGTCTCCGGCAAAGTGAACGAGCTGGGCTGTGAAGGTCTCAGGCGTTTCGTCGTAATGCATTTTGCCCTCTTTGACTGAGGGCAAGCCTGCGTTGGGCAACACCGAGACCGGAAGCGGCGCGTTCTCGCAAAGGTAACGAATACTTTCGGTCATGTGGCGCGGGCCGGTACCGCAGTTCATTCCTACGACATCGATGGGAAAGGGCGCCAGGGCGGTCAAGGCCGCGCTGATTTCAGTCCCATTAAGCATCGTGCCGAATACCTCGATCGTCACTTGAGCGATTACGGGCACACGTTGGCGGGTCTTTTGAAAGACTTCAAAGATCGCGGTCAGGGCTGCTTTGGTTTGCAAAAGGTCCTGACAGGTCTCGACAATCAGCAGGTCAACACCGCCGTCGAGCAACCCCCGCACCTGTTCGCTATAAGCCGCTCTAAGATCACTAAAGGTAATATGGCCCAGCGTGGGGAGCTTCCGGCCTGGCCCCATTGAGCCGGCCACCCAACGCGGCTGCGCCTTAGTCGAGTAGTCAGCGGCGATGCGTTTTGCCAGGCGCGCGGCCTTGGCGTTCATTTCGTAAGCCTGGTCACCGATTCCGTATTCGGCAAAATCGACCGGAGTGCCGTTAAATGAATTGGTCTCAATTACGTCACAGCCGGCGTCCAAAAACCCCTGATGAACATTTTCGACGGCGTCAGGTCTGGTAACGAGTAGATTCTCGTTACAGCCTTCGAACCGCGGCCCACCAAAATCGTCCAAGGTAAGATTCTGGACCTGCAGGTTGGTTCCCATGGCGCCGTCAAAGACCATGATGCGTTCCTTTAATGTGTCGAGAAAGCTCTTCATTTAGGTAAATGGTAAATAGTAGATGGTAAATGATTGTTTGGCGAAGCGTTAGTAAATAGTAAATCGCAAATGGTAAATGATTGTTTGGCGAAGCGTTGGTAAATAGTAAATCGCAAATGGTAAATGATTGTTTGGCGAAGCGTTGGTAAATAGTAAATCGCAAATGGTCGTTCGGCGATGCTTACTATTCACTATTCACTATTCACTATTTACTATTTACTATTCACCGTGAGTCATGGCTGGTAAATGGTATCCGGCGAAGCTTACTATTTACCATTTACTATTTACCATTTACCAATGCAAAGCCCCGCGCTAAACAACGCGGGGCTTTTTGAAACCCTTTTCGGTTGGTCTTGCGGACTCGCCGAGCTGTTTAGCGGATTATTTTACGTGGCCGCAAGTCGCCTTAACTCACCACGTCTGCTCCAGCGCGTATTGAACCATCACCCTGGACGAAGTGTCAACCCAACCTGACCATTTTCCATTTACCATTTTCCATTTACCATTTACCATTGCCCGTTATGCGGCGTGCCATCTATCCCGGCTCTTTCGACCCGGTGACCAACGGCCATCTCGACATCATCGAGCGGGGATGTAAGCTCTTTGACGAGATTATCATTGCCATTCTCGTTAACCCTGAGAAGCAGCCCTTCTTTTCGATCGAAGAACGCCGCGAGATTCTGGAGCAGACCTTAAAGGAAATCCAGCGCGGCAGTTGCCAGCTAAGAGTCGACGATTTCGAGGGCTTGCTGGTCCAGTACGCCATCGCTCAGCAGGCCCATGCCATCGTGCGCGGTATCAGGGCAATTTCTGATTACGAGTATGAGCTGCAGATGGCTCTGATGAACCGGCGGCTGGAGCCGACTATCGAAACGGTATTCATGATGCCGGCTGAGAAGTACTCGTATGTTAGCTCGCGACTTGTTAAAGAGGTTTTCCAGCTTGGCGGCGAGCTTGATGGACTCGTGCCGCCGCTGGTCGAGGCGCGTATGAAAGAAAAACTGCGCAGAGCGTAACCACGCCTGGCAGAGCTCTGAAAGAAACAAAAGTGGCCACAATGAACGCGGATGATACAGATCAAACAAAAAGTAAGATTCTGATGTTATATTTTCTGCTTTTAACTACTTGTCTTGTTCCGATCGGTGTTATCCGCGTTATCTGTGGCTGGTATTCTTGCTGTCTAATTTTTTTCACAGCTTCGGCACGCTCTGGTTCATGAACAGCTCCAGAAGATTGCGCTTTTATCAACTAAGTACCTGAGACTCTTTGAGGCAAATTTAGAACTTTATGATGACCAAACCAGCCGTCTATCCCTTCCCTGTTTCCGACAACGTAGCAAAGATGCAACCATCGTCAACGGTTGCCGCCATGCAAGCCGCCGACGCTCTGCGCGCCGCAGGTGTGAACGTGGTGGATTTTGGGGCCGGCGAACCTGACTTTGATACCCCGGAAAACATCAAGCAAGCCGCAGCGGCAGCGATGCGGGCAGGCCAAACAAAGTACACGCCTACGGCCGGTATCCGGCAGTTGCAACAAGCAATTATCGACTTCTATGCGAGGGAGTTTGGCGCCGAATATGAGCGCCCACAGGTAATGGCCACCTCGGGCGGCAAGCAAGCCATCTTCAATGCGGTCGTTAGCCTCATCAATTCTGGTGACGAGGTCCTGATTCCCAAACCTTACTGGGTGACTTTCCCCGAGATCGTGGTTTTCGCCGGTGGCATTCCGGTCTTTCTTGAAACTGAGCGGACAGGATTTCTGCCCACTGTAGACCAGATCGAACGCGCCATTACGCCACGCACCAAGCTGATTCTGCTCAACTCTCCTTGCAATCCTTCAGGCCGAGTCATGGCTCCGGACTTGTTCAGAAGCATAATGGAGGTGGCGACCGAGCGGGGTATCTATGTGATTTCGGACGAGTGTTATCTCCACTTTGTCTATCCCCCAGCTGAGGTTTTTAGTGCGGCCAGCTTGTCATCGAAACTTAAGAACCGATTGTGTATTGCCGGTTCGTTTTCAAAAACCTATGCCATGACCGGCTGGCGAATGGGCTACGCGTTGGCGCCACGTGAGTGGACGCAGGCAATGCTGAAGGTTCAGAGCCACTCGACGAGCAATCCTACCTCAATAGCCCAATGGGCTGTCATCGAGGCCCTGACTGGGCCACAGGAATCTGTCGCTACGATGCTGGCTGAATACACGGCTCGGCGCGCCTGGTTGCTCGAGGCCCTGCGAGAAGTGCCAGGCATCACCTGCAATGACCCAGAGGGAGCGTTTTACGCTTTTCCGAATGTTAGTGGATGCTTTGGAGACAAGGTGCGAACGTCAGGAGATTTTGCGCAGCGACTTTTGGAGGAAGAACAGACGGTCGTAACTGACGGCGCAGGTTTTGGTTGCGAGGGTTATATCCGCATTTCTTACGCTACCTCGATGGAGCAATTGCAGGAAGGCTTGACGAGAATAAAGCGTTTTGTGGAGAAGCTTAGTTAAATTTGTGCAGAAGCTTAGTTAAATAGGACTTATAGGACCTATCCGTCCTATTAAAAGCCAGAGATGGTTAAGTTAAAAGCCAGAGATGGTTAAGCTAAAGAGGTCCTCAGTAAAGGTTGAAGTTATATTCGAGTTGAATGTACATCGAGACGGGGCGACCGTCCTTTGTAGCAGGCTGGAAACGAATTTGACGGGCTGCGGCAATCGCTCGCTCCGTCAACCCGAATGGTAAGCCGCTAACAGCACGAATATTCGTCACCTGGCCGCCAGAGGTAAACACAGCGCGCAAAACCACGGTTCCAGTAATCTGATTCTTGCGAGCCTCCTCAGTATATTGAGGCTCGGGCTTTGAAAGCACTCGCGCCTTTGAACTCACTTCCCGACCACTGAAAATCCTGTTGTAGTCGGTTCCGCCACCACCGCCGCCAGGGCCACCACCGCCGGCATTAAAATCTCCACCACCTATATTGCCGCCGCGACCCGGGCCAATGCCGCCGCCTTCACCAGGTCCAATGCCTCCGCCCCTGCCAGTGCCGATGCCATTGCCCGTGCCCGGCCCTGATGAAGGATCGGTACTCCTCGACTTTGGATCACCATAGGGAAGCACACTCGCGTTGGCCGGTACTAACAAAGGATCAGCCACGACTGAAGCCGCCACCGGCAGCACTGGGTTCTTGATTGTGGGCGGCTTGGGATCGGGAGCAACCACCTGCGGTACCTCTAGAGAAGCCTGAGGTGTCTTGCCAAAGGAAGCCGGTTTTGGATCTTGACGGCCGCCACCGCCACCACCACCCGGCTTCTCCTGTTTTGGCTTACTGCCGCCACCGCTGCCTTTATTCAAGCCCGCGGTTCCTGGATCGGGGGTTGGTTGCTCAGCGGGAATATCGATGAGTTGCTCGACCTGAAGTTCCTCAGCGTTCTGAGCCACCAAATCCTGCTGTCTTTTCGCGAGCACTTCCAACAGGATGTAGCTGCCAATAACGCTCAGCATGAACACGAACGCTACCATCATGGCCACCGCAGCGTGGCGCGAATCGGTTGGAGGAGCGCCGGCTACGGCAGCTCCTTGATCCTTCCCAAACCAACTCGCGAACGTGGCCGCGAGCATTCCAAATGCAACAATGCCGAATAGAATTAATGCCACTCGTGAGGCGCCCGGAGAGTTAACGCGATCCATAAAGGTCACCGCAACAACCAGGGCAATCATCGCCAAAAATCCCGCGCCTGCCGCGATCAGCATATTGCGGTTTCCCAGCGACCGAGAGACCATCTGTCCATAACCTGCGATCGAGCGCTTTGTAAAGCCGAACGGATCGCGTTTGAACTCCGGCCAGGTTAGCTGGTACTCATGGGCGACCCGGCCCACTTCCTCAGCGAGCCTCGGGATAAGCCCTTTGTCGTCCAGAATGGTCAGGTGAAACTCATCGCGTAGGATCAAAGCCTGGGAGGAAGACGCAGCGGCTACAGGTTCAAATGGAGAAGTGGCACTATCGATGATGGGCTCACTCGCGGGATCAATGACGGGCGCACTCGCGGGCGCAGCGTGCACGGCACTGACCGTACTCTCGTCTTGGTGAGCCGCAGCGTTCAACGGAGTCCCGTCAACGGGACAAAAACTAAACTTGTCGTCGAACTCTTCACGGCACGTGAAACAAAATTTCATTATGACTCCCCCTACCTGAAAGCGGTGGACCCAGTTTGGGTCAATCAGCTTCAAGTCGCCCCCAACGTTAACAATTTCCGGCTATTAATTCAATAAGCTGCGGCAAATTGGGCCTGAATGCTAGAAGCGCCCCCCATTGAGCAAAGCAATGCTTCCCGCCGTCTACCGGGCAAACTAGTGCCTTAGACGCACACGTCTGTAAAAAAGATCACTGTGACCTTTTAAAAAGATTTAGCCGCGGCTGCCTCGACCCTCCCTCCTTAACGAGTTTGGAAAAAGATTTACAACAACTCGCCGGTAGAGTATCGCTCCCTCCGTTATGGTCGCAGCCAGAATCGTACTGGTTATCGGATGAGGCAGAGTTAGGATTCCGCTTCCGATACCCAGAATGACCACATAGCTAAAGAGAACGCTTACGGTAAAGAGCGAAATCAGTCTTAAGGTAACCCGTTTGCGCAACTCCTTATCAGCCTTAATTTGCCAAGTTTTCAACTCTTCCTTATCAAACCCTTGCTCAGTTGACTGCCGATGTCTGCGACGCCTGGTGGCCTTTTTTCCAGGTTGCGCCGGCACCGCACTAAAGTCGAGGACTTCGCCACTTCGCACAATTGGTGACTGTAAGGCTTGATGGCTCGGATTTCCCACATTAGTCTCGACTAATGGGCCGCCATCGACCGGGCAAAAACTGAATTTGTCATCGAACGCTTCGCGGCACGTGGAACAAGACTTCATAGCAAATACCATTTTCTCAGTCTGCGAAGTTGGTACTAACTGTTTTTTACACTTTAGTTTTAGAAGAGCTCTGTCGAGGGGACAAAAACTAAACTTATCTTCGAACTCCTCACGGCACTTGGAACAAAACTTCATAGCTAATACCTTTTTCTATCAAGCACTCGATCCCGCAGGAAACGCCTCCTCCTTAATTACCGCTAGATGGGTAGAAGATACGGCTCTCTCAAAGTTTTTTTGAATCCATGCAATGCCGGATCCTAAGACAGCAATGGAGAATGGAAATACGGCACTTACCTTGTAAGCCCGCTTTGAAGGTTAAGGTACTCGGCTATGATGCGCTTGTCGCACAAACGGTTGACGGGCTAAGATCAGGCATCTAAGATGTTTTTGGTCCCCTGATCCTTGTAGCCGGCTGAGGTTGATACCGTTCCGTGGGAGGCACGGCCTCCGGCTTGGAACCGTCTCCACTATGAGTCAAATCGTCCCGGTTAATGTAAAGCGAAGCTTCTTACTTTTCCTTTTTCTTACCTTCTCCGCGACCATTGGTTATGGCCAGGCTACGATCGAGCCACAACGCGAACAACTGCTGAATGGCCTCCGGATCGTGCTCTGGCCTCGTGCCGGAGATGAGGATGTCCTCATTAAGTTGCGCATTCACAGTGGAGCGGCGTTTGATGTGGCGGGTAAGGCGGGTGAGATGGCTATTCTTGGCGATCTCCTGTTTCCTGACCCAGCCACGCAGGAATATTTCACTGACGAAATGTCCGGGCGGCTTGACGTCGACACGGACTATGATTCCATTACGATAACGCTGCAGGGCCGGACGAGCGAGTTTGAACGCATTGTGGGAATCCTGCGCACCGCATTGGTAAACACCCAGATCTCTCCCGAGAACGTCGCCAGGATTCGTGAAGGACGAATAAAAATTGTCAGGGAGACTAACATCTCGCCGGCAGTCCTGGCGGATCGCGCAATCGCCGCGCGTCTTTTTGGAGACTTCCCGTATGGCCGTCCCGCGGCAGGAACGGCGGAGACTCTAGCGCGGGTTGAGAGGGCAGACCTCTTGCTGGCGCAGGAGCGGTTCCTCAATCCAAATAATTCAACCCTCGTGGTGGTTGGCAACTTGCAAAAGAACCGCATTATGCGCGCGCTCCGCCAACTGCTGGGCTCATGGCGCAAGAGCGAGCGAATTGTTCCTGCCACTTTCCGGCAGCCGGAAGCTCCGGATGTTCGTACCTTAATAATCAACGCGCCGGCCGATCAGAGTGCTGAAATCAGATTGGCGAGCCGAGGAGTTGCACGATCGGATCGCGATTTTGCAGCGGCAACCATGCTCGCGATTATCGCTCGCAAGCGCTGGGAGAAACTGGCGCCCGACTTGGATCGCGCGCCTGTGTTCGTCAGAAATGAGCCGCATGTGCTTCCCGGCATGTTTGTGCTGGGCGCCTCAGTAGACAGTTTATTAGCGGCGAAGACTCTCAAGACAGCTCGAGACGTTCTGCGTTCGCTAAGCGCGACCCCGGTTACGCCAGTGGAGTTCGAGCAGTCAAAAACTGAGGCCATTGCGCAGTTCGGTAAAGAGTTGCAAAGACCTGAAGGCATCGCTCATGCCTGGCTGGACATCGATACTTTCGGTTTGCCTTCGATCAGCGAGCAAATGCAGTCATTCAATACAGTATCACCTGGTGATCTTCAGCGGCTCGCGACTGCGCTCTTCGGCGAAAGCCAAATCGCCTCGGTCGTGATAGGAGATTCAAAGCAGCTTAAGGCGATATTGGAGCCAATAGTTAAAATTGAATTGCTGGGAGAGTTGGAAAAATCATCCTCCAGCGGGCCTGAAGTCAAGCCAGCAACCACGCTTCCGGTCAAGAAGCCCTGACTAATCACAAATCATTCGCAATCTGCTTGCAACCACATCATCATTCATTTTGGCTTAACTGTGTCTGACAAGCGACGGGCAATCGAGAACGAACACGCGCATCGCGTACGCCAAATGTTTGCGGCGATTGCCGGTCGATACGATCTTTTAAACCATTTGCTGTCCGGGCATATGGACAAAAGGTGGAGAGCTCTTGTAGCCGCAAGGCTACAAAGCGGCCTGGCATCAGGGGCGCGAATTCTGGATGTTGCCTGTGGCACAGGAGACCTTTCGCTTACGTTGTTTGAAACCACTGGAGCGCGAATTTTCGGCACGGACTTTTGCCGTCCCATGCTCGCCATTGCTGCTCGAAAGATGTCTGGATGCGAGCCGGCAATACCGTTGATTGAGGCCGATGCATTGAGCCTGCCTTTTCGTGATTGCTCGTTTGATGGCGTGACAATTGCATTTGGACTCAGGAATCTATCGAACTTCGAGCGTGGTCTGGAGGAGCTTTTGAGAGTACTGAGGCCCGGTGGCCGCTTGGCCGTGCTCGAGTTTTCTAAACCAGTTGTACCGGGGTTCCGCTTCCTGTTCAAAGTCTACTTTACGAAGATGCTGCCGTTTCTGGGAGGGTTAATCAGCGGATCGAGGAGCGCCTATCAGTATTTGCCGGATTCAGTTTCGCGCTTCCCGGATCAGGCAGAGCTTTGCAGTTTGATGCGCAACGTCGGGTTCGACGAGGTTGAGTACGAGAATCTGACAGGAGGAATTGCAGCGCTGCACCTGGGTCGGCGCATGAAGGAGTAAACGAGATTGGTTGCAGCTCATGATTGAGTTGCAGCCAAAAAGAACGCGGTCCGGAGAATGTCTTGTGAGCGTGCGGTTGTCGGGGCCATGCGACTCATCTCGGATGTTACTTCGGGCTGCGTTCTACTTTTTGGCTTTGCAAAACCACACCTGAATTCTTCGAAGCGTACGGCCAACGCGTCGCTGTGCTATTATCCCAACGAATTCAATCTAATTTCTCCATTCGAGACCCCGTCAGAGTGAGTTCACCTATCAAGTATCAGGTCCTGGGTTGGCTTAGACGCCTGACCATCCTCCTGCTCGTGGTCTGGACGGTAGTATCGCTCGTTACTATTTTGATCGAGCTCGTTCCCGGCGACCCGGCGGTGGCGGTTCTTGGCGAACAGGCCACCCCTGAGCAGTTTGCACAGTTTCGTCAAAAACACGGGCTCGAGCGTCCGCCGTTTTTTTTCTCCTTTCCCCGTGATGAAGCAGGCAGCCGGCATTTTCAATGGCACGGGGCCGACAATCGCTACACCGACTATTGGAAGGGAATAATTAAGGGGGACATGGGACTTTCTTTTCGTACCGACAGACCGGTAGTAAGCCTGGTTTTGGAGCGTTATCCCGCCACCATTGAGCTGGCAGTTGCGGCCCTTTTGATTGCGGTGGTAATCGCCATTCCATTGGGCGTGTTGGCAGGAAGAAACCGTGGCGCCTGGATTGATAATCTCGCTTCAGTCGTCGCCCTAATCGGGATCAGTCTTCCGGGTTTCGTCATAGGTCCGATGCTGGTTTATCTGTTTGCGGTGAAACTTGGCTGGCTGGCGCCGTCAGGGCGTTTCGATTGGTCAGACATTATTCTGCCGGCATTCACTTTGGGCGCGGCGCTTTCAGCTATTCTGACGCGAATGGTGCGTTCATCCGTAATCGAAGAACTCGGCGAAGACTACGTGCGAACGGCGCGGGCGAAAGGTCTCAGCGAAAGGACTGTTGTTTACAAGCATGTGTTGAAGAACGGACTGATTCCGGTCGTGACGATTCTCGGCCTGCAGCTCGGAATCCTGCTTGCCGGCGCAATCATCACGGAAAAGATTTTTAGCTGGCCGGGCCTTGGTCTGTTGCTTGTGGAAGATGGCATCGGCAAGCGCGACTACCGCGTCGTGCAAGGGTGCGTGCTGGTGATCAGCATGACTTATATCATCGCTAATACTTTAACGGACATGATTTATCGTTTCCTGGATCCGCGTATCAGAGTATCTTGAGTCTCAGGTCTTTGGTCTTTGGTCTTGGGTCTTGGGTCTTTGATCTTTGGAGGCCGCCAAGTCCGAAGTCCGAAGTCCGAAGACCAAAATCGGAGCATTTATGAATCGGCTCGCCATCGTTGGCCTTATTATTGTCGGTATTCTAGTCGTTGTGGCAATCTTCGCTCCTTGGATCGCCACCCACGACGTGGGCACAACGAACCTTTCCATCCGTTACCTGGGGCCGTCATCGGCTCATCTTTTTGGCACGGATGCCACCGGCCGCGACATTTTTTCCCGCGTGGTTTTTGGGGCCCGCATTTCGCTTCAGGTTGGCGTCATTGTCGTCTCGGTGTCGGCTCTGATCGGCATACTGCTGGGCGCTTTAGCCGGGTATTACGGCGGGTGGATCGATCGAATTGTCTCCGGGTATGTATTCAATGTGTTTCTCGCGTTCCCGGGACTGTTACTCGCGATTGCGATGGTGGCATTTCTCGGGGCCGGACTAAACAAACTTATTCTTGCGCTCTGCATAATAGGATGGGTGGGTTACGCGCGTTTGATTCGGGGGCAGGTCTTGAAGGTGCGAGAGCATGATTTCGTGCAGGCGGCCCGGGCTCTCGGCGCCAACGACGCACGCATTCTGCTGATTCATATTCTGCCAAATGCAATTCAGCCTTTGATTGTGCAGGCCAGCCTGGGAATGGCAGGCGCAGTTTTGGCTGAAGCGTCGCTCTCTTTCCTTGGGTTGGGCGTGCCGCCGCCGGCACCTTCATGGGGAGTGATGATTGAAGAAGCGCGCGACCTGTCTACTCTTCAGGCAGCGCCCCATGCCCTGATCTTTCCTGGAATCGTGATTGCGCTGACGGTGCTTGCCTTTAACTTCATTGGCGACGGACTGCGCGAGTATCTCGACCCACGCCAGCGTGCTCGCTGATCAGACGAAGTTGCACTGACCCTGTTTAATGACTATATTTAGTCCAAATTTAGTTCGTTAATTTGGGGGCTGAAATGAAACCACTACGAGTTGCTGAGGACATAATCCCGCTGGGTGAGTTCAAAACCAGGGCCTCGTCGGTGATCAGGGATCTCAAGCGTGGTTCATCCGCTCTGGTCATCACTCAAAATGGCCGCCCTGCGGCTGTGCTGATGGCGCCCGAGGAGTATGACCGCCTACAGGACGAGCGACGGCACCTGGAAGCCGTCGCTCTTGGCTTGTCAGATGCGGTTGCAGGCCGGACTGTCGATCACAAGAAGGTCGCCGATTGGCTGGGAACATGGGGGACGGAGCACGAAACGGAGCCGCCAGTGTGAAGTTGATATGGACCAAACAATCGATTGAGGATCTCATCGAGGCACGGGCTTTTATTGAGGAACATGATTCTAGAGCCGCCGCAGAGTTGGCAAAGAGACTACTACGAGCTGCCGAGAGGCTCCTTCAGAACCCTAATCTCGGAAGGAAAGGTCGTCTAAGTGGAACGCGCGAACTTGTCGTTCCCAAGACCCCTTACCTGATTCCATATCGTATTCACCAAAACAATATCGAAGTGTTGCGCGTATTCCACGGACGCCGCCGGTATCCACCTTCCGACTGAACGAGTCAGCATCCATTCCCAAACTGGTGTTGTTCCGCAAATTGATTTCTTCAATCATCTGATGCACGAGCAAAGTAAAGGCGAGGAATGATGAACCGAATAGTGGTTTTAGCGATTTCTGTTTTTGTGATTTTGGGCGGTGTCAGTGATCAAACCATCCATTCTAAAAGGTTTCAATCGTCACAACTATTCCTGGAATTGAAACCGCATCGCATCACGTTGGCGAATGGCAGGTCATTCGATCTAAATCTTCCTGACGGCTTTGCAGTCTCAGTCGCAGCCGAGGGCTTCAAACGAGTGCGCTTCATGGCAAAGAGTCCGGATGCGCGAATCTTCGTCACCGACATGTACAACCTCACCGACAATAAAAGAGGCGTGGTTTATATCCTCGACCAATTCGACCCTGTCACTGGAAGATTTGCGAAGGTATCGCCTTATCTGACGGGATTGCGGAACCCAAACAGCATCGCATTTTATCGAGACAAAGATGGCGCTGACTGGTTTTACCTGGCCTTAACGGATCGATTACTTCGGTACAAGTACACTGCCGGAGAAAACTCTCCAACTGCGCGGCCCGAGGTGCTCGCCACCTTTCCGGATTACGGCCTCGATTACAAGTACGGAGGGTGGCACTTGACGCGCACGATAGCCATCGGCGGCAATGACAAGATTTATGTTTCAGTCGGGAGCAGTTGTAATGCGTGCGTAGAAAAGGAAGCAGTCAGGGCCAGCATTCTGGAGATGGATCCTGACGGCAAGAACCAACGACACTTTGCGACCGGGTTGCGCAACGCGGTCGGGATCCGTTGGCTTGATGGTCAGTTGTTCGCCACCAACATGGGCGCAGATCATCTTGGCGATCGCCGGCCCGCGGACACAATGCTCGCAGTGAAGGAGGGCACGAATTACGGCTGGCCTTACTGTTTTCAGGTCGGCCCCAGAATGTTCTCCGATGCGAAGTTCAACCGGCCGGCAAGAATGAATTGTCGAAGAGTGCCTGCAGCGGAGGTGGCTTTCGCGGCGCACAGCTCTCCGCTCGGATTTGAATATTTTAGTGACCATAACAATCCGGCGTTGAGTGGTTACTTCCTCGTTGGTCTACACGGGTCTACCAAGAAGAGTCTCATGCATGGCTACCGAGTCGTTCGTGTAAATGGCAGGGGAAAACTGTCTGGCCCGCCTGAAGATTTCATTTCCGGCTTTCTTAAATCCGGCAAGGTGAACGGACGTCCGGTTGACATCCTGAGTTTTGGCAAAGACGCCTTTCTGCTGACGGACGATTACGCAGGTGTCATCTATTATGTTTATGCGAAGTAGAGTTGAAGTTCACTAAGCTCAATAGTGAATCGAGCGCGGATCAACTATAATTCTGGCGCCGTGAAGAAACCGTTACCGACCACGCCACTCGATCCCGCGAACCAACCAAACGATCCAAAGCGGCCATCGGAATCTGAGTCTCAAAATGATTACCTTGTTTTGGTGGTGGACGATTCGATTGACAATCTCACCATGATCAGCCTTGAGCTGCAACAGAGCGGCTATCGAGTGGCGACTGCGACTGATGGAGAAGAGGCGTTGAAAGTGGCAGCCATGATTAAGCCCGACTGTATCATCATGGACCTGGCAATGCCCGGAGTCGATGGACTCGAGTCAACTCGGCAAATCCGCCAGGATCTATCCCTGAAAGATATTCCAGTGATTGCGCTGACGGCGTTTAGCACCGATGGATTTCGTCGTGCAGCGCACGAGACGGGCTTTGACGGTTACTTGACCAAGCCTGTTGAGTTTGAACGTCTCCACGATCTGATTGGCAGGTTGATTGGTCTAGCCAGAAGCGCTCGAAATCAGTCCTGTGGAGACTTACGAAACAACATTGGCGGCTAGCTGACTCTCACCCAGATAGTCTGATCAATGTTCGGCGTAGCTGAAACTATTGCAGGACATGAGGGCTTTAGATTTTGGCGGTTCACCAGCCACAGTGACTACACGATCCGCCTCCGCTTGGTAACAACATACCACACTGCGGGCAGTCACTAAGGCGCGACGGCTGTCTCTTAACCGACTCCCTAAACGGTGCCTCCGATGGCCCTGGCTGTTGGTCACTCTTTGCATCCCGCGCCAGGCCAGAATTCGAAAACCCGCCTTCCGAGGAAGCTGCGGCGTTCATGGATGCTGACGAGAAACGAAGCTTCGCTGGTGCGTTGTGATTGCCCACTTCATCGTTATAGAAATTGTACAGATGTACCTTTCGGCCATGCTTGACGGTTACCTCCCCAAGATCATGCAGGAACGGTTTCCAACCATCAAGCTCAAGAAGAATGTCGGCTATCTCTCTGGAAAGCAAAATGTGGCCCGCGTCTCCGAGGTCCATTACCCTCTGAGCTTTGTTTATTCCGCCGCCAACGACGTCAGGTTGTTTCGTGATATCCGTATCGCGAAGTATCGGGCCCATATGCATGCCCATCCGAAGCGGTAAACCGGGATGGTGCTTGAGTGTTCGGCTCATCTCAACTGCGCAATGAGCAGGAGCTTCCGGATCACCGAAAAAGACCAGGGCTAAACCGTCTCCTGTCGGTCGATAAATAATTGCGTTCTTAAGTTCAGCCAGTTGACAAGCTGGGGTATTGCGGGCGATATCCTGCAATTGGCTCTTAACTTTTCGCTGTTGATTGATCGACAGTTCTGAGAACGCAACTAGATCGCTGAAGAGAACGAATACTATCTCTGACGATTCGGTCGAAGCGGCTGGATGTGAGTCCATGATGTTCTCACTCAGTTAGTTTTATGAGCTGGCAAATCCCGGGAAAATGTTGAGCCTGATTTTACCACTTAGCGAGAAATCAATCGATTGGGTGCGTGCTGACTGCCCGCGGGCGTTGGTTTGACACAACACCACCCACGGGCTACGATGCGCCTTTGCGGACGCTCCTTTTTAATCTTTTCCGACAGAGTCCACTAGCAACATTTGATGTCTTCCAGCGTAGCTGAAAGCGTTCTAGATCTCGTAGGCCACACTCCCCTGCTCCATCTCACTCGTTTCGCCCGGCCTCCTTTGGCGGACGTCTACGCCAAGCTCGAATACTGCAATCCTGGCGGCTCAGTAAAAGACCGGGCGGCCCTCGGAATGATCCTTGACGCCGAACAGCAGGGCAAACTCCGCCCCGGCTCCACAATCATCGAGCCGACAGCCGGTAATACCGGCATCGGGCTTGCCCTAATCGGAGTCGCTCGCGGATATCGTGTTATTCTCACCGTTCCGGAAGGTTATGCCGCAGAGAAGATGAAGCTAATGAAGGCCCTCGGCGGCGAGATCGAATCCGTGCCACAGCAGAGCGGAATTAAAGGAGCGATCGCGCGAGCCCACGAATTGGCCGCCGGCATCAAAGACAGTTTTATTCCTCAGCAGTTTGCTAATCCGGCAAATCCCGCCTTTCATGAAAAGACAACGGCTCAGGAGATTATCCATCAAATGGACGGGCGCATCGATGCCGTGGTTATCGGAGCCGGAACGTCCGGCACGTTTGTGGGAGTCTCTCGCGCAGTGAAAAAGATTAACCCGAAGGTTTTATGTGTGCTTGTAGAACCGGAAGGATCGATCTATGGTGGTCATCCGCCTGGCCCCAAGAAGATTGAAGGAATCGGCCAAAAAGACTTCATTCCGGAGATTTTCGACCGTAGTCTTGCGGACGAAATTATGATGGTAATGGATGACGAGGTATGCGCGGCGATTCACAAACTGGCGAGAACTGAAGGGCTTTTGGGTGGATGGTCGTCGGGGGCTGCCGCAGCTGCGTCATTTCGAATTGCTGAGCGATTGGGCGCCGGCAAAAAAATTGTTACTGTACTCCCCGACGGCGCCGAACGTTATTTGAGCCAAGGAATTTTGGATGAGTAAATGGTGAATGGTAAATGGTAAATAGTGAATGGTAAATGGTGGATGGTAAATAGTTCTGGTTGATAATGTATTCACGGCAGACACTTTGATGGATTCTGGATGACCTTTCTCGCTGACTTTCGATTCACGAGACACATTTACGGTTCACCATTCGGGATTTACCATTTACCATTCACTATTTACTATTAACTATTGACCATTGACCATTTGACCATTGACCATTTGACCATTTTCCAACTATGAACTTCGCCACATTAGCAATTCATTCCGGACAAGAACCCGATTCGGCCACCGGCTCGGTGACGGTTCCCATCTATCAAACTTCCACTTATGCGCAGGACGGACTGGGCAAGCATAAGGGCTACGAATATGCGCGGACGCAGAATCCTACCCGCGCGGCGCTGGAACGAAACATCGCGGCGCTCGAGGGCGCCCGGTACGGGTTTGCGTTCGCCTCAGGCATGGCGGCAATAGATGCCACTCTGAGACTGGTCAAGGCCGGTGAGCACGTTGTTGTTTCTGACAACACTTATGGCGGAACTTTTCGCCTGTTCACTCGGGTGCTGACAAATTACAACGTTGAGTTCGATTTTGTTGACAGTTCAGACGTGCTCAAAGTCGAGGCGGCGATCAAGCCAAACACCAGAATGGTTTTCGTCGAGACGCCGACTAACCCAGTCATGATCGTGACCGATCTCCGAGAGGTTTCTGAGCTCGCCCATCGGGCAGGCGCTCGGGTCGTTTGCGATAACACTTTTATGTCACCCTACCTCCAACGGCCCCTCGATTTTGGCGTCGACATTGTAGTCCATTCAACCACCAAGTATTTGAATGGCCATTCAGACGGAATCGGCGGCATAGTTGTGCTTAATAACGAAGAAGATGCGAACTGGATTGGGTTCATCCAGAATAGTGCCGGAGCCATTCTGTCCCCATTCGATTCCTGGCTGGTGATGCGCGGGACAAAAACTCTCGCTCTTAGGATGGAACAACACGATAAAACCGGACGCGCAGTCGCCGCATTTTTGGAAGAGCATCCGAAAGTCAGGAGGGTTTTTTATCCTGGTTCGGCTTCTCATCCTCAGCATGCTCTCGCCGGACGGCAGCAAAAGGGTTTTGGAGGCATGGTAGCATTTGACTTAGGATCGCTCGACGCGGCGCGTAAGGTTTTGGAGTCGGTTAAGCTTTGCACCCTCGCGGAGAGTCTAGGTGGGGTTGAAACTCTGATTTCGCACCCGGCAACCATGACTCACGCATCCGTAGATGCTGACAAACGACAGCGACTCGGAATAACCGATGGACTGGTGCGTATTTCAGTCGGCCTTGAAGACACGGACGACATAATCGCGGATCTCGATCAAGCTCTGAAACAAATATAAACAGGTAACCGAGTGACAGCTAAGCCGGAGAAGGGTTAAAATCCTGCTTTGTAGTAAATCACCCTCGACTCCCCTTTATGATCGTAGAGCTTCATGCAAAATCAGACGTTGGCCGCGTCCGCCGAGGTAACGAGGATAATTTTCTGGTTCTGGATCTTTCCAGCCAGAAAACGTGGACCGGTTCCGACGGCATCGAGCCCCCCACAGATTTGACGAAACTCAATCTCGGAGAACAGGGACTGGTACTCGTCGTGTCAGATGGTATGGGTGGAGCGCTTGCCGGCGATGTTGCCAGCCGCATGGCGGTTGATTCCGTACGCGAAATGTTGGTGGGGCGTAACTCTGAAGATGGCTGCGATCCGAACATTCCGTTAGTTGACTGTCTTAAGGACGCCACGGTCTATGCCAATCGCGAAATTCATGTTCGCAGCCAGGAGGACTCGCGGTGCGCGGGTATGGGCGCCACCTTCACCGGAGCCGCAGTGAAAGGCGATATGCTCGATCTGGTTCAGGTGGGCGACAGCCGCGGCTACATCATCCGCAAAGATCAGATTCGTTTGGCGACGAAGGATCAATCACTGGTCCAGCAGCTGGTCGACGTCGGCCAGATCAGTGAGGCCGAGGCGGAAACGCACATGTTTCGCAACGTTATCTTGCAGGCGTTGGGGGCTCAACACGAGGTGACCCCGGTGACCGGCAAGATTCGACTGCGACGGGGAGATACTCTCTTGCTTTGCAGCGATGGCTTATCGGGCAAGCTCCGCTCTGAGGATATTCAGAACATCGTGAACAGCAACGCTGACCTGGGGGTGGCTTGCGACGAGTTGGTGGCGGAAGCCAATAACCGCGGCGGCGAAGATAACATCACAGTTATTCTGGCGCGCTTTCTGGGGGATGATCTGGAGGAACCAATAACCGATCGGGTGACGATCGAACTACCTCAACTCGATGAGGACAATACCCTCGAGGAGAATTACGAGTTAGATACCGATCCTCAATGATCGATTGCAGTCCGCGGGGCGTCCTTCCGTCGGTTCCCTCTCCATAGTTCTGAAACACCGCCTTCGAAAACCAGGGCACGCACGGGAACGCCCCTAGAAACAATCACTCGTCCAGCGCTTTCTGGCGCCAATCTGCGCCCTGGTCGAGGCGGCGCACGTAAATGGAAGCGCCTTCGATGCTCTCAACGCGCACGCGTTCACCCGCTTCAAGAGGTAATTCACCCTCCGCGGGGTAGGCCGTCCAGGTGGAGCCAAACACCTTAACGGCCCCTTCGTTAAGGGCGCCTCGGCTGGAAGAAACCACGGTGCCAATCTTGCCTGGTAACGCATCAGCCCCACTGCGCAGAGAATCACCCGTCCGCTCACGAGAAAAGTAGTTGACGAAGATTGTGCGCGAGGCTGCCGTCAAACCAATCGAGACCGTCGCAAAAATTAAAAATTGAATCGCCAGACTATTGATACCGATTAGCCCTGCGAAACCGGCGGCCAGTGCGCCAACGCCAAACCAAAGCAGCACAAATCCCGCAGTGAAGACTTCCGCCACAATCAGTGCCAGACCGAGCACGCACCAGAGAATCCAAATAAGATTGTCCATCGCCGCCCTCAGCCTTTGAACAAATTTTTCAGCACAAACCAGACGTTTGCCGGCCGCTCAGCCAGCCGTCTCATGAAGTAAGGATACCAGTGTTTTCCGTAAGGCACATAGACCCTCATGTTGTAGCCTCCGCGGGCAAGCTGGCGCTGCAAGTCGCGCCGAACACCGTAGAGCATCTGAAACTCGAACGCTTCCTTGCCAATCTGCTCGCGGCGAACAAATTCCACCGTGGCGTCAATCATTTTCGGGTCGTGCGTGGCAATGCCGTGATAGATGCCACTCGACAGCAGCAGCTGCATCACCCGAACGTAGTTAGCGTCTGTGTCCCGCTTGTCTGGGAACGCGATCTCCGGGGGTTCATTGTAGGCCCCCTTGCAAATGCGGATGCGTGCCGGAATCTGCAACAGCTCCTCCGCATCCGCGTAAGTCCTTCGAAGGTAGGACTGCAATACGATCCCGACATCATTTAACCCAAACTCTGATCGCAACCGTTTGAAAATGTCGATGGTGAGCTGGGTAAATTTTGAGCCTTCCATGTCGACTCTGACGAAGTGCCCGCGCTGCGCTGCATCCCCAACCACCCTACGGGCGTTCCGATAAGCCAATTCCGGGTCGAACTCAAGTCCAAACTGGGTGAGTTTAATGGAAATGTTGGAACGAATTCCCGTCTTATCAATTTGATCCAGTATGCGAAGATACTCGCGCACCTCGTTTTCAGCTTCCGCCGCATTTCCGACGGATTCGTTGAGATGATCGAAAGAAGCAGTACACCCTTCGGCGTTGATTTCACGAATGGCCGCCACTGCTTCGTCAATGTTTTCTCCCGCCACAAAACGCGTGGTTAACTTCTTGAAGAGTCGAAATCCGGACGCAAAATCCTTCAGGCCCTCGTGGCGCGAGAGGTAGATTAGGGCGCTTCGGCTGATCATGCTATTGAGACGATTGGTCCTTTAGAAGATTGAAGTTAAGATCTGTGACCGCCGCAATCAGAGCCCGGCTTGAAGCGTATGATATTCTTGACGCTGCACTTTTACGAAGCAAAGCTTGCAAGGCAAAAGGTTTTCAAGAACAACGCCGAGGACGAGATCGCATGCGCCTAAAGCTGGTATTGATTGCCTCGCTGGTGGCCGCCGTAGTCGGTTCGAGTGCCTCAATCGCGATCATCCTGGGACTCTTCGCTTCGCTTAAAGCGCTTTCAAAGCCTGACTTTCTGGTGATTGCCACACTTGTCTTGCCGATCGCAGCAGTTGGACTCGCTGCAATCTTTGTTTATCGGCATACTCCCCGCCGGCGCAAAACTCAAGCATTACTGACCGGCATTCTCGCGGCGTTTCTTAGCCTGGCAGTTTTTATTCTGGCGTCAATCATCACTTCTCGCACCGCACCGGTAGAGCCGCCTCAACCCACCCTGCCACGAAACGCCGGTTGATTAGTTGGCCCATGCTTAGCCGGCGTTCAACGAGTTGAGCCCGATCTGTTTTTGCACTGGCCGCAACGCGTCGATGACGAAACGAATATGTTCTTCCAACTCGACACCCAATTCTGTCACACCCTGCCGAATATCGTCCCGATTTACTGAACGCGCGAAGGCCTTATCCTTCAGCTTCTTCTTAACTGAAGAAACCTCCAGATCATCAAGACTCTTATTCGGTCGCACCAAAGCGCAAGCCACTAAGAAACCACAAAGCTCATCGGTGGCAAAGAGAGCGCGTGCCATGGTCGTATCGCGTGGCACACCCGTATAAGTGGCATGGCCCATGATCGCTCGAATGACCCGATCAGAGTAACCGCGGCCACAAAGAATATTAGCGCCGGTGAAGGGGTGTTGATCGGGGCTGGGAAACATTTCGTAATCAAAATCGTGCAGCAGCCCCACCAGTCCCCACTCGTCCTCGTCGGCTTCGGGCTCGCCGTAGCGCTTTGCACAAGCGCGCATTGCCGTCTCAACCGCCAACGCGTGTTTGCGCAGACTGTCACCCTTGGTGTATTCGCAGAGTAATTCCCAGGCGTCGTCTCGACTAGGCATTTTCGAAGTAGCCGTTTTTTGTAAAACGAGTTAACCCGATCGTCTGAATTGTTTCGAAGACATTAAAAACTAGCACGGGCGCGGGAGGGCAGACAAGAGAATTGCTTATCCGCGGGTTGGGGCGCGATAGCCGGGCCGGGCCCGAATACGGACGTTCTTACGGGTGCTGGTGACTTTGATCCTTCGATACCCTCCATCTTGAGCCTTGTTGGTTGGGTAATAACCTATCGAGTACTGTGTTCGCAGCTCTGCCGCAATCTCAGCGAACGCATCCGGCAGCGAAGCGAGAGTGTCGGCCCGCAACAGCCGTCCCCCCGACTTGTCGACCAGTGCGCCCAGGTAACTATCAGCCATCAGGTAAAGCTGGTTCAGCATGGCGTCAATCGAATCATCTTCATCGCGGCGCGTTCTGCCTTTGTTCGAGCCCGGATGGTTGGTTCGATCAGGCCACCGTTCGTCTGGATCGGTAACTGGCGGGCGGCGATCGGGCGAAGGCGCGCGATCTGGCGGCCAACGGTCACGGTCACGTTCTCGTTCACTTTCGCGGCGCCGGCGGAGAATCTCGTCCGGCAACGGCAATCCAAATGGGCCGGTTCGGGTTTTGCTCCCGGAGGTCGGTACCGTCTCGGGGTTGTCGCTGGGGAATGTGGGAGCAGTGGTGCCAGGCGCCGGAGTTCTTATGACGCCAATGGTGGGCAATTGTGGCGACTGCTCCGCCGCCTGTTCGCGCGCCAGTCGCTCAGTGTCCTCCCGAGTGTCATAACGGATCGGATAAACAATCACACCTTCCTCGTCCAGGCCGCCCAACGTGCCATCGAAGGTAGCGCGGTCGCTGTGATAATCCACTCCGTCGGTGAAGATCACAATGGCTTTCCGTCCCTGAACCGGTCTGATGGTAGACAGTGCCAACTCAAACGCGTCATAGAGCTTGGTTCCCTGCCCTGAACGCAATTTATTAATCGCCGCCTTCAAAGCTGCTCGGTCACTGGTGAACTCGTTTTGATCCACCACGAGATTATCAAACGAGATAACTTTTACTCGATCCGCAGGTTGCAATTGCTCGACGAAAGCCAGGGCGGCTTGCTGAATCGAGGTCAGCTTCTCCTTTGTGCTGGCGCTGGTGTCCAGCATCAACACAACATGAAATGGCACATTGATGGTGGCAAAAAACGCGATCTCCTGTTTCGTATCGTCTTCTGCTATGGATAGTTCGTCCTGCCGCAAATTCGGAATGAAGAGACCGTTTGAATCGGTAGCGACAACTGGAACGGTGACGAGATCCGTATCGATCTTAACAGTCTCGACCTCGCGTTGGCCTTCCGGAGCGGGAGATTCTGTTGGTGTTGCGGGAGGCTGCCTGGTTTCGCGTTGATGAACCCTCCGGGTTTCGCTCCTGCTTTTTTCCGACCGCGAGGATTGAGCGTGATTGTTAACCGGCAGGAAGAGGCAAATCGCGACAAGCAGGAATGCGCGAGCTGTTCCGATTAGCATGATGTTCTCCTCTGGTTGCTTTATAGCATGTCGTCACCAAAGCGGCGGTTTGTGGTGGAGCTACGATGTGCAAAGAAAGAATAACGGTTGCCACCCTGGGCCGCAACGATTTCACGCAGGAGTCTCTCGAGCATTGTGCCTTGGCTTGAGACTCAGTTCTTCCCGTAGTGAGGCTGGGCACGGTTCAGCAAACGATCAAGGAAACACCACGAAATCTCACCACCAAAAGATGATCGTCTTTGTTAGCTTTGTAGATCGGTCTTTCTCTGGCACCGGGGGTTAACCCGGGATGTAAATGGACACGGGTGCGATTAAAGTGAGAGTTCGCAAGAAAGCCCCGAGACGCCGCCGACTTCTGAAGTTGTGTAAAAGAAACCCAAACTTTAGCCACAGATTAACGCCGATGACACGGGTCAAAAACAATAATAAAGGAGCTGCTTAAGGATTTTATTCGTTTTGGATCCGTGTCATCGGGGTCAATCTGTGGCTAGTGTCTGAGTTCCAAAGCTTGTTCCGAAGGGGGTATTCGACTCTGACTTTCAATTGCACCCCAATGAACACCACGGGAACGACGTGCTTTGCCGCGTGCCGCTCTTGCACTAGAATATGTGGTTCACACTTCGGAACCATAAATGAGACCCCTTTTACTCGCTGTCCTGGCGGCTTATGTAGTTGCCGCGATCCACTCGGTGCTGGCCTTTGTTAACAAACGGAGAGCGCTGCAACGCGTGTCGCAAGTCGCCCTGGCTGTCGGATTCATCCTGCACACCGCGGCTTTGATCGCGGATTGGATTTTAGAAGGACACTATCCTCTGTTCGGTCTGCGGGAGACGCTTTCATTTCTCGCGTGGACGCTCGTCGCGAGTTACGCCCTGGTGCTTTATCGTTATCGCACGCAGGCACTCGGCAGTTTTACTCTTCCGCTCGTGTTTGTGTTGACCGTGGTGGCGGTTTTGATCCCTGCCTCGGGGGACGCCCAGGAGCGCAGTGGATTATCGGCGACGTGGCTTTTTCCGGTTCATACGACCTTGTTGCTGTTTGCTTACGGCGCGTTCTTCGTGGTATTCGTCGCCAGCGTCATGTATCTGCTCCAGGAGCGTGAGCTAAAACTCAAGACTTTTACCGCTATATTTCATCGCCTCCCGTCGCTGACTACCTTGAATGACATTGCCACCACCGCTTTGGCCATCGGCCTAACGCTGCTGACGGTGGGAATCGCTTCTGGCATGCTCTGGTCGTCGTCACGCGATGGTTTGATATGGCACAACGACCCAAAGGAAATTTTTGCTGTATTAACCTGGTTGCTCTATCTTCTTTTAATTTTGTATCGCTCGACAGCCAGTTGGCGGGGCCGCAGGGCCGCCTGGTTGGGCGTTGCTGGATTCGCACTCGTTCTGTGCACGTTCCTGGGCGCCAGATTGATGGGAGGTTATCACGTTTTTGGTTAGTTGGAATTGCGTGCCGGGATGACTCGTAAATCACCCGGCCCGCTTTAAAAAATTTTCAATCATGGCAATCGTCCTGGTAGGAGTTAACCACAAGACCGCTCCGGTTGAAGTGCGCGAACTGCTCGCGTTCTCCAGAGAAGCGTGCGCAGAAGGCCTACGCACCCTGGTAGACGGCGAGGTAGTTCGCGAAGGATTGATTGTTTCGACCTGTAATCGGGTGGAAGTTTTGACCGCAACGGCAGGCGAGCACATCGCGGAGGGCAGCAAACGCATTGCCGACTTTCTCACAAGATCGCGCGGCCTGCCACCCAACCTCATCGACGATCTTTTGTACAACCACAATGACGACCTGGCGGTTCGGCACATCTTCCGCGTCGCTTCATCTCTCGACTCCATGGTGGTCGGCGAGCCGCAAGTACTGGGGCAGGTGCGAGAGGCATATTCAATTGCTCTTGAAGCCGGCACCGCAGGCAGAGTCATCAGCCGGCTCATACATCACACTTTTCGAGTCGCAAAACGCGTCCGAAACGAAACCGGGATTGCAGCCAACGCAGTTTCAATCAGCTACATGGCGGTTGAACTGGGCAAGAAGATCTTTGGTTCACTCAAGGGCCAGTCGGTACTTTTGATCGGCGCCGGAGAAATGGCTGAGCTTTCGGCGCGCCATCTGGTTAACGCCGGTGTTTCGAACGTGTGGATCGTGAATCGAACTGAAGACTCAGCTCAACGTTTGGCCCAGGAACTCGGAGGAAAGGCGGTGAGCTTTGACCGACTCTCAGATTATCTTCCGGTGGCGGATATTGTCATCTGCTCCGCCGCGGCGAATGAATATCTGGTGACCGCTGCGATGGCTCGCGAGGCACTCAGTCGCAGGCGCAATCGTCCCGCGTTTTTCATCGACATCAGCGTTCCCAGAAATCTTGATCCGGAGATCGGTCAGATTCCCAACGCTTTTGTCTTTGATATCGACGATCTCGAGTCTGTAATTTCTTCTAATATCCGCGAGCGCGAGCGCGAAGCTGAGCGGGCAGAACTAATCGTTGATTCCGAGGTCATGCAGTTTCAACAAAGCTTGCGGGTGATGGAAATTGGTCCATCGATTGGAGCGCTGCGCCAAAAACTTCAGGACATTGCCCGCGCCGAGATGGCCCGGCAGCGTAGCCGCCTTGGTACCTTAACACCTGAACAGGAACAGGCGATTGAGTCCCTGCTGCTCTCTACCGTTAACAAGATCTCCCATCCTCTGATGAACCGCATGCGGCGCTCCTATAACGCCGGTGATGCCGACAGCATTCTGGCCTGGCGTGAGATCTTCGATCTTGAAGATTGATCCTGGGAGACGAAGCAATCATAAGCTAATGAAAGATCGCCTGGTAATCGGCTCGCGTGGTTCGCAGCTTGCTCTGAAGCAAGCCGGCTCAATTAAAGAAAACCTCGCAAATCTCGACGCCAACCTCACGATCCTGATCGAGATTATTAAGACCTCCGGAGATGTGAAGACTGAACCCCTCTCGATTATTGGCGGCAAAGGCGTATTTACCAAGGAGCTTGAGGATGCTCTGCTCGAAGGGCGGATTGACCTGGCAGTTCATTCGCTGAAGGACTTGCCGACCATGATCCCAGACAATCTTGCGATTGCCGCCATCTGCGAGCGTCAGGACCCGCGTGACGCGCTGGTGCTCACGAGCGATGCCGCAAAAGAGCATTCATCGCTTATCTCTTTGCCTCAGGGAGCTGTCGTAGGCACATCGAGTTTGAGGCGACAGGCGCAGTTAAAGTATTTGCGACGCGATGTTGTGGTGAAAGACTTAAGAGGCAACGTTGACACCAGGCTGCGCAAGCTGGATGAAGGACAATATGATGCTTTGCTCCTCGCTGCAGCCGGCCTGCGTCGTTTGGGATTGGAGAGTAGGATTAGCGCGTTAATTCCGACGTCGGAAATGCTGCCGGCGGTCGGACAAGGCGCCCTCGCGGTTGAAACGCGCGCGAGCGACTACGCTGCGATCGAAATTGTCAGCAGGCTCAATCATGAGGCAACTCGGCTTGCTTGTATGGCCGAGCGGAGTTTTCTGCGCGCCCTCGGCGGCGGCTGCCAGCTGCCGATTGCTGGTTACGCTGCCGTTTCTGAGCACGAAATTTCACTCGAGGGGTTAGTTGCGAACCCTGAGGGGAAGGAAGTACTAAGAGACAAGTTAGTAGGTCCTCGCGCGAATCACGAACAATTGGGTGCTCAATTGGCATCGTTGTTACTCGAGCGAGGGGCAAGTAAATTGTTGTCTTAAACCAAGGATGACCCGAACCGAAACAAACAGGGATAGTCGGCAAGCCGGCGCTCTGCCACTTGCCGGCCGCACGGTAGTGATCACTCGCGCGCGCTTACAGGCGGAGGAGTTCGTCATCGAACTTGAGCGTTATGGCGCGCGGGTCCTCGTCTGTCCGACCATTGAGATTGCTGAACCGGAAAGCTTCGAACGTCTGGATGAAGCTATAAACCACCTTTATGGTTATGACTGGCTGGTGTTCACGAGCGTCAATGGTGTTGACCATTTTCTTCGGCGTTTCCAGGCCACCGGGCATGAACTGGATGAGATCGACGAGTTGAAAGTGTGCGCGATTGGCGAGGCCACCGCTGATAGACTCAGGGACGAGCATGTCCATGTTGATGTCGTTCCGCATGAATTCAAAGCCGAAGGTGTTTTTAACGCGCTAATCCAATTCGTCGGCGGCCAGGAAGCGCTCAGAGGTTTGAATTTTCTGATCCCGCGTGCCGCGGTAGCCCGCGACTTTCTTCCCCGAGCATTAGAGAAGGCCGGAGCGCGAGTCGATGTTGTGACAGCCTATCGCACGGTGCTGCCGGATAGCGTCGACCGTGGCAGGGTGACTGCGATGCTTGCCGGCGGCGCCGATTGTATCGCCTTTACTAGTTCGTCCACCGTCAGAAATCTCGCTCAACTTTTTGACACCCACGACCTGAGCACCGTGCTCAAAGGCGTGACTGTGGCTTGCATCGGCGACGTCAGTGCCCAAACTGCCGCCGAACATGGATTGCTGGTTGAAATTCAGCCAGAGCAGTTCACCATTCCGGCGCTGGCGCGGGCGATCGCAGAATATTTTTCAAGGCTCGATTCATGACGTTGGTGCTAAACTGATTATCGTGTCATCCTGCCGAGTACTGATTTTCGAATCCGATCGCAATAGCGGAGAAGCTCTGACCGAGCTAATCACAGGCTGGAACCACGAGGTGGTTCTGGCAAAGGACCGGGAAGATGGTCTCGCTGTTCTTGGTGATTCTCTGCCCGCAGTGGTCATTGCGGGAAGTTCGGCATCTTCTGAAGAGGGTTTCGACCTTTTGCGCCAGATTCGCGTTCTGCAACCCGGCACGCCGGTCATCTTGCTCACGGGAGACGGCTCGATCGAGACGGCGCTGAATGCCATTCAGCAGGAAGGGGCCTATCACTATTTCGAGAAACCTGTCGATGCGGACAAGCTCAGAATAGTTTTGGACCGCGCCCTCGAGTTTTCAGAAGCTAAACGCGAAAACGAGCTGCTTCGCAGGCAACTTCAAGATCGCGGCGCCTTCGGTGAATTAGTCGGTAGATCTGAGTCAATGAGGTCCATCTACGCGCTGATTGAACAGGTCGCTCCCTCTTCCGCCTCAGTCTTACTCACTGGGGAGTCGGGAACCGGGAAAGAGTTGGTGGCCCGCACACTGCATCAGAAAAGCCCTCGCCGAGATAAACCATTTGTCGCAATCAACTGTTCGGCGATTCCCGAAACCCTGATGGAGTCTGAACTCTTCGGACACGAGAAGGGTGCATTCACCGGCGCGGCTTCGAGAAGGCAGGGTTGTTTTGAGTTGGCGCACACCGGCACTCTGCTGCTCGACGAGATCGCTGAGATGTCGGCTCAGTTGCAGGCAAAGCTCCTCCGGGTGATTGAGGAAGGCGCAGTGAGGCGGCTCGGCAGCCGAAAAGAAATTTACGTTGACGTTCGGATTTTGGCGGCGACGAATCGTAACCCCGAGGAAGCCGTCCAAAGCGGGAGCCTGAGAGAGGATCTTCTCTATCGGCTCAACGTGTTTAGGATTGCACTGCCGCCGCTCAAGGAGCGGAAAGAGGACCTGCCCCTGCTGGCTCAGCATCTCGTCACTCAACTTGCCGAGAAACATCGCAGGACGGCGCGTTTTCTTAGCCCTGGCGCAATTCAGGCGTTGCAGTACCACGCCTGGCCGGGTAATGTGCGCGAATTAAGAAATGTGCTTGAGCGCGCCGTCATCATTTGTTCGGGAGAGCAGATTGAAAGGCACCACTTTGCACCATATCCCATCGAACAAAGGGTCCGGCTTCGCAATGAAGATACGATCACATTGCCGGTGGGAACTCCTTTAGAAGAGCTCGAGCGGCAAATGATCATGCGGACTCTCCAAAAGACAAAAAACAATAAGACCCGCGCCGCAGCTCTGCTCGGGATCAGTCTCAAGACACTTCACAATAAACTTAACCTTTACCGGGAGCGTGGCCTGCTTCATGACGACTGATTCTCCCTCAGTCTTTCTTTTCTTTGTCGATGGTCTCGGTATCGGTTCGCGGGGGCCGTCTAATCCTTTTGATAACCTGGAAGACGCTGCGCCTCTGGCACTGTTTAAGAACGAAGCCCCCATCACTCTCGATGGCGTGTTAGCGCCGACCGACGCCTGTCTTGGGATTGAAGGCCGGCCCCAGAGTGCTTCGGGTCAAACTACGATACTTACCGGCGTGAATGCGCCTTCTCGGCTTGGTTATCATAAACAGGGATTTCCCAATCAGGCTTTGTTGGAAATCATTCGGGAACAGTCGGTCTTTCTGAAGTTAAAACGCGCGGGTATCGCTCCTATCACTTTCGCTAACGCTTATCCCCAACGCTTCTTTGACGAGCGTCCCCGTTGGGTTTCTGCGACGACGGCTGCGGTGCAAGCGGCGGAGCTGACCTTCCGAACCCTGGATGACCTAAGGAATGGCCAGGCAGTCTATCAGGACTTTACCAATCAAGTGCTGGTAGAACGCGGAGAAACAGTGAGCATTAGAACTGCGGCGCAGGCGGCGGAGGTGCTGACCGGAATTGCGGCTGAAAACCGTTTCACCCTTTATGAGTATTTCATTACCGACAAGATTGGCCACGCGCAAGACATGAGCGCAGCTAAAATCGTGCTGAAAAATCTGGCCCGATTGGTCAGAGAATTGCTGGCTCGGGTTGATCTGGATCGCTTATCCGTGATACTCACCAGCGATCACGGAAACATCGAAGACTTGTCCTTGCGCAACCACACCTTGAATGAGGTACCTACCATTGTTTGGGGCGCGAACCGTGATAGCATTGCCAGTCGCATAAAGAGTCTGGCTGATATCACACCCGCTATTGTCGAATGTCTGACTGGGAAAGCGAAAGCGCACCGATGACTTTGGCACAGGCTCCCGCATCTGCGGTATCACCAACCGTTCGTTTCGCCAAAAACAATCCGCGCGAGATTTTTGGATGGAAGGTCTACGACTGGGCCAACTCCGCTTTTTCCACCACTATCGTGGGCGCCCTTTATGGACCTTATTTGACCGAGATTACGCAAAGGGCAGTGGGAGAGAATGGCGTCGTCCTGCAACTTGGTCCGCTGGGCGCGATCACGGCGAAATCCTTCTTTCCGACATGTGTTTCAGTCGCCGTTTTTTTGCAAGTGTTTCTCTTGCCCATTCTTGGCTCTGTCGCCGATTATTCGAACCTGAAAAAGAAGATGATGGCCATCTTCTGTTATATCGCAGTCGCAGCAACCTGCCTGATGTTTTTCGTTACCGGGCAGCTCTACTGGTTCGGTGGACTTCTGTTTATTGTCGCCAATCTGGGTTTTGGAGCGGCGGTGGTCTTTTATAATGGTTTCCTCAATGAGATCACCACTGAGGACCAGCGCGACAAGGTGTCGAGCCGGGGCTTTGCCTACGGTTATCTCGGTGGTGGACTGTTGCTCGCGTTGAATTTTCTGCTGGTCAGCAATGCCCAAAGCGTCGGCTTGAGCCCCCTGATGGCGGTGCGCATTTCATTGCTGTCGGCCGGTGTTTGGTGGGGAGGCTTTGCTCTAATTACCTTTGCCACGCTGAAGAGTCGCGCGGCTGCCAAATCGTTGCCGCCCGGAAAGAATTACCTAACGGTCGGAGTCTCCGAGCTGGGACGCACTTTCAAAGAATTGGGCCGGTTGCGCCACACACTTAAATATCTGATTGGATACCTGTTCTACAACGATGGTATTCAAACAGTGATCAGCATGGCATCGGTTTTTATAGCCCAGGAACTTTTCGTCTCTCGCGGCCTGGAGACGGATCAATCTTTCTTGTTGGGTATCTTCCTGATGGTGCAGTTTGTGGCGATTTTTGGGGCGCTGATATTTGAGCGGCTGGCCTATGCGATCAGGACCAAGAACGCAATCCTGATTTCCCTCATCTTGTGGTCGGGTGTCGTGATTTTCGGATATGGATTTCTGCGGACCACCACTGATGCATGGTTCATGGCAGCTGTGATAGCCATCGTGCTCGGGGGATCGCAGGCACTTTCGCGATCTCTATTTTCGCAAATGATTCCGCCGGGCCGGGAGGCTTCATTCTTTGGACTGTACGAAGTGTCGGAACGAGGAACTTCCTGGCTGGGACCGCTGTTGTTTGGCGTCGTGGTCGCGGCCACAAATTCTTACCGGCAAGCCCTGCTCTCGCTGATTGCGCTGTTCGTTGTCGGGACCATAATTCTCTACTTAACTGATACTGACAGGGCGGTACACGAAGCGGGTAATCTGCTGCCGGAAGAGGCGGCACAAACGAAATAAGAAGGCTCTGGCGGGATTAAGAATGGAACGGTGCTCTGTTAACCGGCGATCCTTCTCGTTCTGCCTGTAGCCCCCTTCTCAAGGCACTCCCGCGAGCAATATTCTGAATTTGATCCAGGGCCGACTGCGCGTTCAGCGGGTATCCAAGTGCCACAGCCGACGCAGCGGACGAGTCTGTTCTCACTTCCGGTGGAACCTCTGTGGTTGGCTGAAGTTGAGGTGGCGTCGAGGGTGCCCTTCATCGCACCGGAAACCTTTTGTATAAACTCAATGTATGGACGAAGGCGTAAATAGATAAGCAGAATGACGAAAGCGATGAGCGCGCCGATGATTAGATACTTCAAAGGTTCTTCGTTTAGACCTCAAGCTGGATTCGCTTTTGCGTTTGACCGTTTGGCCCCAAACTACCTTTTTCGGAAATGAGCGCCGTTGGGCATCGAATTAGGATGGCTTTCAAGGTGAAGCTTTGAGTCATGAAACGAAAAACTAGCCTTTATCATCGCCAAACTTATTCCCAGTCGGCACAAACGTCAGGTCGATTGCGCGGCGGCGCGGCGTCGGATCCGAGGCTCGGCGCCGAGGCGTCGTCTCCTTATTCCTGCGATCCACGCTTCCGGGTGGCAGGCCGCGCCCATGCACTGCTTCCTCGAGAATGCGGGTAATTTCTTGAGAGAGCGTACGATGCTCGGCGGCTGCGCGACGCTTCAAAGACTCCTTGAGGTGATTTGGGACGTACGCGCCAATAAAGACGCCTTTTCGGTTTGCCATTCAGACTCCTTATTAGCGCGAGACCCGCGCAACGTGAGTTTCCAGATCTGAGATTTGAGATCTGAGATCTGAGATCTGAGATTTGAGATTATCTGAGATCTTAAATCTGAGATCTTAAATCTGAGATCTGAGATTCCGATCTGGTGCCCAGCAACAAAGAACAGGTCTGTAAGCCGAATTCTGTGCTCCAATCCAACCTGAGTAAACTCAAAAGCTGTTCTCAAACCGAGATCGGAGTGGCGATCATTCATCTAGCCCAACTGTTGCCAGTTGGATCGAGCGACCTACCCGGAGGCTGTAGCCACTTTCCAAAAATCTGAGATCTGAAATCTGAGATTGGAAAAAGCGGCTTCGGGCGGGCAGCCCTGTTGACGCCTCCCTATTTGGTCTTGCACTGCGAGGAGTTTGCCTGGCCGCCCGTGTCGCCACGTGCGCCGGTGCGCTCTTACTTTAAGCCCTTCCGGGCCGCACCCTTTCACCCATCACCGCCTAATCTGAGATCCCAAATCTGAGATCAGAGATCCCGGCAGGCGGCTGGTCTGCTCTCTGTTGCACTTGTCGTCGCCCAAGAAAACCTCAGATTCAGGATTCAAGTTCTATCTGAGATCTGAAATCTGAGATCTGAGATCTGAAATCTGAGATCTGAGATCTGAGATCTGAGATTCCACAACTTTCGAATCTCAAATCTGAGATTTCCTCGGACGCCCCGCCGTTAGCGGGCTCGCTGCCCTTTAGTGTTCGGACTTTCCTCTCCTTCGCCCCCTTCGTCACAATGGATTGTTGACACCTGACTTCCCAGGTTTCATTTCAAATCCAAAGATCTGAGACTTGAGACGAAGCAGCGACCGCCCGACCTGTTCTTCCTGCAAGGCGAGACCATCTTAGCAAATAGTGTTGAACACGTACAGCACGGCCAAAATCGCAGCAGACTTAACTTCTACACCAGCAACCGGCGCCGGCAGCGCATAAAACGGCTTCCTGGCGTCCCGCCCTTTCGAACACTATTGCCGCTTATCCATCTTGATCAGCACAAGATCTCAAGCCAGGCTGAACACGCGTGTTTCGAAAACTCCAAAACTTCCCGAGACACGACTGCTCGTGCGGCCGGCCTCACCGCCAGCCGCGTAAGTGGGAACTCGCTCAACCGAAATACTTGAAGCCAACGCGCAGACCGCCAAGCAAAGGAGCGGGAATCGTAGAAACAAGGATCCAAGTCATGATTCCATGTGACAGGGCCAATGCCAACAGGTTCGGGGCACGTTGGTAAACCGCCGCCCACAGCAGCCCTCCGCCAAAAGTTGCCAAAGTAAGACCGGGATTGGGCAGATGAAGCACTGCAAACATCACGGCGACAAACAGTATGCTGAGCGCGCCCCGGCCCCAGATAAGCTGAGCGCGCCGATTGATAAATGCCTGCAACGCGTATTGCTGCAGCAATCCCCAAAAGATTCCGAGCGCGGGAATTCCCAGAATTGATTGCCCACCGCGCCATCGAAAAAAACCAAGGCTGCCCTTGCTGTACCCGATCAGGATCAACACGGCGCTGGCCAACAGCATCGGCAATATCAATAGCCGCGCCGCCGCGACGAAATTGTCCAGTCGTAACCCAAGATCACGCGCCGACTCTCCTCGCAAGCGATGTGACGTGAACATGAAAGCAAACACGATGAAGACGAGAACTCCGAAGGCCACACTGCTTCCGCGACCAACCGAAAAGACCACCCACTCGCCAATCAAGCAGGAGGTGATTACGGAAATGATCTCCCAAAAAGCCAGGGACTTATCGATGGCGCCGCCTTCGCTCTTTTCGGCGTTACGCTCTTGAGATGTCAATTTGATTTTGGATTTGAACTGTCGTTGGCAGATGTTAACTCCGACAACTTGCCGTTGGCGTGAAAAGAAAAACGAATAGGATTGCCCACCAGTTGCAAAGTTTGCCGAATTCCGCCACCGCTTTCGTGAATTGCGTAGACTCGCGCCTCGTGATCGCCCACACTCAATGGCGGCGCAGAAAAAGCATAGCCGTGCCATTCGTCCTTAGACCAGCCGGCGGCTACAACGTCGGGCCGAGATAGATTGGCAGTGCCGCTAGCAACAAACTTTCCATCAACAAACAGCTGCAATTCGACTCGATCCCACGGCGCTGAGTGGTTGACCGCCCATCCAGCGATCGAGTCAGGTGTCGCCTCTCCCCAACCATGAAATTGCGGTGGAAATGCGGTGTAGAAAAACACCACAGCCAGAGTGCCGACGAAAAATGTCTCGATGATCGACTTGGCAATTAACAGGCGAAAGAGTCGTGTCTGGTTCATGGTGGTTCGCTGTTAGCTATAACTCTCTGACGCAGGTCGCGGCAAGCTCTCAAGTGAGAAGATCCGGGGCCATTGCGTCTGAAATCGCTCTCCCACAAGATTCTCGACTTCATCCGCCGTCGCACATTCGAGACATTCGAACGCTATTGCGCGCGCGTCCTGAGAATGAATTCCGGCTAGCGCAGCCCGTACCCGTGGAATTGAAGCTGGCGTCATGCTCAAGTCCACCGCCCCCAGTCCGACGAGCAAAACGGCGTCCACTGGAGTAGAAGCCATTTCACCACAAACGATCGCTGGAATTCCTGCCTGCCGGGCTGCCTGCAGGCATTGCACAATGCTGCTGAGGACGCCGGGATGAAGAGTGCGAAACCAGCCGGCCACCTGGTCGCTGGTGCGATCAACTGCCAGCGTGTATTGGACAAGATCGTTCGTTCCCAGCTCGAAAAAGTCAACGCTGCGGGCGATCTTGTCGGCGGTCAAAACAGCTGACGGCACTTCGATCATGGCGCCAATGCCCACATTGCCATGAGACTGGCCCTCTTGTTCCAGACGCTCTTCCTCTTCCGAGATGATTGCTCGCGCGCGTCTGACATCGCCAACGTCGGCAACCATTGGCAGAACTATGTCCAACCGCCCTTCCGCCGCAGCCCTAAGCAGCGCGCGAACCTGGGTGCGCATTACTTCTTCGTGAGACAACCCGAACCGAATCGCCCGCAAACCCAGGGCCGGATTTCGTTCGGGCTCAGCGGCGAGGTCGGGCACGCTTTCGCCGCCGAGATCGAACAGCCGAACGATGGCGCCGAATTCCCCGGCAAGCCTGGCAATTTCAACATACGCGGCAAACTGCTCGTCCTCCGAAACCATTACGCCGCCGCGAGAAAGCAGGAACTCGGATCGATAAAGTCCGACGCCCTGGGCGCCGTACCTCCTGACGCCGGCAAATTCAGCCGGAACCTCAACATTGGCACGTATGCGGATTTCGAGCCCATCGAGGGTTCGCAACGGACCCTGGCTTCCCGGCGCCTCGACCTGAGGGCTAACCCGGTTGGCCGCTTCTGAACGATATTCTTCCAGTGTTTTTTGGGACGGATGAAGAATCACTTCGCCCCGAAACGAGTCGACGATAATCTCATCGCCGGTTCGGGCGCGGCGGAAAAAGTCTCGCAGGCCTACCACCGCCGGGATGCCGAGTCCCCTGGCGATTATTGCCGTGTGGGAAGTCCAGCCTCCACTGTCGGTCGCCAGCGCGCGAGCATGTTCAAAGTCGAGCTCGGCTACCACCGAAGGCAGAAGGTTTTGTGAAACGACGACAGCGTCATCCGACATTCGTCGTGGCGAGGTACGTTCGCCGCTCAACACAGCGAGCAGTCGCTGCACGACATCTTCAATGTCCGAACCGCGCTCGCGAAGATAGTCGTCTGCTATGTCCGAATAGACGGAAATCAGATGGTCGCCGGTCATCCTTACGGCCCATTCGGCATTGGCGCGCTCGGTTGAGATGTATTTCTCGACCTCCCCCAGTAGTTTTTCGTCTTCGAGCAAAAGTAAATGCGCGTCGAAGACGTACGCATGATCCCTTCCCAGGTCGTTTTCCGCTCGTTCTTTGATCGCCATTAGTTGCCGCCTGGCCAAACGCAGCGCGGCGCGAAAGCGCCGCAACTCGCGGTCTATCTCCTCAAGGGCAATCCGTGAGCGATAGACGTGATTCGCGCCATTGTGCATCCGCAGCACTCTTCCAATCGCGATGCCTTCCGAGACGCCTAGTCCTTTCCAACGAACCTCCGCGCGCTCCACTGCAGCGTGCCGTGAAATCGAGGTCTCGGCAAAACCGCTGGCGAAAAAAAGCCCCAAAGCCTCGATCGCTTTCTCTTCATCATCACCATCCGCGTAAGCGCGTAGCTCTGTGCCGCAGGCCGCAGCCAGCATGAGCACGCTCAAAATAGACTTTGCATCCGCGGTCGCCCCGCTGTCCTGACGTTCGAGCCGCAAGCTGCTGGTGAAACTGCCAGCCAAACGTACTAGTTTTGCTGCCGCTCGCGCGTGCAAGCCAAGCTGGCCGGTGACCGTGAATGTGCGCTCGACCATCTAATTCTTTCCGCTCTTTTGAGGGGGCGTCAGCAGATCGCCGGCGACATAAATCCCCTGCCGGCCCAGATCGCAAACGCGTCGCGCTATCTCGCTCAAAGATTCCGGCCCGGAGTGGGTAGCTAATTTAATGACCATGGGCAGATTAATGCCTGTGATAACTTCAACTTTGCCTTCTTCGAGGAACATCGAGGCGATGTTTGTCGGAGTGCCGCCAAACATGTCAGTCATCAAAAGCACGCCGGCGCCCTGTGACACTCTGCTAATCGCGCGCTGCACCTCGTCGCGAGCCGCATCAACATCATCATGCCATCCGATCGAGACTGCCGTGATGTGAGAAATCGGACCAATAATCATCTCTGCCGCGGCCAGCAGTTCGCCGGCCAGATGACCGTGCGTAACGACCACCCCCGCAATTCTTTTTTGGTCGTCATTATTGCCGGTTTGCTGTGGATCGGGATTCTTGCTCAAAGTGATCGCTCCTTATCGGCAGTTAACAATCAGCCATTTTCCATTTAGCTGTTGCGGTTTGCTAGTTTGACGTCGCGATGAACGGCGTGTGCGTCAAAGCCGTCCCGCCGCAATTGTCTCGCCAGTGCATTTGCCACCATCACTGATCGGTGACGCCCGCCGGTACAACCAATTCCCACCGTCACATAAGATTTACCCTCGCGCTTGTAAAGCGGCAAAAGGTAATCAAGCAAATCGCTGAATCGCCGTAGCGTTTCAATAACTTCTGGATGCGACCTCAAAAACTTGACGACCCGCCGATCGTGACCTGACAGACGCTTTAACTCTGGGATGAAATGAGGATTAGGTAAGTGTCGCACGTCAAAGAGCAGTTCCAGATCGCCTGGGGTACCATATTTGTGACCGAAGCTTAGGACCTGCACACGCATTTTGCCACCTTTGTGGTCGGGACTGAACCTGTCGAGCAGATGACTGCGTAGTGTGTGAACAGTGTGATCGGAAGTATCGATTATCTGGTCGGCGAGCTTGCGAATGCGTGACATTTCGGTTCGTTCGGCACGGATTGCCTGGAGCAACCCTTGACCATTGTCAGCCGGGTGAGGCCGGCGCGTCTCGCTGAAGCGATGCTGCAAAACCTCGTCAGAAGCTTCCAGAAAGATTACATAGACCTTAAGTCCGGTCTTGCGTAACGCCGATAACTGCTTTGCGAAACCGGCGAGAAAAGTACCTTCTCGAATATCGATCACCAGCGCGGCTCGCCTGATACCCTTCTCGTCCTCGCCGGCCGTAACCAAGCGTGCAAATGTTTGCAGCATGGTGATCGGCAGGTTGTCGACTGAGAAGTATCCCAGATCCTCAAACGCATTTGTGGCAGATGACATGCCGGACCCGCTGAGGCCGGTGACGATCACGATATCGGGAGCCGCTTCATTTCTCGGGGATGCAGTTGCGGTTGTTTTTCGCGCCATGTGGTCTCGGTCCATGTAAGTGGCTAGCGGTTAGTTTACTACGTTTAGGGAGCTTAAGCCGGAATTTGGATTCGGAAGCAGTTCGACTGCTAAGCGTTCGCGAAACAGATTCAAGACATTCCAGACTGAGAACCCCTATTTTGCGGGCTGGGGTCTGCAATCAGATATGCGATTTTACGAGAAGGCTAACGCGCCGAGCCAAGGGGGTGGTTTGGTAACTGAGGATCTCACTCAGTTACGGGTAAGATTGGTTGATTCAATTGGAAACTGAAAATTGCGCTCGCGGCATGAAGCCTGCGGTTTTTAATCGCCAAGGTTCTAAGGTTCTATCAAGCCAAAGTTCCCATCCTTGCGCTTATAAAGAACCCCGAGGCGATCCGTATCCGCATCGCGAAAGACTAAAAACTGGTCACTCTCCGAGGAGAGCCGTAATGCCGCCTCTTCCGCGGTCATGGGCTTAACCGAATAGCGGCGAGCGGCAATTATCCGTGGTGGTACGGGCGTAGCTTCAAGTTGTCCGTCTGGTTGAGGAGCCATGGCAGCCGTGCGTCTTGCGCCCTGCTTGCGGTCGATGATTTTTTTCTTAAGCTTCAGGGCTTGCTTCTCAACCTTGGCAATCGCGCGCGTCAGCGCCATGTACATGTCGGCATTGATATCCTTGGCCGCCAGGGTGTGATCCCGCCAATGCACTATCACCTCTCCGATATGACGGTTTTTCTCAACTTCAATAATCACGTGAGTCCATGCAGCGGTGCCATTGAAGATATGTTCCAACTTTCTGAAATGACCTTCGACGTGTTTGCGGATGGCTGGTGAAACGTCTACGTGCCGACCTGTGTACTCAAATCTCATGGCTCAATTCCGTCCTCGATGATTTCAAAATATAGTAATGCCCGGCAGACTTTAAGCTGTCTGGTCTCTGGAAGAGGGGGCGATTTACGAAACCTGCAAACCGGTGTCTTGCCTGGGGGCTCCTAAACTACCGCGCGCCGCTCACGTGATCCGGGGATATGCATTTGGTCGCGATACTTGGCAACTGTGCGGCGCGAAAGTTTTATCCCTTCTTTGGCGAGGATCTTTACCACCTGATCGTCTGTGATCGGATTGTGTGAATCTTCTTCCTCGATCAGCTTCTTGATCTTGAGCTTAATAATCCGGGTGGAAATTTCCTCGCCGTCTTCATTCATCATGCCTTCGGTAAAAAAGCGGCGCAGCTCAATCACCCCCTGGGGCGTGTGAGCATATTTACGGTTCACCACGCGAGACACCGTTGAAAGGTGCATGCCGATATCTTCGGCAATGTCTTTCAACATCATCGGCTTGATATATTCAACTCCCTTATCCAGAAACTCCTGTTGCCGGTGAACGATCGATTCCACTACTTTGTAAATTGTCTGCCGCCGGTGCTCGATGTTTCGCAAAAGGTCAACCGCCGAGCGTACTTTTTCCCTGATGAAGCTCTTGGTTTCGTTGGTTACTCCCGGCTGACTAAGCATCTGCTGGTACTGGGGGCTAATGCGGAGCCGCGGGCTGCCGTCGTCGGCAAAGTAGATCACATATTGCTCGTCATCCTCGTCAAGTTTCTCGATATAAATCTCCGGCGTGATCAGAATTGGCTCTTCTACCGAATAGCGGCGCCCTGGGTATGGTTCGAGCGTGCGAATAAACTGCAATTCCGCCAGCAAGGTGTCAATGTCGATCCCGAGTTGTTTGGAGAGGTTAGGAAGTTTGTGCTGTTGCAAATCGGGGAGATGTTCGCTGATCAGCCTTGCGGCCAGTCGCTCGCTTTCACCCTTCAGGTCGAGTTGGACGAGGAGACACTCGCGGACGTCGCGGGCTCCACACCCGACGGGCTCCAAACGCATGACCACCTGCCGAGCCTGTTCGACAACCTCCTCAGACCATCCTCCCAAGGCAGCAATCTCTGCATTTGTGGCAGATAGCCGGCCGTCAGCGTCGAGGTTTCCAATCACGCAAATCGCCGCATCACATGCGTCACCGTCAATCGGGCTCATGTGGACTTGCCATTCAAGCTGATCGGCGAGGGATGGAGGTCGAGTGAGGAACTGTTCAAAAGTTGGCGCGTCTTCTTTATATTCAATCTCCTGAGTCTTATAGCCTGGATCGAGATATTCCTGAAATTCGCGGCCAAAATCGATCTCTTCAAAGGCATCGCGGGTGCCATCCTCACCGCCCGCGTCATCACTCACCAAATCTTCAGTTGCGTCTGCGCCTTCCGCGGTCTCGCCCCCTTGGCTTTCAACCTCCTGCTGGACGGCGGCGATAGCGTCCGAGTCGCCCGCTCCATTTGAAGCGGGGCTTCCGAGGTCAGGTTCCGTAGCTTCGACCTGCTGCGGTTCCTGCGATTCCTGCGCTTCCGGCGGATCCGCGCTCGCCAGATGGTCCAGAATCTTCTCGGCAAGTTCCTGCGCTTCTTCCTGGGTCGCAACTTCCTCGAGAATCGGATTCTCCAGCAACTGCTGCTGAATCAGATCGCTGAGCTCAAGCGTAGTCATCTGCAACATCTCGATGCGTTGCCGCAATTGCGGCGTCAGCACAAGGCGTTGAGATAGGCTGGTAGTGAGCTTAAGAGACGACATCGCTCAAATTAAAAAGACGACTGTTGGCTTATTTTGCGCCTGATTGCGCACGGAGATTATAACCGATTCCGAGCGGTTGTGCGCGTCAGTTTCACATTCTGAATTTTTCGCCGAGGTAAAGCCTTCTGACCTCGGCGTCTTCTGTCAAGTCTCGCGGGGCGCCCGAGCGAAATATTCGGCCTTCAGCCATGATGTATGCCCGATCAGTCACCCCCAAAGTCTCGCGAACATTGTGATCGGTAACGAGTATCCCGATGCCGCGCTTGCGTAAATAGAGTATGACATTCTGAATATCATCAACGGCCTTCGGATCGATGCCCGCGAAAGGCTCGTCGAGCAGAATGTATTGCGGTTCCGTTGCCAGCGCGCGGGCGATTTCAGTTCTTCGTCTTTCGCCACCTGACAGCGCATCACCACGCGTATTGCGCACATGGGCGATACCAAATTCCTCCAACAACTCTTCCAATCTGGTCAAGCGCTGGCGCCGGCGCATGCCCATAGTTTCCAGCACGGCCAGGATATTCTCCGCCGCCGTCATCTTCCGAAAGACCGAGGGTTCCTGCGGAAGATAACCTAGTCCCAGGCGCGCGCGGAGGTACATTGGAAGCTTCGAAACATCACGTTCGCCTAGATGCACCGTGCCGGAATCAGGCCGCTCCAAACCAACGATCATGTAGAACGTAGTAGTCTTTCCCGCTCCATTTGCGCCCAGCAGTCCGACCACCTCTCCGGTCTCCACGTGAAGATTGACATCATCGACTACTCGCCGTCTGCCATAAGTCTTTTGCAGATGAAAAGCCGCAAGCGCGGATAGAGATGGAGATTCGCTGGCCAGCTTCGCTCCCGTGAAAGAATTGGTAACAGCAAATTCTTCTTTTCGCTGCTCCGCCAGCTCCAAATCCTCCACTGTGCTCATTTCTCGGGTAAACTCTTCCGCCAGACTAACCTACTGCTTTTTGACTTTGTGCGTTGATCTTACGCGCCCTGATGACTGTGATCCTCTCGCGTCATCCGCAGTCACTCTACCCTCTCGGACATAGACCGTCAAACGGCTTCCTTCAGTGCTTCCCTTCTCAGTTTCTTCTACTCTGGCCGGGTTCCCTTTAAGCACTGCCACTTCGTCCATGGTTGTATACTGCATCCAGTCGCCAGTTCCCTTTCGGTTTGGCTGAGTTAAAACTACATTTTGCTGCGCCAATGTTTTTTCGACTTCGTTCGTCTGGCGAGACAGGTAAACGTCGGCAACACCGCTGGTCACGCGATCTGTTCCTGAGCGGATATCGACATTGCTCTCGTAGTGCAACAGGCGGTTCGGTTCCGAATAGGACATTGAATCGGCCGAAGCAAAAACAGGCGCCGTGCTGGCGACACCGTCAACTCGGCGTCGCGCGTTGTAGACGGCGCTCTGCACCCGTCCGCTCGCATCCATCTTCTTGTCGTTGACGTAAATCGTCAGCTTGTCGCCTCGCACAAAATTGTCATCCTGCCAGGCGCGAGCATTGCCGGTGTAGATTGCGACGCCGGTTTGGTGGTGGAACTCGCCGCGGTCGCTGACGACATAAACCGGAGTCTTGACCTTTGAAAATGGCGTCGCGCCGTTGGTTTGTTCCTGGCTGTAGTATGTGGTCGCGGTCTTTCCGCGGCTATAGGAAACCTCGTCGCGGAGGTTTGAGTCCATCTCAATGGCTTTGGTTCGCGCCCGCGAATCCCAAACCGTAGGCTCGCCGCCGCGCAAGCGCACGGTGTCATCAGCGGCAACGTATGAAATGTTCGCCGCCACGCCGTTCCGATCGTTCTCGTTGAATTTGGCATTTCCCTGCGCGTCCAGGCGCTCAACGTCCTGCGTGTCCTTTACGAAAACGGCAATCATCGTTTGCGATGTGAGCGTCCGGGTTCCTCTATTTTCGCCAGGCTGGATAGGCTCGATTACGGCCTTTGACCCGCCCGTGGCCGTGAAAGTGCGTGCCAGATTTCCAGTATCGAAAAAGTCGCAGTCGAAGCGCGGGGCGGTGAGCGTTTTACGATCCGCAACTGCTGTTTTCATGACCGGATCTACAAATAACTCGGCGTTTCCAACTGCTTCGACTTTTTCCAGGTCGCGGCCCGTCGACCTCCAGAAGAGTTTGACGGAATCGGCGGTGAGCCGCTTGTTCGCAGCCCGAGGGTCGTTAGCCTTCGACTTTGGCGCTGCGAGGTTGACTACCGAACGGCCCGCGGTGCGCATTTCTTTCAACAGACTGCGCTCGCCCTGGGCTTGAAACAAGACCTCGATAGAATCGACAGCGGTCGCCTGCATTTCCGCGTCAGCATCAAGACTGCGGGTCCGCGTATCTCTCAGCGCCAGCGCCCGCTCCAGCCGCTGGTCTCGGTCCATAAAGAAATCCATGTCAATTGAACGAACTTCAGCCGAGCGCCCTTCTTCCATCGAGCGCAAATAAGAATTGCCTCGCACTTCGAGTTTCTGGAGCCGTTTCTGATCATTCAGGGTCGCGTAGAGATTGTCTCCGCTCATCACGTCGCGTTCCTGCTCTGCGGTGACGCCGCCCGAGAAAGTGAGTTTCATCGAGGCTTGCTCAAAAATCGCCTGTGCAGAGCGAATCGTAACTGGTCGCGAGCGCACGGAAGTGGGTTTGGCTTTTTCCCTGGGCACATCAGGTACGACGGTAATCTGAACATCCTTCCTGAGCTCGAGCTTCTTGTTTTTTGCCTCGACGATGGCCCCGGTTGCCTGGCCCGACACATTCTCGCGACTAAAATTCACCAGGACGTCTGTCTGACCGACTTCACTGGTCTGATTATAAACGAGCGACTCTGTGCTTACCTTTAGCGCGTCCTTGGTTTCGATTTGTACGTTGCCGAAAAAGCTAATGAGTGAATTTGGCTGATCGTAGATAGCCCGGTGGGCGGAAATCTGATCCGGTTTGTCTCCCTCGGGCGGATAGACTGACAGGCTTACGTTTTCCAATTCGTGGTGTCCATCGGCAAATGTAATCTCCCTGGAAGCTTTCAGCACCAGATACAAACGATCGTCTTTGGTGACACTCTGTTCGTAACCTTCGATAATCCCCGTTACTTCTTTCGACAGCTCGGGCGCTTCCGGCTTTAAGACGAACCGAGTGTTGTTCCGAAGCCGGTAATACGAGATCGCAATGAATGCCGTGCCTACGGTAAGCACAAAGATCGCCAGCCAGCGCGCGATCAAAGGAAATCGCGCCCGCAATCCAACGGCAAAAGCTCTTTTTCTAGTTATTTCCTGCACCACTAAAGCTCAATTAGACGCGGTTCAGCCATTATTGGCAAGTTTCGAGCTTTGACAACGAACCAGGGTTGCCCGCTGCCTGCGGCTCGGCTTCTATCAATTGTTCCTCAGTTCAAGAGTAAGATCTGGAGGCGGCAATCAGCATCCACGACGCCGGACCGTTCCCGCAATGCTTGTCGGGCAACGCTCGTTTCGAATTGAGCGGTCTTCAGGATTCGGTGATAGGTGGGTGTTGTGATTGGGAGGATCCACGTTCTGTTAAGCTTCCAGTTGCTCGCTCTACTCCGCAAACCACCCGTCGGTCTCTAGCAGCTTGACGCCGATCCGCTGACGCTTGTCCAGTTTATCCATCCACACTCCGTTGACTTGGGCGTCGAGCTTGCGTCCGAATGGCGGCGTTAAGGTGACGACGGAACCGATGGTGAGATCCTCATCGAGTACAATGGTCGCTCCGCCACGACTAATTTTGATGGCTTGTGCCTGAACGTGAAACGACTTGCCATCAGATGTGCTGCCTTCGACTTCCAAGGCAAACTCTACGGGGACACGGGGACTGCGTGGTCTCTGAGACGCACTCGTCGCCCGTCGTGGGTCTTTCTCCTTCACCAAACTTTCACCACCCTCTTACACTATTTGATTGGTTCTGCAAGCCGAGGAACTCGGCTTGGGAGGAAAGGGGCCGGGGCTAGTTTAACTCAATCTGTCGAGTTTTGTTAGTGGTTTGATCGAGGAACTTGGGAGCGTGGGCGTCTCGCCCGCCTCGCCCGCCTCGATCGATTAGCACGGCGCACCAGAGCGGGCGAGACACCCGCGCTCCCAGTAAAAAAGGCCGAGATAATAATTCCAAGTGCCCTTGCTACCAAATTCTGGAACGCTATGCCTTTCGATTCCTGAAACCGGTGATCCCTTAAGCCTTGGGGGCAGGTGAACAGGCCGACCTGCACAGATTCAGTCAACGCTGGCCGCCAGTAAGCCTCCAAAAAGCGCCAGCAGGATTGCCCCACCGACTATCAAACGGTAACTGATAAAAATGGCCGTTGAATGCGTCCGCAGAAACCGCAGCAGAAACCAGATCGACGCGTATCCAACCAAACCCGAAACCATGGTAGCCGCCACCAGCGAGCCATAACTTCCCTCCGGCAATTTGACGAGTGCTTCTCTCAGTTCCAAAAGGCCGCTGGCGGCGATGGCCGGGATCGAGAGCAGAAACGAAAACCTCGCTGCTGTCTCGCGCGTTTCTCCCGCAAACAATCCTCCCATAATTGTTGATCCCGATCTGCTCGATCCGGGAATCAGCGCCAGCACCTGCGCCAAGCCCACCCAGAGCGCGTCACGAACCGTCAAGTTCTCCATTGAACGGTTTCGCTTGCCCACCATCTCGGCAATGCCCAGGAGGATAGCCACGACAATCATCATGGTGGCAATCACCCAAAGATTCTTGGTAAAAGTCCCCTCGATTTGCTTCTTAAAGACGAGGCCAACAATACTGACGGGAATGGACCCGATTATCACAAGCCAGCCGAGCCAGGCGTCTTGCGATAATCCAGCGGGCCTTCCCGGAACATTAACCCGGCCGTCGGGCAGACCTTCGCCATTAGAAATAAGGCTGGAATCAGGGTGAGAGCGGCTACTGCGGCGCATCAAGGCAAGATGATCCTGCACAAACGCGCGCGTGATCTTGACGATGTCTCCGGCGAAGTAGACCAGTACCGCCAACAGGGTTCCGAGCTGAATTACTGCTATCGTTGCAGTGGTTTGCTCGGCCTTGAGAGTTGCGTCGGCCCCGTCATAAAGGCCGATGGCGCGCGCGGCAAAAACCAGGTGAGCGGTTGAACTGACGGGGATGAATTCGGTTAGGCCCTGGACAATACCAAGGATGATGGCCTGGAAAAGGGTCATGCTTTGAAATCTGGGATCTTAAGTAATCTTAAATTTCAAATTTACGCGGCGTTGTGCTTGGTGCTTGGTACTTGGTGCTTGGTACTTGGTACTTAATACTTGGTACTTGGTGCTTGGTACTTGGTGCTTGGTACTTGGTACTTGGTGCTTGGTGTTTGGTACTTGGTACTTGGTGCTTGGTGCTTGGTGCTTGGTGCTTGGTGCTTGGTGCTTGGTGTTTTTGCTTCCAAAAGGTTCAGCAAAACTTTACTAAATACAAAGTTGCAACTACCAAGTTCCAAGTACCAAGTTCCATGTAACCAACCAAGTACCAAGTTCCAAGT
>Ga0187893_10001987_pt1 | contig 46394 bp, 30 predicted proteins | sample MA1701074metaG_FD_139574 | JGI IMG/M metagenome (GOLD analysis project Ga0187893, IMG submission 139574) | White microbial mat communities from a basaltic lava cave in the Kipuka Kanohina Cave System on the Island of Hawaii, USA - MA170107-4 metaG ... | reverse complement strand
GAGATGCGCGTGATCGGGGTGCCGAAGACCATCGACAACGATCTGCCGCACACCGATCACTGCCCTGGCTATGGTTCGGTGATCAAATACAACGCCGCCACCGTCATGGAAATCGCGCTGGATGTCGGTGCGATGGCTACGGACGACGGTTCGTGTGTCATCATCGAGGTGATGGGCCGTTCGGCGGGCTGGATTGCCGCCGGCACGGTCCTGGCCAAACGCAATCCGGATGACGCACCGCACATTATCCTCGTGCCGGAAGTTACCTTTGAGGAAGCAAAGTTTCTGGAGCGGGTGAAGGAAACTGTCAGTCGCCTTGGTTATTGCGTCGTGGTGGTCGGCGAAGGGCTGGAGGACGTTGCTGGCAAGCCGTTGGCGGCGGATACCTCTCGCCTCGATGCTTTCGGCCACCCTGTCCTCTCTGGCATGGGGGAATATCTCGAAGACCTTGTCAAGGAGCGGCTCAAAATGAAAAGTCGAAGCGTTAAGCTCGGCTACGCCCAACGGGCGGCCGCTCACTTCGCCAGCCAGACGGACGTGAACGAGGCCGTGGCCTGCGGTGAATCGGCTGTGCGTGCCGCCGTCAACGAAGAGCAGAGCGGCGGCATGGTCAAGATTGTCCGGCTGCAGAGCGATCCGTATAAGTGGACCACCGGTCTTCAGCCACTTGGCGATATCGCCAACGTGGAACATTTTCTGCCGCGCGATTGGATGAGCGAGGACGGCTTTCTGCCGAATGAGAAATTCATTGAGTATGCCCGTCCGCTCATCCAGGGCGAGGTAAAGGTGCCCATTGAGGGCGGCCTGCCGAAATACGCCGTGCTGGAGCGCAGCCGCCTGGAAAAGAAGCTCGCCCCGCACGCCTAGAAACGCGGAAAACGAAATGCGGATGCGGAGCAGAGAGCGGCGTCCGCCCTCCGCAATGGCACTGCTACCGAGGACAGGCGCGGGCCTTCTTCCCTCGTCCAATAGTCTGGAAATTGTTTTGGACTGCCCTCGAAGCAGAGGGCATCCTCGCCAATACTGTGCAAGCCCATTTGATGAGTCTGTGTCGCCATTCCCTTCGGGCCGTGGGGTGGAGCGCGGCGATTGTTATCCCCTTGGCGCTCCAAAGTGGTGAAGCCGATGCCGGCAAACTTCCTCCGGCTGCCACCCGCCCTGTTGATTTCGCGACGGACATTGAGCCCCTCTTTGCCAGCTACTGTTATTCCTGCCACGGGCCTAAAAAGCAGGAGTCGGCGCTGCGCCTCGATCAGAAGGCGGGGGCATTAAGAGGTGGGGAGGAATTTGGCGCCAAAGCCATCGTGCCGGGCAGGAGCGCCGACAGCGTGCTCATCCAGGCCGTCGCGCACGCCCATTCCGACCTCAAGATGCCCAGGAAAGGCGAACGCCTTACCGCTGGGCAAGTCGGCTTGCTGCGGGCATGGATTGATCAGGGCGCGAGTTGGCCGGAGACTGCGGTCGGTCAGGCAAAAGACCCGAAAGAGCATTGGGCGTTCAAGGCGCCCGTGAGGCCCGCGCTTCCTGCCGTGAAGGACAGGAAATGGCCCCGCTCGCCCGTGGACAGTTTCACTCTCGCCAGGCTGGAAAAGGAAAAACTCAAGCCGTCGCCCGAGGCCGACAAGGTCACGCTGCTTCGCCGCCTGTCGCTCGACCTCATCGGCCTGCCGCCGTCCATCGCCGAGGTCGATGCCTTCCTCGCCGACAAGTCGAAGGATGCTTACGAGAAACAGGCCGAGCGCCTGCTGGCTTCGCCGCATTATGGCGAACGTTGGGGCCGTCATTGGCTGGACGCCGCGCGTTACGCGGACTCGGATGGCTACGAAAAGGACATGTCGCGCCAGGTCCATTTCTATCGCGACTACGTGATTGACGCCTTCAACAAGGACCTGCCCTACGACCAGTTTCTCATCGAACAAATCGCCGGCGACCAATTGCCAAACGCGAAGCAGGATCAAATCGTGGCCACCGGTTTCCTCCGCAATTCGATGCTGAATCAGGAAGGCGCCATCGATCCCGAGCAATTCCGCATGGACGCGATGTTCGACCGCATGGAAGCTATCGGCAAGGGGATGCTCGGCCTGACTATCCAGTGCGCCCAGTGCCACAACCACAAGTACGACCCCATCTCGCAGGAGGAGTACTACCGGCTCTTCGCCTTCATCAACAATGACCACGAAGCACGGCCGGCGGTGTATGCGCCCGAGGAACAGATGAAGATTGCCGCCATCCACCGCGGAATCGCGGAAATCGAGGAGGACCTCAAACACCGTGCGCCCGATTGGGAAAAGCGCCTGGCCGCGTGGGAAGACTCGGTGAAGAACGATCAGCCGGAATGGATTGTCATTAGCGACCTCCACTACGAAGGCGACATGGCCCAGCGGTACGACTTCCTGAAGGACGGCTCGATGCTGGCCTGCGGTTACGCGCCGACCAAGATGACCCAATGGTGGCGCACGACGAATGATCTGACCGGCCTCACCGCCTTTCGCATTGAACTTCTGACTGACCCCAACCTCCCATTCGGCGGGCCGGGCCGCGCCTTTAATGGCACCTGCGCCCTGAGTGAGTTCTTCGTCGAAGCCACCGACGTTCAGAATAAAACGAACAAGGCCAAAGCCAAGTGGAGTGCCGCCAGCGCCGACTACAATCAGCCGGAGCGCAAACTCGAGGACAACTTCCACGACAAATCCACCAACAGCCGCGTCACCGGCCCGATCAAATTCGCCATTGACGGCGACGGCAACACGGCTTGGGGCATCAACGCCGGTCCCGGCCGCCGGAACCAGGAGCGCAAGGCCGTTTTTGTTGCTGAGAAACCCCTCGGCTTCACGAACGGCACCTACTGGCGCATCGGGGCGCAACAGAACCACGGAGGCTGGAACAGCGACGACCACATGAACAACAATCTGGGCCGCTATCGGATCAGCGCAACCAAGGCGCAGGGGGACCTGAAGGCTGATCCGTTGCCCAAAAAAGTCCGGGACATCGTAACGAATGTTCCGCGCGACAAACGCTCAACCGCCCAGCGCGCCGCCGTATTCAGTTACTGGCGCACGACGATTTCCGATTGGAAGGAGGCCAATGCAAAGATCGACAGACTTATGGACGATTGGCCCGAAGGCGCGACAGCTCTGACGCTCCTGGCTCGTGAAGACGGACGCAAGACCAGCATCCTCAAGCGCGGCGACTGGCTTAAGCCCACGAAGCCCGTCACCGGCGGGGTGCCCGCCGTTTTGCATCCGTTGCCCAAGGACGCTCCCGCGACGCGCCTCAGTTTCGCGAAGTGGCTGGCCGACAAAAAATCCCCGACCACCGCTCGCATCTTTGTGAATCGCATCTGGCAGGCGTATTTTGGGATTGGCCTCGTCAGCACGTCCGAGGATTTCGGCGTCCAGGCCGAAGCGCCCAGCCATCCCGAACTGCTCGACTGGCTGGCGGTTGAGTTTATGGAGCCGAGCGCCTTCAATTTTGAACGTTCGAGATCGAAGATTCAACATTCAGTTCCTTGGAGCATCAAACACCTTCACCGCCTTATCGTGAACAGCGCCACTTACCGCCAGAGCAGCAAGGTCACGCCAGAGCTAATGGAGCGCGATCCCTACAACCGCCTGCTCGCGCGCGGCTCGCGTTTCCGCGTCGAAGGCGAGATTGTCCGCGATATCGCGCTGGCCTCCAGCGGTCTGCTCAATCCGAAGGTCGGCGGGCGCAGCGTCATGCCGCCCGCGCCGGAGTTTCTCTTCCAACCACCGGCCAGTTACGCGCCCTTCCCGTGGAAAGACGAGGTGGGCGAAGAGAAATACCGCCGCGCCCTCTATACCTTTCGCCGCCGCTCGACGCCTTACCCGATGCTGCAAACCTTCGACGTGCCGAATGCCGACATCTCCTGCGTTCGACGGCTGCGCTCCAATTCCCCGCTCCAGGCGCTGGTCTCGTTGAATGAACCACTCTTCGTCGAATGCGCTCAGAACCTTGCCCGCAAGACACTGGAGGAGGGTGGCAAGACCGATGGTGAGCGCGTCACCTACGCCTTCCGTCGCGCCCTGTCGCGCTCGCCCGCTGAGGACGAGAAACAGGAATTGCTTTTGTTGCTCGAAAAGCAGAAGCAGCGCATCGCGGAGGGCTGGGCCAACCCTGCTGAAATCGGCACCGGCGACAACAAGATCCCCTCGAAACTCCCCGCCGGCGCCACTCCAACACAGCTTGCCGCCTACACCGTCGTTTCTCGAGTATTGCTCAACCTCGACGAGACGATTACGAGAGAGTAGCACCGCCCCAGGCAGGCCGGTACAGTGTTGGCTACACCAGATTTTCCGGCTTTCCCGCCTGCTGGCTTTCCGGCTTGCCGGCCTGCTTTCAGATTGACAGCCCAGCCGGTTCGGAGTGCCATTCGCGCACACAACATTCAACATTCACCTTCAGCTTTGCGTCTTCGCGGGCTGATCAATCGGAGAAACTACGATGTCATCTAAGCTGTCGTTCGCCGCTGCCACCGGTTTCGCCCTCGCGGCTGCCTCCCCCTTGTCCGCAGAGCCCATCCCTGATGCCTACAAACAAAACGGCTTCGCCATCGGTTGCCAGGCCTATTCGTTCAACCGCTTCAGTGTCTTCGAGGCGATTGAGAAAACCGCCGAGGCGGGCGGCAAGGTCATTGAGTTCTTCCCCGGGCAGAAGCTCACGAAGGAGGAGCCGAACGTTCGCTGGAACCACAGTGCTTCCGAGGAAATCATTCAGCGCGTCGAAAAGAAACTCGCAGAGCATGGCATTAAAGCCGTCAACTACGGCGTGGTCGGCGGGCGGGACGAAGCTGAGTGGCGCAAGATCTTCGAGTTTGCCAAGCGGCTGAAGCTCTACGGCATCACCACTGAGGATGACAAGAAGCTCGACATCATCGAACCACTGGTGAAGGAGTTCGACATCCGCGTCGGCATCCACGACCACCCGCGCCGGCCGAACGATCCGAATTACAAAGTCTGGGACCCACACTACATCGTGGCGATCACCAAGGACCGCGACGCGCGCATCGGCGCCTGCGCGGACACCGGCCACTGGCAGACGTCCGGCCTCGATCCGCTTTATTGCATCAAGGTGCTCAAGGGCCGCGTCATCAGCGCGCATATGAAGGACAAGACCGAATTTGGCGGCGGGCAGCACGATGTGCCGTATGGAACCGGGGTGGGACGAATGGGTTTGGTGCTCACCGAACTGAAGAAGCAGGGATTCGAAGGCAATATCTCCGTCGAATACGAATACAACTGGGATCATTCCGTGCCGGAGATAAAGCAGTGCATTGACTTCGTGCGGAATCACGGGAAGTAGATCATGCGTCGGATCGGGCTTCGTGGATGGCTGGTCGAGGCGCCTCGGTTCGCCGGAGTGCGCCCGTCCTCGGGCGCAGCATGCCGTGTTCGTTCCAGCGTGTTGACTGAAACCAAGGGCCGTCGTCCTTCGCCGCTTTCTGCGCCCGGGGACGGGCGCGCTCCGCTATGCGTTGGAGTCATGTTCGCGGTCCTTCTGATGTCGTTCGCGTTGCGGTGCATCGCATCCCAGACGCCCGATTTCACGGCAGCTCGCGATGAGGCAGTGAAGATTCTCTCCGGCTTCATCCAGGTGGACACCAGCAATCCGCCCGGCAACGAAACCAAGGGCGCTGAATACCTCAAACGTTTCCTCGACCGTGAAGGTATTCCCTCGGAGATTCTCGCGCTCGAACCCAGTCGCGGGAACCTCGTCGCCCGCCTCAAGGGCAATGGCAAAAAGAAACCGCTGCTGCTCATGGGGCACATCGATGTCGTCGGCGTCGAGCGGAACAAGTGGACTGTCGACCCTTTCAGCGGCGTCATCAAGGACGGCTACATCTATGGTCGCGGCGCGGCGGACGACAAGGGGATGACGAGCGTCTGTCTGGAGATAATGCTCCTGCTGCATCGCTTGAAAGTGCCGCTGGAGCGTGACGTGATTCTCCTGGCCGAAGGCGGCGAGGAAAGCAGTACCTACGTCGGCATCGATTTCATGGTGTCGAAGCACTGGGACAAGATTGAGTGCGAGTTCGCGCTCAACGAAGGCGGGCGCATCCACATGAAAGACGGCAAGGTGCAATATGTTGGTGTGGCCACCACCGAAAAAGTTCCGCGCGCCGTCTTCATCACGGCCAAGGGAAGCAGCGGACATGGTTCGCGGCCTCGCCTGGACAACGCTATCGTCCACCTAGCGTCCGCAGTGGCGAAGCTCGGCGAATGGCAGCCGCCGATGCGCCTGAACGACACGACCCGGGCTTTCTTCGCCCGCCTGTCAAAAATCGTCCCGCCCGACGAGGCTCTTCTTTACTCTCATCTCGAAGACCCTGCCCTGAGTGCGATGGTCCAGGAAAAAATCCGGCACACGAGCATTGGCTACAACTCGATGCTTCGAACATCGCTCTCACCGAACGTCATCAAGGGCGGCTTTCGCTTCAACGTCATTCCCGCCGACGCCACAGCGACGCTGGACGTGCGCTTCCTCCCCGATGAGGATCAGGAAGCGTTTGCCGAGACGCTGCGCAAAGTAATCGACGATCCCGCCGTCGAAGTCGCGCTGGCCGAGCCAGGCAGCCGCAAGCCCAGCCCGCCCTCCCGCATCGACACCGAGATGTTTCAAGCGCTGGAGCGGGCCCAGCGAAGGCTGTTCCCAGAGGCGTCCACGTTGCCCATGATGCTCACCGGCGCGACGGATTCTGCTCAGCTCCGCAGCAAAGGAGTGCAAGCCTACGGGCTGGGCAGCCTGTCCAGCGACGACGATAGCGCGCGCGTCCACGGGAACGACGAGCGTCTGTCCGTCGATGGCCTGGGAAAGTTTTTGGAATACGTCTGGTGGTCCGTCATAGACGTGGCAGCTGCGAAAGAAGGAAAGCAATGAATTCGATGACGCTTTTGGGCGCTGACCGACGCAAGGTAGGGCGCGTCACTCCGTGCGCGCCGTGCATCGTGATGGCCGGAGGCGGCGCGCACGGAGTGACGCGCCCTACCACTGCGGCCGGCTTTACGCTGCTGATTTGTCTGACCTTTATCGCGTCGTGCCATCCGCAATCCGCTTTTTCTGCTCCAGCCGCGCTGCAACCGGCGCTTGACAGCATCCGCGCCGATGACTTGCTGCAACACATCAAGACGCTGTCTTCGGATGAATTTGAAGGCCGCGCGCCTGCCAGTCGTGGAGAAGAGCTGACCGTCCGGTATCTCGTCGAGCAGTTCCAAAGGTTCGGCCTCAAACCCGGCAATCCCGATGGCACTTTCATCCAGAAAGTGCCGCTGATGGGGATCACTTCGGAATCCACCGTCTCCTTGCAAGCCGGCGACAGGAAATTGGAACTGGCTCTGCCCGGCGATGCCATCGCCACATCGCTCCGCTTCGAGCCGGAAGTCAAAGTGAATGGCTCCGAGGTTGTTTTCGTCGGCTACGGCATCGTGGCACCGGAATATGGCTGGGACGATTACAAGGGCGCGGACGTGCGCGGCAAGACCATCGTGATGTTGATCAACGACCCGCCGATTCCCGATCCAGCGGACTCCACTCGACTCGACGAGAAGATGTTCAAGGGCCGCGCGATGACCTACTACGGGCGCTGGACCTACAAATACGAAATCGCCGCCGAAAAGGGAGCGGCGGCCGCGCTGATCGTTCATGAGACGGGGCCAGCCGGCTACCCCTACTTCGTCCTCATCGCCAGCCACGCGCGCGAGAACTTCGATCTCCAGTCAGCCGACAAGAACGCCGGCCGCGTGCCGGTGCAAGGATGGTTGACGTTGAGCAAAGCGAAGGAATTCTTCACGCTGGCCGGACACGATTTCGATGCGCTGAAGCAATCGGCATTGAAGAAGGACTTCAAGCCGGTGTTACTCGGTGCAAAGGCGGGCTTCGAGATCAGGAACAAGCTGCGTCCGGTCGCCTCGCAAAACGTCATCGCCAGGCTCGAAGGGTCCGACTCGAGGCTGAAGAGCGAATACGTTGTCTATACCGCGCATTGGGACCACATCGGCCGTAACGAAAAGCTGGAGGGCGACCAGATTTTTAACGGCGCGCTCGACAATGCCTCCGGCACCGCCGGCCTGCTGGAACTGGCCGAGGCCTTCACGAAGCTGAAACCGCCGCCCCAACGCTCGGTTCTCTTCCTGGCCGTGACGGCGGAGGAGAAAGGCCTGCTCGGCGCGAAATATTACGTCGAGCATCCGCTCTATCCGCTGGAGCGCACGCTGGCGAACTTGAACATGGACGGGATCAATCCCTGGGGCCGCACCCGTGACGTGGAAGTGATCGGCCACGGGAACTCGACCCTCGAAGATTTGCTGCAAGCCGCCGCCACCGCGCAAGGCCGCAAGACCACGGCGGATTCAGGGCCAGAGAAGGGCCGCTTCTATCGCTCGGATCACTTTGAATTTTCCAAGCTTGGCGTGCCCGCGCTCTACCTCAAGTCCGGAGTGGACTTCGTAGGCAAGCCCACCGGCTTCGGCCAGCAAAAGACCGACGAATACACCGAGCGCGACTACCACAAGGTGACGGACGAAATCAAATCAGACTGGGACATGTCCGGCGGCGTGGAGGATCTGCAACTGCTGCTCGAAGTCGGCTGGCGAGTAGCTGGCGCCAGCGAGTGGCCCGAGTGGAAACCCGGCTCGGAATTCAAAGCTCGTCGTGAAGCGATGCTGAAGGCGTCGGAGCGCAAGCCTTAGCCCGCTTGTGCGCTAGCCATTCTGCCGGAGCGCCAAAGGCGCGGGTCGTACCAGCCTGGGCCAACGGCCCAGGGACAAATCGCAATAAGAACCGGAGGGCTGAAGACCCGATTCAACTTACACGGTGAACGCCCGCTGGGTCGGGCCTTCAGCCCTTGGCTTTGATTGCAACCACGTCCTGGGCCGATGGCCCAGGCTGGTATGGGGACGGGCCGTTGGCCCTACAGCGGAGCACGCTTGCGTGCTGATTCCAGTTCGTTACACTCATTATCCGTGAAGGGCCTCCACAGCTTCGGCAGACCCAGACGATGCTCGGTGTGTTGTTAGGCGATATGCGTTCGTTTTCCCACATCGCGGCGACGATTTGCATTAGCGTGTTCATTACCGCGGCTTCATATGTTATCGACTTGGGCTGCTCATGCGGCTCCGCGCGTGGATTTCCGTTCAGCTATGTTCATCCCTATGTTGGGTGGACAGCCGGGAGATTTGTTTTGGGAGCAGATCAAGAAAACCGATACGGGCCAGTCTTCGATATCGAGTCGATTGCATATGACCTACTACTATGGGGAGCGGTCGGCTATTTCATCCTGTGGAGATTCAGGAGGAAGAGTCATCGGAAAGAAGCTTTGGTTGCATGACGGACCGGTGGCTGATCATGCTCCCCCGCCTCTCGAATCCTGAAATCCGCAAGCTCAAGGCTGCCTCTCAGCGGATGAAGGCTACAGTCAAGATCGGCAAGGCGGGCCTCAGCGCCCAGTTTCTCCAGAGCGTCGATGAAGGCTTGAAACACCACGAACTGATCAAGGTAAAGTTCGACGAGTTCAAGGAGCAGAAAAAGGAACTGGCTCCGCTTCTCGCCGAGAAAACGTCCAGCCACCTCATCATGCAGGTCGGCAACGTCGTTGTGCTCTATCGACAGATAGTGAGAAAGTAAGGAGTAAGGAGTGAGGAGTTAAGCACGCCAGAGTTGAAAGTCTCTCGGACTCCTCACTCCTTCACTCCTCACTCCTCACCAGCCGCCGGCGACTACTCCGCCTGGCTGGTCTGTTTCGAAGCCACCTTCTCGGTCTTGCCGGACGGCCTGGGGCGATCCGGCGCGGGAGGGCGCTTGGTATAGAGCGAAATGCCTTTGAGCAAATCCATCGCGCGTTCCAGTTGCGGGTCGCGAGCGATGCGCACCGCTTCCTGTTCCTTCTCGGGCAGTGATTCGATGCCGCCGGGCGTGCGCTTGAGGAACACGTTGCGCGTTTCCTCGTCGCTCATTGGGATAATCCGGTCAGGCGTGATGCCCTGTTCATGAATGACCTTGTGGCTGGGGGTATAATACTTCGCCGTGGTGAGGCGCAGAGCGGAGCCGTCCTGCAGCGGCAGGATGCTTTGCACGGAACCTTTGCCAAAGGTTTGTTCACCCATGATGATGGCCTTGCACACGCCCTTGGCAGCACAATCCTGGAGACAGCCGGCCACAATTTCTGACGCGCTGGCGCTGCCGTTGTTGACCAGCACAACGATGGGGAGCGCGGGATGTTTGCCGCGCCCTTTGCCGTGATACATCGCCTTGGTCTTTGCGTCGCGGCCTTCGGTGGAGACGATGAGTTGGCCCGCCGGCAGAAATTTTTCGCAGACCTGCACGGCCTGATCCAGCAGGCCGCCGGGATTGTCCCGCAAGTCGAGGATGAGCGATTCAGCGCCCTTTGATTCCAGCTTGCGCAAGGCATCCTCAAGATCACCCGTGGTGGCTTCGCCGAACTGCATCAGCCGGATGTAGCCCACCTTGTCCTCGCTCAACGGGAACTCGCGCCGGCCGTTAATATCTTTCACGGTATCCACTTTGATCTTGGCGCGCGTCAGGACGTGATCCTTGAACTGGCCGGTGGATGGACGGTAAGTGGTGATCGCGACTTCGCTGTCGGGCACGCCGCGCAGGCGTTTGACGGCTTCGGGAAGGCTCAGCTTTTCCGTGCTCTTGCCGTCTATCCTCATGATACGGTCGCCGCTCAGGATGCCAGCCTTGAAGCCCGGGGTGTCCTCCATCGGCGCGATCACGGTCAGGTAGTTGTCCTTGATTGAAATGTGGATGCCCAAGCCACCGAACTCTCCCTGGGTATCCTTCTTGAGGTCGTCGTATTTGGAGGCCTCCATGAATTCACTGTGCGGGTCGAGGGTGTTGAGCATCCCTTTGAGCGCACCGTGGATGAGTTCCTGGTAACTGAGCTTCTCGCCGTCCACGTATTCCTGACGGACGCGGTCGAGCACGGTGGAAAAGAGCCGCAGATTGGGCAGGGCATCGTCTTTCTCGGCAGCCTGGACGTTGGAGAAATAAACCTGCGCGCCGACGAATAGGTTAACCGCCAGTGCCCCCAGTAAAATTCCATAGAGAACGCGTCGTTTCATAACAGCCTGAAATTAGTTTCGCCGCACAGTAGAGCCGGAGCAGGGGCTTGGCAAGGACGCGAAGACCTCAAATTGCGGCCCTCCACGAAGGAATCGAGTGGGCTGATGGTTCTCCGCGACTTCGCGTCCAAAAAACCCTGCATCCATCCGGCCGACCGGCGCGTAATGCTCCATGTGCCGGGGCCAGCGTACGGGCCCGGTTATTTTGCCATAACTGTTCGACAATCTTGGATTTGCCATGAACCGACTGCTGCTCCTGAGTTTTGCGATGACCACCCTGTTTTGGGCGGGTTGCCAGTCCCGACCGGGGACTGTGACCAACCAGCTTCATAGCAACAACCAGTCCAAGCAAACGGGCGCCGCCCGCTCTGTGCTCGACCCTTGCCAACTCATCCAGGCGCCTCATTCGGGTGATACCAGGAGCGACCGCGAAATCATCCGGCTCCAGCAATCTCTTCCCACTGCTCGCGACGCGGTCCCGGTCATCGAACGACTGGGCTGGATGTTCATTGGCAAGGCGCGGACGAGTTTTGATCCCGGCTTCTTCAAGCTGGCCGAGCAATGTGCCGCCTGCCTCGATGCCAGGAAGACCGGCAGCGCCGAAGCGTTGCTCCTGCGGGGCCACGTTCTCCAGAATTTGCACCACTTCAAAGAGGCCGAGCGGGTCGCCCGTCAACTCGTCACTCAGCGCGGCCTGCCGTTTGACTTCGGCTTGCTCGGAGACGTGCTCATGGAGTTGGGACGGCTCACGGAAGCCATCGACGCCTACCAGAAGATGGTGGACATGAAACCCGATGCCCAAGCCTATGCCCGCGTGGCGCACATTCGCTGGCTGACCGGAGACCTGCCGGGCGCGGTTGAAGTCATGCGCATGGCGGCCAGCGCGTGCAGTCCGCAAGCTGCCGAAGGCGCCGCCTGGATTTACTCGCGGCTCGCTTTCTACGAATGGCTGGCTGGCGAGCGTGAGGCCGCCAACCAGTCTTGCGCGACCGCGCTCCAGCTGCAAATGGATTACCCCCCGGCCCTCCTCCTCCGCGGGCGAATTCGCCTGGCGGATGGTCAAAGCGCGGAAGCTGTCGAACCCTTGCTGCGCGCCGCCAGGCTGAATCCCCTTCCCGAATACCAATGGACGCTGGCCGAAGCGCTGCGCGCCGCTGGCCGGACTGTCGAGGCGGAGGAAGTCGAAGCATGGCTCCTGAAAACAGGCGCGATTGATGATCCGCGCACCTTCGCCTTGTTCCTCGCCACGCGCGGACAACGGGCCGATGAGGCAATCGTGTTGGCCGAACGGGAATTTAATGAACGCGCCGATGTTCACACCCATGACGCGCTGGCCTGGGCGCTGGCCGCAGGCGGCCGTTGGGCCGAGGCCGAAGCACACGCCCGCAAGGCCGTGGCGGAAGGCACCGAAGACGCGCGGCTGCAACTTCACGCGGGGATCATCGCCGCGAAAATGGGCCGGACGAAAGAGGCTGGGAAACTTCTGAGCCAGGCGGCGCAACGCCGGCAGATGCTCCTGCCCAGCGAGCGCGCGCAACTGGAATCAGCCCGCCGCGAGTTGTCGGCCTTGAATCCCGCACCGCGCACGGCGTTAGCCGCACACTGAGAAAGGACTCCCCGCTTATGTACGGCACGACCTTTGATTTCAGAATTGCCCGGTCACTGTTTGCCGCCGTCGGCGCTCTCTTCCTTGCGGCTCCGGGCCGCGTCTCTGCTCACGATCCCGGATTGAGCGCACTCACGCTGCGCCTCACCAACTCGACGCTCATCGCCACCCTCACGCTCGCGCGCGCCGACGCGGAGGCGCTGGTGACACTGGACGCCAATCGCGACGGCCGCTTGACGACGGAGGAATTCGCCAAAGCCCGTCCCGAACTGGAACTGGCGGGCGCTGACGCGCTGGAGGTTCGCCTGGCCGGAGCGAACATCGAACCGGCTTCTGTGATCGTGAGCCTTGGCCACGGCGATGAGATCAATCTGGAAATCGCCTTCCTTCTAACTCCTGGCAAACCGTTCACCATCCGGTCCGTGCTGCTCGCCCAAATGCCGCGTGGCCACCGGCAATACGCCGTCCTGCGCGACGGGCGCAATAACCTGCTTGCCGAGAAACTTCTCGACGTGAAACAGGCCGTGCTGGAAACCAGCGGCCGTAGCCACGTGCAAGTTAAAGAGCGAGGCAGGACTCTCCTCGATTGAAGGCAGCACCGTGCAGCCTCTGGGTCTGCTTCAATCCTTCTTTCGCTGTGCGCGACGTTTGGCGTCAAGCAGGCGGCTCGTGGTGCTTTCAGGCTTCTGCTCGGCGCCAGCCGGCTGTTCGAGTTCTGGAATGTCCAGAGAAGGAGTCGGCGATTCGCCCACTGCGGGGCGGCTGGGTAGCACGACCGGCTGCGCAGGCTTGAAGAGTTCCGGGCGTACTTCGGGCGCAGGCGCGGTTTGGGTGGTGCGGACTTGATCGCGACGCGCGAGCAAGGTGGCGAGAGACTCGTCGGCTTGCGCGGGACGCGGGATGCCCCGCCAGAAGAAGATCGTCTGTCGGACACGCGCGGTGAACTTCTCCCATTGCTCGCGGTCAATGTCGATCCGGCGCACCGCCACGTCGAGCACGAAGAGAATGATCGCCAGCCGAAGCAGCCATTCCCACCAGTCGCGCGGCTGGAACGTTTTGTGCCGATCATGCAGGAACGGGTTGTTCGCCGCATCCTGCGGGACATTCGCGTCTAGAATTTTTCCGCCGCCGGCTTCGGCGAGTTTGGCCAGCAACGGCAGGTTCGGCTCGGGTGCGGTGAATTCCGGCGAGTAATTGACGCTCGCGCCGACGACCTGCGAACCGGCGAGCTTACCGTCCTTTGTTTCCATCAGGTTCAGCAAATACGAGCCGACCTCCTTCGTCGGGAAGCGCGCTTCGTAGTGACCGGGGCCGGTCTGTTCGAGACGCACCGTCACGCGCTCGCCTTTCGGGCTGATGACGACTGTGTTCAGGTTCAGGAAATTTCGGTAGTCACCTTTGTCATCGATGGCTTCGACACTGATGCGGCCCTCGCCGTTTTCGACGGTCACGTCGGTCGTAAAGTCCGCGTTCTCGACGCGGCGCAGCGCCCACTGCGCGGTCTGCGACCAGAACTGGCGGAATTGTCCCCAGTTCAGCCAATCGCGGGCCCAGCGAGCTTTCGCATCCGACGTAAATGCCACCGCGCGGCCGAGGCCGTATTGCCAGTGCGCCAGAATCGGATCGCCCTTGTCGGATACGAGCGGAATTTCCGCCCGCGGTTTCGGCGTGGTGCAGACGTAGCCGCGCAACACCGGAAGCGCGCCGAGTCCGCGCACGACTTCACTGGCGGCGACGAGCTTCGGGGTAAACGGTTCTTCGAAGATCGCGCTCTTCAAAATCACCGCCGCTTCCTTGATAAAAATCTGCGGAAGCTGCGCCGCGTTCTGCACGTTGTAGAAGCGGCCGCGACCCTGGTCGGCGATTTGAATCATCGTGTCCGGCCCCGCGTGGCCCGCGATAAGGACAGTGGTGACGGTGATGCGGTCGCCGACAATGGATTGCATGAGCTGCTGCGAAGGCGCGCCGGGATCGCCGTCGCTGAAGACAATCATATGCTTTAGGTTGGCTGTCGATTTCTTAAGCCCTTCGTGCGCCATGCCCATCACGCCGCCAAAGCTCGGCAGGTCGCCCTGGTTCATACCGGCGACTTGTTTGCCGAGCGCTTTCTTATCGCCGACGGTCGTCATGGGGAACAGCCAGCGCTCCGTGCCGTCCCAGAGCACTACGCCCATCTCATCGGTGGGCCCGAGCGCATCGAGCACGCCGAGGGCGCAATCGCGCGCGACTTGGTTGCCATTGGCAAACTCCATGCCGTGCATGACGAGCGCGACAGCGCCCTTGGGCAGCACTTTCTTGGAATCCAGTTCCATGTTCACCGGCAGCGTCGCTTCGAGCGGAGTGCCGCGATACGCGCCCGCGGCGTAAGTCTGATCGCCGCCCACGCACACGAGGCCGACACCGAAATCCCGTACCGCGCTTTCGAGCAGTTTCATGTTTTCCGTGCCGATGTCGCCTGCGGCGAGATTGCTGATGAAGATGGCGTCGTAGCTCTGCATCTCGGCGAGCGAGGCTGGAAATCCGCTGAGGCCGGCGGCCTTCACTTCGAGCCGCGCAGAGCGGAGGGCTTCGACAAGTTGTGCGTCCTGTTGTGGTTCGATAGAGACGACCAGCACGCGTGGGTCACCGCGCACGTTCACGAAGCTCGTGGCCCGATTGTTCTGCGGAACGTTGTCGCCCTGCGCTTCAAGTTGAATGGTGTAGGAATAGAAGCCCGGCTCGTCGAGCGTCTGCGGAAAGGTATAAAGATTCTTGCCGGGCGTCAGATCCACCGGCTGCTCGCCCAGCGGCTGTTCGTTGCGATAGAGCCGTACGGTCGCGCGCTGGGGTTTGTCGGTCTGGACGAATATCTTCGCGTCAAAGGTCTGGCCTTTCTTGACGCGACTTGGCAGGCCGAGCTTTTGCACTGAGACATCGTTCCCGCGCTCCGTGCCCAGCGGGATGACATCCACCGTGACGCCCAGCGGGCGCGCTTGCAGGATGGCTGTCATCGCATCACCCAGGTTTTCGTTGCCGTCGGAAAGGAGCACGAGACGTTTCTGGCCGGTTTCGGGAAACGCGGCTGTGCCAAGCCGCAACGCGCCGCCAATGTCCGTGCGCTCCGTGCCGACGACGGCGAGAATCTTGGTGTCCTTCGGGTCGATCTTTTCGGCGGCGGTGGTTTCGAGCGCAGCTTCAGTGCCAAAGACCAGCAGACCGGTTTTGTCTTCTTTCTTCTTTTCCTCGGCGAACTTGTTCACAAGCCGGCGCGCGGCTTCCTGTTGCGGCGATGGGATGGAATCGGAACGGTCGAGCAGGAAGAAGACATTCACGCCTTCCATCGGTTTCTTCCATTGCAAACCGGCGATGGCGAGCACAACGAGCAACGTGACGATGAAGCGTAGCGCGACGGCAGTCCAACGCCGCCACGGTGTAATTTGCACATCGGTCTTCCACGCCAGCCACGCGACCCACGCCCATGCCAGCGGCAGGAGCAGGAGCCATTCAGGATGGGTGAATTGGAAGGTCATTGCGACGTGACGCGTGATGCGTGATGCGCGAGGCGTGAACGGTCCGCCCTCACCCCAACCCTCTCCCTCAGCAGAGGGAGCGCGACTACGGTTTCCGTCGTACGAAAGTCTCTCGCCGCGTCTGACCACGCCGGGAACGCAGCGAGGAACGCCCGGTCTGTCGAACGGGATCTCCGCGCCCCCTGCCCAACCACCGGTTCTTCTCTCTCTCTCCGCGAGGCACGAGCGGGGAGAGAGCCGGAGAGAGGGGCATCCCAGAAGAGAATTCTTCCTCTCCCCCCTCCTGCTCGGGAAGAGAGGGAGGAGAGGCCGAAGGCTTTCCGGGTTACGGGGCGCATGGCGCGCACAAAGTCCCGGGAAGTATCTCCTGGGGGAGAGGGCCGGGGTGAGGGCGGGCGTAACTCAAAACCACTTAATCGGCTCGCTTGTCTCACCAACTTCTGCACCCGATGATTTCCCGCGTCCGCGACGAATACGTTGCCCTGCGAATCCAGTGCGATGGCCCACGGGTTGTTGAACTGGCCGGGGCGTGCGCCGGGGCCGCCGATGATTTCCAACGGCTCGTTGTTGGTCCCGAAAACCTGGATGCGGCTGTTGCCAAACTCGCAGACGTACTGCCGGCCCGCGCGGTCCACGCGCACGTCGTAGGGATAGCTTAATTCGCCGAGTCCGCGTCCCGCCTTGCCATAGGTCTTCAGCCACTTGCCGTCGCGGGAAAAAATCTGGATGCGATGATTGCACGAATCGGCAACGTAGATGCGGTTCTGTGCGTCCACACCGAGGCCTTCGGCGCGATTGAAGTCGCCGTCGCCCGTGCCGGGCTTGCCGAAAGCGACGACGGGCTTGCGACCGTTCGCCGAGAAACCCTGCACGCGATCCACCGTCGTGTATTCGCTCACGAAAATGTCACCGTGCGAATTGACAGTAACGGAGCGTGGGAGGACGAGTTGACCAAGGTTGGTGCCGCGGGAACCCCATTGTTTGACCAAGGTGCCGTCTGGCGTGAAATGATTCACGCGCTGGTAGTGGGGCTCGACGATGACGATGTTGCCATTCATGTCACGGCACATCCCCTTGGGTTTGCCGAGGTCCGTTTCAGGCATGCGCCAGGACGACAGCACTTCGCCGCGAGGCGAAAACTTCTGCACGCGCCCCGTCATGTCCACGACGTAGAGATTGTCCTCGCGGTCGAGCGCGAGCGAGCGGGGTTTGTTGAACTGGCCGAGACCCGTGCCGCGCGTGCCGATGATTTCGGCGTGGGCAAAAAGGCGGCTATCAAGCGACACTTGGTTCACAAGCGCCTGTGGACCGCAGCCGGGCAAGACCGTCGTGCTTACCAATGCGATCAAAAGGGTTGTCAGCTTCGCTGATCTACTCAGCCTCAAAAGTGGCGAGAGTCTCAAATCAGATAGCAGGCGTGAGTTACTCATCCCCTTTTGATTCGCGGAAGTGTGGCGTTGGTCTTACACGCCTCGATATACTCTGTCTTGGAAACCTCTTTGCCGTTGATCCAAAAGGCAAGAGGCTCCGGAGGTTTCTTGATGATGAAAGGGATTTGGGGTTCAGCGTTTTTCCGGGAGAATCTAGCTATGCCATGAAGCTGGCCTTCTCGGTACGGATATTCCCAGACAAGCAAGCCCTTCGAGTTCCATTCTCGTTCCATGCCGTGCTTCTTGCCATTCTCATAAGGCCGCTCGCACCAGAGTCTGCCATTTTTGTCCCAACCCTTACTGACGCCGTGCAGCAAACCATCCTTGTAGGTCCCTTCTGACAAGCGTTTCCCATCTTCTCGCCACCATCTCCAGACACCGTGACTCTGGTTGGTCTTAATTGGACGCTCGTCCGAAAGCTGGCCGTTTTTCCACCATCTTCTTTCTCCAACCTTTTCGCCGTTGAGCCACAATTCGCTCTTCCTGGAACACCAAGCATCGTCGCTTGAGAGCGGGACAGGTTTTTCAACGGCGTTGGTTGGGATAAAGTAACGGAGGCGTTCAGACGCGATGAGAGAAGTGTGGGTACTAGGTTGATCAGCCGCCCGTACCGCGATCCCGGTAAGGGCGCCGAAGGCCAAGCCCACTGCAAGGTAAAGGTGTAGGGTTGCAAGATTATGTCCCCCTCTATTCGCTGTAATTATCTTTTTCATCCCCGCGTTAAGCTCGCGTGAATCCAACGCCATGCGCTCCACACCGCCAGCGGCGCGACGGCCAATGCCAGCAAGGTCACGCACAGCGCATTCACCTGGGCGTTGTGGCCGTAGTGAAGCAGGTTGAAGATGCGCAGGGCAAGCGTTTCGCCGCCGGGCGGGTAAATCAAGACCAGGGTCTCCACGTCCCACAGGCAGAGCAGATACGTGACATACCACGCCACCGCGACCTGGGAGGCAATTTGCGGCCAGACGATGCGCTGAAACAATGGCCAGCCGGAAGCACCGCTCACACGCGCGGCGTCGATAACGTCGTGGTCTTCAGCCGAACGGGCATACGCAATAGCCGTCCACGACAGCGCGAGATAGCGCAGCGCGAAGGCCAACACCACGAGGGCGGGCGTGCCGTAAATGATCGTTTCGTTGAATATAGCAATCATGCTTCGACCCAGCAGCACTCCCGGGATGAGAAACAGGAGCCAGAGGAATAGACCAATCCGCAGCCGCCAACTCACAAGACCAATGACGACGCACACGGTCGCCGTGGCCGCGGCGAAGGCGAACGAGTTCCAGACCGTGTCCGACGCGGCGCGGAACAGATTCGGTATCTCGGACCACGTTCGCGGGCTCATTGCGAGTTGTTCCAGCGGCAGCGCCACCGACAACAGGAGCAACAGCGTCGTGGCAATGGCGCAGCCGAGAAACCAACCGTGCCCAAGCTGACGGCGGAACACTTCTCCTGTTGCCGCGCCTTCGCGGTTCGGCCACGAGACATTGGTGCGATGCAGCAGGAACAGGCCGATCGCGGGCACGACAATCATGGGCCAGGCTGCCGCCCAGGCACCGGATTCATTGAGGCGCGTGGTAAAGGCGAGCCACAGCTCTTCTGGAAAAACGCGCACCTGGAGAATGACCGGCACTGCGAAATTATTCAGCGCGAGCACGAAGGTCAGCACCGCCGCCTGGCCAATCGCGCTGCGGGCCATCGGCCAGAGCAGGCCGCGGATCAGCGGCCAGCCGCGAATCATGGAATCTGCTTCAAGCTGCGGTGCTTCGAGGCGGCTCCATGCGCCCAACGTCAGAAAGCCAGTCAACGGCCAGGTGAGGAGCGTGAGCAGCCAGACCGCGCCGCCGAGCGAGTAAATGTTCAGCGGCAGCCATCCGCGCCACGCGCCGTTGTTGCCGAGCAGTTCGAGCCAGCAATTTGTGACGAGGAATGGCGGGAGTGCCAGTGCTACCACGCAGCCGACTAGAAGCAGGCTTCGCCACCGCGTTGAGACACTCGCCAGCGCCAGTGCCACGGCGAATCCCAGCGCTCCCGCCAGCAGCGTCGTCAGACCACTGACGAGCAGGCTGTTCAGAAGTAGCGGCCAGTTCATTCAATCACGCTTGCCCGTTGTGCCGTCGATTCCGACCGCTTCGTCCAGCCGCACCATGCCGCGTTCCTGCATACGCTTCATTAGACCAGTCACGATGTCGCGCGTGACGGCCGGGCCCTCATAGACCAGGCCAGTGTAAATCTGAATCAGGCTCGCGCCGGCCGTGATTTTCTCCCACGCATCGGCGGCGGTGAAGATGCCTCCGACACCGATGATTGGCAGTTTACCGCGCGTCTGCCGGTGGAGGTGCCGGATGACTTCCGTACTGCGCGCTCGAAGTGGTTTGCCGCTCAGGCCGCCGGATTCGGAATAAATGCGCTGCAACTCCACATCGCTCGTCTCTGGACGGGCAATAGTCGTATTCGTCGCCACAATTCCTGAAAGATTTCGAGGGCCAACCAGTTCGAGGATTTCGTCCAGCGCTTCGAAAGAAAGGTCGGGGGCGACTTTGACGAGGATGGGTTTGAGGGAAGGCGCGAGGCGCAAGGCGCGAGGCGAGTGCGGTGAGGAGTGAAGAGTGAGGAGTGAAGAGTTTCCAGCGGCGCACTGTTTGTTCACTTCCTGAAGCGCGGCGAGGATTTCGTCCAATGCTGCTTTGTCTTGAAGCTGGCGCAGGTTGGGTGTGTTCGGGGAACTGACGTTGACGACAAAGAAATCCGCATGTGGCCAAAGCACGCGCAGCGAGTTGGAGTAATCCTCCGCAGCTTGCTCCAGCGGCGTGATTTTGGATTTGCCAAGGTTGATCCCGACGGGATGCACCGGCCAACGCTCAGACGCGCGCCAGTTCGCGAGCCGCTGCGCGAGGGCCTCCGCACCGGGATTGTTGAACCCCAGGCGATTGATGAGCGCTTCGTCGGCCACGGCGCGAAACATCCGTGGCGCGGGATTGCCGGGTTGCGCATGCCACGTTACACCGCCCAATTCGCTGAAGCCGAAGCCGAGCGCAGGCCAGGCCGGTGCGGCAGCGGCATGTTTGTCCAGCCCGGCCGCGAGGCCGACCGGATTCGGAAACTTCAGGCCGAAGGCTTCCACCCGCAGCACGGGCGCGGAGTAAAACGCCGCCAGTGCATCACACAGAACTTCGTTCCGGCCGACCCTCCCAAGCGCGTCGAGCGTGCGATTGTGAATCTCCTCCGAATCCTGAGCAAACAACGCCGGACGGATGAGTGTGCGGTAGAACCACGACATGCGGCGAGCGTAATGGGTGAGGGCCGAATAGTGAATGGCGAATGGCAGGGGACATCGGTCCGAGTGCGCCGTCATCGGCTGGCGGAGTTTCGGCGCGCCCGCCCGTCTTCCGTAGCAGTGCTACTGCGGAGGGTGGAGAGGTGGCTGCCCTACCCGCTGCACCCGGCTTGGCAAATCGCTCGACCTCGGCGGCTGGATTGCGCTTAACTCAGGACACAATTTCATGAACCCGATCCGTCAGAGTTTCATTGCCCGTTTCCCTGTTCTGGCACTGGCCGCGCTGGCTGGCTGTCAATCACTCCCGCCGCAACCGCCGATGGATCTTTCCGAGCCGGGCTGGACCATCCGTCAGGGGCAGGCGGTCTGGACGGCCAAACCCGGCGCGGAAGGCGTCGCGGGCGACCTGCTCGTGGCCATGCATTGGAACGGGCGCAACGTCGTGCAGTTCACCAAACCGCCGCTGCCGTTGGTCGCCGCGCAAAGCAGCACGAACCACTGGCAAATCCAATACTTCGCACAGGACAAAACCTACTCCGGGCGCGGACGCCCGCCGGAGCGCATTCTCTGGCTCCAGTTGCCGGACAACCTTGCCATGTTCATTTCCGAGCGGAAGGACACCGACTGGTCGATCACTCGGCATCGCGGCGGGTCGTGGCAGTTCACGAACAACGTCAGCGGCGAATCGCTCGACGGCTTTCTCGCCACGACCAGGCTGCCGCCGCGCCATCGCGTTCAGCCTGGCGAACACCTTCTGAAAGTCGCGCGCCGCTACGGCACCACGATGGAAGCCTTGCGCGCGGCCAATCGCGGCCCCGATTCCACATGGTTCCGCGTCGGCGCTGAAATCAACCTGCCTCAGCCCGCGGTGTCGCCCCAGCCATGATTCGGTCCTTCCGTCCGTGGCTCTGGCTGCTGCTGTTGGTCCCCATTGCGCTCGGCCTTTGGCGGCTGCGATTCGACGTGGAAGTGCTGAATCTGCTCCCTGAGGAGTCGTCGGTCGTTCGCGGCCTCAAGCTGTATCAAGCACACTTCGCCAACGCACGCGAACTCATCGTTACGGTGAGCGCGGCGGATGCCGCCCAGGTTGAAACCGCCGGCCGGACCATCGCATACGCGTTGCGCACGCGCAAAGATTTGACCGCGAAAGCGACGTGGACGCCGCCCTGGCTGGAGCATCCCGATCAAGCTGCGGAGTTGGTGGCGTTTCTCTGGCTTAACCAACCGCCCGCGCTGTTCGCCGAACTGACCAACCGCCTCCACGGTGCGAACCTCACCAACACACTGGCGGAATCACGCGAAGCGCTGGCGACTTCATTTTCGCCGAATGACATGGCGACGCGTGGTTACGATCCCCTTGGACTCATGCGCCTGCCCGACGCAGCGACCGCCGGCGCGCCCGCGTTCGGCTCCGGCTCCGAATACTTCGCTTCGGCAGACGGAACATTTCGTGTGGTCTTCGTCGAGGCTGCGGTCGATCTGACCAGCTATAAGAACTGCGTGAAATGGCTGAAGGAAGTAAAGCGCGTTGTTGAAACCGTGCGTTCGCAGGGAGCCTTTTCGGCAGACGTGACGATTCGTTACACCGGCAGGCCGGCGTTCGTGTCCGAAATCGGCGGCGGCATGGAGCGCGATCTGGCCGGCCCCTCCGCCGGCACGCTCGCCGTGATCGCGCTGCTCTTTTATCTCGCTCACCGGCGCTGGCGCCCGTTGTTCTGGTTGCTGGCCTTGCTGGTAATGATTCTGGCCGGGACGCTCGCGATTGGCGGGCTGGTCTATGGCACGTTGAGCGTGGTGAGCCTGGGCTTCGCCTCCATTCTGCTGGGGCTGGCGGAAGATTTCGGCATTGTACTCTACCAGGAGTCTCGAACGCATCCCCATCTGTCGCTCCGGGAAATCCGGCGCGAGGCCGCGCCCGGCATCTGGTGGTCGGCGTTGACCACGGCGGGCGCATTCCTCCTGTTGAACTTGAGCAGCCTGCCGGGGCTGGGGCAACTCGGAACATTGGTTGCCATCGGTGTCGCGCTCGCAGCGGGCATCATGCTTTATGCCTACCTGCCGCCGTTGCTGCGGACGGAGCGCCGGACTCCAATTCGGCGTGTTGCCACTTCGTTCGCCCATGCCCGAATGGGAATCGCCGCTCCCAGGACTAGAACGCAGCTTGCCTGGGCCACAACGGCGGGTTTGTTTGTGGCGGGAATATTATTCCTTTGTCTTAAGCCTCCTCGCTTTGATCAATCTCCGGACGCCCTCAAGCCCCGGAACAGCCAGGCCAACGCTGCAATCGAAGAACTCAAGCTGCGTTTGAATCGCCAACAAGAGCCGCTCTGGATCGTCGTTGAAGGTCGCGACGAAGCCGAGGTCGCGCGGCGTCTCGCCGCCATCGAGCCGGTGCTGCAACGCGCCCTGTTGAACCAACTGATTGCCGGTTTCACTCTGCCTGCGGCGCTCTGGCCGCAGGCCCGGCATCAAGAGGCCAACCGTTCCGCCGCCCTCGGGCTGGCGGCGCGGCGAAACGAACTGGAACGAGCCACTCTGGCGGCGGGCTTCGCGAGTAATGCTTTTGCGATCGCGGATCATGTGCTGGAGACCTGGAAACACGCGGCGGCACGAACGGGCGTTTTCTGGCCTGACAACGACAACAGCCGCTGGGTCCTGGAGAAGCTAATCGCGCGCGCCCCAAACTCGCTGCTTTCCATCGGCCTCGTGCATCCCGGCCAGCGTGAGGCCGCTCCATCGTTTCGTGAACTATCCGACTTGAGCGACGAGCTTCGGCGTGAAGGCGTCTGGCTTTCCGGCTGGGAGTTGCTCGGCCCCACGATGTCGCGCGTGGTCACACGCGATTTGGCCCGCGTGCTTTTGCCCATCACTGCGCTGGTGTTGGTGACTTTGTGGCTGGCGTTCCGTTCGTGGCGCGATGTGTTCTGGAGCATCGCCACCCTGGGGTTTAGCGCCCTGGGTCTGCATCTCGTCATGGCCTTGGCCGGCTGGTCGTGGAACATGATGAACTTGATGGCCCTGCCGCTGTTGCTTGGCATGGGCGTTGATTTCAGCATCCACATCCAGCTCGCGCTCCGGCGGCATCATGGCAATGTGGAACTGGTGCGGCGTTCCGTTGGGCGGGCCTTGCTGCTGGCTGGCTCGACGACGGTCGCGGGCTTCGCATCGCTGGCCTTTGCGAGTAACACCGGGATTGCGGGCTTGGGAAAAGTTTGCGCGGTGGGGATCATCTGCGCCATGCTTACGGCGGTTTATTTGCTGCCAACGTGGTGGCAGGTGACAACCACGAAGAGTCGGATGTCCGAAGCATGACTTACGACCGACCTCAACAAGAAGTCGTTGAAGGGCGCCCGTCCTCAGGTGTGGGGACGGACGACAATCAGAGGGCATCGACCGACGCCGAGGCTTTTGTCACCTCGCGCCTTGCTGCGCCCGCGGACCGGCGCGCTTCGCCGCATGGCCCTTCGTCACTTTACCGTGCCGAGTGCTGGCAGGTGGGAGTGAAACTCGCGCGACGCCTGCCGCACCTTGTTCTCGGACGCCTCGCGAGCAATCTGGCGAAGGCCTACTGGCTGACGTGCCCGTCGCGCCGCCGCGTGGTGTTGGAGAACGTGCTGCCGGCCGTCCACGGCGACCGCGCTGCGGCGAGCATCACGACACGCGAACTCTTCCAACAATTCGCGCTCAAGCTCGCTGATCTCTGGCGCTACGAGAGCGGTCTGTCCATCTACAATCTCTTCCACGACCTGACCGGCTGGGAGCACTTCCAGGCGGCGCAGGCGCGCGGGCGCGGCGTGCTGCTGGTCACGATTCATCTTGGCAACTGGGAATTCGGCGCGCCGCTGCTCACGCAACGCGGGGTCAAACTGCAAGTCATTACTGGTCCGGAGCCACAGGCGCAGCTTACTGAAATGCGCCAGGCTGCGCGCGCCCGTTGGGGCATTGAGACGCTCGCGCTCGGCGACAATCCGTTCGCTGCCGTGGAGATCATCCGCCGCCTCGAGGCGAACAATTCCATCGCGCTGCTCATGGATCGCCCGCCTGCGGCACCGGCGGCGCGCGTCGCCCTGTTCGGCAAACCCTTCGATGCCTCCATCTCCGCCGCCGAACTGGCCCGCGCTTCCGGTTGCGGAGTGCTGCCAGTTTACCTGCCGCGCACGTCCCGCGGTTACACCGCGCACATCCTGCCGGAAATTCCTTACGACCGCCCCGCTTTGCGCGACCGTGCGGCGCGCCTCGATCTCACCCAACGCATCATGACCGCCTTCGAGCCGGCCATCCGGCTCTATCTCAATCAATGGTACCATTTCGTTCCCATCTGGCCGGCCGCCTGACCACCTCGCTACTGTTTCGGTTCGCTTTGCTGGAGTTCGCGGCGGTGCGCCGGGCGCTGATCACGCGGTTCGTCTCCCTGGCGGCTATTCTTCACTTCTTCGCCTCTGCTGCTTCCGCAGCCGAACCTCTGCTGGCCGGCTGGCTTTCCGCCCAGACTAATCTCCAAACCTGGTCTGCTGACGTGACGCAGACACGGACGCTCAAAACCCTCACTCAACCCCTGGTGGCCACGGGCAAAGTCTGGTTCGCCGCGCCGAATCGTTTCCGCTGGGAACTCATTTCACCCGCGCCCACCATCGCCGTCCGACAACCGGAACAGATGCTGGTGATTTATCCGAAGCTCAAACGCGCCGAGCGATATCCGCTTAATGGCGCGCACGCAGGCCCTTGGAAAGACACGCTTGCGCTGCTTGAAGCCGGGTTTCCTCGTAGCGAGGCGGAGATTGAATCGCGGTTCTACGTCGTGTCGCAAACGGTTTCCAATTCCCTGCTAAATGTCGTCTTGCAGCCCAAATCTCCGTCCGCCCGTCGTCTGATGCCGAAGATCAAGATCACGGTGGCCACCAACGACTTCACTCTCCGCGCCACCGAACTGCACTTCGCCGACGGCTCGACCATGCGCAACGATTTCGCCAACGCAAAACTTAACCCGAAGCTGGACGACGTCTTGTTCACGCCGAAAATCGAAAGTGATTTCAAGGTAGTCGCGCCGGCAGGAAAGTTGTAACCACGGATGAACACGGATGGACACGGATTCTTGAGAATCGCGGCTGGCGGCCGCGCGAATTCCCGGAGTGCGGCCGTCCCCGGCCGCAGAAACGTCCGTGATTACGAGAGCGCTGAAACAGGTGCGTGGCGCCGGGCGGACGAGTGTTTCTGCGCCCGGGGGCGGGCGCGCTCCGTTTGGATACGGCTCCGCCGCGCGGGGTTCATCCGTGGTTTCAAAACCGTATGAACGATTTAGTCTCCACCGCGCTTCAGCGCTTGCCGCACGGGCCGGAGTTTCGTTTCATCGACCGGCTGACCACGCTTGACCCTGGCAAACACGGCGTTGGTGAATACACGTTGCGCGGCGATGCGCCTTTTCTGCGCGGTCATTTTCCCGGCCAGCCGCTGATGCCCGGCGTATTGCTCATCGAAGCCGCTGCGCAACTGGCCGGCACGGTGGCGCAGAGCGATCCGCAAATTGCGCCGATGCCCGGCCTTAAGCTCACAGCGGTACGCGGCGCGAAGATTCTGGGTTCGGCAAAACCCGGCGATGTCATCCGCTTCGAAGCCCGCATCTCGGGTCGGCTGGGTAACCTTGTGCAGGTTTCCGTGGCGGCGTCCGTCAATGGCCAGCTTGTGCTCCAGGCCGAACTGACGTTGAGCGGCGAAGTTTGAAACACGAACGGGCGAAGCATTCCGCCTCGCCCGTCGTGCTTTTCTGTTTTCTCTATCACTCAAAGCTGACTTTTGTTTTCGGCGTTGGATAGCGCCAGACCCAGTCGCCGTCTTTTTTCTCCGGGCCGCGACCGGAGGCGAAGAACGCAAGTTCACCGTTGTCGTCAATCTCGTTCCAACCAACAGAGTAGAGCACGAACCGGCCGTCATCTGTCCGCCGGTATTGGAGTGACTTGCCGGTCACCAGGTCATGCGGAACCGCCTTAACGAAGCGCGGAGCAAGCGCGGCCAGCGCCTCGGGATACTGACCGTTAGCGAGTCGATGCCGCTCCAATGCACAGGCTACCACCGCCAGATCCGCGTAGCCTTGAGTGCCGGCCAGTTTTAGATGAACCCTGCTCATCGCGGGCAGGAACGCCCTGGAGAAGGCGAAATGATCCTTCACCCATGTTCCCTTGCCGCCGAGCGTCTTCTCCATCCGGTGCATGTTCTCGTCGGTGACGCGCGGATAGACCCGCTTCGCCGCCACGTCAAAGCCCGCCAACAGATACTCATCGAAGATCCGGTTGTAGTTCCGCTGCTCCGCATCGAACCAGTCGCGCGGACTACTGGCAAACGCCTTGTCCGCTTCCTTCACCCAGTCGTCCACCTTGCCGTCTTCGCTCAACAGGGAACTGAATGACACCGGCGACTGCTTGTCGCGGAAGAGCGCGATGGTCAGGTTGCCCCAAACTTTTTCCGCTTCGAGACACTGCTTGAGGTCGGCGATGAAATCGTACCTTTGCAGCGCGGCTTGCAACGATTGCAACTGGGTATCCGACCACCGCTGCGCAGCCAGCCCTTCCCAAATGGGCTGGAAGGCAATCTCGAGGACGGCCACCCGCACGAGCTGCGAAATAAGGGTCGGTTCATCCCTGTTCGAGTCCGCCAGGCGCAACATCAAAAGAATGTCTTGCCGTGCCTGTTCAGAGTGGCCCGCGGCCACTTCCGCCGAGGCCTTCAAGCGCAGGAGCTGAACGGTGCGCTTCATAACGGCCAGGTGTGGTAACAGGATTCCCCATGGATTCTCCCAGGTGTAGCGGACGTTGTAGCGTGAGTGAGGCCGCTCCCGGACGGCCTGCAATTCGGCGAGCACCGGCTCGTAAGGCTTCAGCGCTTCGAGCACGAAGACGGCGGCTTGCGCGTTCGTGACGGGGTCTGGCTGGTCGGTGACGGCAAATTCATCCCGCGTATCGGACGGGCGCAACACGTCCTGCGATTTCTCAAAAGCCATCTTCCACGCGAACATGTCAGTGACGAAGCGGCCGGTCTTTCGACCTTCCGCCGATTCTGCGAGGATCGGGAAGCGTCGCGGCCACTTGTCGGCGCGAGAGAAATCATCAGGCCAGCGGCGATCGCTTTCCGAGCGGGTGGCTTTATCAAAGAGCGACGCGAAGTAAGGTGTGGCCGCGAAGTTCTGATCGTCCGGCACCGGTGGCGGAACGATCTTTTCGGCCGCGGCGCGTTCGGGAGAGGTGACTGCGGCGCCGCCCGGGTTCGGCTGTGCCTGAGCATTCCGCCGGCTCCCCAGCGTGAGCAACAGCGCTCCAAGCGTCGCGAGGCAGGCGACGGCGAATAGATACTTGGGCCATTGTTTGCGGTTGAACAAGCGTTGCAGTAGCGGTGCAGGAGCGATGGGCGTGGACTCTCGGTTGGGTTGGTTCATAACAGGATTCGCTTTTTGGTTGGTCAGACTTTGGGCGGCGAGACGTTCTCGCTGCGCGGGCCGGGCGGACCGGCTTTTGGCGTGGGCACTGGTTCGGTGAAATTGTCCAGCAGGCGAGCCAGCTCGCGGCGTTGGGCGGCCAGTGTCGTTTCTGTTTCCGGGGACGGTTTCGGAGTCTGTTTTGCCATCTCACTGGAACGCGGCGCGGTCGTTGAATTCAGAACCGCGATGGCAATCCATAGGGCGGCCAAGCCAGCCCAGGCTCGCGGAGAAGGCCAGAGCCATTCGCGCCACCAAGACAAGGCATGAGGCGTGACGGTCTGTGGCGCAAGCGTCGCGCTTGCGACCGCGTCGACGGGCGTCTCGCCTGTCGAACCAACCACTTCGACAACTGGGACGGTTGTCGAGACTTTCGCAAGCGGGACGCTTGCGCCACGCATGATTTCCGCGCGCCATTCGGTCGGCGCCGCGCGGAGCGGCTGGCGTTGCAACTGTTTCTCAAAATCGTCGGGCTTCATTTGATTTCTTCGTAGAGAGGACGCAGCCGCTCGCGCAATTTGTCTAGACCATAACGATACCGGCTGGCGGCGGTGTTCAGCGGGATGTCCAGTGCTTCGGCGATCGCTTCAAACGTCAGCCGTTCCCAGAGTTTCAGGTGAACGACGGCGCGCTGGTCGGGAGGCAGCTCGCCGAGCGCCGAGGCCAGCCCGTCGCGAAAGGCCTGTTCGTCCGGATCCGCCGCCGGAGCAAAGGCACCAGCCGATTCGCCCGCCAGTTGCTCGTGGTTCTTCTCCCGTGTTCCGCGTCGGCGCATGAGATTGATGGCGGCATTGTGGCTCACGCGAAGCAGGAAGGACCTCACCTCCCGCACGCCGTCCAGCAAGTCCGGTTGCCGGGCGAGCTTGATGAACACTTCCTGAAGGACATCGCGCGTGTCCGACTCGTTGCGGGTGAAGTTCAACAGAAAGGCAAAGAGCGCCTGGACGTGTTCGTCGTAGAGGCGTTCGAGGTCAGGCGGCGACATTCTGTTGTAAAGAGGACGCGGCACAGCGCCCGTTTTGTCTATGGCAGGACAAACTTCCCAGTCTGTCTGGGCAGACATCCTGCCCGCGATCAGATCCGGACCTGGAAGCCCGAATAGGTCTGGAGTCCTGCTCCTGCTCTTGCTCGTAATCTTGATCCTCTGGCTGCAGGCAGATTAAGAATAAGATTAAGAGCAAGAGTAAGGGCGAGATTCATGGGAGGTGCGGCGCCTACTTTGTTGCCGGGTAACGCCAGACCCAATCGCCCTGATTCGGGTCAACTGCCGTGCCCGTCCTGGTGAGTCCCGGTTCGCCGCCGTCGTCCGTCTCGTTCCAGCCCACTGAGTAAAGCACGAAAGTACCATCCGGTTCGCTCCGGTATTTCAACAGTTCACCCGTGATGACATCCGTGGGGATTTTCGCGATGAAACGGGGCACGAGCAAATCGAGTTGCTCGGGGTATCGGCTGTAAGCGAGGCGATGGCGTTCAAGCGCGCAGGCGACAGTGGCGAGATCGACCGTGGTCTGGCCGTTGGCAAATTTCGCGGCTGTTTTCGAGAGTGCTGGAACCAGCAGCCGCGCGAAGACGTTGTAGAGACTCCGGCTCTTCAATTCAGGCACGTCGTCGATTTCGCGGGTTTTCTGGGGATACACCCGGTGCTTCGTCGTGTCCACCACTGGCAGGAAGCGTTCCTGGAACAGCCGGTTGAGCCTGAGTTGATTTTGATAAAACCAGCCGTCGGGCACAAATCGGCTTGCCGAGGACAGCATCTGGCCGTCGCCGTTACCGAGCACATCGTTCAAATTGAGTTGCCGGCCGGTGCGAAGCTCGTCGATGAGCAGGTTGTCCATGGCGCGTTCGCCACGAATCGCCCGGCTGTAACCTTCGAGCACATGGATGTTCGTCAGCGCGGACTGGAGTCCGGCCAGTTGCTCCTCGCTCCAGGCGTGCCGGGCCAGTCCCTCCCAAATCGGCTGCATGACGATTTGCAGGCTGGCAATGCGCACGAGTTGCGAGATGGTGATTGGTTCGCTTCCGACCGACTCGGCGAGACGCAAACCGAGCCTGACATCCTGCAACGCCCCGGGCCTGTCGTCTGCGGCCAGCCGCGCCAATGCTCTGAGCACCGCGAGTTGGGAAATTCCTTTGATCGTCGCGAGGTGCGGCAACAGCGTGTTGATGTGTTCCTCGTAGCGAACCGGGAAGACTGCATGAGGTCGCGCGGCGGCGGCGTTCAGTTCGGCCAGTTCGGCGTCGAACTTGCGGAGCGCAGTCAGGACATCCCGCGCCGCGTTCTGCGGTGGCGAGGCGAACGGAAAGTTGGTGTTGCCGGCGAAGTAATCCTGCCACGGCTCCAGTTCGGTGAAGGTCGCTGCTTGCCAGTTGCCGGTTTTTGGCATCTTGCCGCGGGCGTTGTTGAACGCGCCGCCCAAGGCGTTCGCGCGCTTCCAGCCCGCCGGGTCGCGCCATTTGCCGGGGATGCGCCGGTCGTAGTCGAGCAGGGGCGCCAATAGTGGGGTCATCGCGAAATTTTCTTCCGGCGGCACGGGCTTGGGGATAAATGCAGCGATGTCTAATTGCTCTCCCTTGACCGCCCACTCCGCGCGGAATTTTTCCCAGGCCCGGCGCCCGCGCCAGTTCTCGATACCAACCACCAGCAAGCCCAGCAGAATCAGGGCGACGATTCCGAAGAAGACAAACTTGACGAAACGCCGGAACGGCGACTGGCCTGCCGCAGTGGTGAACGTGTCAGACATGAGCGGTTGGACAGTGACGCGGGCGATTCCTCACGCGACGAGGGGCCACGTAGCGCAGAGTTGCACCCTATCAGTATTTTCAAGAATTGTCGCAGGCTCCGACGATTTTGGACTGCGGTGGCAGAGCGCAGCGACGACACCGCTTTTCGCACGATCCGGCCGCATCCGAAAGCGGCGTGGCGCTCCGCTTCCCGCCGCAGTCCAAAATGTCCCGCGTCTTCAACCCAGCTTTACTTCCTTGCCGGCGGCGGCGGAAGCGTAGAGCGCGTCGAGTGTCTGCTGCACCTTGAGCGATTCCTCGGGCGGCACCAGCAGCTTCTTGCCGTCGAGGACGCAGTTGACGAAGTGATGCACGCGGTCCTCGGGATGCGGCACCTTGGCGGCATTAAAGGTCAGGGTTTCCTGGCCGTCGAGCGTGTTGCGAAACAGCTTGGCCGGGAAAAGGCTGAACCCCGCCGCTGTCCCGAAGAGATCAATGCCGTATTCACGCGCCTGCTGGTTTTGGAAACAGGCCCAGCCGACCTCCAGCGAAACGGTGCGTCCGCTCTTGAGCCGCACCAGCGCTACGCCGTAATCCTCCACGTCGAATGGGCGCTTTGGATCGATTTCGCTCCGGCCCCAGTCCATCTCGCCGAGGCCGCGCGGACCGAACTTCGCGTAGGTTTGCGCCGACACGGCGGCGACCTCGAACTGCTTCATCAGGTACAGGCAGGTGTCGAGCAGATGCACGCCGAGATCATAAAGGCAGCCGCCCCCGGCGAGTTTCTTCTGTGTGAACCACGATCCAATTCTGGGAATGCCGGCGCGGCGCAACCAAAAACAGCGCGCGTGATACACCTCGCCAAGATCTCCGCGGTCAATGGACTGCCGTGCCATTTGCGCGTGCCGGTCGAAACGAAAATTCTGCGCGACCATCAACGTGCGCTTCATGCTTTTGGCCGCGTCGATGATCTTCGCGGCTTCCCGGGCGTTGGTGGCCATTGGCTTTTCCAGCAGGACGTGCTTGCGCGCCTTGAGCGCTTCGATGGCGACCGACGCGTGCAGATGATTCGGCAGCGCGATGACCACGGCGTCGATGTCCGGCTGCTCCAGCAACTCGCGATAGTCGGTGTAGCTGCGGGAGATGTTGTGGCGCACGGACGCCTCACGCGCGCGCTGGGGGCTGGTTTCCGCAATCGCGACCACTGCGGCGCGATGACAGGTGCTGAGACTGTGGATGTGATCCAACCCGATGCTGCCCGCTCCGATGACCGCACAACGAAGCTTGTCTGCCATAGCGCCTGTGTTAATGAGTTTACTGCATCCGTTGAGAGTGAGTTTTTTATAGAAAAGCCTTGGAAACGGGTCAAGAACAGACCAGCCGATGCGAGCTGAATAGCACCAAGTCGTTGTCGCTGTGAGACGACGCTTGACGCTCCGGCGGTGGAAACATAGCTTTCCGGCCCTGCGAGTGGTGGCTATAGCTCAATGGTAGAGCCCCAGATTGTGGTTCTGGATGTTGCGGGTTCGAGTCCCGTTGGCCACCCCAGCTTTTGACCCATTCGGTATGCTCTAGCTCCTGCCTGAAATTTGCGGCGCTGGGCACGACGCCAAAGCGTGAACAAAACGTTACCAAGGACAGCTTGCGCACCGGCAATTATCTGATTGTAATGGCGCGAGGGATTGGCCATAAGAGCAGCAATCCTGCAATCCAACTGACTCCTGCATGAACAACGTCGCGCCTTGGATATTGAATGCACGGCACATCGCCTGAACAGTGTCCCTCGCGTCCCTCAGTCCAACCCAGAACCAACTCAACGAGACCATCCGAATGAAATCAGCTACCCTCAGCTTGCTTCTCCTCGCTGCCGCAACCTTGAGCGCCTCGGCCGACACTCTGGCGCAATGGAACTTTAACAGCAATCCACCAGACGGAGACAATACCACAGGGACGCTCGTGCCCTCCATTGGCACAGGCACAGCATTAACGGTTGGCGGTTCGACTACGGCATATTTCGGCGGTTCCACAGTGGATGCCGGCGCGGGGACAGATAACTCTGGTTGGAGCACGACGCAGTATCCTACCCAAGGCACGGGAAACAAAACGCGAGGAGTGGAATTCCGGATGAGCACGCTTGGTTTTGAAAGCATCGTCATTACTTGGGAGCAGAGGAATAGCGGCACCTCCAGCAAATACACCCGCGTCCAGTATTCTACCGACGGGACTACGTTCATTGATGGTCCGATGATTACCGCTTTCACCGACACCCAGTTTCATGCGCAGACGGCCAGCCTGGCTACCATCGCGGGCGTCAATGACAACTCCAATTTCGCATTACGCATCCTGGCGGAGTTTGAGGACACAGCTACAGGTGCCGGCACGGCAGGTTATGTCGCGGCCGCAGGCACGGGAAGCTACGGGACCGGTGGCACGATTCGCTACGATTTGATGACGATTTCCGGCGTCCCGGCCACGGGAAACAATTTCCCGACAATCTCGCCCATCAGCAATCGGACCATCCGGGTGAATGAAGTGTTGGCGGACGTAACGTTCACCGTGAGTGACGTGGAAACACCCGCCGCAGACTTGCTCCTGACCGGTGCTTCTTCCAATCAAGGGTTGGTGACGGACGCGGCCATCACGTTCGGCGGCGGCGGGGCCAACCGGACGGTGACTGTTGCTCCTTCGTTTTTCCAATCGGGCACCGCCACGATCACGATTACGGTGACCGACGGCGGCGGCAAGATAAACACCACGTCCTTCCTGCTCACGGTGCTGCCGGAGAATACCGCCCCGACGCTTTCCTCATCGTTCACAAATTATCACACGCTGACCGGCACGACCCTGCCGCCGGTTGCATTCACGATTGGCGATTTGGAAACCACGCCGGACGGGTTGGAGGTGACGGCTGGTTCATCCAACCCGACCGTCATTCCCGAATCGGGTATTGTGTTCAGCGGCGCGGGCGCGAATCGGACGGTCACGATCACTCCTGCCGTCGGTCAAACGGGCAACGCAGTCATCACCATCACCGTGAGTGATTTCATTTTGAGCACCAGCCGCTCTTTCAACGTCATGGTCGTGCCTTCGGCCAGCGTGGTGTTGAATGAGGCGTTTGATTACCCGGATGGTCCAATAACTACGAACTCGGCTGCCCTGTGGAACAACCACAGTGGAACTTTCGCGCAAGCCAACGTGGCGGGAGGCGTTCTCCAACTGCTTTCCACGCAGACTGAGGACGTGAACGCCCGCCTCATCGGGGCCCCCTACGCGCCCGGCAACGGAACAGTGCTCTACGCCAGTTTCAATGTGAACTTCAGTTTGCTGCCGAACGACCGGGCCGATTATTTCGCGCACTTTTGGGAAAACAGTGGTTCCTTTCGCGCCCGGGTCTTCGTCAGCACCACCAACGCGTCACCCAACACTTTTCGGTTGGGCATTGCCAATACTGCCAGTTCCATCACCAACGCGGTCACATTGGAGCAGGATCTTGCTGCCGGCGTGAATTATTTCGTGGCGATTCGTTACAATATCGATACGGGTGCCAGCACTTTGTGGATGAATCCCAACTCAGAATCGGCTCCGGGATTGAATGCCATCGATGCCGCCAATCCCACGACCATCAATGCCTTCGCCTTCCGGGAGAGTGGTGGCATCGGCTCGTCGATTATCGACAACTTGAAGGTAGGCTTGTCTTTCCTCGATGTCGTGCCCGGCGCCTTTGAAGCCCGGCTGCGCATCGCCCGGACTGCTTCCGGCGTGGAAGTCTCGTGGCCGGCCGCCGCGACGGACGATGGCTTCGCCATTCAAACGTCCTCCACCCTCGGACCGTCCGCTAGCTGGCAGGCACCAGGTGGAACGCCCGTTCGGAATGGGAGCCGCGATGTGCTGACCATTAGCGGACCCGTCGGCAACGCCTTCTTCCGGCTGCGCAAGTAGCGGCCGGACTTCCGGCGTGCGTCGTGATATGGACTGCGGGGACAAGTCCCCGCTTTAGCTGCACGCCATGATGGGCCGGGGCGTTTCAATATGCCAGCCGTGCAGCCAAAGCGGCGTCGTGCCGCCGCAGTCCATGATTGAAGATTTCCCGGACGGGAACTGACTGAGATGAAGAAGCGCGCTGTGTTTCTCGACCGGGACGGGACGCTTAACGTGGATCGGAATTATTTGAGCGATCCCGCGCAGCTTGAACTGATTCCCGGCGTTGGCCCGGCGCTGCGGCGCCTGATGGATGCCGGGTTCCTGCTCTTCATCGTCACCAACCAGTCTGGCATCGGGCGTGGCTATTACACGCTGGCAAACATGCACGCGGTGAATGAGCGACTCTGCGCGGAGTTGGCAAAGGACGGCGTGCGTTTCGAGAAGATTTACTTCGCACCAGAGGCTCCGGAACAGCCCAGCCGTGGCCGCAAGCCCAGCCCACAGTTCCTGTTCGACGCCCGCGATGAATTCAATCTCGACCTCGCACAGAGCTACATGATTGGAGACAAACTCATCGACCTGGAGTGCGGCTGGAACGCGGGCGTCAGGAAGAGCATCCTGGTGCGGACGGGGTATGGGGCGGAAATGGAGAAGAATGCCTTGGTCAAACTGAATGGAGCTATCGTGTCAGGCGATCTCCCGAAAGCGGCGGACTGGATCCTGACCACTTAGGCAATGAATCCTTTTCAATGCTTGGCTACGCGTCCATTCCGTTCGAGCGCCGTAATCAGCATCACATCCAAAACGCGGAACGAATCATCCGCTCGATAGACGACGACGGTCCTCCCTTTGGGGCCGAAGGCGATGTAATCCGGATGCCCCACCTTCACCACTTTGCCATCGGCCAGGCGCAGGCCGAAGGGATGGAATGGCTCGGCGTGAACAGATTCTTTGATGGCATCAATCGTCACATCAGGTTTGTAACACAAACAAGAGGCGTTTCAAGCGCGTAGGAGCCTGGAACTGCTGCTCTTTTTACGTGCGTTCAATTTCCAGTTTGCCCTAAATCCAGCCATGCGAATCCTCGGCATCATCCCTGCCCGCTATGCCAGCACTCGTTTTCCTGGCAAGCCCTTGCATCCCATCGCGGGCAAACCGCTCATCCAGCATGTCGTTGAGCGTTGTCGGCTGGCGAGGTCCTTGAACGAAGTTATCGTCGCTACGGATGACCAGCGTATTGCAGCAGTGGCAAAGCAGTTTTGCCGTGTCGAGATGACTTCGGATCAGCATCCCAACGGGACGGACCGGATCGCGGAGGTCGTTCAACGCTGTGAATGCGATGCGTCGGTGAACATCCAGGGCGACGAGCCGCTCATCGATCCCGCCGTGATCGACGCGGTAGCGCAGGCTTTGGCCGGTTCGCAGATGTCCACTGCCGCCACGCCCATTCGGGACGCGGCAGAATACGACAATCCCAACGTCGTAAAAGTCGTTGTCAACACCGCCGGCCGCGCCTTATATTTCTCCCGTCGCACGATTCCGTTCGTGCGGGACGCCGCCAGTCGCCCGGTTACAGAGCAGTTGGCGGCGTTTCCTTTTTTGAAACACCTGGGCATCTACGGATACCGGCGCGAGACGCTGTTGAAGCTGGTGAAATGCCCGGTCAGTCCGCTCGAAGCAGCAGAGAAACTGGAGCAGTTGCGGGCGCTCGACAATGGCATTGAGATCGCCGTGGTGAAAGTGCTCTATGACAGCGTGGGCGTGGACGTTCCGGGGGATGTCGAGCGGGTGGAGCGCGTGTTATCGAACGGCGGCAAGAGACCGGAGCCGGATTAAGATTACGATTAGGATTAAGAGGCGAATTCGTGTCTTAATCCTGCTCTTAATCGTAATCTTTGTTCTCTGCTGAGTTTGTCTTAGAGAAATGAAATACATCTTTGTCACCGGCGGCGTGATCAGTTCACTTGGCAAGGGCCTGACGGCGGCGGCGCTGGGCACTTTGCTGGAGAACCGCGGCCTCAAGGTCACGCTGCAGAAGTTCGACCCTTACCTCAACGTCGATCCCGGCACCATGTCCCCATACCAGCACGGCGAAGTTTACGTGCTGGACGACGGCGCTGAGACCGACCTCGACCTTGGCCACTATGAGCGCTTCACCAGCACGAAGCTCTCGCGCATGAACAATCTGACCAGCGGCCAGGTTTACCAGACGGTGCTCAACAACGAGCGCGAAGGGAAATATCTTGGCAAGACCGTGCAGGTCATCCCGCACGTCACCGACGAAATCCAGAACCGCATCCATCAGATCGCCGAGCAGAGCAAGAGCGACGTGCTCATCACCGAAATCGGCGGCACTACCGGCGACATCGAAGGGCTGCCGTTCCTCGAGGCCATCCGTGAATTCGCGCTCGAAGCCGGGCACGGCAACGTGCTCTTCATCCACGTCACCTACGTTCCGTTCATTAAAGCGGCTGGCGAGCTGAAGACCAAGCCCACCCAGCAATCCGTCGCCAAGCTGCGCGAAATCGGTCTTACGCCCCACATTCTGGTCTGCCGCTGCGAATACCCGCTCGACAAGGAATTGCGCCAAAAGATTTCGATGTTCTGCAACGTGCCCTACGAAGGCGTCATCGAGGAGAAGGACGTGGAGCACTCGATTTACGAAGTGCCGCTCATGCTCCAGCGCGAGCGCATGGACGATCTCGTTTGCAAACTGCTCCATCTCGACGTGCCTTCGGCGGACATGTCGCACTGGCAGGACATCATCCGCAAGCTCATCGCCCCGCAGCACCGCGTTCGGATCGGCGTGGTCGGCAAATACATCGAATTGCAGGACGCCTACAAGTCGGTCTATGAGGCCATCATGCACGGCGGCGTCGCGAATGACTGCGGCGTCGAGATTGAGAAGATTGAATCGGAAGAGATTGAAAAGTTCGGCGCGGAGAAAGTCCTCAAAGGCCTGGGCGGCGTGCTGGTGCCTGGCGGCTTTGGCGAGCGCGGCATCGAGGGCAAGGTGCAGGCGGCGCGCTATTGTCGCCAACACAAGCTGCCCTATCTCGGCCTCTGCCTCGGCATGCAGATCGCGTGCATCGAGTTTGCGCGTCACGTCCTGAAACTGGAGAAGGCCCATTCGACCGAGTTCGATACCTCCACGCCGCACCCGGTCATCTGTCTGCTCGACGAGCAGCGGAAGATTTCCAGAAAGGGCGGCACGATGCGCCTTGGCGCGCAGCCCTGCCAACTCGTAATGGGCACCAAGGCGCAGCAGCTTTACGGAGCATTCGTGATCAACGAGAGGCACCGGCACCGTTACGAATTCAACAACGCCTATCGCGAGAAGTTCGAGAGCCAGGGCTTGGTCTTCAGCGGCACCTCACCTGATGGCAAACTGGTGGAAGTGATCGAACTCAAGGAGCACCCGTTCTTTGTCGCCAGCCAATTCCACCCTGAGTTTCTGAGCAAGCCGAACAAGCCCCATCCGCTTTTCCGAGGATTCATCGCCGCCTGCCACAATCACATCCATCACCGCCCAATCTGAGGCGCGCCCGCGCCTGAACGGAGGGTGGACGTGAGGAGGCTCTGACTTCATCATTGGCAGGTGGGCAGGTGAGAAAGTGAGAAAGTGGGAAAGTGGGAAAGTGAGAAAGCGGAGACTTCGGTGTAAGGCTGTGGACTCTCACTTTCCCACTTTCTCACTTTCTCACCTGCAAATACCCAGTTTGCTGGAATCGGGGACTAACGCTGGCCCGCCACTTTTGCCCGCCCGTCGTGCCCGGACGGGAGAGCATTCTCCGTAAAGTTTCGTCTAATAAACGCGGCTCGCCCGTGTCACAAGGGGTGAACGGCCCAAGCGCCGGATTGAGCGACCGAATGTGACGCAACGCATGCCGCCCGAACCAAATGACCGTGGCCAATCCTGACGCCGCCAGTGCCGAACCGCCGCGCGCCGAGTCCATCGAGGAACTGTTTGCCGCCCTCGAATCGCCGCTCTTGAGCTATGCCCTGCGGCTGGTCGGCGAGCGCGCGCTGGCCGAAGACACCGTTCAGGAAGCTTTCATGAAATTGCAGACCCAGTTTGCCGAAGTGCGCGAGCCAAGACGCTGGCTCTACCGCACCGTGCATAACCTCGCCCTGAACCACCGGCGGCAGGAGCGCAAAATCGTGCCGTTGCAGCCGGTGGCTGCCCACAGCGAATCCACCTCGGCGCCTGAAACCGCCGATCCTGATCCGCTGCCCGATGAGCAAATCATCCGCTGGGAAGGCATCGGCCTGGTGCGCCTGAGCCTGGGCGCGCTGGACGAGCGCAGCCGGGAAGTCGTGCGGCTGAAGTTCGACGAAGGCCTCTCGTACAAACAAATCAGCGAGCGCACCGGCCTGACCACCGGCCACGTCGGCTACCTGCTGCATCACGCCCTGAAAGCCATCGCCGCCGAACTCGCCCGCACTGGACTCGTGCCATGAAGCAACGCAATCTCAACACACTCCACCGCAGCGCAGATTTTCAATCTGCCGTATCGCCGGTTTGCAACCGGCAAACCGTGCGCCGGTTCAGCATTGCCATCAGTTTCCACGGGTCCGTCGGGTTCACCGCGGAGATAGGTCAACTGACAAAACTTCCCCACGGGCTGGTTACGGTTTCTTCCCCCTCACCCCGGCCCTCTCCCTTGGGGAGAGGGAGTTCGTTAGCGCGCTTTCGTAAAGTCCGACCGGTATTGGCTTCGTTGCCGCCATTTGAATGTTCCGGGAGGGGGAAGGGCGCGTTCTTTGTCCGCCCCGCGTTCCCTTTGCCAACATCTGGAGAACCGTCGTGACTCCCACCCCTCCCAACTCCCCTCGCGAAGAACTCGAAGCGCGAATCACTGCGCTGCTGCTCGGCGAATTGCCGGCGGAAAAAGCCGCGTCACTCCGGCAAGCCATCGCGCAAGATGCCGAACTGGCCCGCCTCTACGACCGACTGAAGCACACCGTCGGGATCGTGCGCGAAACTGTCACGTCCCCAGAGCAAGAGGCTCTTGCCAGTCCCGACGCGCCGAAGCTCGCGCCCCAGCGCCGGGCCGCGTTGCTGGCAGCCTTCAAAGTCATCCGTCCGAAAGAACTCAGGAAGGCAGATCGTTCTTTCCTCCAACGCGAATGGCTCGCAGTGGCCGCGATGATTGTGATCTTGTGTCTTACTGCTGCGATCCTTACCCCAAACCTCCAGGAAGCTCGCTCGGCGGCCCAGCATCACAATCTTCACGTCGCACGCGACGAATCCCTGGCCGAAGCGCCCCCTCAGGCAACGCTCCTGGCGCGGGGTGACGGCGGGAGGGTCACCGTCTCCGGCAGGCCGGAGGATTTCGACCAAATGGGACGCGCACGTTTGCTTTCCGATTCCACACCGCAAAATGATTCGACTCTGACTTTCACTCGGCCGGCCGGCGGCGCCGCGGGCCAGGAGCCGGGATCAATCACGATCCACTCGGCACGGAACTCCATCAATGAATCCCTCGTGCCAGCGAAGTCTGAACTGTCCGCGTATGCATCGACCCCTCTGCCAGCACAGCCTCCAGCGCCTCCGCAGTCGGCTGCTTCCGAGCAATCCAGCGAACGCGCTGCGCGGCAACTCGCGCCCATCGCTTTGCCGACCCTGGGTGATACGCTTTCGGTGGTTGCGGACAATCCGAACAGCGACGCGCGCACGCCGCTCGCCGTTGCGTCCAAGCCGGCTTCTCCTGTGGAAGACCCCACCGCTGCCAGTTCCGGCCCACGCCGTGCCAGTGAAGGTCGAGGCGGGGGGCGGGTTGACGCCGCCGCTAGGTCTGCTGAATACGCTGGTGGGGCTGTGATTGGAGGAGAGTCGGCGCGAAGAGTGGAAAGTGCCTGGGCAGCGCCCGCGCCCAGTGGTGTCCGTGGTGTGGCCAGCCCGCCGCCAATGGTTCCTCCGTCGAGCGAGACGCCGATTAATCGGTCCTCGTCGCTGGCATACGGAATCACGCCCGTGCCCGCTCCCTCTGGACCAGCGACCGAAGGCGACGAGGCGGGCAAGCGACTGATGCTATTCGCCGATCAAGACGATGGTGTTCAGATGGGTGTTCGGTTCAAGGAGTCAGGCCTCAACCAGCAACTGGCTACGAATGTGGCCACTCCCGGACTCTTCACAGCCGGCGGTGTTCCAGCCCCGCAGGACGCCTGGTATTTCAGATACGCGGGCGCAGGTGGTCTTGGCGGAGCAGGGAATGTCGCTCAAAGCTTTGACCGTTTTGCTGTACCCCCTCTTGAGTCAAGGCCGCTTGACCTTCTGAACGGCGCCGCGTCCCGCAGCCGCAGAGTTGGGGACATGTCTGACGTGGATGCAAACGGCCTTGCAAATGTCGAAGCAAAGAAGGCTCAAGCAAAAGACGTGTCAGGGAAGGAGGAGAGAGCAGGTGAACTTTCCAAGCTCGAGCACTTTAACGATGTGGCTCTCGGCGCCGTGGTCCAGTTTGACGCGGAAAGGAAAAATATCGTGCGCGATTTGCAGCGCGAGGTTGGACAAAAGCTGGACGAGAAGTCGCTGGCTGACCAGCCGTCCGACGGGCGTGTCCCGGCGAAAGGCAACCGCGTTCAGATTGCCCTGCCCGAATCGGAGCGCGGTGAAGCCGCGGCGCTCGTCCAGGACAGTCGTCTGTTTTACGAATGGGGCCGGCTGGATGACGCCGAAGCCAAGCTCAAGGAAGCCTTGAAACTGGATCCGAGCAACCGCGCCGCCGCTCACTATCAACAGCTCGTATTGGAACAGCGTTATAAGAATGCGAACGCGCAGGCCGAAAACATGCGGCGTGAACAGGTGTTGAGCGTGGAAACGGCCTGGGAGCCCCAGATCGCCACTGGTTCAGTCGTAGCGAACCCGGCGACTGGACTCCCTGCGCAATCCGCCGAGTGGCAAGCAGCCCGTCGTGAGAATATTCAAAAGCCAGCCGCGCCTGCTGCGAACAGGCCTACTTCAAACATCGTTGAGGCAGGCCGGCTCGCAGAACCGGCTGATTCAAAGGCTGGCTCGGTTCAATTTGAGAACGTGTCACAAGTCCTCGACCGGTACCAGGAGTTGACCGGACGTACGGTCCTTCGCCCAGAGTCGGTGCCTGGGACTGAAATCATCATTGAGACGCCCGCATCGCTGACGCGCGAAGATGAGCTCCGTGCGCTGGACAGCATCCTGTCCATGAACGGCATTACGATGACGCCGCAGGGAACCAGGTTTGTGAAGGCCGTTGCCGAAACCCAAGCCGGCCAGGCTGCATCGCTATTCAGTGACTTCCCAGCCGCATTGTTGACTGAGGCTGGCGCGTATGTAACCCACGTGGTGCAACTCACCAATGCCGCTCCAGACTCCGTTCGGACGGCGCTGCAACCTCTTGCCAAGGCACCCAACAGCATTCTCACCATTCCGGACACCGGCCTCATCGTGCTGCGTGACAAAGCCGAGAATGTCAAAGAGATGGCGGCACTCCTGAAGAAACTCGACGCGGGCGACAAACGCGATGCACAGCAGGAGGACGCTGTACTTATTCGACGAGCGTCTGCCCCTATCCCCCAACCCGAAGTCGCCACGACTGACAACGCCTTCTCCACCTTCTCGCTCAACGTCAGCGATGTCTCGTTCAAGCTTGCAGCAGCGAGTCTGGAAAAGGGCCAGATGCCCGACCCGGCCACGGTGCGCAGCGAGGAATTCATCAACGCTTTCGACTATCGCGACCCGGAGCCGAAGGGCGGCGCGCCTATCGCTTTCGCGTGGGAACGCGCCCGCTATCCGTTCGCGCACGACCGCGATCTGCTGCGCTTCTCCGTAAAGACCGCTGCGAGCGGACGCCAGCCCGGCCGCCCGCTTAACCTCGTGCTGCTGCTCGACAATTCCGGCTCGATGGAGCGCGCCGACCGCGTGCGCATCCGCCAGGAATGTCTGCGTGTGCTCGCCAGTCAATTGCAACCGCAGGATCGGGTGAGCGTCGTCGCCTTTGCGCGCACGGCGCGGCTGTGGGTGGACGGCCTTCCCGGCAATCAAGCAGGCGAACTTCCGCAACGCGTCGGCAGTCTCGCGCCTGAAGGCGGCACGAACCTCGAAGACGCGATGAACGTGGCCTATCAAACGGCCCTGCGGCACTTTCTCGCCAATGGCGTGAACCGTGTCGTGCTCCTCACCGACGGCGCGGCGAATCTCGGTGATGTGGAGCCGGAATCGCTGAAGAAGAAGGTCGAAGCGCATCGCAAACAAGGTGTCGCGCTCGATTGCTTCGGAATCGGCTGGGATGGATTGAACGACGAGTTGCTCGAAGCCCTCTCTCGCAATGGCGACGGCCGCTACGGTTTCGTGAACACGCCCGAAGCCGCGCAGAGCGAATTTGCCGGCCAAATTGCCGGCGCGCTCAAGGTCGCCGCGTCCGACGTAAAGGTGCAGGTGCAGTGGAACCCACGCCGCGTGACCGCGTATCGCCAGATTGGCTATGCGAAGCATCAGCTCAAGAAGGAACAGTTCCGAGACAACACGGTGGACGCCGCCGAAATCGGCGCAGCTGAGGCGGGTAACGCGCTTTATTCCGCGCAAGTGAACCCGCGCGGCGAAGGCCCGCTTGGCGTGGTGCGCGTCCGTTTCAAAGTCCCCGGGACTGGTGATTATCGCGAGCACGAATGGGCGGTGCCTTACGAAGGCGCGGCGAAGTCTCTCAACCAATCCAGCCCCGCCCTGCGCCTTGCTGCCAGCGCCTCCGCGTTCAGCGAATGGCTCGTGTCGAGTCCGTTCGCCGTCGAAGTCACACCAGACAAGCTGCTCACCCATCTGAGCGGCGTCGCCGAAACCTGGTCCGCCGATCCGCGCCCGAAGAAACTGGAGTGGATGATCCGCCAGGCCAGGAGCGTGGCGGGGAAGTGATGGAGTTGAAGGCTGAACGACTGAAACGTAGCGAATGAACAGCGAGCAGGGAAACCAGTCCAACGTAGCGCCGCTCCGAAGGCGTAGCGCAGAGTTGCACTCTGCTGTATCGCGGATTTGCAATCCGCAAACCGTTCGACCATCCGCCGCGCCTCTTTACTTCCAGCGCCCTGCCGAGTGCAACTCGGCGATACGGCAGATTGAAAATCTGCGCTACGTCCACAGGCGCTCCTCTCTTTAAGACCATGAAAATACTCCGATCCACCATCGCCCTGCTTCTCCTATTTCCATTCTCAATGGCCACCTTCTCGGCAGCAGCCGAAACACCACCGAACCTGCCACGGTCCTCTGTCACACTGGAGGATTTCAAACTCGCCGGCGACCTCAGTGGTGACCGCGCGACGTTCACGCTGACTGCTATGGCGCGTGTAGAAAATTCCAAGGGCGGCTGGCTGGAGCTGATTTCCGGCAATGTCGCGCTCATCGAACTCGGCGCGCATCCCAAATGGCGTCTCCGCGCTGAGCAGGGGCGCTATGTGGCCGTGTTCGATCGGAGCGGCAAATTTCCCATTGCACTCAAGTTCAGCGCCGCAGTGCGCCAGGGTGGCGGCTGGAACAGCGTGAACTTCCGCGTCGCGCCCAGTGCTCTACAGCCTCTAACGCTCGCTGGCCTCGGAGCAGACACCCAGTTCGAGTTCGTCGGCGCGGCCCGGCCCGAGCGCTCCGGCAGCGAGTTCCACAGTTTTCTCCCGACCGATGGCTCGGTGAAACTTTCCTGGAAGGAAGCGCGGCCCGAAGTCGAGGGCAAGCTGTTCTACGCCGCTGAAATGGTGTCGCAAATCAGCGTCAGTCCCGGACTCATGCGGCAGATTGCTTTTGTCGAGGGCAAGGTGATGCAGGGCGAACTCAACCGCATCGTGCTCGTCGCGCGTGGCCAGGGCAACGTCACCGCCGTGCAAGGCGCGAACGTGCTGGCGTGGAGTGTCGAACCGGGCACATCCGCTGCCGAACGCCGCCTGATCGTCCAGTTCAACCAACCGCAGAAGGATGCCTTCGCGTTGCAAGTGCAGATACAGACCGAACTGGGCGCGTTCCCACAAGCCGTCGATGCACTCCAACTTCGCCCCGAAGGCGCGACGCGTTTCGCCGGCCATTACCGCGTGGTGAATCAAGGCGCAGTGCGGCTCGAAGTCGTCCAGGCGACCGGCCTGTCACAGATTTCACCGGAGCAATTCCCAGAGAGCGACGCGACGAAGGCGCTGTTCAGTGCCACGGGGAGCCAGCGGTTTGCCTTCCGTTTTTCGAGCGCGGACTTTGCGCTTCGGGTGAACGCCGACAACGTCCTGCCGGAGGTCAGCGTTTCGCAGTTGTTGGCGTATCATCTGGGCGAAACGGAGCTGGCCATTGATGGCGAGTTCGAACTGGACATCCGCGAAGCGCCGGTGCGCGAAGTTCTGCTGCGCGTCCCTAAAGGATTCGTCATTTCGCGCCTCAACGCTGCCGGTCTCAGCGATTATTTTCTGCGCGAACCTGCCGACCAGCCTGACGCCGAGTTGCGTCTCGTTTATGGCCAGCCCATCGCTGACCGGCAGGTGATTCAACTCCGCCTCGAACGCAACTCCGCGCTTGGCCAACCGGCCTGGACGTTGCCGCGGGTCGAAGTAACCCGGGCGAAGTCCACCCGTGGGCACGTTGCGGTGTCAGCGGACGCCGGTTTTCGCCTCACGCCCGACCGCACCGTCGGGCTGACAGAAGTTGCTACTGCGTTTTTCCCGCGCAAGGTGGCTGGCATTCAAGCGGCGTTTCGCTTGAGCGAGCCGGCCTGGGAGGCCGCGCTGCGCGTCGAGCGATTGCCGCAATCCATCCAGGCGGATGTCTTTCATCTGTTCTCCATCGGCGAGGGCATCGCCTATGGCAGCAGCACCATCAACTACCTCATTTCGGGCGCACCGGTCTCGGCCTTTCAGGTCGCGCTGTCGGACGAATATTTCAACGTCGAGTTCACGGGCAAAGACGTGCGGAACTGGCAGAAAACCACGAACGGCTATCTCGTGCAACTGCACACGCCGGTGTCGGGCACCTACACGCTGCTGGCGACGTGCGAGCGGCCATTTAAGGCGCAGGGCGACACGCTCACGTTCACCGGCGCGCGTCCGCTCGACGCGCAAAGCGAGCAGGGCCACACGCTGGTGGTGAGCGCGTATCAGTTCAACGTCACCGCTGCGAATGTTTCGCCCGGCCTGCTGCCGCTCGAAACCGCCGAGGTGCCGGCCGAATACCGCCTGTTCTTCGACGCACCCATTCTCGCGGCGTATCGCTATTCGGCGCGGCCCTTCAATCTGCAACTCGCGCTCAACCCGCTGGCGCAGGGCGAGACGCTCGGGCTGGTCGTGGACCGTGCCGCGTTCAGCACGCGCATCTCGAAGGACGGTGAAGTGCTGACCGATGTGCGTTATTTCGTGAAGAATCGGGGCAACCCACACTTCCG
>Ga0187893_10001985_pt1 | contig 46422 bp, 34 predicted proteins | sample MA1701074metaG_FD_139574 | JGI IMG/M metagenome (GOLD analysis project Ga0187893, IMG submission 139574) | White microbial mat communities from a basaltic lava cave in the Kipuka Kanohina Cave System on the Island of Hawaii, USA - MA170107-4 metaG ... | reverse complement strand
TTCAGCGGCATCATCCGCCCGTGGATGGGAAGAACGCTTTCGATCTTGAGATTACGAGTCGTGCAGTTCTCGACCAGGTTCGGGGCGAACGGATACGCCGTGGGCGGCGGAGCGCTCGGCGCCGGCGGGGAATAGAGGTCCGCCTGGACGAGGAAACCCTGCCTCGGGAAGTGGGCCATGAGGAGGGTGTCGGCGTGAGGGCTCCCGTCGACGGGATAGAGGGCGAGCGCCATCGATTCATCCTCGATCTTCATCTCGCCTTCGACGGTCTGGATGGTCAAAGGCTTGGGGCTCTTCGCGAGGGCGTCGGGCTCGATTCCGTGCGACCTCTTGACCACGTCCTCGACGAACTTCGAAGCCCCGGCGTGCGCGACGATGGTGAGGCCCTCGGACACGGCCGCGCGGATGCCTCCCGAGTGATCGAAATGGTGGTGGGTCACGATGGCGTGAGTCAGGGGCTTTCCGGGCACGAGCTCTCTCGCCTTCGCGATGACCGCGAGCGTTCTCGCCTCGCTCGGAACTTCGATGAGAACCAGGTGATCCTGGAACTCCGCGACGACGCTATGGTGGGACTGGCCGGTGAGGTACCAGATCCCCTTCGCCACCTCGGCGACGTCGATCGCAGCCGGCGGATCCGCCGCGGCAGACGCCGCGTCCGCGGGCGCCGCCAGGTCGCCGGGCTCTCCGTTGATGGTGGTGGCGCTCACCCGCGTGACGGAGACGACGTCGCCATCGATCCGCGACGTGATGACGGCGGGAAGCTTCAGGCCATCCGTTTCGGCGTAGTCCGAGAACTCCGTCTCCATGAGTACGTCGCCGAGCACGGGATTCGACGTTCTGGACGAGACTTTCACCGGAAGCTTCGTGGTCCCGTCGACGTACAGCGAGTAGGTCGCGCCCGAGGCCGTCGTGAGGTCGACGACGTCGCGGCCGTCTTCTTTTCTCGCGTTCGCAAGGCTCGCCTCGGTGCCGAGCGCGTCACGGAGGAACCCCACCGGGTGGTGATAGAGCTCGGCGGTGCGATCCATCGCGGTGCGGGCGGACGCTCTCGTCGAAGCACCCGCGGGCGAAACGTTATAGGCTACGTCGCCATCGACTCCGATGACTTGCTTCGCCGGAGGGTTCGCGGTCACGAACGTCGGCGTCCGCAGCGCCTCCTGCCGCCACCGGCTTTCGGAAAAGTCGATGACCCGGCGGAGCTCGGTGACCGTGAACTTCGGGAGCTCGCCATCGGGGCTCTTGTTCTGCCCGAAGTTGAAGGCCTCGCCGCTTCCTTCCAGCGTCAGAACCTCGACCGACGCGATCTTCGAGCCTCCGCCCATGGCTTCGGCCGCGTCGCGAACGAGAGCGGTCTCGGGAGAGCGCGCGCATCCCGCCGCGAGAGCCACGCCCAGAGTGACGAACCATCGGTAACCCATGCCAACCCCCTTCCGTCGTATCCCGCAGCTCCGGAATTAGAGACCACACGGGCCGACATCGCAAGTGGCACCTTGGGCGCGGGCGGGATATCGTGCCGCCCGGAAGGAAAGGAGTCCTATGACACGACTCCTCCGCCTCCGGAGGAAAGAGTCAGGGTAGGCCAAGCGCGGCTTTGAGCTCGGTGAGCTTCTTCTGGACGCGCCGGGTGTTCGCCGGTCCCATCCGGACGAGATGCTTCTGGGCCGGGGAGAGCTTCTCGAGGCCCGGGTCCTCGAAGGCGTAGTTGACGTTGACCGCCCGCAGCAGGATCGGTCCTTCCACGACGGGGACGGCGAGGAGAACCGCGAAGGCGCGGGAGAGCGTGTCACGAAAACCGCGGCGCTCCGAGAGGCCGAGCTCCCCGTGCGCTTCCTCGAGAAGCGGCTCGAGCGTCCGGTAGAGCGCGGCGACGGTGCGGGCGTCGAGGGATGCGAAGAGCTCCGCGGGGGCGTCATAGCGGCGGTAGCTTTCGGGATCGACGACGGTGCGCGCGGAAGTCTCGAGAGCGGTGAAGCGCTCCTCCGGCCGGATGTGAAGGAGCTGTTTCGCCGGGCTCGCGCCCTCGGCCACGTTCGCGACCGACACGACGACCTTCCGAACGAGATCGTCGGCTTCCAGGAACAGCGCGAGGAGGGGATGATTCGAGAGCTTTGCCAGGATCTCGCGAAAGAACGGATCGCTCTCGGAAAGCGGCGGGAGCTTCACGGCTTCCTCCACATCGGCAGCCTTTTCCGGAGGACCTCCTTCGGGCGCGGCGGATTCGGAAGGGACCGCCCGAGTGGGTGAAGGCGCGGGGGCCTCGCCTCCCCGGAGAGAGAGCCACAGCAATCCGAGGCCGACGGGGATGAGGGCCCAGAGCGCCCAGGGAAGCCAATTGCGGGAGCCGCCCTCCCACGACGAGGAAGAGGGGGAGTCGTCTCCGTCGAGCTCGCGGTCGTCCCAGTCGTTTCGATCTCGCATGGGCCCACCTTCAGGGTGCAAGCTCGCCGGGGTCGACGCGCACTACCTCAGGAATGGCATCGAAGTCGCGATCGGTCGTGAGAATTCGCCGCATGCCCACTCCCTCCATGGTCGCCACGTGAATCGCGTCGCGGGGCGAAATCCCGGCGTGCTGCTCGAGGAGCTCGAGAGCGCGGGAGGTGTGCGCCTCCTCGATCGAGAGGATCTCGTCGCAGAGCCGCGTGGTCGAGCGATAGACCGCCCTCGCGATCCGCCCCCTGCCGATCGAGAAGTAGCGATAGAGGATCTCCTGGAGCACCTCGGCGTCGGTCACGAGCGTGAGCCTCTGCTCGACCGCCCTCTGGAGGGAGGCTCGGCACGGTTCCCTCAGCGGATGCGTCCCGCCGGCGGCGTACATGACGACGCTCGCGTCCAGGAAGTACGCGTCAGGATTTTTTCGCCTGGCCCTTGGTCTTCCGCGCACCGTACTCGCGCTTCCAATCGCGGTAGTCTTTCGGAGGAGGCGAGGGCTCGAGGGAGAGGAGCTCTCGCAGCGCCTCGTGTTTGGTTCGTTCGGATTCCGGGCCGACCGCATACTTCTCCACGGCCTCCCTCACCACGCCCGCGAGCTTCTTCCCTTCCCTTTGGGCCATCTCGACAATCTGGTCGAAGGACTCCTCATCGAACGTAACCTGGACTTTCCGGGTTTTCGCCACGAGCCCAGAGTACGACACAGTGACACATGTGTCAAATGAAATGTGTCAAGTCCCAGAAAGCGGCCTTAGAATAGGGCGGTGGGAGCCGGTCCCGAAAGAATCGAAGCACGAGACGGGCGCCGCGGGGGTGGCGCCGACATCGTGTTCCGCCCGTCCTCCAGGGAAGGGGCTCCCGGGCGCGGAGGTCCCCGCATCCGCTGTCCGCGGTGCGCCTGGGAGCCCGAGCGAGAGAGCCTCTGGATGTGCACCTGCCTCCTCACCTGGAACACCTTCGATACGAGAGGGAAATGTCCGGCCTGCGGCCGCCAGTGGATCGAGACCTGCTGTCTTCGCTGCCACCAGTGGTCCCCTCACCTCGACTGGTACGTCGACGACGGCGGCACCTGAGCTAGGATCCACGCGAACGCGATGTCGAAAACTCCGTGGTGGAAGCGGCCGGAGCTCATCTCGCTCGCGCTCGCTCTCGCGACGACTCTGGTCTATCTCCCGGTCTTCCAGAACGAGCTCGTCGACTACGACGACGACTACTACATCTCGCAGAACCCGAACCTCAAGCTCGGCCTCAGCCCGGAAGGCTTGAGGTGGGCGTTCACCGAGTCCTACGGAGCGAACTGGTATCCGCTGACGTGGCTCTCGCTCATGGCCGATTACGAGCTCTTCGGGATTTCGGCCCCGGCGTTCCACGGCATGAACCTCGCGCTCCACGTGGCGAGCGCGGTGCTCCTCTTCTACGTCTTTCTGAGGATGACCGGCTCTCTCGGCGCGAGTGCCTTCATCGCCGCCGTATTCGCCCTCCATCCGGCACACGTGGAATCCGTCGCCTGGGCGGCGGAGAGGAAGGACGTCCTGAGCGCCCTCTTCTGGATGCTGACTCTCTGGGCGTACGCGCGTTACGCGGAGAATTCCTCGGCCCGACGCCTCGCTCTCGTGGGGCTCTTCCTCGCGCTCGGACTCCTTTCGAAGCCGATGGTCGTCACGCTTCCCTTCGTGCTCCTTCTCCTCGACGTCTGGCCGCTCGGCCGTCTCGGAAAGGTCCCTCTCCAGCGTCTCGTCCTCGAGAAGGCGCCTCTTTTCGCGCTCGTCGCGATCGCGAGCGCAATCACGTTTCTCGTGCAGCGCGCCGAGGGCGCGGTCCAGCCTTTAGAGACCTACTCCGTCGAGACGCGGGTGGCGAACGCCCTCGTCGCCTACGTCGCCTACGTCGGAAAGGCGTTCTGGCCCACGCGGCTCTCGCCCTACTACCCTCACCCCGGGGACAGACTTCCTCTCTGGCAGGCGGGGGCGGCGTTCGCCGCGCTCGCGGCGGTGACGCTCCTCGCTCTCGCTCTCGCCTGGCGGCGCGAGCGGTTTCGATTCCTTCCCGTGGGCTGGTTCTGGTACCTGGGGACCCTCGTGCCGGTCATCGGGCTCGTCCAGGTGGGACAGCAAGCGATGGGCGACCGCTACACCTATCTTCCTTATGTCGGCCTCGGCATCGTCGTCGCCTTCGGAATCGCGGAGATGCCGAAGAGCGTTCCGCGCCCGGCGCTCGCCGTTCTGGGGTCGGCCAGCATCGTGGCGCTCGCGGTCGCAGCGTCCGCCCAGGTGCGCGTCTGGCGAGACAGCGTGACTCTCTTCGAGCACGCGTTGAGCGTGACGGAAGAGAACGCGCTCGCTCATATCAACCTCGGAGTCGCGTATCTGAACCGGGGACGGCTCGAGGACGCGGAGCGGGAGCTCGATGCGGCGATTCGCATTCACCCCGGGGCGGCCGAGGCGCACCTGGCGCTCGCGGGCGTGCGCGAGGGGCAGGGGAGGCCGGATGAAGCGCTCGAGATGTACCGCGCCGCGCTTCGCCTCGATCCCGACTCGAGCTCGACCCATCGAGAAATGGCAGCGCTTCTTCTCACGCTCGGGGACTCGGCCCAGGCCCTGGTCCATTTCCGCGAGGCCTCGGCCCTCTCCCCGAGAGACGGCGACGCTCTCGTCGATCTCGCCGTCGCCCTGAGCCGCGAAGGAAGGCACGAGGAAGCGAAGGCCAGGATCGAGCAAGCCTTGCGCCTCCCCGTCGACGAAGCCCGGCTCCACCACAACTGTGGAGTGGTGCTGATGGAGCGGGGGGAGCTCGAGGAAGCGGAGACACGCTTCGAGAGGGCAATCGCTCTCCGTCCGGATTACGCCCTCGCCCATTTCTCCGCGGGCCAAACCGCTCTCCGCCGCGGGAGCTTCGACAAAGCGGCGGAGCATCTTCGCGAGGCGGTCCGCCTCGAGCCTGAGAACGAGGCCGCGCGCTACCACCTGGGGCTCGCTTTCGCGAACGCGGGACGGCTCGACGAAGCCTACGGGGAGCTCGAGAAAGCCCTCTCTCTCAACCCCAATCGTCCCGAGACCCACTACAGCCTCGGTCTCGCTCTCGCGCGGCTCGGCGACTTGGACCGGGCCCTTGCGCACTTCCGGGAATGCTTGAGCCTCGCGCCGGAGAACGCCGAGGCGCACTACAGCCTCGGGCTCGCCCTCGCCGGCAAGGGAGAGCTCGAGGAGGCGCTTCCGAGCTACGAGCGTTCCGTCGAGCTCGCGCCGGACTACGCCGAGGCGTTCAACAGCTGGGGCGTCGCGCTCGCGTCGCTAGGGAGGATCGCGGAAGCGGTCGAGCGCTTCCAGGCCGCGCTTCGTTTGAACCCGCGTCTCGCCGAGGCCCACAACAACATCGCCCTCGCGCTCTCACGGGCCGGGGCGACGGCGCCCGCCCTCGAGCACTTCCGGGCGGCGGCGTCGATCGAGCCCATGAATCCCGACGCCCACAACAACCTCGGGGCCGCGCTCGCGCGCGAGGGCCGATTCGGCGAGGCGGAGGAGAGCTTTCGGAAAGCGATGGAGCTCGCGCCGGGACATGAGGGCGCCCGGAGAAACCTCGCCGCCCTCGCCGAGAATCGCCGACCGTGAAGCTCGCCCGCCGCGATTTCCTTGTGGCGGGGACGGGGCTCGCCCTCGGCTTCTCCCGATGCGGGGGCCGCCTCGAAGAGCCCCACGTCGTCTTGATCACCCTGGACACGACTCGGCGCGATCGCCTCGGCCTCTACGGCTACTCCCGGAACACGAGCCCGAACCTGGACGCCCTCGCCGAGCGCTCTCTCGTCTTCGATCGCGCGGTCGCGGCATCGAGCTGGACCCTTCCCTCCCACGCCTCGATCTTCACCGGCAAGTTCCCCTCGAGCCACGGCGCCGACTACGACCCCGAGGGCCGGCTCCGGCTCACCGAGGCCATCGCGGGGCCGGAGGAGTGGAAGGAATACCGGGCTTCGGGTCTTTCTCCGGACGAGGCGACGCTCGCGCACCGCCTGCGCGAACGGGGCTACCAGACAGCGGCGGTGGTGGGAGGGCCGTGGATGAAGAGGGTCTTCGGGCTCGACCGCGGATTCGACGCGTACGACGACGAGGGCATCGGCGACGTCAACGGAATTCTCGCGAGCGAGGTGACCACGGCTGCCCTCGAGATCCTGCGCGGAAGGGACGGCCGGCCACTCTTTCTCTTCCTCAACTACTTCGACCCCCACGGCCCGTATGAAGCGCCCGCTCCGTTCGGAGGGAGCTTCGGCCCCGAGCCGAGCGACCGCTACGACGAGGAGATCCTCTACATGGATCACCACGTTGGGCGTCTGCTCGACGCGATGAAGGCATCCGCGATCTTCGATGACAGCTTGATCGTCGTGACGGCGGATCACGGCGAGCTCCTCGGAGAGCACGGAGCGATGGGCCACGGCGCAACCCTCTTCGAGGAGGAGATCCACATCCCGTTTCTCATGAAATATCCGCGTGACGAAGTGACACCGGGACGACGCCAGGAGCCCGTCCATCACGTGGACGTCCTGCCACTCGTTCTCGAGCGGCTGGGTATCCCATCGACGAGGAGTCCTCGGCCTCTTCTCGCCGAAGTGAGCCCGCTCTCCTTCATGAGCTCGGAAGGAGCGTGGCGCGCTCTCTATCTCGGCCGCCACAAGCTTCTCTGGAACAGCCTCGGAAACCATCGGCTTTACGACATCGAGGCGGACCCCGGGGAGAGGAAGGACCTCTCCTCGTCCGATCCCGATCGCGCGCGGGGCGCGCTCGGCCTCCTCGACAAAGTCATGGCCTCCCTTCCTCACCCCGGAGAGCCCGGACCTCCCTCGGTCCTGGATGAAGAGACGCTGAAAGCCCTGAGGGGTCTCGGATATGTTCCGTAAACTCGCCGGAGCTTCTCTTCTCGCGGCCCTCGCAGCGTGCGGCCGAGAGGAGCAGCCGCGCCTGGTGGTGCTCGTTTCCGTGGATACCTTGAGGGCCGATCATCTGGGACTCTACGGCTACGCCCGGCCCACTTCGCCCTTTCTCGACGCCCTCGCCCTCGAATCGACCGTCTTCGAGGAAGCGATGTCGACGTCGCCCTGGACGCTTCCGGCCCATGCGTCCCTTCTGACCGGGCTCTATCCCAGCCGCCACGGCCTCACTTCCCACGAGCGCTATCTGGATTCGGGCCTCGTGACGCTCGCGCAGCTCTTCTCGAATGCCGGATATCGAACGGCGGCGGTGGTGAACTCCCACAACCTGAGTCCGGTGTTCGGCCTCGACCGGGGTTTTCAGCAATACCGCTACGTCGAAGAGCTTCTGTCCCGGCGGGAGCCCTCGACCGAGATCACGGACCAGGCGATGGAGTGGGTACGGGAGGCCAAGGAGAGCCGTCTGTTCCTGTTCCTACATTATTATGACGTCCACAGCGACTACGTCTCGCTCCCCGAGCACGAGAGCCAGTTCCTCCGGCCCTACCAGGGGATCGCGGACGGATCCACCGCTCAGCTCGCGGCCCACCGGGAGGGGGGGGCCGCGCTTTCCCCCGCGGACGCTCCGAACCTCATCGACCGGTACGATGCGGGGATCCGGCAGATGGACGCGGAGATCAAACGGTTCGTCGGTTTCCTCCGGGAACGGGGCGTCTGGGAAGATACGCTCTTCGTCCTCACCTCCGACCACGGGGAGGAGTTCTTCGAGCACGGCGGGGTCCTCCACGGACAGACGCAGTATCAGGAGGCCATCCGGGTGCCCCTCGTCGTCCGGGGACCGGGAGTGCCTCGGGGAAAGCGGGTGTCGGCGCCCCTCTCGCTCATCGACGTCACGCCCACCCTCCTCGCGCGCGGGCGGATCGCCGCTCCCGCGGGACTCGACGGAATCGATCTTGCCCCCTTGTGGCACGAGAACGGTCGGATCGAGGACCGGGTTCTTTTTTCCGAGGCCGATCATAACAACGTGGAGCACGACATCACCCGCGCGGCCCGCTCGGGAAGATTCAAGCTCCATTTCAATCGATTGAGCCGCGAGTACCGGCTCTACGACCTCGCGAGCGACGGCTCCGAGCGGGAGGACCTCTCGGCGAAAGAGGAGGAGGCGTTCAGGGCGCTCGCGGAGAAGCTCGACCGGTTCCTCGAGAGCGAAAGGGAAGAGGCTCCTGTACGGATCCTCTCCGACGAAGAGATCGAGAAGCTCCGGAGTCTCGGCTATCTGCGGTAGGCTAACGGCGATGGTCGAAGTCGTCCTCGTTCTCGCGCTTTCGGGCCAGATGTCCGACGCCCACCGGAAGTGGATCGATGAGGACGTGATCTACATCGCGACCGACCGGGAGAAGGAGGTCTTCGGGGAGCTCCGGACGGTAGAGGAGCGCGATCGCTTCATCGAAGCGTTCTGGTCGCGACGCGACCCGAACCCGTCGACGCCCCGGAACGAGTTCCGCGAGGAGCACTACCGGCGGATCGCCTACGCCAACGACTTCCTCGGGCGGGAAACGTTCCGGCCGGGGTGGCGCACCGACCGCGGGCGGTACTACATCCTCCTGGGGGAGCCGAAGACCATCGAGCGCTTCAGCGGCAGCAACGAGATCCTCGACAGCGAGCTGTGGTTCTATCAGGGGGGAGACCGCGGACTCACCGGCGCGTTCTTCCTCCTGTTCTTCCAGCGGGATGGCGTGGGAGAGCTCGAGCTCTATCATCCCATTGGCGATGGACCCACGAGCCTGCTCCGAACCGCGGGCCTCCTGCCCGGCCAGGACGATCTCGTGGCCGTCGAGAAGCTCGAGCAGCTTTCCGCCGATCTGGCGCACGCGTCTCTCTCCTACGACCCCGGGCTTCCCCCCGACTATCTGACGGGGCGGGCGTCTCTCGGGAGCGACGACGTGCTCGTTCGGATCGAGGAGTCTCCCAAGAGGGCCGTTCGAACGGACTACCTCGACGCCTGGCTCAAGTACGGGAACCGCGTCGCCGCCGACTACTCCTTCAACTACGTCCCCAACCGGAGCGCGTTCGGAGTCCTCCTCGGGCCCTCGAACGCCGCCCTCGTCCACTACGGCCTCGAGCTCGACCCCGAAAGCTTCGGTTTCGCGACCGACGAGCACCAGAAGAAGTTCTATACCACTCTCGACGTCACTCTCGAGGCCCGCGATCCCGAGGGAACTCTGGTCCTCGCGCACGACCGGTCGGATTACGTCGAGCTCACGCCGAGCCAGGTCAAGGAGATCGAGCGATATCCCATCGCCTATCGGGATTCCTTTCCACTGGTGCCGGGCCGCTACACACTTTCCGTCGTCTTCCGGAACCGCGCCCTCAAGAGATATACGGTGGCGGAAACGGAGCTGACCGTCCCCGATTTCAACAGGAGGGGTCCCGCTCTCACGGGGCTCCTTCTCGGGTACAGGAGCGCGGCCGATCCGTCGCGCATCGAGCCCGCGGCCGACTCCGTGTTCGCCATCGGTGAGACGGTGATCGCTTCATCGCAAGCGGTCAATCCTCCCTCGGGCTCCCGGGTCCGATACGACCTCCTCTTGGGGCAGGAGGTTCTGGATGAGCAGGAGGTCGAGCTCGAGGGGCTCGCCGAGCTCTCGACACTCGGTACCTCCGGAGGCAACTACGTGGTGCGCGCGCGGCTGACAGCAGCCGACGGCTCCGTGCTCGCGGAGGCGACGGCGCCGCTCACGCTCTCTCCCAGGACCTCGCTGCCGAGGCCGAACTTCGTCTACCGGCGCGGCTTCAACGCCGCCATCCCCGGACTTCTCCCCCTCGTGCTCGGAGACCAGTGGTGGAATCTCGGAGAACACGAGACCGCGCTCGCGCTCTACGAGACATCGGTCGCGGCCGGAAACCCCGAGCTTCCGCAGGCGCGCTGGAAGCTCGCTCACGCCTACCTCTCGCGCGGCCACACGTCGCGCGCTCTCGAGCTCCTCGCCCCGCTGGAAGCGGCGTTCCCGTCGCAGTACGAGGTGGTCGCGGGGCTCGGCCTCGTCTACTCACGGACCTCCGAGGACGCGAAAGCGGTCGCCTACCTCGAGCGCGCTCTCGCCCTTCGCCCTCCCGATACGGTCCTTCTGAATTCCCTGGGGGAGTCCTACCGGAAGCTCGGCAACCGTGAGAAGGCGAAGGAGTACTTTCAGCGCTCGCTCGATCTGGACGCGAACCAGCCAGCGGTGCGGGAGCGGTTGTCGCAGCTCATGCTATGATGTAGCCATCATGATGTCCCGGACCCAGATCGCTGTCGACCCGGAGCTGCAGAGGCGCGCGCGGAAGCGAGCCGCCGAGCTCGGAGTTTCCCTGGCCGAGTACGTCCGGAGCCTGATCGCCCGCGATCTGGAAGTTCGCGCGCGGCGAGCGGATCCATCCGCGATCTTCGATCTGGGCGATTCGGGCGGCAGCGACGTCGCGCGGAACAAGGATCGGATGATTGCCGAGGCAATCGCCGCCGATTCCGGTAGGTGCTGCTACTGGTAATCCCTAGGAATCGTGTCCCTCCACGTTTTCTCCCGGATCAAAGTCCCGTTCTCCAAGAGCCTTCGCGTGTAGGTGTAGTAGAAGTTCTCGAGATCGCTCCGGAAGACGAGCGCGCCCTCCCAGACAAGGGTGCGGGAGGGGAGCTCCACTTCCATCCGGTGGCTTCCGCGCATCGACGTCTCCGCCGGTTTCTTGTCGTTGGTCTCGTGGGTGATGGTCTCGAGGTACCGCTCGACTCCCCAGGGGTGGCGGACTCCGCCCTGATTGGTGGCGATGACTTTCGCCGCGCCGGTCTGGGGATTGCGCTCGATCGACGAGACCTCGCCGTACCCCGAAGGCGTCTCCTCCTCCAGGCGCTCGAACCCCGGAAGCCTCGGGTCGTCCGTCGCCGGCGGAAGAAACCGCGGACGCGGCCGCTCCTCGAAAGGCACCACCGGAAGGAGAACGCGGCTTCCGCGCTCGCCTCCGAGCTCGAGAGTCGTCGTCATCGGATAAGGCGACGGCCAGAACATGGGCCACTGCGCGTTTCCGACGGCGAAGCGGAGGCGGTGGCCCTTGGGAAAAACCCAGGACGTGAAGTGCATCTCGATCTCGAGTTCGAAGGCGACCCCCGGCTCGACCGCTTTCGGCTCTCGCGCCGACTCCCGGTGAGTCCCGTTGAAGCCGGCGCCCGCCACCTGTGTGACGGTGCCGTCGGGCGCGACGTCGGAGATGCGCACGAACCAGTTCGCCCGCGGCGCATCCGCCGAAACCCGCAGGAGGGCCTTGGGGAGCCCGAGGATCTCCATCTCTTCCGCGAGAGGCTCCGTGTCGTAGACGAGGCTGTACGCGTCCGTGGGTCTCTGATCGTGAGCGGCGTCGCCCCACCACATCACGGGTCCTCCGGCCTCGACGCCGCTCGAGGGGACGTATCGCAGGAGATGTGACTCGGATCGGGGCGCTTTCTCCGAGAGACCGTGATTCGGCTGCGCGTAGTAAGCACGGTCGCGGATGCGCGCGATCGGCCACCCTTCTTCCCAGCGCCAGTCGCCTTCGACTCTCTCGAGGTACGGCCCCGGGGGGTGCCACTTCCTCACGAACACCGCGAAGCGGGGCTCCTCGAGGATTCCCGTATGGCGTCCCTTGAGCCAGTGATCGAACCAGCGCACCGCTTCGTGACGCCACTCCATCCCCGGCTCCGGATACGGGTCGTGGGGAAAGGTGTGAGACCAGGGACCGATCATCGCCTTCACCGGGGCTTTCACGTTCTCGAGAATCCGGGGGAGGCTGTCGCGGTAGCCGTCGTACCAGCCGCCGATGTGAAACGACGGTATGCGCATCGAATCGTAGCGGGCCTTGAGGGCGGTGCGGTCCCAGAACGGGCCATCGCGCTGCTGCCTCTTGTAGGTCATCATCCACGGCCGGGTGTCGAAGCGATCGCGGAAGCAGGCCTCGTCGATCCGGTACTCCGGGGCTCCCGGCCGCGCGTTGTCGAGATCCTGGCTCATCTCCCAGGAGTCGACGTGGATGATGCCGTCCATGAAGTGCACGTCGTCCTGATAGAGATCGTCGGTGGCATCGACGGCGATGATGGCCTTGAGGGCCGGGGGGTTGCGCATCGCCATGTGGATCGCGTTGAACCCACCCCAGGAGATCCCGAACATCCCGACGTTTCCGTTCGACCACGGCTCTCTCGAGAGCCAGTCGATCACGACCTCGCCGTCCTCCTGCTCCTGGTCCGTGTACTCGTAGTCGATGAGCTTTCCCTCGCTCGCCCCCGTCCCGCGGATATCGACGCGGGCGACGACGTAGCCCCGCCTGATGAAGTAGGAGTAGAGGGGGTAGTTCCTTCTCCGGGCCTCGTTCTTGCGATAGGGGAGGTACTCGAGGAGCACGGGGAACTTCTCTCCGACCGCGCCTCCGGTGGGCATGTAGAGATCGGCCGCGAGGCGCACGCCGTCCGGCATCGGGACCCAGGCTTCGGACATCGCGATCTCGTAGAGGGGCGGAGAGGGCTCGGCGGCGGCCGCCGGCCCCGCGGCGCAAACGCAGAACGCAATCACGATCAGAAGAGCTCTTCGCATGGCGCGAAAGGATAGGGGAGTCGAGGGCGCGAAACAAGTGAGAGAGGGACGTCTCTGAATCCTATTGAACCGTCATTTACTTCGCAGCACAATCGCAATGTGATCACAATATCCATAACGGTCGACGAGTCCCTGTTGACGGCCATCGATCGCGTTGCGCGCGACTCGAAGCGAACCCGCTCCGATATCTGCCGGCTGGCACTGCGGAAGTTTCTCAGGTCGCAGCGGGAGGCCCTCGCCGTTCGAGAAGAGCAGGAGGCCTACCGCGCCCACCCCGTGGCGCCGGACGAATTCGACTCCCTGATTGCCGGCCAGAGCATTAACGATCCCGAGGAGTGAATCCTTTGACGCGCGGTGAGATCTGGATGTATCGGTGCAAACCTCCCGACAGAGAACGGCCCGTCTTGATCCTCACGCGTCCGGAGATGATCAGCGTTCTCAACACCGTTACCGTTGCCGCTTTGACGCGGACGATTCGCGGGGTTGCGAGCGAAGTGGTCGTTGGCGAAGAGTGTGGTTTGAGAGAGAGAGGTCGGCGATCAACCTCCATCATCTCTTCACGTTCCCGCAGTCCGGCCTCCGTCGCTTCGTGGGGTCGGTATCGGACGACCCGCTCCGTGCGGTTCGGAAAGCCCTGCTCCACGCTCTCGCGTTCGAATCCTGATTAACGCGTGACGCGGCGCAGGCGGGTCTCGCTGTAGAGCGAGCGGTTGTGAATCTCGATGAACCGCCCGTCGAGAACGAGCTGGTACTCGCGGCTCACCTGGCTCTTCCCCGGCCGCCCCTGACCCTCCCCTTCCCAGCTTCCGAGGAAGAACTGGAACGCTTGAAAGCGGTCGGATGGCGCGGATGTCTGTGGTGCTGCGACGAGAGTCAGGGCCAAGCCGAAGATCGTGCCGAGGTGCATCACAAAGAAAAGCCCCCGGGGACGGCCCCGGGGGCTCAGAACCGAAGCGAGTGTTAGAACTCCCAGCGAATCCCGAACCGCACGGTCCTCGGATCCAGGAGCGCGATGACCTCCTGGTACCGGCTCCCGGAACGGACCCGGGCGTTCGTGACCACGTCGGAGTTCGTGAGGTTGAAGATATCCAGCATGCCGGTGATGCGCCCCGGCCTGCCGAGCGCGAACGACTTCTCGACGCGGATGTCGAAGATGCCGACGTTCGGCGCCCGGTTGGCATCGAACGACTCCGCCGGGATCGCCTCCGCGCCGGCGTTGGGAAGGGTCACGCTCAGCTCGCGCGCGTAGTGGAAGCCGCTCTGGAGCTTGTAGGAGGCGCTCACCCCGACGTCGTAGGGGAAGACGTAGCGGCCGACGAGCTTGTAGTTCCAGAACGTCGTTTCACCCTCTCCCTGGGATCGCTGGTTCGGCCGCCAGAGCCAGGTCGTGAGATCGGGCTGCAGCGAGCGAAGCACGCCGAGCGTGCTGGTGGAGCTCGCGCTCCGCCGCCAATCGGTGAGCCAGCTATGTTCGAACGACGTCAGGAGGAGCCACTTCTCGCTGAAGCGTTTGTGCACGCCCACCTCGACCGTCTGGTAGTTCCCGTAGTTGTCGGGCATTCCCTCGACGTTTCCGGGGTTCGTGAGCGTGCGATCGGCCGCGATCCCCGCGGGCCGGTCGAATAGATCGAGCACCTGGTCGTCTCCGGTCCCGGCGGTGTTGTCCGCGCCCACGTCGTTGAACCGGAACGGGATGGTGTATCGGTCGTATCGTCCGAGGTCGACCTCACCCCAGCCGTTTCTCTGGTTCTTGTAGACGTAGGAGCCGCGGAGGGAGAAGTTCTCCATCAGCTCGTGCTCGAGGTGGAACGAGAGCTCGTCGCCGTACGCGGGCTCGAGCGCGCGATCGACGTGGACGAACCCGGCCCCGCCCTGAGTTCGAAGAAGGGCGCCGAGCTCGGGAGACGTCGTGAGAGAGCCATTCGGCCCCGGGTCGAGGATCCGGTTCCCGTTGAGATCGGTGAACTTGTACACCCGCTGCGCTGCCCCCACCGGGTTCTCGAGAGACCCGATATCTGTTGAGGGGTTGTAGTAGAACCTCCCGTAGAAGCCCTTCAAGACGGTCTTCCCCTCGCCCGTGAGGTCGTAGGCGAACCCGAGACGCGGCCCGAGTGAGGTGAGGGTCACGATATCGGTCTGGCTCGTGGAGACGGGCGGGAAGAAGGCGCCCTGTTCGGGAGTGAAGCTCTGCTCGGGGTAGCTGATGGCGTACCGGTCGAAGCGAACGCCCAGGTTCAACGTGAGCCGGCTGTTCAGGGTCCAAGAGTCCTGAGCATAGAACGCGGTCCCGAACGTGTCATCGATTCCCTCGTTCGGGGTGTTGTAGAGCCACACCTCCTGGGGAACGCCCGCCCGGTCCTGATAGAAGATGTTCTCCGGCTGGAACCGCAGGAACTGCCTTCGCTCGTTCTGGATCTCCGTCCCGAACTTGAAGCTGTGGCTCCCCACCCAGTCGTCCTTGAAGTAGGAAACGCTTCCCGAGAACTGGGGCTTCAACGTCGTTCGATCGTGATAGTACGACTTCGCGCCCGAACGCTGGCTCGTGGCCAGATCGATCCGTCCCACGGGAACTCCGTCCGTCGACTCCGACTGCGTCGAGCTCGGGAAGAGAGGGAAGTAGTTTCCCCAGTGCGCGAACTGGAAATCCAGGAAAAGATCCGTTCTCGGCGTGCTCGTCCACTCCACCTTCCACGGGCGGTTCTTCGACGACTGCCACCAGGCGGTCTCCTTGGGAGTGGTGAGCGCGAGCTCGCGGAGGGGCTGAAGCTTCGTCCTCTGGTTGAAGAACCCGATGATCTGGTTTCTCGAGTCGACCTGATAGGTACCCTTGATGGTGTAGTTCTTGAGCTGGCTCTGGGCCTCCTCTCCGGGGAGTCCGAGAATGGTCTTGTACTGGTTGTTGTCCCGGTAGCTCGCGAAGAACCAGGCCTTGCCCTTCACGATGGGACCCCCCCCGTTCACGTTGAAGTCGTACTGCTTCGTGATCGGGTTTCCCGCGCTGAGGCCGGAAGCCGGCGACTTGTAGCCATCGGAGTTCGTGCCTCCGCCCGTGCGGAACTCGTCGGGGACGTTGTCCCCCACGGTGTTGTCGTTCTCGTAGTCGTAGTAGACGCTCGCGGAGAAGTTATCGCCGCCCGATTTGATCGTCAGGTTCAGAAAGGCCCCAGGGCCCGTCTGCTCGCCCATGTTCCCCGCGCCGCCGATCGAGAACTCCTCGAAGCTCCCGAAGTCGAAGTAGCCGGCGTTCGCGTCCCGGCCTTCGGTGACGTTGATGCCTTCCAGCAGGGTCTTGTTCTGCCCGGAGAAGCCGTACGTGGAGAAGCCGGTTTGGGTGCCAGTGTGCGAGCCTCCCACGTCATAGGAATTCATCTGAAAGCCCGGCGCCTGCGCCATCGCCGCCCAGATGTCCCGGGCATTGGGAATGTCCTGCATCAGCTCCTTGGTGAAGCTCGTCCCGACGTTGGTGTTCTTCACGTCCACCACCGGCGACTCGCCGGTGATGGTCAGAGTCTCCTCGACGCCGGCGAGGGGCAACTGGATGTTGATGGTGACCGTGGTCGCGAGACCGACCCGGATCTCCTCCCGCCGAACCGTCTGGAATCCCGAGAGCTCGAAGACGAGGGTGTAGACGCCGGTGGGAAGGGCCGGGAACCGATAGCTTCCGTCGGCCCCGGTCACGGTGACCTGAGGTTGGATGAGGGCCGGACCCGAGATGGTGACTGTGACACCCGGGAGCACGCCCCCGGTGTTGTCTGTCACCGATCCGTCGATTCGGCCGCGAAGCTCCTGGGCGCCCGCGGAGCCCAGAGCCATCGCCAGAACGAGGAAGAGGCAAGTCAGATACCTGCCGTTTATCTTCATTATAACGGTCCCTCCTGGAATGCTTCGACAGGACCGGATTAGCAATTGTCATGCCTCAAAATCCGGAAAACCTCGAACAGAACAAGTATCGACTTCGTGCCGTGTTGCGACGAGAACCGAGCGAGTGCTTCCGGCAAGGCATCCATCCAAACGGATCGGAAATCCAAGGTCTTGGATTACTTCGAAAGGAACTCGAGCATCGACCGCGCTCTTTCGAGGCGGGCTCGATCCCGAAGCTCCTCGGCGGCTCGAGCGAGCCCACGGTAGCTCTCGATGTTCCTCGGGTTCAGGTCCACGGCTCGCTCGAAAAGTCCCGCCGCTCGCGCCGGGTATCCGGCGGCGAGCTCGAGCCTCCCTAGGTTTCCGAGCTGAACCCAGTCCTCGGGGTCTTTCGTAAGGAGCTTCTCGAAGGACGCGCGCGCGAGGTTTCGGTTCCCGAGCTCCGCGTGGGCAATGGCATGGACCTGGAGCGCCCGGGTGCTGTCGGAGTGCCGGGCGAGGACCGCAGCCGCTTCCCGGGCTGCACCGTGGAGGTCTCCGCTCCGAAGCCGAGCTTCGGCGACAATGGCGGCCCCCTCCGGATCCGCGGCGTCGCGAGCGAGCAGGAGCTCTCCGAAGCGCGCCATCGACGGGGCGTCACTTCGATCCCCGGACACGTCCGCGCCGAGAAGAAGTGCTTCGCGGTTTTGGGGGTCGACTCTCAGTGCTTCCGCGACGGCACCGAGGGCTTCCTCGAATCGGCCGAGTTGCCGGTAAAGGACGCCGAGCGAAACGAGCTCGTTCATCGTTTTCAGCGTCCGCTCGGCCTCTGGCGTTCGGCCGGAGCGCACGGCGGTACGGACGACGCCCTCGAGGGCCGCTTGAAGCCGCGGCCTCTTCTGGCTGGCCTCGAGGAACATCTCGAACGCCCACCCGAAGCTCTCGGCTCGTTCGAGCGCCTCGGCACGAGCGACGAGGTCCTCGACGGAGGGCTCCGGTACGCCGTCGATCTGCCTCTCACCGATGCCGACGGCCTCGATCTCTCGTCGGTTCTCGCGACTGGTGTCTTCATGGAGGGTCCTCGCCGCTCGAAGCTCGAGGAGGGGACGGTCGTCGGTGTGCCGTTCCGCCTCCCGCGCCCATGCGGAGAGAGGGGGTGTAGAGGCCGCGAGAAGCGCCGCGATCCCGTAGCTCCCGCGGATTCCAACCTCGCGCAGATCCTCCCGAACACGACCGCGACCCATTCGCCGCTCGAGCTCCGAAGCACTCACGATCGGGAGCGCCTCCTTCGCTCCGATGAGCAGGACGTCACTCTCACTCAGCAGGAAGAGAGAGACGCCGTCGAACGCATCCGTGAAGCTCGAGACGATGGTCGCAAGCTCGGCTTCGCTCAAGTTGTAGATGTGCGCCCACTGGCAGAAGAGCCCCCCCGGCGCAAGGCGTTCGCGGGCGAGCTGGAAGAAATCACGGGTGAAGAGAGCGGACACGCCCGCCATCCACGGATTGGAGGGCTCGGAGATAGTGACGTCATACGGCTTGCGGGAGAGGAGCAGATGGTTCCGGCCGTCCCCGACGACGAGCCGGAAGCGAGGATCGGAAGGCGGCCGGTGGCTGAGCTCATCGAAGAACCTCGACGCCTCGGCGACGCCTTCAGAGATCTCGACGGCCTCGAGACGCTCGATGGGATGGGCCAGGGCCGAGCCGGCGGTGACCCCGCTTCCGAGTCCGATGACCAGAACGTCCTTCGGCGACGGGTGAAGGAGCAGGGGAACGTGCGCGAGAAGTCTCTGGGTCATCATGTCGGCGGAGCTCGTCGCGTCCACCTTGCCGTCGATGGCGAGAGAGAGCTTCGAGCCGACTTTCCTCACGGTGACGGTCGCGACACGGTCCTCTCGGTAGAAGAGGAGGTCGCCCTGGCGGAGGAAATCGAGAAACTCGCCGGGCTCCAGATAGGAGGCGTACTTGTAGAGTCCTCCCGAGAGGAGCTCTCGATCCCACCGAGGCAGAATCCACGGTGCAGCAGAGGCGACGCCGAGAGCGGCGAGGGCGGGAATGAGAGGCTTGGGCGAGGACGAAAGGCCGGCCGCCATCAGGTGCACGCCGAAAGCGGCGTAGAGCGCCCCTTCGGCGCCGACGTGGGGGATCAGAAGGAATCCAGCGGCGAGCGAGCCTGCAAGCGCTCCCCCGGTGTTCCAGGCGAGGGTAGCGCCCGTCGCCTGGGCCGGCCCCGCTCCCGCGCGCGAAACCGCGCCGACGGCGAGGGGGAACGTCGCGCCGAAAAAGAAGCTCGCAGGAAGGAGGAGCACGGCGACCGCGGCGAGCTCGATTCCGAGAAGAGCCGCCATGTCGTCGGCGTGCAGGTGCACGACGGCGCCCACCGCGAGTGGAAGCCGCCCGAGCAACTGAAGAACGACGAGCGATGAGAGCGCGGCTCCGAGCTGCGCCCAAGAAAGAGCGCGCGGAGCTCCTCGCTGACTCCACCGGGCGCCCGCGGCGCTCCCCAGAGCGAGCCCGAGGATGACCGAGCTCACCACGAAGGAGAACCCGTAGGCTGTCGGTCCGATGAGGAGAACGAGGCTCCGAGTCCACGCCACCTCGCTCACGAGAGCGGCGAATCCGGAAAGAGCGGTGACGGCGAGAGCGACTCGTGAGAGGGCCGTGAGCCGCGCGCGCCCGTCCACCGGCTGACCGGTCTCGATCTCGCCTCGGACGCACAGCAGCACCAATGCTCCTGCGAGGACGTTGAGTGACGCTGCCCCGAGGGTCGTAACTCTCAGACCAGCCCACGAAAGAAGGAAGAGCGCTGTCGCGAGGCTTCCGACGACGGCGCCCGCGGTGTTACAGGCGTACAGGATTCCAGCCGAGCGCCCGGTACCGCTCGACGCGTGCGCGCGTTCGTAGATCGTGACGGCCGCCGGGAGGGTCGCGCCCATGAGCGTCGTGGGCACGACGAGAAGGATCGCGGTGACGATGCGCAGATGAGGTGTGAGGGGGGCAAGGAGAAACGGAAAGGCGATGGCGAACGCGGCGATTCCGCTCTCGAGAGCGGCGTAGACGCGGGGAAGCAAAGCTCCCGGCACCCGGTCGAGAAATCGGGCGGCGAGAGCTCCGCCAAGGCCGAGGCCGAACATGAAGACACCGAGCACCGTCGCGACGGCTTCGAGCGTCGTTCCGAGGACGATCGTGAGCTGCCGGACCCAGATCACCTGATAGGCGAGGGCGGCGGCGCCGGAAAGAAAGAGGGAGACTGCGAGAGAAAGGGAAGAGGGCACGGGACTACGGAATCGCGGCCCGCTGCAATCGTCCCGCTTCCGGCGGCGGCCAGACCGGCCGGGGCAGGCCCAGGAGCCACGCCCACATGTCGCGGGACCTCCCGAGGTAACGGATGAGGTGGGTCCAGTGGAGGCGAATTTCACTCGCCGTCGACGGGCTCGTCGGCGGGAGCCGAGCGACGGCGCTCATGCTTCCATCGTATCCCAACGCGGCTGGAGTTAGACTCTGGGCCCTGGAGGGCAACATGAACCGACGTACGTTTCTCGGAACGACCGGACTCGCGACGCTTGCGGGTAGAAGCGCCGCCGCGGGCCTGCCGAAGTTGACGCTGACCTGTGCCGATTACCTTCGCTTCACGCCCCTCGCGACCGGGGACTTTCGTCCCAAGGATCTCGACGTCACCTGGGTCCGGGGGGACCGGAACGAGATGCTCAGGCGGGCGACCACGGACCCCGAGGTCAGCGGGGGAGAGGCTTCAATGCTCCAGCACCTCGTTCGCGTCGACCGAGGGGACCGTTCCCTCGTCGCCGTGCCCGTCTTTCCCCTCCGCAACTTCACCGCGCGGGACATCTATATAAGGAGGGGCGAGGCTCTGACCCCCGTCGACTTGAACGGCCGCCGTGTCGGGGTCTACAGCTGGGCAGCGAGCGGGTCGGTCTGGTATCGCCACCTGCTGCGCCATCTCGGCCAAGATCCCGCGTCGATGAAGTGGATCGTGGGCGGGGCCGACGTTCCCGGGAAGGTGAGCTCCGTCGCTGCCTTTCCCGCCTACGTTCAGGACGCACCCCCCGACCGGTCGCTCAGCGATCTCCTGCTCGCCCGGGAGATCGATGCCGTCTTCGCCCCGCTTCCTCTCAAGAAGTACCACGCGGTCGACGGCCCCATCGCCCGCCTCGTTCCGGATTTCCGCTCGCTCGAGAAGCGGTACTTCGAGGAGACACGCTGCTATCCGCCGCAGCACGTGATCGTGATCAAGAAGGACGTGTGGGAGAGCGACCCCTCCGTCGGAAGAAGGCTCATCGCCGCCCTCGATGAGTGCGAGGCGAGGTTCCAGGAAAGTCAGCACCTCTTCCCCTACGGCTCTCCCTGGCTCATCGCCGAAGTCGAGGAGACGGACCTTCTCATGGGAAGAGACCACTTCGCGCACGGGCTCGAGAAGAACCGCACGCAAATCGACGTTTTCTGCCGGTCCGCGTTCGAGGACGGGCTCACGAAGAGGCGGGTGACCGCGGAGGAGTTCTTCGAAGAGTTTCTTCGAACCTGAGGCCGGGCATCACCACGGGCCGGAGTAGTCGAGCGTTACCCGCTTCGCGCGCGTCTCGTCCTCGATGACGAGCTTTCCGTTTTCGAGACGGACGTCGGACACCCCCTCGAAGCCGGGGGGAACCTTGGTCGCGAACATCAGAAAGCGCGTCTCGAGCTTCGATTTCGCGGGGAGCCATCGAAAGGTTAGCGTACCGAACATCGGTGAGAGGGCGACGATCTCGGCCCGGGTCATGTCGTAAGGCTGCATTCCGAACTCGAGCCCCCAGGCGTAGGCGCCGTCGGCGGGATAGTGCATCCAGTGCTGCACCCAGGGGAAGTCGCGGCGCCGGAATAGGTATCCGATCAGAAGATTCTCATCCGTTGCGATCGCGGTGATGAATTCGTCCTCGCGTGTTTCGTCCATGAGACAACCGATGTGCTCCATCCGGCCGCTCTTCTCCGGAGCGACACGCAGGTCGCCGTGGCCGGGGAGAATCTGCCACTCGAAGTCCTGGCCCATCGGAAAGCGCGAGGGTCCGGCGTCGTCGTAGGTCTTGGTGCGGCAGCGCTTCGCCGACTGGTCCACCACCGTTTTCCCGAGCCCGAGAAACGGAGCCCCGATCGTTGCGTGCTCGGCCCACAGGATCACCCGATCGAAGGCGACTTCGCTTTCGAGCTCCGTTTCGACGAGAACCACCTGCTCGTTCGGCGCCATCGCGATCGTGCGCGTGAGCCTCTCCTGGCCGAGAGGCAGCCGGACTCGAAAGGTCGCGGAAGAACTGGTCGCGCGCACGACCTCCCACGGAAGCTTGTTCGCCTCTCCATGATCCGGAAGCCCGGCCGCGCGCTCCGCCGCGGTTACCGGACCGAACCCGTCGACGCACAGGAAATGGCCCTGGCTCGGACCGAAGTCCTGGGAGAAGCGCGCCGGATCCCAGACGAGATTGGTGTGCTTCTCATCGGCATCCAGAGTGAGGCTCGCGAACGCCCCGCCGTGGGGGAGCACGACGAGCTCCAGGACGCCGTTCGAGAACCGAAGCCCGGGGCTTCGCGCGTGCATCACGCTCTCCTGCGCGTGGAGAGAGGCGGTGACGAGAAACGGGATGAGGCGCCGCATCGGAGATCGGGCCCGATGATACATCAGGGCAGGGACGTGATACTTTTCCTCCGATGCTGGGCCTCCCCGCGCTCCTGGGACTGCTGGCCGCGGGCGCACAGGCGCCTCCGGCCGGCGACGCACGTTACGATTCTCTCTGCGCTCGCTGTCACGGGAGCGATGGAACGGGAGGGGAGGTGCCCGTCTCCATCGCCGAGCGGATCGTCGCGCGCACCGACTTCGAGCTTGCGGAGATCGTTCGCGCCGGGCTTCCAGGGATGCCCCCCTTCCGGATGGAGGACGGCGCGGTCGGAGCACTGGTTCGTTTCCTTCGCACCCTGCAGCCCGACCGGGCGCGCGCGCCCGAGCGAGCGAGCGTCGCAACCACGGATGGCCGAACCCTCGAAGGGTGGGTGCTCAATCGTACGGCTTCCGATCTCCAGATCCGGGCGGAGGACGAACGCATCCATCTTCTGCGGAAGGAAGGCGAGCACCACCGCGAGGTGACGTCGACGGCCGACTGGCCGACGTACCATGGCGACTTCCGAGGCAACCGCTACTCGGAGCTCGACGGCATCGACAGGGCGAACGTCTCCCGGCTCGCGTTGAAATGGATCTTCTCGCTTCCCGGCGCTCCCCGGCTCCAGGTCACACCCGTCGTCGTCGAGGGTATCCTGTACGCGACCGGCCCAAACGAGTGCACCGCCCTCGATGCGGGAAACGGGAGAAGGCTCTGGCACTACCGGCGGCCGCGCACTCCGGGCCTCGTAGGAGACGCCTCCGCCGGGATCAACCGCGGCGTCGCGGTCTCGGGCGATCGGGTGTTCCTGGTCACCGATCACGCGCACCTCATCGCGCTCGGTCGTTTCACCGGCCGCCTCCTCTGGGAGACGAAGATGGCCGACTGGCGCGAGAACTATGGAGCGACCTCAGCCCCCCTCGCGGTTTCCGATCTCGTGATCTCCGGCACCTCCGGCGGGGACGAAGGGGCTCGCGGCTTTTTCGCCGCCTTCGATGCGAAGACGGGCGAGGAGGTCTGGCGCTTCTGGACGGTGCCGAAGCGCGGCGAGCCCGGCTCGGAAACCTGGCAGGGGAAGGACATCGAGCACCCCTGCGCGACCGCCTGGCTCACGGGAACGTACGACGCCGAGACGGAGACTCTTTACTGGCCGACGGGCAATCCCTGTCCCGACTACGACGGCGACCATCGCCTCGGCGACAACCTGTATTCCGATTCCATCCTCGCTCTCGACGTGAAGACCGGCCGGCTGAAATGGCACTATCAGTACACCCCTCACGACGTCTGGGACTGGGACGCGCAGCAGCCGCCCGTGCTCGTCGACCTCGACTGGCAGGGAGTGAGACGAAAGCTCCTCCTCCACGCGAACCGCAACGGGTTCTTCTACGTGCTCGATCGGACGACGGGAGAGCTCCTCCGGGCGGCGCCCTTCGTGAAGAAGCTGACCTGGGCCCGCGAGATCGGGCTCGACGGAAGGCCGGTGCGGAACCCCGGACAGGAGCCGACGCGCGAGGGAACTTTTGTGTGCCCGGCGGTCGAGGGCGCGACCAACTGGTTCTCGACCTCCTTCCATCCAGGCACGGGCCTCTACTACGTGCAGACGCTCGAGAAGTGCAACATCTTCACGAAGAATCCGTCGGAGTGGAAGGCCGGGAGCTCCTACTACAGCGGCTCGACGCGGACGCCCCCCGAGGACCCGCCGCGGAAGATCCTCCGCGCGATCGACGTTGCGACTGGAAAGACCCGCTGGGAGCTTCCGCAGATCGGGCCCGCCGACTCCTGGGGAGGGACCCTCGCGACGGCAGGTGGTCTCGTCTTCTTCGGCGAGGACAGTGGGGCGTTCACGGCCGTGGACGCGGCGAACGGAGAAATCCTCTGGCAGTTCCAGACGAACCAGCTCTGGAAGGCTTCGCCGATGACCTACGAGTTCGATGGAAAACAGATCGTGGCCGTCGCCTCCGGGCCGAACATTCTGGCATTCGCGCTCCCGGAGTAGCACGCGATGCTCGACGCCGTCCTGCTGCTCTCGCTGGCACAAGCGGTCGCGTCCGCCGAGGTCTCGTACTCGCTCACCTACCGGGACACGCGCCCGGGCGTGGTCTCCCTGCGCATCGATCTCCCGCCCCTTCCTCCGGGCGTCCGGATTCTCGTCATCCCGCGCGCGATCCCCATGGGGTACGGCGAGCAGCCCTTCGACCGCTTCGTCTCGTCCGTGGCGGCGATGGGGCCCGACGGAGGGAAGCTCGCGGTCGAGAGAAGCGAAGGCCCGAGGTGGCTTTTGGGGGCGGCGGATTCGAGAGTCGCGCGGATCGAATACGAGGTCGACATCTCGAGGATGGAGCAGGAAGTCCTCGCCGCCTCCGATACCTCGAAAGCGCGCCCAGGGTATTTGAGTCTTCTGGGCTATTCGGTCTTCGGCTATGTGGAAGGGCTCGAGGAGGAGAGAGTCCGCCTCGAGATCGATCTGCCCGAGAGCTGGCCTCTTCTTTCGACCCTCGCGCCGAGGCTTCCTCTTCCTCGAGGACGGGACTCTGCGGCAGCTCCGAGTTTCTACGCGCTCGCGGATTCCCAGCTCGTCGCGGGACCGAGTCTCGAGGTCCGCCAAGTCGCAACGCGGCCTCCCGCTTACTTCGCTCTCTACGCGGAGGGGGAGACGGATATTTCGCTCTTGAGCGAGCTCGCGGGGAAGGCCCTCGAGCGGGTCATCGCGTACTTCGGCGAGGCGCCGTTCCCCCACTACACCGCTCTCCAGGAGCTTCTCGAGCCTCTCTCCGAGCGGCACCGCTACGGGTTCAGCATGGAGCATCTGGAGAGCGCCACGTTCTACCTCGCGAAGGAGAGCGGGCTTACCGGGAGCTCTTCCGAATCCGATCGCGCGCGCGTTCTCTACAACTTCGCCCATCACTTCGCTCACGCGTGGATCCCGAAGCGTTCCTACGGCAAGGGCTACTATCCGTTCACGTGGGAGCTCGCTCCCGTTCTCGACACCATCTGGCTCAGCGAAGGGTTCGCGCAGTACGCGGCCATCGAGGCCATCGCGGACAGCCTTTCCGAAGAGGAAGGCCGGAAGTACCGCGAGAACCTTCTGGAGCGGCGATTCCGCCAGAACATCGCGACCGCTCCCGCGTTTCTCCTCAGAATGCCTCTCGTCGAGCTTTCGCGCGTTGCGTCGACCCGGTACTCCGAGGACTTCCGCACGGGTAGGACGGTCTTCTCCCGCGGCGGGCTCATGGCGGCCGCCATCGACGAGCGCATCCGGAAGGAGAGCGGGGGAGCGCGGAGGCTCCGGGACGCGCTGCGGTCTCTGGTCTCTTGGTCGCGAACGAACGAGAGAGCGTTCGCGATCGAGGAGCTTCCCGCGATTTTCGAGGAAGCCACCGGAGTCGATACCCGCTGCGTATTCGATGAATGGCTGAAGCCCCTGGAGGTCCATCCGTGAAGAGACGTCTCGCCGTCGTCCTGGTCTCGTGTCTTTCGACCGCTCAAGCGCAGGCACAGAAACCCCGCGCTCGGGAGCTCGGAGTTCCCTTCGAGGGAACGCCCGGTCCTTTCGACGCCATCACCGACGTCGCGGGTGTCGAGGTCGGTCATACCACGTTGATCTCGGGAGATTCCGTTCGAACCGGAGTCACCGTCGTCCTCCCCGAGGGGAAGCGAGGGAAGAACCAGGTCTTCGCAGGCTGGTTCACGTTGAATGCGGACGGAGAGATGACGGGGACCACCTGGATCGAGGAGTCGGGAATCCTCGAGGGGCCGGTTGCCATCACCAACACCCATAGCGTCGGGACCGTCCATCAGGCCGTCATCGAGTGGTCGGTGAGAAACGTCGAAGGGTTGAGCTGGAGCCTTCCGGTCGTCGCCGAGACCTGGGACGGCGGCCTCAACGACATCAACGGCTTTCACGTGAAGCGCGAGCACGTCTTTGCCGCCATCGAGAGCGCGTCGAGCGGGCCCGTTGCCGAAGGAAACGTCGGGGGCGGCACGGGAATGCGCGCCTACGAGTTCAAGGGAGGAATCGGCACCTCCTCGCGTGTCGTCGACGCCGGAAAGGGGAGGTTCACGGTGGGAGTCCTCGTTCAGGCGAACTACGGCTTGAGGCCGCAGCTCCGGGTTGCGGGCGCTCCCGTGGGACTCGAGATCCCGGATCTCCTGCCCGAAGGACGCGACTCCGAAAACGCGGCAATTTCTGACGGCTCGATCATCATCGTGGTCGCGACCGACGCCCCCGTTCTCCCGCACCAGCTGAAGCGCATCGCGAAGCGCGCGAGCCTGGGCCTCGGGCGGAACGGAAGCATCGCGTCGAACGGCTCGGGAGACATCTTCATCGCGTTCTCCACGTTCCACAAGGACATCGGGAGCGAGGAGGGCGGTCTCTACGACCTGAAGATGCTGGGGAACTCGGACCTGAACCCTCTCTTCCGCGCCACCGTGGAAGCGTCGGAGGAGGCCGTCATCAACGCCATGGTGGCTGCGGAGACGATGACCGGAAGAAACGGACTCAAGGTCCACGCCATTCCTCACGACCGGCTGCGCGAAGCCCTCCGAAAGTACAACCGTCTGGCGCCATGAAGAAACTGCTCCTCATCGCTTCTCTTTCGCTCGGCTGTGCCTCCACTCCTCCGAAACCAGCCCTGACCGAAGGGGAGCACCGGCCCGATTCCGGCTCTCTTCTCGTCCGGTGCGGCCGCCTCATCGATGGCCTCTCCGACGAAGCGAGGACGGGCGTCGATCTCTACATCGCGAACGGAAAGATCGAAGCGGTGGGGGAGGACCTGGACGTGCCGCACGGAACTCCGCTTCTCGACCTCTCGCGGTTTACCGTGCTCCCCGGGCTCATCGACATGCACACCCACCTCGCGGACCGGCCGGGGAGCGCGGCCGACCTGAGCGTCTACTACCGGATCACACCCGAAGAGCTGCTCGCGCAGGCGCGGGGGAACGCGGCGAGCACGCTTGCTGCCGGATTCACCTCCGCCCGGGATGTGGGCACGTACGTCGCCTTCACGGACAAAGCCCTCCGCGACGAGGTCGATTCCGGCCGCGCGATCGGCCCCCGGATGCAGGTCTCGGGGTACTACCTCACCGTGCCCGGGGGCGGAGGCGATCTCCTGATTCCAGGCTTCGAGGAGAAGGACGTTCCCGCCCGCGTGCGGCAGGGAGTCGCGCGGGGTGCGGAGCAATTCCGGCAAAAGGCACAGGCCGCGATCGACGGTGGGGCCGACGTGCTGAAAGTGATCGCCTCCGGCGCGGTCCTTGCCTACGGCGGCGTTCCCGGGGAGCCGGAGATGACGGAAGACGAGATCCGCGCCGTCGCCGAGGTCGCGCACGCCGCCGGAAAGAAGCTCGCGGCCCACGCCCACGGCGCGCGTTCTATTAAAGATGCAATCCGCGCCGGCGCCGACACCATCGAGCACGCGTCTCTCATCGACGATGAGGCCATCGCTCTCGCCGCCGAACGGAAAGTCGCGCTCTCCATGGACGTCTACAACGGGGACTACATCGCGACCGAGGGAAAGCGGCAGGGATGGCCCGAGGAATTCCTGCGGAAGAACGAGGAGACGACGGAAGCCCAGCGCCAGGGTTTCACCAAAGCTTACCGCGCGGGGGCTCCCATCGTCTTCGGGACCGACGCCGCCGTCTATCCCCACGGCGGCAACGCGAAGCAGTTCCGCATCATGGTCGAGCGGGGGATGAATCCGAGGGACGCCATCCGGACGGCGACATCGGCTGCCGCCCGCGCCATGGGCTGGGAGGACCGGGTCGGCGCTCTCGAGAAAGGCCGCTTCGGGGACCTCATCGCCGTCGAGGGAGATCCCCTCGAGGACGTGACCGTTCTCGAGGACGTCGGCGTTGTCGTCAAGGGCGGCCTGGTGTTTCGCGCGCCATCCGACCTCGTTCAGAAGGAGTAGGGGCGGGGCAGGTGAGACTTCTATCTCTCCGCAATCTCTCATGGAAGAGGCAACTCGTTCCCGCCCTCGCGTTCGCGGTCCCTCTCGCCGCCATTGCCTTCACGCAGTACCGCTGGCTCGGAGAGGTCCATAGCCAGTCCCGGATGATCGCGGCCCAGAACATCCGCGCCGCGGCGGCCGCCGCCATCGGAATGCTCCAGAGCGAGATGACGGCGGCGCGCATCGACTTCCTTCCGGGGGTGGTGCACCCGGACGTCGTCCAGCGGAACCTCGAGCCTCTCGCGCGCGAGTTCGACGAGGCCCACCGGCTCTACCCCTACGTCGATCGGTTCTTTCTCTGGGCGGCCGCAGCACCCGTCGGGGACACGCTGTTCTATTTCCCGGAGGAGCGGCGGTTCGGATCCTCCCCTGCGCTTCTCGCGCGGTTTCCGAAGCCCGTCTGGACGCGGGGCGAGGAGTCGCGGAGGTGGGCGGAGTACCGTGCCGCGGGAGATGGGCCCCCCCTTCAGATCGTCGTCCATCGGATCGTCGATCTCGCGGATGCGGGCCAAGACGGAGCGGTGGGCTTCATTATCGATCTCGATCGCTTCGGCGAGGAAACGCTCCCCGGGTTCTTCCGCGAGAGGATCCGGCCCGTGCTTCGGCGCGAAGGCTACGGAGACCCGCCCGTCACCTTCCTCGACGAGAACGGCGGGTGTCTTCTCGGCGTTCCCGAGTGCTTCGAGCCCGAGGGGCTCGCCACTTCGATCGAGTTCCCCGCTTCCTTCGGCGCTCCCGCGGAGAGCACTCCCGGATTCGAGCCTCCTCCTCTCTGGCGTTTCGTCGTCGCCGAGCCGCCGGGCGGGCTGAACCAGGGCCTCGAGCGGAGCGCTTTCGCGAACCTCGCGATCGTCGCCGCCGGAATCCTCGTCCTCGCGGTGGGCGCGGGCCTCATCGCGCGCTCCATGACCCGCGAGTCCGAGCTCTCCGACTTGAAGTCGCGCTTCATCTCCGGCATCTCCCACGAGCTCAAAACGCCGCTCTCGCTCCTGCGCCTCTACTCCGAGATGCTCGAGCTCGGGCGCGTGAAGGAAGAGGACCGCCTCGAGTTCTACCGGCGGCTTCGACAGCAGTCGGAGGCCCTGGGGGAGATGCTCGAGCAGATTCTGGACTTCTCGCGGCTCGAGGCCGAGCAGCAGAGGATCGCCCGTCAGAGCTGCGAGCCGCGGGAGATTCTCGAGGAAGCCATCGACATGCTCACCGCCCACGGCGCTTCGCCGCGCGAGGTCACTCTCACCGTCGCGGACGATGTGCCGACTCTCGAGGCCGATCGGCGCGGCCTCGTGCGGGCGGTCTATAACCTCCTCGATAACGCCGCCAAGTACGGCGCCCCGGACAAGCCCATCGAGGTACGGGCGGAGCGGCGAAACGGGGCCGTCGCGCTCGAGGTGAAAGACGGCGGAAGCGGGCTCGACGAGGACGAGATCCCGCGGATCTTCGACCGCTTCTACCGGGGCCGCGCGGCCCGCGCCACGGCGGTCAAGGGAACCGGCCTCGGTCTCTCCATCGCCGAGACGGTGGTGAAGGCCCATGAGGGCCGCATCGTCGTCGAAAGCTCTCCCGGGGCGGGGAGCACGTTCACCATCCTCCTTCCGGTGCGGGGCTCGTGAGCCATCTCCTGATCGTCGAGGACGACGAAGGGCTGCGGGAGGGCCTGAGGCGCAACTTCGAGTACGAAGGGTACCGGGTCTCGACGTCATCCGACGGACCCTCGGGTCTCGATGCGGCGATCTCGCTCGCTCCACACCTCGTCGTCCTCGACGTCATGCTTCCCGGCCTCAACGGCTTCGACGTCTGCCGGAGGCTGCGGGCTTCGGGATCGAACGCGCTCGTCCTCATGCTCACGGTGAAGAAGGAAGAACCCGATCGCGTCCTCGGCTTCGAAGTGGGCGCGGACGACTACGTGCTCAAGCCCTTCAGCATCCAGGAGCTCTCGGGCCGGGTGCGCGCCCTCCTGCGCCGGTTCCCCTCGAAAGCGGCGGAAGCCTCCCGCCTGCGGCTCGGGAGCGTCGAGATCGACTTCGCGCGGCAGAAGGCGGCCCGCCGGGGCCGGCCGCTGAAGCTCTCGTTCCGGGAGTTCGAGCTCCTGCGCTATCTCGCGGCCCGGCAGGGGGAGGTGGTCACGCGGGAGGACCTGATGAAGCACGTCCTCGGCTACTCGCCGGAAGCGACGTCGCGCGCCGTCGACAACCTCATCGTCCACCTGCGGAAGAAGATCGAGCCCGACCCGCGGGAGCCCCGGCACATCCTCACGGCCTACGGAATCGGCTACAAGCTCGTGATCTGATCGCACTTCCCTCGCGGCCCGGCTTCGAGTATCTTTGCCGCCCTGTTCCAGGAGGGGAAGATGGTCTTCATACCCACGCTTTGGCTTCCGATTCTGTTATCCGCGGTTCTCGTCTTCGTCGCGAGCGCGGTCGTCCACATGGTTCTCGGCTACCACTGGAGCGACTTCAAGTCGATTCCCAACGAGGAGCGGGTGCAGGACGCACTCCGCAAGGAAGGCCTCGCTCCCGGCGACTACATGTTGCCACGTCCCGCGAGCCACAAGGAGATGAGCTCGCCCGACGTCATCGAGAAGTTCAAGAAGGGGCCCGTAGCGGTGATGACGGTTTTCCCGAGCGGCCCCCCGAGCATGGGAAAGCAGCTCGTCAACTGGTTCTTGTTCTGCCTCGCCGTCTCGGTCGCCGTCGCCTATCTCACCGGCCGAACGCTCGGCCCCGACGCAGCCTACCTCGCGGTGTTTCGCGTCGCGGGAACGAGCGCGTTCTACGCCCATGCGTTCGGGCGCGTCATCGAGTCCGTCTGGATGGGGCGTTCCTGGATGACGACGGCGAAGAACGTCTTCGACGGTCTTCTCTACGCGCTCGTGACCGCGGGCTCGTTCGGCTGGCTCTGGCCGAACTGATCGCGGTCATCGCCTCTCCTCGAGAGCGCGAAGCGCGTCGAACCAGCCGAGCTCCAGGTTGACCGAGGTTTGAGGTTCCGCGTCCACAGGGACGAACACGAAGCTGTTCCCATCGAAAGCGTCCCAGGAGCCATCGTCGACGCCCTCGCCCGCGGGGGGACCGTCGAAGAGCGCTCGCGGGGCGGAGGTCTCGACGGGTCCGCGCGCGGGGATCTCGACGGCCATCACGGTCGTGCCTCGCCGAAAGAAGAGCTCGCGGCCATCGCGACGCCACCGCGGCTGCGTTCCGCCACCCACCGAGATCTGGAGCTTGCCTCCGGGTCCGGGGAACTTCCGCACGTAGACTTCGGGCCTTCCCGACTCGTCCGACTGATACGCGATCCATCCTCCGTCGGGGGAGAACCGGGATTCGCCCTCCTGGAAGCGTGAGTCGAGAAAGGGGCGCGCCTCTTCGTTCCCCGCGAGCGGCAGGACCCATACATCGGAGCCTGTTTCCGGTTGCCGCCGGGTGAAGGCGATGACGTTGCCGTTCGCCGTCCACGATTCGGGTTGCTCGGGCCGGTCCGATTGCCTCACCTCTTCGGGTGCAGTGCTTCCGTCGAGAGGCGCCACCTGAATCGAGAACGCGGGGCCTCCCGCGTGGGAGAGGAACGCCAGGCGATCTCCTTCGGGCGACCACACCCCGCGGCGATTCTCGTGCTCGAACGTCATGCGCCCGAGCGTTCCGCGATCGAAGTCGTAGACCCAGAGGCTGTCGTCCGCCGCGGCGACGCTGACCGCGAGCCGCCGTCCGTCCGGGGAAAGACGCGGAACCTCGAACACGCGCTCCTCTAAAGAGAACGGCCGCGCGGATCCGGAACGGTCGAAGAGCATCAGGCGGTGCTTCTCCTGGGGATGACGGCCGGTCAGGTACACGAACGCGCCGTTGAGGGAAAAGGAGTACTGCGAAAAACCGTTGGGCTCTCCCGCCATGACGTCACGGGTCACGGGGAAGGGTGCGCTTCCGACCGCGAGCCGGTCCAGGTCGAACGAGACCGCCCACAGATCCCCTGCGCTCCAGTACACGAGGTGGCCGGTGGGAACGTACCGGGCGTCGCTTCCACCCTCGAGAAGGATACGCATCGTTTTCGTCTCGAGGGAGAGGAGAGCGATGCGCGCTTCGGAATAGGATTTTCCGGTCACCTCGACCGTCAGCAGCACGTTCTTTCCATCCGGGAGAACGTGGGGCCAGTGGTGCCCTCCCTCGCCCGCCGCCCGGTCGACGGAGGTAAGGGCTTCGGGCGTTCCACCCTCGCGGACGCGGAGGAGCCCTTCCCCATGGACGGGGCAGAAGATGACGGAGCCGTCGGGAGCGAAGCTTCCCCCCTGGCCGGTGGCGGCATCGGCGAGCACGATGGGCGTTCCCCCTTGGGTGGAGACCTTCTTGAGCTTCCCCTCGGTGAAGAAGCCGATGAAGCTTCCGTCCGATGAGAAGAAGGGGCCGCTCGCTCCCTCCGTTCCTCGAATGGGAGAAGCGGTGTCCTCGGCGAGAGCGCGCATGGACAACTGCGAGATTCCGTTCCTCTGAGACACGACGACGAGTTTCGTGCCGTCCGGAGAAAGCGCGAGCGAAGGGCGCAACCCCAGGGAGAGAGGCGCGTCGGGGGAGAGGACGAGCCGGGCGCGCAGCTTCACTGCATCCCTCGGTGGCTCGGTGCGAAGCGACCAGCCGGCGAGAAAGGCGACGACGGCGGCGATCGCCGAAAGGACGATCCAGGGCGCGGCGCGGAAGCGGCCCACCGTTCCGGGAAAGTCGATCGCGGGGTATCTCCCTGCAGAGTCGGTCTCCCCAAGCGACTCCTCGAGGGCCACCCTCGCCTCGCCGATGTCGCGCAGCCGCGGATGCCTTCCGACTCCGAGAGATCGTAGATGGCGGCGACGTTGGGATGGTTGAGAGAGGCGAGGATCCGCGCCTCGCGCTCGAAGCGCTCCATGAGGTCCTCGTCGCGCGCGAGATCCTCCGGGATGACCTTGATGGCGACCTGGCGCTTGAGCTTCGTATCTTCCGCCCGGTACACCTCTCCCATGCCGCCGACGCCGATCTTCTCGATCAGTCGGTATTGATTGATGAAAGACCCCGGCACGGGCTTCTTCGTTCCTGTCAGGTCGGCGCGAGCATGCGCGCCACGTCACCAGGGAGCTCTCCGGTGAGCTCCCAGCGCAGAAGGGACGCGGGCACGAATCCCGCGGCGTTGAGCTCGTCCATGAAGCGCTTCAGCGTGAACTCGCTGCCCAACTGTCGCTTCCGCTCGGCGAGGAGCTTGTCGATCTCGAGCTTACCGATGACGTAGCACGTGCCGTAGCCAGGCTGCTGGAGGTAGAGGTGCTGCTCCCCGCGCACGAGGTTGCCCTTCAGGCTGAGCCAGCCGCGGGGGGTGTGGGCGGAGGCGAACTCCGACGCCTGCTCGAGCGTCTGCTCGTTCGCGTGCATTCTCAGATCTCCGAGCGCGCGGGCGGCGCGCTGGGCGAGGAGGATGTAGATGAGCTCCCGCGAGCGGGGGCGGCTGTCGAACATCCCCGCCTGCATCATCATTTCTTCCCACGCCGTCGCGAGGCCCTCGGTGCGGGTATTGAAGATGTTGTAGAGGAGAGGAACCTTTCGAATCGGGCTTTCGTGGCCTTCCTCGGCCATCCATCCCTTGTCGAACCAGTGATAGCCGTGGGTGCGCATCACCACGGGATCGCGGTAGTCGACCTCGGTGAAGAACTCGCGCGGGCCAGAGCGGAAGCTTCCGACGCGCTCCCGGAGCCTGGCATCCATGTAGTCCCGGATGGTGAGGATGTCGCGGTCCTCGAGAAACGCCATGTACTCGGTGACCGCGGCCTGGAAGCGGCGGTCGTGCTCCTCGGCGCTCGCGATCGGCTCCTGGATCGGAAGGCCCTCGTTGCGCTTCTCCTCGAGAGCGAGAAGGGAGCGCGAGCGGGCGAGCTCGCGCTCCATCAGCAGGACCATCTCCCCCCAGGTGTGGGGCAGGAGCTGGACGTTCTTGAGGTACCAGTCGTAGTTCTCGCGACCGACGCCGGAAGGTCCCGTCTTCTTCGGCGCCTCGGCGCGGAGCCAGGCGGCGAAATCGTCCGTCGCCTTTCTGGCGTTGTCGACGACCGCGCGGAGCTCGACCTGTGACGCCGAGATTTTCGCCGCGAAGTCCGCGAGGGCCGCGCTCTGCTCTTCGATGCTCTTCGTCCCGTAGACCCAGATGTCTTTCTGGTTTCCGACGAGGTTCTGTCTCGCTTGGTCGAGGAGACTGGGAACCGGCGCGAGACCCGCCTCGACCTGGGCCAAATCCATTTGCCACAGCTCCACGGAGCCGTACGCGAACGGTCCCTCGCGCAGAGGCTGGTCGCTCTCCTCGGCAAAGACCGTGACGTAGAACGCTGGGTTATTGGCCCAGGGCTTCAGCACGCGGTGGTCGAAGTCGAGCCCGTTCATCTCGGCGCGCACCATGTGGTAGTCCACTTGGAGGGGGATGGGCCAGCCCCTGGGATCGATCGCCGCGAGCCGGGCCTGGTAGGAGGCGAGCTCGCGCTTCTGGACGGCCATCGCGGCCGCGGTGTAGTCGGGAACACCGTCGACGAGCTTCGGGTTTTGAAATACTCGCCAGTCTTCGAAGAGTTTCAGGAGATCGTCGTAGCTCGCGCTCGCGGGAACCACAGGGGCGAACGACATCACAAGGAACAGACCGAAGCCGGGAAGAAAGGACATGGTTCGAGCTCCATCGGGGCGAATGCTAACGCACCCGGTAGGCTTAAACCAGCCCTCTCGCTCCGCTGTCTAAGAGGGGAGAGGAGGACGAAGCGATGAAGACCTTGATTTCGACTCAATGAATGCGCCCCGCGGATTGACTCCCCCGCCGGAATCGGTCTATACCGAGTCATGACTCCACGAGCACGTGAGCTGGGAATCGACAGACCCATCACTCGCCGGGATTTCCTGAATGGAATCGCCGTGAGCGTCGCGAGCGCTTCATTTCTCGGCGCCTCGCGAAGGGGGGAATCCGAGCCCCTCCCGGCGGACTATTACCCGCCCGCTCTCACCGGACTCCGGGGAAGCCACGTGGGCTCTTTCGAGGTGGCGCACCAGGTGCGGGACGGAGCGTATCTCACCTTCCCCCGGCTCGACGTCGAGACCGGCGAGGAGTACGACCTGGTGGTGGTCGGAGCGGGGATCTCGGGTCTCGCAGCGGCGCATTTCTTCCGGAAGATGATGGGCGCCGACAAGCGAGTCCTCATCCTCGACAACCATGACGACTTCGGCGGGCACGCCAAGCGCAACGAGTTCACCTACCGGGGGCGGACGTTCATCGGCTACGGCGGCACGATGAGCATCTCGACTCCGTTCCCTTACAGCTACGTGTCGAGGGCGCTCGTCGAGGAGCTCGGGATTCGGGTCGACCGCTTTCCGGAGTTCGTCGACCGGGAGCTCTACCGGAAGCTCGGCCTTTCCAGCGCGATGTTCTTCGACCGCGAAAGCTTTGGAGAGGATCGGCTCGTTTCGAAAATGCCGTCGCAGGGCGCAGGCGACTGGCGGCCGTTCTTCGAGGCGGCGCCTATCACCGATAAGGCGCGCGCCGACCTCACTCGGCTCTACGACCAGAAGCAGGCGAGAGACTGCTTCCCCCGTCTCACGGCCGAGGAAAAGCGGGAGCGCCTCGCGCGCATGAGCTACCAGGACTACCTGGTGAAGCACGCCGGAGTAACGGAGGAGGCCCTTCCGTTCCTGCGGCACATGAGCTTCCGCAACAACAAGTACATCGACACCTGTCCCGCGCTCGAGGCTTTGAAAAGCGATGCTCCGGGGTTCTCGGGACTCGGACTCGACGAAACGCCACGTCTCGACTGGGGGAGCTACACGTTTCATTTTCCCGACGGAAACGCGACGCTCACGCGGCTCCTGGTGAACCGGCTGATCCCGAAAGCGCTTCCCGGAGTTCACGACATGGAGTCCGTCATCCAGGCCCGTCTTCTCTACCAGCACCTGGATGAAGACGAATGCCCGGTACGGCTGCGCCTCGGGAGCACCGTGGTCCGCGTCGAGCACGAGGGGCCCGCTGCGAAAGCCGACTGGGTCCGCCTCGCGTACGTTTCCGGAGGGAAGGTCCACGGCGTGCGCGCCCGGAACGGAGTCCTCGCCTGCTACAACTCGATCGTCCGTTTCCTGATGCCCGAGCTGCCCGAGAACCAGAAAGCGGCGCTCGCGCAATCGGCGAAAGTGCCCCTTCTCTACACGAACGTCTTCATCCGGAACTGGAAGGCCTTCGAAAAGCTCGGGGTCGCCCGCGTGAGCTCTCCCGGCATGTACCACTCCTCGGTGAGCCTCGATCAGCCTGTCTCGATTGGCGGCTATCAGTGTCCGAAGGCGCCGGAGGAGCCCATCGTGCTGCACCTGAGTCGAAGCCCGGCGAACCCGGGTGTTCTCCCTCGGCGTGAGCAGCTCCGGGCGGGGATGGTCGAGCTCTTCACGACGCCGTTCGAGGCCATGGAGCTTTCGATCCGGGACCAGCTAGCGCGCATGCTCTCGGGGGGAGGGTTCGACCCGAAAGAGGACATCCTCGGGATCACCGTGAACCGGTGGCCCCATGGATACTCCTACACACCCGATACACTGTCCGACCCGGACCTTCCCGACTCCGAGCGTCCGCACGTTCTCGGGAGGCAGCCCTTCGGGCGGGTGGCCATCGCGAACTCGGATGCCGGCGCCGCCGCCTTCACGAACACGGCCATCGACGAGGCCCACCGGGCGGTGAGCGAGCTCGCACGCACCCGGGAACCGTATTGAGGTCCGGGCGCCGTTCTCTTCTGGCTGCCGCTCTCTCTGTCGGCCTGGGCTGCTCGGCCGGCGAAGAGAAGGCCGCGTACGTGGTGGGGGCTTCCTCCAGCGGAGTTCCGTTCACGTTCCTCGACGTGGAGTCGAACTCTCCCAAAGGGATCATGGTCGATATCGTCCGGGCGGTGGGCGAGGATGCCGGTTTCGCAACCGAAGTCAAGATGCTCCCCTTCAACGCCCTGATTCCATCTCTCACGAGCGGAAGGATCCGCCTCATCGCGGCGGCGATGGTGATCACGGAGCCCCGGAAGGAGATCGTCGACTTCAGCGACCCCGTGTACAGCTACGGCGAGGCGCTCATCGTCAAGACGAGTGACACGACCGAGTACAAGACGCTCGATGATCTCAAGGGGAAGGTGGTGGGGGCGCAGGTCGGAACGGTGTACATCGATGCCCTCCAGGCATCCGGTCTCCTTCCCGAGGTCAAGATCTATGACTCCATCGCCGACATCCTCCGCGACGTGAGCGTCGGGCGGATCGAGGCGGGGTTCGGAGACCATCCGATCGTGGCCTACCAGCTCGGCCTCGGGACGCACCCCGACGTGCGACTGGTTTCGAGCTACGAGCCCCGGATCGTGGGGTCGATCGGCATCGGGGTCCGCAAGGAGGACGGCGAGCTCCTTCAGCGGATCAACGAGTCACTCGCCCGGCTGAAGGCGAACGGGACGATCGATCGGATCCTGGCGGGCTGGAAACTGTAGTCGAAGCCGCCTCTCCGTCGTATCCCAATCGGCCTTCCTCCCTGAACAGAAAGATGAACTCGGAGGGCGGAGACTCCCCTCGGATCGCTATGAAATGCGATCCAACGCCTCGCCGAGGTCGGCCTTCAGGGATCCCACGTCCTCGAGGCCCACGCTGAGCCGGATGAGGGTGCGGTCGCGATAGCGCAAGGGGTGAACGCGGTCGGTCACTTTCCCCACCTTGATGAGGCTCTGGAAGCCGCCCCAGCTCAGGCCGATGGCGAAGACACGCATCGGATCGAGAAACCTTGCGATCTCCTCCCGCGAGGGCTCTTTTTTGAGGAGGAACGCGAAAACTCCCGAAGCGCCCTTCATGTCCCTCCGCCAGACGTCGTGCTCGGGGTGGCTTGCGAGCGCGGGGTGAATCACCGTCTCGACGGCGGGGTGCCCCGAAAGCCACTTCGCGATCTCGAGCCCCCCCGCCTGGTGCTGGGCGAGTCTCACCGGGAGGGTGCGAAGTCCTCTGAGCGCTGTGTAACAGGACTCGGGGGCGGCAAAGCGCTCGGCTGTTTCGTAGAACGCTTCGAGCTCGGCGAACCTCGCCTCGTTCGTGGTGATCGTTCCGAGAAGAACGTCCGATCCCCCGGCGATGTACTTGCTCGCCGAGTGAATCGAGACGTCGACTCCGTGCTCGAAGGGGCGGAAGAAGAGGGGCGTCGCCCACGTGTTGTCGAGGACGGTCGCGACGTTCCTCGCCCGGGCGACCGCGGCGGCGGCTGCGACGTCCTGGATCTCGAACGTGTTCGATCCGGGCGACTCCAGATAGACGAGCCGGGTGTTGGGTTTGAGAAACCGCTCGACGTCGGAGCCTACCGTCGGCGGCAGGTACTCGACTTCGACTCCGTACTTCGAGAGCACGCGGTCTCCGAAGTCCCGGGTCGGTCCGTACACGTTGTCGCACACCAGGATGTGATCGCCGCTTCGCGTGAACGCCATCAGCACTGTCTCGATCGCGTCGAGGCCGGAGTGACAGACCCGGCACGCATAGCCGCCCTCGATCTCGGCCATGGCGGCCTCGAGCTCGAGCTGCACGGGGGAGCCGTAGGTGCCATAGAGCTTTCCGTGATACGGCTTGCGGTCCGCCGCGAGATAGCTCTCGTAGGATTCGTAAAGGACGGTCGATGCCCGATGCAGAGGCGGATTGACCGTCAGGAAGGGATCCAGTGCTTGCTTCGACGTCTTCACGTAATGGATTCTAGCTCCAGGCGCGGTCGAGTAGAATCCCCGGCGGGAGAACGAACGGATGGAAGGGTTCTGGGTCGACGCGCGCGAGTTCCTGCCCCTCCTGCTGAAGGGCGCGATTCTCACGGTCGTGGTGACCCTGGGCGCCCTCGCGCTCTCCACCATCCTCGGCCTCGTCTGGGCTCTCTTTCGCGTATCGCAGATCCCGGCCTTGACGTATTTCAGCAAGGGCCTCGTGAACACCATCCGCGGGATTCCGATCCTGGTGCAGCTCTTCTACATTTACTTCGTTCTTCCCGAGTTCGGCGTGGAGCTCACGGCGCTCCAGGCGGGGATCCTCGGCCTCGGCATCGCGTACTCCGCCTACCAGGCGGAGAACTTCCGGGCGGGGATCGAAGCCGTCGATCCCGGACAGATCGAGGCGGCTCAGTCCCTCGGGATGCCGCGGGGGCTCGTCCTCCGGCGCGTCGTGCTCCCGCAGGCGTTCCGGATCGCGCTTCCTCCCTACGGAAACACGATGATCATGATGCTCAAAGACTCGTCCCAGGCCTCGGTCATCACCGTTGCCGAGCTGACGCAGCAGGGGAGGCTCATCGCGTCGTCGACGTTCAAGAACACATCGGTTTTCACCCTGGTCGCGCTTCTCTACCTCTCGATGAGCGTGCCCTTGATCCTCCTCGCGGGCCGGCTCGAGAGGAAATTCGGGCGGAAGTGATCGCGCTCGAGGCCGTGCACAAGTCCTTCGGGGACTCCGAGGTCCTTCGAGGGGTGACGATGAGCGTGAGCCGAGGCGAGGTGGTCTGTCTCATCGGGGCCTCGGGCTCGGGGAAGTCGACGCTCCTTCGCTGCATCAACGGCCTCGAGAGCTACGATCGAGGGAAGGTCGAAGTCGAGGGCCGGCGCGTCGATGCGAAGTCGCCTTCGATCCGCGAGATCCGCACCGACGTCGCCATGGTCTTCCAGCGGTTCAACCTCTTCCCTCATCGGACGGCGCTCGAGAACGTGATGGAGGGTCCGCTCTACGTGAAGAAGGAGGCGCGCGTGGTCGTAGAGGAGCGAGCGAAGAAACTCCTGGCGCGAGTTGGGCTCGGGGACAAGGAAGAAGCCCATCCGAGCCAGCTCTCGGGAGGACAGCAGCAGAGGGTCGCGATCGCCCGGGCGCTCGCGATGGAGCCCAAGGCGATCCTCTTCGACGAGCCGACCTCGGCTCTCGACCCCGAGCTCGTGGGCGAGGTCCTCGCGGTAATGCGTGGCCTCGCGGACGAGGGGATGACGATGCTGGTCGTGACCCACGAGATGGGCTTCGCCCGCGAGGTCGCCGACCGCGTCCTCTTCCTCGATCGGGGTGCGATCCTCGAGGAGGGGCCGGCGCGAGAGGTATTGACGAGCCCGCGCGAGGAGAGAACGCGCGATTTTCTCAGGAGGGTGACTCATCCATGAGCGGAAACTCACTCTGGGCCGCGACGGCGGCGCCCGCTCCTCCCACTCCGCCTCTCGACGAGTCGCGGCGCTTCGACGTCGCCATCGTGGGCGGAGGTTACACCGGGCTTTCCGCCGCGCTTCATCTCGCCGAGGGAGGCGCGTCCGTGGCCGTGCTCGACGCCGGAGAGCCTGGCGGGGCGGCCTCGGGACTCAACGGCGGCCAGGTGAACCCAGGGCTCAAGCAGGATCCGGATGAGATCGTCGCGATCTACGGCCAAGAGGCGGGAGAGCGGGTGGTCGACTTCGCGGGCAAGACGGCGGACGTCGTCTTCGCGCTCATCGAGAAGCACGGGATCGCATGTGACGCGTCGCGCATTGGATGGATTCAGCCCGCACACTCGAAGGATGCTCTCGAAGTCGTGAAGCGACGCGTCGGCCAGTGGCAGCGGAGGGGCGCTCCTCTCGAGGTCCTGGATCGGGCGACGACGGCGGAGCTTCTCGGGACGGATCGTTATCCGGGCGCTGGCCTCGACCGGCGCGCCGGGGGAATCCAGCCCCTGAGCTATTCCCGAGGCCTCGCGCGGGCGGCGATGGCGAGGGGAGCGTCGATCTTCGGACAGACGCGGGCGGTCGCGATCGACAAACGCAATGGAGCCTTCCGCGTCACGACGGGCCGCGGTCCTTCCGTCGAAGCTCCGCGAGTGCTCCTCGCGACGAACGGCTACACGGACGCTCTTTGGCCGAAGCTCCGGGAGACGATCATCGCGGTGAACTCGTTTCAGATCGCGACGTCACCTCTTCCGGACGAGCTCGGGAAGACTCTCCTCCCTCGCGGCCACGTGGCCTCCGATACGCGGAAGCTCCTGCGCTACTTCCGGCGCGACGCGACGGGGCGATTCCTCATGGGAGGACGGGGACCGTTCGCCGAGCCGGCGGGGCCCGCGGACTTCGCGCACCTCGTGCGGATGGTCGACGACCTCTATCCGGCTCTCCGTGGCGCGCCCTACGAGTTCCACTGGAGCGGACGGGTGGCGCTGACGCAGGACTACCTCCCGCACCTCCACGAGCCTGTCCCCGGACTCCTCGCCTTTCTCGGATGCAATGGAAGGGGTGTCGGGCTCGGAACCGCAGTGGGAATGGCGTTGGGAAAGCACCTTCTCCATCCCGAGCGCAACCCACGTCCGTTTCCCGCGACCCGGATCCGCCCCATTCCGTTCCACGGATTGCAGCGCCTCTACGTCGCTGCGGCCATTGCGTACTATCGGGTTCTGGATTTGCTTTGAGAGGCTTCACCGCCAGCGCGGTTCTCGTTTCGTCGCGCCGGGCTGAGGAGACGACGCCGTCTCGAACGCTGCGGGACTTTAGCGTCTTCGAGCGGGGCGAGGGAGCTCGCCCCGCGTCACCGCTTCGAACCACTCGAGGTAGGCGATGTACGCCTGGATCGCCCTGTCCTCGTCCAGGATCCTGCCGAGACGCCACTGTTCCCGCACGGCGCCGCGAATCCTCCCGTCGTTCACGACGTCGTGGATCGTGAAGCGCCCCCCCTCCAGGATGGTGCGGAGCCGCCACGAGCGATCTTCCCAGTACGCCGCCGGCTCGTCGCGAACCCGGCCGACGTGGGCCGGTTTGCGACCTCCGATGACGGACGGGAACATCGGCCGCCGTCAGCTCAGTCCGTCGCCGCTTTGCGGGCCGCCTCGAGCTCGGGGCGGGCGCTCTTGTCACCCCGCTCGCAAATCTGGAGGAGCTCCCTGTAGTACTGCTTCGCCTTGGACGCGTTGGATGCGCGCTCGGCGGCGATCGCCGCACCATAGACTCCGCGGAAGCGGTTCGGCTCCTTCTTCATCGTCGTCTCGAACTCCGCGAGAGCGTCCGCGGGCTTTCCCGCCTCGAGGAGCATCTCACCGAGAAGCTCGTGCGCGGGCTTCAACGGGCCGGGCGAGATGGCGCTCTTCTCCGTCATGTCCTCCATCGCCGCCGTCTCGCGCATGAGAGCGATCCCTTCGTCTTTCTTCCCTTCCGTGAAGGCGATCCAGGCGGCAGCACTTTTCGCCTGGATCTCGACCTGGGAGGTCCAGTACGCGTCCTTGGCTTCCCTCAGCTTTGCCGCGAGAGCGTTCAGCGTCTCGACGTCCTTGGCCGCGGACGCGGGGTCACCGCTCCGCACGGCGCCGAGAGCGCGGGCGAAATAGGTGACGGCGTTGATCCACGGGAAGGGAGTCTCCAGAGGGGTGAGCTTCGCGGCCCCCGCCCAGTCGTTGCGCTCGAGGGTGTAACGGGCCGGAATGGCGGCGAGGGCGAACCAGCCCGCGGGCGCCGCGGCGGCGCCCCCGGCCACGTTCACCTGGATCTGGGCGCCGATCGCCGGGATCTGATCGAGCACCTTCTTCGCGGCCGCGTCCTGAGCGGTCTGGAGGTACGCGTACGCCTGGTAGTCGAGCGCGTGAAGCTCCTCCGAGGGCGCTTTGTCCTTCCGAGCCGCCTGCGCCGAAGCGAGGTTGGTCTCGATCGATTGCTGCCAGTGGCCCACCCGCGTGAAGGTGTGGGACGGCATGTGGAGCGCGTGAGGCGCGTCGGGCGCGATCTTCGCGTATCGATTGGCGGCATCGAGCGCCCTCGGGGCGAGAGGCGGAACGTCGTAGCTGTGAATAATGTAGTGGGCGATCCCGGGATGGTCGGGCTGGGTCTTGAACTCCTTCTCCAGGATCTCCGCAGCCTTCAGGAGATTCGCGTACGTCTTGTCCGTCGGAAGGTTGGTCTGGTCGAGGGAGAGCGCGTAGAAGATCCGGGCTTCCGTATCGTCCGTATACTTCGCCGCGACGTTCTCCATCGCCTTCTCGTAGGCGAGGGTCCGCGTCCTCTGGTCCACGGTCCCCGCATCCTTATATGAGAGCTCCACCGCGGCGATGTAGTCCCGCTCCCGCTCCGTCTTGGCGTGCGCCGCCTTGGCGTTCTCGACGGCCGCCGTTCCGTCCTCGATCGCCTTCGGAGGTCGGAATCCGCCGAAAGGGTTTCCCCACCAGCTCATCGCGATCCCCCAGTGCGCCATGGCGCAGCCGGGGTCCTTCGCGAGGACGCCCTGAAAGGCCTTGATGGCCTCGGAGAACCAGAACGAATGGAGCAGAGCCACCGAGCGGTCGAAATCCTTCTCGACTTCGGGGCTGCAGGACGTCGCGAAGTGGACCGTCCCCAGTCGCTCGGGCGGAGTGCCCTCGCGCGAGTGCTCGTGCTGCGCGAACGCGGGGCCGGCCGAGAGCGACGCGGCGAGACCAACGATGCAGAGATTGGGCACCTTCATGGATTTCTCCTTTTTTTCGGATGAGCGTGCATTGTACCTCAATCCTTGCAGGGGACGATCCGTTCGAGGCCGTGCCCGCCAAAAGTGACGATGCGCCACCCCTTGTCCGTCTTTCCAAGGATGTAGGTCACGGCGTTCTCCGAGAGGACGCTTCCATCCTTCTTGTAGCGGAAGAACTTGCCGCTCGCGATGGCCGCCCCCGAATTGAGCACGCAGACCTGCGGGCTCGGAAACTCCGAGCGGTCCCAGCCGCTCTCGAGGAGGCGCTTGAGGTTCCCCTCGTTCCGCGTCGTCATTGCTTCCGCGGTCAACTCCACCTGGGCGCCCTCGGGCGCGAGAAGAACGAAAGGCAGGTGGAAAATCTCCTGGGGGAGCGCCTTCATGTTCCTCTCCGTGAAGAGCTGGTAGTAGCGGTGCACAACGGCCGTAACCTCTTGTTTGATCTTCCCGATCTCGTCTTTCGAAAGGGCCTGCTGGGCGGACGCCGTGCTGGCGCTCAAGCCCAGAACGAGAAAAGCCTTCCAGAACATATTTCCTCCTACCTTTGGAAAACGACGCTACCCCCGAGGATCGTGGCATCGACCCCGATCGCGAAGACCTCCTTGCCAGGGCGCCCTCGGGGATCCGCGGAAAGCACCGCGAAGTCGCCCAGCTTCCCGACTTCGATCGAGCCCTTGTCCCGGTCCTCGAATCCTCCGTGAGCGGCCCAGAGCGTGTGCATACGGAGCGCTTGCTCGAAGGAGAGCGCTTCCTCCGCGCTCGGCGCCGCTCCTCCATCGGCCTTGGGCGTCATCGCGCAGGCGATGTTGAAGAGAGAGCCCGACGCCTCGGGGACCGTGCCGGTCGTGTCGGTGACGGCGATGGGCTCGAGACCCTCCGCGATCATCGTGCGGAACCGCGGAACTCTCGAGGCGGTGCCCGGACGGCGGGCGAAGTGGGGAGTGCAGACGACTCGAATCCCCGCCGCCTTCAGACGTCTCATGTCCTCGAGGGCGTCGAGGCGATCTCCCGCGTGCTCGATGCGGTGCCGATGAGGTTTCGGATGCCGCCGCACCGCCTCCTCGACCGCCACCGCGGCCATGAGAGTCGCGTCCCGCGAAAGCGAGTGCATGATGAGCTGGATCCCGCCGGCGTGGGCCCGGGAGACGAACTCGTCGAGCTCGCGTTCTGTCCACTTGAAGTCGTCGATGGCGTTTCCGAGACCGTCGCTCGTCGTCCCGTTGACGAAGATCTTGATCCCGCCGTAGCGGAACATGTCATTTCCGGCCCCTGACAGAAGGCCCGTCGCGAGGAGAGAGTCGAGAGAGATCACGCGCGGCACGTGGTAGTAGACGCGGATGCGCAGAGGAAGCTCGCCCTTTGCCTGGAGCTCCTGGTCCGCCCGCACGTCGTCCGCGGAGAACGGGATGGTCGAGAGCGACGTCGTCCCTTTGGAAACGAAGATCTCCTTCGCGTGTGCACGCACCGCCTCGCGCACCCCCGCCAGGGGATAGGCCGGAAGAAGGTCCCAGACTTCCGTCGCGATGCCCGAGGGCTTCCCCGAGGATTCGCGGAGCACGCGGACTCCGCGGGGAGGGTCGCCGTCCCAGAGGCCGAGCTCCAGGAGCCCGCGGGTGTTCAGCATCGCGACGTGGAGGCCCGAGAAGAGAATCAGGGGATGCTCCGTCGTGACCGCATCGAGGTCGTGCCGGGTCGGAAGCGTGCTCTCCTCGACCTTCTCGCGCATGCCGAACGATCCGCGTCCGACGACCCACTGGCCCTTGGGCGTATCCGAGGCCTTGGATGCGAGCACTTTCACGATCTCGCGGAGGCTCGTGTAGGGCGGCGTGTGGCACGCCGCCTGAAACGACGCGCCCAGGCAGGTGAGCTCGAAGTGCGTGTGGGCATCGACGAACCCCGGAACCACCACCCGTCCCGAGGCGTCGAAGGTACGGGCGCTCCCCGCTTCGTCCCTCACCTCGCGCGTCGTCCCGACGAGAGCGATGCGGCCTTCCCGCACCAGCGCCGCATCGACCTCTGGCCTCCCGTCATCCATCGTGATCATGCGCGCGTTCACGATCGCGAGATCGCTCGAGACCTCTTGCTCCCGGAGCCTCGGGAAACTCCGGCGGGAAATCACTTGGACGGCCTCTCGTAGGCGAGCTTTCCGTCGAGGATGACGAGATCCGCGCGGATGTCCGCGAGAGCTTCAGGCTCGGCCGAGAGAGGATCGGAGGAGAGAACCACGAGGTCGGCGAGCTTGCCCGGCTCGATGCTCCCCTTGATCTTCTCTTCGAACCCTCCGTACGCGGCCCAGATGGTGAACATCTTGATCGCGTCCATGACGGAGATCGCCTCCTCGGTCTGGACGGCAGTTCCATATTTCGTCTTTCGGTTCACCGCGACCGAGATCGAGAACATCGGGTTCGTCGCGAAGTTCTGGGTCCCGAGAGTGTCGGAGCCGCCGGCGGGATGGAAGCCGTAGTCGATGAGTGTCTTCATCGGGAAGAACTTCACGTCGGGCTCTTTCACTCCTTCATCCGTGAGACGCCAGAGGAACGCCACCTGGGGCGAGGGGATGATCCCGGCCTCCTTCATGCGCAGAAGACGCTCCGCCGTCCGTGCGGGATCCTGCACGAGAAAATGAGCGAAGTGCTCGATGCGGTGGCGCGGGTC
>Ga0187893_10001983_pt1 | contig 46440 bp, 27 predicted proteins | sample MA1701074metaG_FD_139574 | JGI IMG/M metagenome (GOLD analysis project Ga0187893, IMG submission 139574) | White microbial mat communities from a basaltic lava cave in the Kipuka Kanohina Cave System on the Island of Hawaii, USA - MA170107-4 metaG ... | reverse complement strand
TGGCTTTGAAAGCCCCACTGTATTGTTTGCGTTTTCGTTTCATCGATCTGCTCTCTCTCACATCGAGCAGACCTCGAAAAGACAAGCTTAACTACTGGTCCGAAATTTGGGGTCCACCGCTCCAAGCTGCCAAGGAATTCGTTGTGGACCTTGTGGAACTGTCAATACCTTCTGGCGCGTTTGAACAAGTAAAGCAGTTCTACGGGGCTGAATTCTATCCCAACGCTATCTCGATGTGCCTATTTGATGAAACGAGATCCAAGTTACCAGAAGCGATCAAGCTTTACGGAGTGGGAGAGACTGATGCTCAGTACGTTGCCTTTTGGTGCTCTGAGGTCGTAAACAATATGTCAGCAGCAGACCGAGCGGAAAACGTAGATTTTGGACTCTTCACGCGGGAAATGTTGTCAAAGGCGCTAATATCGCCAGACCTGCCAAGCTTTACGTCTCGGATTCGGGAGAGCCTTCGCGAAGAATTTGTGTCCGGCGCATCAGAAATCGATAAATCACATGATGCCCCTCAAGTGGCATGTGTGTTCTGGGACTCAGAATCCGTCCGGCTAGCACGCGAATCGAAAGAGAAACTTCTTCGCGGCGTGGAGGAGGAAAGCGTGAGACAATGGCTTCGAGAAAACGCCAGCAATCCATTCACTGTTTTTCGGATCGAATGGGCGCTCTCTAATGTCAATTGGCATCAAAGCCCCTGACACCCCCGTTTCGCTAACCGTATTTCGTTCGCGCCTACAGGGCTTTATTTGCTCTTTGGATTGTTAACCCAGGGCGACGCGGACTTCGTCTCGCTTGCCCCGGGCTGTCATCTTGCAGAGCTTTTGGCCGTCCTCATTCGCGACCATTTCGAGCCTGACTTTGTGCAGGAACAATTCGGCGGTTCACGCTTAACTCCAAATGCCGTGGCAAGGAAGTGGTCCACCTTCTCGTTTTCCACCAGACCGAATTGTCGAAGCACTGGCATTTCAATGAGTCGGCCGACCAGTTCCTTGACCGGCAGGAATTCGTTGATGCATTGCAGCACGCGGGCGTAGTCGCCTTCTTCCGGGTCCATCTCGGAGAACGAATCGCAGAACTCTGGTTCATCGTTCCAGTCGTCCTCCTTTTTCGCGTCGTCGTTCTCGGACAACGTCGCGCGGCGAAAGAACAATCGTGCATCGTCGCGCATGAGGCGGCTGTCGCCCAACAGCCAGACAAGCACCGAGCCGTTTTGCAGGCTGGAGCGGGCATTGGTGATGAGGTGCGTCTTCGGCGAGCGGCTCAAGAGCACCGAGCGGATCAGCAGTGCGGAGTCTGCTGGGATTTCTCCCACTCCGACCATGTCGATCTGGAGCATGCGCGGTTTTCTGGCGAGGGCCGCCTCCAGCCGAGCGATGCGCTCAATGTAGTAGCAGTTGCCGTAGCCAAGGAGCTTCAACTCGAAACGGCGGTGGCCTTGCCTGGATGGTGTTTTCATAACGAGTGCTGTGTTTCGGCATGATGTCGTCGGATCGGTGCTGTTCGACCGAAATTTGGAATATTTCTGCAAGAATCCCGCCCGTCCTGCGAATGACAGGAGGAATGAAATCATTTCTCTCTGGACCGAAAGTTCCATTGCCGGAACGGGGTAAAATATGCCATGCTCGCCGGATGAAATCAGAAGGGTTTACTGGCGCCGGCCAGATGGGACGGCTTGTTATCTTCACTATCTTGTTTGCTTTCCTGGCTGCAATCCCCCGCGCATCCAGCGCCCAGGAGATTGATCGCAACCTGCGGGTCGGAATCGCCCGCATGAACCAGAACATCATCCTGAGCTGGTTCGCGTCGAACGCCGTGCCGTACCAGGTGGAATCCAGCACGACTTTGTCGAACTGGGGCGATGCCAGTCTGGTTGTCACCGGCAGGGGGACATGGCTGTTCACCACGAATCCCATGGGCCGACTGACTCGCAACTTTTACCGGGTCAAGCGACTGCTGCCGCCGCAAGCGATCACCGCGAGCTTCGATCCCGGAACGGGCATCCTGACCATCATCGGGGATGAGTTGAACAACGTCATCGTCGTGAGCCGCAATGCCGCGGGCGCGATCCTGGTCAATGGCGGCGCGGTGACCATCTACGGCGGCACGCCCACGGTAGCGAATACGTTGCTCATCCGGATATTCGGGCGCGGCGGACATGATCAGCTCACTCTCGATGAGGCGAGTGGCGCGTTGCCCAGGGCCGAGATGTCTGGTGAGGCGGGCAACGATACACTGACCGGCGGCTCAGGCGCGGACACACTCAGTGGCGGCCCTGGAGACGACACCCTTCTCGGGAAAGGAGGCGCTGACAGCCTGCTCGGCGGTGACAATAACGACACACTGACCGGCGGCGACGCGGACGACCAGGTCTTCGGCGAAGCCGGCGACGACCGTATGATCTGGAACCCGGGCGACGATACCGACCTCAACGAGGGCGGTATCGGCGTGGACACTGTCGAGGTCAACGGCGGAGGCGGGGCGGAAGTTTTCACCACGACAGCCAACGGCGCGCGGGTGCGTTTTGACCGGCTCGATCCGGCGCCCTTCGCCATCGATATCGGCACTAGTGAGAACCTCGTGCTCAACGCCAGCGGCGGCAACGACTCCTTCAGCGCCACCGGCAATCTTGCGGCGCTGATTCAGATCACCGTTGATGGTGGCGCCGGTGACGACACCATCCTGGGCAGTAACGGAATCGACCTGCTGCGGGGCGGGGACAATAACGATTTCATCGACGGCCAGCAGGGAAATGACACCGTTTTCCTGGGCAACGGCGACGACACGTTCCAGTGGGATCCCGGTGACGGCAGCGATACGGTCGAGGGCCAGGCAGGAACCGATACAATGCTCTTCAACGGGAGCGCCGGCGCTGAGATTTTCCAGGCATCAGCCAATGGCGGTCGCGTACTCTTCACTCGCAATCTTGGCAACATCGTCATGGACCTGGACGACGTCGAGACACTGACGCTTAACGCTCTCGGCAGCACCGACACCGTCACCGTCAACCATCTGGCCGGCACGGACCTGACCACCGTCAATATCGATCTCGCAGGCACGATCGGGGGCGCGGCGGGTGACGCCGCGGCCGACATCGTCATTGTCAATGGCAGCAACGGCCCTGACATCATCGACATTGTGGGCGCAGGGGCCTCTGCTTCCGTGCTCGGGCTGTCGGCCCGGGTAAACATCACGAACTCCGAGGGCGCCAATGATTCGCTCGTCGTCAACGCGCTGGGTGGCCTCGATGCCGTGACGGCGACCACGCTGCCCGCCGGCGTCATCAAGCTGACGTTGGACGGAGGCGCCGGCAACGACTCACTCCTTGGCTCGCAGGGGGCCGACGTGTTCCTGGGCGGCGACGGTGACGACTTCATCTTCGGCGACAACGGCAACGATGTCGCCTTCATGGGCGCCAACGCCGACGTGTTCCAATGGGATCCGGGCGACGGCAACGACACCATCGAAGGCCAGGACGGCGCGGACAGGATGCTGTTCTTTGGCGCCAACATCGCTGAGAACATCGATATCTTCGCCAACGGCGGGCGGGTCCTGTTCCTCCGCAACATTGCCAGCGTCACCATGGACCTCGACGACATCGAGAGCATTGACTTCAGGGCCTTGGGCGGCGCCGATAACATCGTCGTCGGCGACCTGAGCGGCACGGACATGACGAACATCGTCCTCAACCTGGCCGGGCCCAGCGGCGGAGGCGACGCCGCGACCGACAGCATTACGGTCAACGGGACTCAAGGCGCCGATGCGTTCGGTGCCGCGGGCGGCGCCGCCGGGGTCAACGTCTTTGGCCTGCAGACAGCCGTCAGCATTCTCTTCCAGGAACAGGCCAACGACCGCTTGACACTTAATGCGCTCGGCGGGGATGACGTCGTGAACGCTTCGTCGCTGGAAGCCGACGGCATTCAGCTCACGATGAACGGTGGCCTCGGTGAGGACATTTTCATCGGCAGTGAGGGAGACGACCTCATCAACGGTGGCGACGGCAACGACACGGCCCTGATGGGTGCCGGCGACGACACCTTCGTCTGGAACCCCGGCGACGACAACGACACGCTCGAGGGTCAAGCCGGCACTGACACGATGCTGTTCAACGGCGCCAATGCCGCGGAGCAGATCAACATCTTCGCCAACGGCGGCCGGATACTCTTCACCCGCGACGTCGCCAACGTTGTGATGGATATCAACGATGTTGAGAGTATCGACTTCACCGCCCGTGGCGGCGTTGACCGCATCACCATCAATGACCTGTCGGGCACGGACGCGACCGGGATCAACCTCAATCTCGAATCTACCCCGGGCAGCGGCGTCGGCGATGTGGCGGCAGACAGCATCATCGTCATGGGCACCAACGGCGACGATGTGGTTTTGGTAAACGGTAACGCCACTGGCGCGTCGGTCCTCGGTCTGACTGCCCGGGTGAACATCACTGGCGTCGAAGCCGCCAACGATCGGGTGACGATTAATGCATTGGCCGGTGACGATGTGGTGGACGGCTTGGGCCTGGTGTCCGGGGCGATTCAGTTCACCGCCGACGGCGGCGCAGGCGATGACATCCTGGTTGGCGGAGCGGGCAATGACACTCTAGCGGGCGGCGATAATAACGACGTATTGCTCGGCGGCGCCGGGCTTGATGTGCTCGACGGAGGTCCTGGAGACAACATCGTGATCCAGGATGCCGGCAACGCAACCGAAGGCATCGTGACGATCCTCGGCAATGCTCTGGACAACACGCTCACGGTTAGCCGCAATGCGGCCGGGAACATTTTTTCCAACGGCGTCGCCATTCCCGGCGCCACCGTCGCCAACACTTCGTTGATCCGCGTCTTCGGCAGAGGCGGCAACGACACCATCACGTTCGACGAAGCCAGCGGAGCCCTGCCCGCCGGCATGCTTTATGGCGGCGATGGCGTTGATATCATCAACGGAGGTTCAAATTCCGATTTTCTATTCGGCGGCGGTACCAACGACACGCTCATCGCCAAAGGCGGCTTTGACCTGCTGTTCGGCGGCGCTGGCAATGACACGCTGACAAGTGGGGACGCGGATGATCAGTCCTTCGGTGAAGCAGGCGACGACCGCATGATCTGGAACCCCGGCGATGACACCGACCTTAACGAGGGCGGCAGCGGGACTGACACCGTGGAGGTGAACGGCGGAGGCGGCGCGGAAGTTTTCACGACCACGGCGAATGGCGTGCGAGTGCGTTTTGATCGTCTCGATCCGGCTCCGTTCGCCATCGACATCGGCACGAGCGAAAACCTTGTGCTCAACGCGAATGGCGGAAACGACTCGTTCTCCGCGACGGGCAATCTGGCGGCGTTAATAAGGATTACGGTGGATGGCGGCGCAGGTGACGACACCATTCTGGGCAGCAATGGCGCCGATGTCCTCCTGGGTGGCGATAACAACGATTTTATCGACGGTCAGCAAGGCAACGATGTCGCTTTCCTCGGTGCGGGGAACGATACCTTCCAATGGGACCCGGGCGATGGCAACGATGTGGTCGAAGGCCAGGCGGGAACCGATACGTTACTCTTTAACGGCAGCGCAGGCGCTGAGATTTTCCAGGTCTCAGCCAACGGCGGCCGCATAATCTTTACCCGCAACCTGGGCAACATCGTCATGGACCTGGACGACGTCGAGACGCTCGATCTCAACGCGCTGGGCGGCATCGACTCGCTCACGGTCAACCCCCTCAACGGCACCGACCTGACCACTGTGAACGTCGATCTGGCCAGCACAATTGGCGGCGCTGCCGGCGACGCGGCGGTTGACACAGTGATCATCAACGGTACGGCCGTGGCAGATACTTTCAACATCACTGCCAACGCCGGGATTGTCTCGGTTTCCGGTTCCGGAGCACTCGTCCGCATCGAGCATCCGGAAGTGGCCAACGATGATCTCATTATCAACGGTCTTGGAGGCGCGGACATCTTCAACATTGGTGCGGGCGTCACCACACTGATTGATGTCACGACCAATCAGTGAGGCCCTTTCACTTGAGCCTCCTATTGGCTTCTACGAGTTTGAATTGGAGTCCAGCCAGGGTAACGCTCCCTGCGCATGCGGGTTGCAACCGCAGCCGTTCGCTTGCTCGGTCGCCGGACGAAATTGGGGTGACCAACGGGTGCCGCCCCCGTGCCTTCTGCCTCACAAGCAGAGGTGCTCCTGTTACACCATGATCACCATCGATGGATTCATGATTTACGATTGCCGATTGCCGATTGGAGGAGACGCGCGTGAGCCGAGGAATCTAACCGCTAGTGCTCGGCCTTTCCCAATCGGCAATCGGCAATGTTCATTTGGCAATCGCAAGCTGGTCGGCGCGGAGCGACTTGCACGCTCAAGGCTGCCTGATTCTGAATCAGGTGGGTCTGCTGTTCCCCGCGAACCACGCGCCGAAAACTGAAAGAGCGGTTCAACCACGGATGGACACAGATGGACACGGATTCGGACCCGCGGGTCTGCGACCCGCAGCAGCTTCGTTATGAGAATAGGCATTGAGCCCTTCGCACCGATAACGTCGAAGCAGCATGCCGCCGCTTATAGGGCCGTTCTCGCCGGGCATCCGTGTGCATCTGTGTCCATCCGTGGTTAATGACTCAGGCAAAGCTGGCGCTCTCACATGGATTTGCACCACGAACCCTCTCCTTCGCAGGGAGAGATGCAGAACTCTTACACCTTGAGAGCGGGGGAATTGTCGATTGTCGATTGCCAATTGCCAATTGTGGATTGGCTGGCGTGAATCGCGTGGCCGTTGCTCAATCGGCAATTGGCAATCGACAATCGGCAATGCAATAGCTGGCTGCCCCGGATGGATTCGCACCACCAACATCCGGTGTCAGAGGCCGGCGTTCTGCTGATTGAACTACAGGGCAATGGCGTTCGTGGCCGGACTCGCACCGGCTAACCACGGGCTTGAAAGGCCCGCCGCTCGACTGCTTGGCGCTCACGAACAAAATGGTCCACGAGGCCGGTATCGCGCCGACGTCTCCTCGTCTTCAGCGAGGCGCTAATCTGTCTCAGCTACTCGTGGCTGGTCCTTCCGCGCGATAACGCTCCGCGATCTTCCGCTGATCAGGCGGGTACTCTGCTCTTGAACTCCAGAAGGATTTTGAAAATGGCGGAAGGCGTCGGTAACGCTCCGACCTCGGCTTGAGCCGATCCTGTTTTCGAGACAGGTGCAGCCAGCTTTTATCTGCCTGCCTTCCAGAAATGAACTCTTAATCTTACTCCTACTCTTAATCCACTCGTCTCATCCGATCTCGTTGGGAGTAAGAGTAGGATTAAGATTATGAACCGAGAAAGTTGGCGCTCGCGGAAGGACTCTCACCTTCATCTCCGGCGTTAGAAGCACCGCGCTCTGTTGATTGAGCTACGCGAGCGATGCGAACTGGGAATGAGAAATGCCCGGTCAACAGTTTGCCGGGCATTATGGCGAGCGTTGCAATTGTCGATCGACGTGGGCTTGGCGAGATCTGGTGACTTCCGGTTGTCGGGCCGTTCAGAATTTCATTCCGAAGCTTACGCTAACAGACTGTGTTCGCGTCCCTGTGACACGGGTTGTTTGCCCGAGATCTGAATTCCACTCGAATTCACTTTCCCCTGATGAGGGCAAATCAGGGTACCTATAAAGGACACCAACCGAACATCTGTCGGAAATCCTGTAACGCAGACCGCCGTAAACCTGCCAAGCAAAAGTTACCTCGCTTAAATGACCTCTGGCGAACTGCCCAACGTCATTTCTGTAGAAATTCCTGTACACCGCGCCAGGCCCGCCACCGATCAGTGGAACGAATCGTGACTTGTTCGGCAGTCGAAATTCGAAGTTGGCGAGGAACGGAACCTGCCAATAGTAAGAGTCTCCGGACGACTGTATCTTGTTTTGGATCACGCTTAACTCGACTCTGGCGCTGAACCATTCATAGAAATTGTATCCGCTGCTGAGGCTGAGGCGCGGACCTGCATCTAACTTGGCGGTATACTGGCCAGTGCCGTCGATTTCGTCTAACTGGACATCGTTGACGGCTGCAACGCCGAGGTCGGCACCGAAGTAGAAACGTCTTTCCTCAGCGTATGCGGCCACGATTGAGAGGAACATGATGCCGCCCATGGCAGCAGGAAGTAAATGCAACCGTTTCTAATCGGAGTAGGCTTCGTCAGGCTCGCAGATGCGGATCGGTTTTGCAAGCATTTCCAACCAAGCTGTCTGCCGCTGACTCGCCGCCCGTAAATCTGGCTGCTCAGGCTGGACTCGCACCAGCACCGGCCCGCTTAACAGGCGGGAGGACTACTGTTATCCCACTGAGCAGTTGAAATGGTCGGAATGGCAGGATTTGGACTTCTCAAGTCTCGCCAAGTGTTTCCCGAAACGAGCCGTTCGCTTCGCGAAATGCGAACACCTGCGGCCTCCCGGTCCCAAGCCGGGCGCTCTGAAGACTGAGCTACACTCCGTGAAAATGGTCAGCGCGGCAGGATTCGCACCTGCGGTCACTCCGTCCCGAACGGAGCATGTTGCTGCTACACCACGCGCTGTTTGCCCCGGCGCGATTCGGAAGGGCGCCGGGGGCTTGTTTTCGTTGGAAGCGAATCGCTCCGTCCCTGGACGGCGACTCGCGGTGAGATTCTGGCGCTCCCGGCGGGACTTGCACCCGCACTCTTCCCGCAGACAACGGGTTGCTTTTCTATTCAGCTACGAGAGCGACTGGATTTCCAATCGCCAATTGGCAATTGCCAATTGGAAATGAAATTGGTGGGAGGCGCTGGTAATGCTCCAGTCGTCGCTTCCGGTTTTGTTTCGCGACACCGGTTTTACAGACCGGCAACCGGAACGCCTCCCGGCTGGAGCAGGTGAGAAAGTGGGAAAGGGAGCAGGGGAGATTTGTTATTCGCCCACCAGCTCACTTTCCCACCTGCCCACCTGCTTGAGATTTGGTAGCGGGGGTGGGAGTTGCACCCACCTGAAGGAGTTTATGAGGCTCCGCTCTGTGCTTTGGTCGAGTTCCCCGCAGACGGCTGGTGAAGAGTGCGGAGTGAGGAGTGAGGGGTTCGGCGATGACTGCCGCGTTTCGACTCCTCACTCATCACTACGCACTCCTCACTTCAGCAAAAAATGGTGGAGTCGGCGGGTAACGCTCCCGCATGAGCCTGCTTGCAGGGCAGGTGCATTGCTTGTCTGCCACGACCCCAAAGTGAATTTATGATTTGCGATTTGCGATTGACGATTTGGCAGGCCGCCGTGGTGCTGCCCCACGCTTGCTGAGTTTTGGAGACTCTGCTGCGCAAGCTGGCGCGCGGCCTGTTGGAAATGCGGAGTGCGGAACTCTGGAACGCGGAATCAATCGCACAATGCGTTCCGCGTTCAAATTGGTGCGGCTGCCGGGAATCGCACCCGGACATCCTCCATGGCAGGGAGACATTCTGCTTTTAAATCACAGCCGCGAAGTTGGCCACGAAGACACGAAAGCACAAAACGAAACGGAATCAGGTTTCGAAGCACTAAAAGCGTGTTTAGTGCCTTCGTGCCTTTGTGGCCAACAAAAGGGCCGGGAGCGTTCGTGCTCCCGGCCCTGCCATTTCAACAAAGAACAAACACCTCTTGATGGTCTCTTCGACCCCAACCCGCGGTTTCACGGCGGCTGTTTCGGTGTTTTGAGGCACACCTCCTCCGAAGCCCTTAAACTGTAAAGTTTGGGAAAATCCGGCTGGCGCATCCGCCAGCCACGCCCGGCCTTGCTGCGGCCCGGCTCTGTCATTTCCGTCATCAACTCTCTGTCGTTTCGCCTTTCGTTGAGTGTTTCAGACAAACAAAAAACCCTGCTTACTTTCGGTAAGCAGGGTTTGGAAACTCGTTCTCTGGATCTTCTAAAACCTGCTCACCCTTAATTGACGCAAATTGGTCTTGGGTTCGACTCCCAGTGAGCCAATAAACGGCATGAGCCCATAAGCACACACCTGGCTCGACCAATCATGACGTGTCGCTCTCGCGACGATCGCCGTCGGTCGGGACGTTTTGTAGGTGCAGGTTTTCATTTACTTCGCGGAGAGTTCTACACGCACCGCATTACTTGTGCAACTGATTTTTTTGAGGACTGCTGATTTTGAATCGTGATATGCGGATGCGTGAATGGAGACGTGTCGTCTATCACACCACACGACGAAGCCGTTGGGAGCATTTCGTTCACTTGCTCCGAATCAATCGTAGCGATGTCGCATCGAACCAGACTTCACCCTGCCGCGCGCGCAGTTCACAAACCAGTTCCTTGTCCTCGCCGCCCTGCATGACCTCGAACTCGTGCTCCAGTTGCGTCCAGGGAGCGTCGCCGATGATCTGTTGCGTCCGCTTGTCGCCGGATACGCGCAGGCCCGCCCCGTTGCCGCGTTCGACGGTGTTGGTGAGCCCAGTCACTTGCGCCGTGCGGGCCAACCCTTGCAGCCGATACTTGCCTTCCTCCAACAACACGTTGGCACGCCATGACGCGACCACGTCGCCTTTCTCAGCACGAATGTGCAGCGTCGGCTTCTCCTCGAACTTTGGTTGATCCAGCGCTGGCTCGCCCTTGTCCTTCTTCGGCCGCCAATCGGTGAGGAGCGCGATGCCGCCGGCGTTGAATTTCATCGGCTGCGGCTCCGGTTTGCTGAGTTGCTCCGCGATGTTTTTCGCGCGAGCAACGATTCGATTGCGCATCTCGTTTCCGTAATTCTCGAACTCCTTCGCTTCATTTGGATTTCGCGCCGCGGCCTTGAGATTGGCCACCGCGGAGTTCACGCGATTCGTCATGAGGTCCACGCGGAAGACGTTTGTGTAGATCTGACGCACACGCTCTCGATAGAGCTTCCTGCCTTGCGGCGTCTGCAATACGGCCTTGGTGATGATGGTGTTCTTCGGTGGATCAATGGAGACGCCGGTGCTGGCGTAAGCCCAATCAAGTCCATGCACAAGAAAGTGGAACCGACCATCCGCCGGATCGTGATAAAGACGGTAATTGTTCCGATTCATCGCATAACCGTCGGTGTGCGAGGTGAACATCTCCAGCGCGAGGTGCGAGAGATAGCCGTCCACGTTGAGCACCTGTTGCAGGGCGTCCCATCGGTCGATCGGTTTCTGAATCCGCGCCACCGTCAGAAGATTGGTTCGGTCAGTTTGCGAAGTATCGCTGCCGCCATCCTGATCGAGTTTCTGGTCGATGTCCTGTAAGTAAGCTTCGTAAAGATTGCCTTTCGTGTTGCGAAAGTATTGCTTGAGGAACTCCTTGTTCATTGCCTCGACGAGCACGTAGAGACCAAGTGCGCGCCCGTTCACTTCAACGAACGCGTGGGTGACGCGCGCTGCTGGCAGCCCGGCATCCCGGAACATCTGCGTGGCGATCAACTCGGCAAGGTACGTCGAATCCTGGCTGGAGTTGTTGAGCATCAGCTTGGTCAAGCCCTCGTAAGTCTGGTCATCGACGTATTTGTCGAACTTCACTGTAAAACTCGGCTTCTCTTTGAAGGGCCGGAAGCTGCCCATGCCCTTGAGATGGATGCCCACGTCCTTGAACACATTGGTTCCTTCGCTCACTGTCGCACGGACATAACTCCGATCGTTCTTCTCCAGCACAACCAGTGCAGGTCCTTCGACCAGAATCTTGAATGTGCGCACCGCGCCCTCGTTGAAGAGTCCACTGCCGGGAATCGTCCTTTCGGCCGCGCGAACCGGAATGGCCAGCGTTGCGGCGAAGGCGAACCAGATAAGCAACATCAGGTGGCGACTCATGGTTTCTGCTTCGGCGGCGCGTGGGCGTCAGCGAACTTCAGGGAGAGTGGCACAAACTCCAATTGATTGAAACCCTTGTCTGCAATCGTAAACGGATTACCGTAAAGAACTTCATGGAAACCGCGCCGTGACTGCCTGCGCGCCGGCGCATCCGATGCCAGAATCACTTTCCCGCCGGCGCGGCCTTCAACTGTTGTTCAATGAACGCGGCCCGTTTGGCCATGCGCTCGCTCAATTTGGCCACGGCGTCGTCGAACGCCTTGGCCGCGCCGGAATTGGATTCCGCGAGGGCCGGGCGAATCATGGCACCCAATTCCTTGACACGCGCCTGGAGCGCGTCTGCCTTGAAGACTCCAGCCAGCAGGCCTGACATGCGTTCGAGATACTTCTGCTGCCCCGATGGCGTGCTGAGGACCGCTTTGGCGACCAGTCCTTTCCATTCGGGAATCAACGGCTCGTCCGTCTTGACGAACAATTGATCGAGTCCGTGCGGCAGGAAGACCATCTGATCCGACGCCGGGTCGTGGTAGATGCGATAATTGTTCTTGTCCATCGTGTAGCCATCGTGGTGGCCAATGAGCACTTCCACTGCGGCAAACGAAATGAAGCGCTCGATGTCGAGGGTGGTGGCCAGTTTCTTCCAACGTTGCGCCAGATCGGGTTCCTTGGAAGCGTTGGCCAGCGCACGGAGGTCGGCCTGTTCGGTGGAACTGTCACCGCCGTCTTTCTCCAGCTTGTCCGTCACGTCGTTGTTCGAGCCTTCATAAAGGTTGCCCTTGGCCTTCTTGAAATACTGCGACAGAAAATCCTTGTTGGCCGCCTCGGCAACCACATACAGGCCAAGATCGCGCCCGTTCATCTCCACGCGGGCGAACGTGACTTTCGCCGCCGGCACGCCGGCCGCGCGAAAAACCTCGCCGCCGATGGCCTCGGAGAGATAGGTCGGATCCTGATGCGCGTTGTTCAGCAGAATGCGCCCGCGCCCGTGAAATTCCTGAGCCTTGACGAACTCGTCAAACTTGAGCGACAAGCTCGGTTTCTTGTCGATGGTCTGAAAAGTGGCGCTGCCTTTGAGGCGGACGCCGACATCCGAATAAGATCGGTCACCTTCCCGCACGATCGCTTTGACGTATTGCTTGGGATCCTTGCGCAGCGCCTCCTGTGCGGAATCCGAAAGTTCGATCTTGAGGCGAAGGACTCCGGGCTGGGCGAAAAGATCCTCGCCCGATGGTGAGGTGGAGCCGTTTGCTTTAGCTGGCTTTGGATCGCCGGCCCAGGTGGGGACTGTGAGCAGGGTTGACAGGAACACCGGCGCGCCAAGGCGCACAAACCGTTTCAATGTTTTATTCATACGTCGAAATTCTCCACCGCTTGACCCGGACAACGTTTGTGTCCTGAACCGCAAGACCTGACTGGCCTGCTGCCCGGTTTATTTAATGAAACACACGCTGAATTGTAAAAGGTCGCAGGTTTCATGTACCAGAATTTGAGAGGCTTTCACCTCATCGTCACATTTCAGCCGCTTTGCCGTAGTCCCTTTCGACTCTGGCAACGCGAAGGTGATAATCGCGATACCACATTTTCTTTCCGCCGGCCTGCGCGATTCGATGCGCGGCGTTGGCTTTCCAGCGGGTGATGGCTTCCTCGCTTGCCCAGTACGAAACCGTGACACCGAGGCCACTGGTATCTCGCGTGCTTTCCACGCCGAGAAAACCCGGCTGTTGCGCCGCAAGTTCGACCATGCGCTCGGCCATTTGTCCGTAGCCCTGATCTCCTTCCGTGCGAAGCGACGTGAAAATCACCGCGTAGTAAGGCGGCGCTGGGGTGCGGGCAATTCCTGGCGGCGACATCGGACGAGCAGCAAGCCAAATCCCTCACGGCGTGGCAATGATAAACTCCAGCAAATCCGCCATGTCCTGGTGGCTCAATCCCTCCTCCAGCCCCTCCGGCATGAGCGACTTTCCCTGGCTCTGCATCGAAACGATGTTCGCCCGCGCGATAACACTCTCCACACCGCCCGCGATGCGGAGCGTCACACTATTGGCGCTTTCGCTCACGACAAGGCCGGATGAACTTTCACCGTCCTTCGTCTCGACGAGGTAACCGGAGAACTGCGGCGCGACTTCGCGGCTCGGATCAAGAATGCTCGTGAGCAGCTTCTCTTTGCCGTTGGCTCGAACACTCGCCAGGTCTGGACCCAACACCTGCCCTTGGCCGGCAAGCCGGTGGCACTGCGCGCAGCGGGCTTGAAAAATTTTCTGCCCATTTGAAGTGGCGCCACTGAGCGCAAGTGCGGGCAGGAATGATTCGACCACCGATTGACGGGAATCGACTGAGGATTGCCCCAAAAATTTCGCCGCCTGTTCGCGGAGCGCGCGATCCTTATGCGAGCGAAGGAACGCCTGTTGCGCAATGTCCAACTCGGTGGGGCGCACCATCCCTTTTTCCAAAGCCGTAAGAAGCGCGGAAATTCTATCGGTCCGTCTGAGCAAGAGCGCCAGCACTTCGCTTCGGATGGCGGGCGTGAGTTGAGGCCAGCGCTCCAGCGTGTCCTGTTCGAAGCCCGCGAAAGCGGGCCGGGCCAGCGCCGACAATGCCGCTTTTTGGATCTTGGGTGATTCCGAGACAGAGCAAACAAGGTTGATCAGGTTGGAACGGATCACACCGTCAGGCGCGGAGACGAGAACCCGGATCGCAGCCAGCCGGTCGTCAGCAATCGGGTAATTGGCATCAAACGCCGTTTGTTTTGCGAAGCGGAAAAGCTGCTTCAGGTTCGTGGTCGAATGGTAACGTCGCAGCGAACTGCCGCTTTCAGCCAACCCATCTTCCAGGGCGGCCGCAAATTCCCACGCCAGCCGGAGGTCGTGATTTGACTCATGCCGTCCGCTGTTGCCAGGCAGGTCCTCCAGGATGCCGAGCGCCCGCGCGACTTCGTTGGAGTTGTTGCGCGTCCCGACGAGCCGCGCAAAGCGGGCGACCAGTTCCCACTGATCGCGTGGCGACAGGAATTGAAGCGGAGGTGAAGGCTTGGAATCATTCCATTTCTCGCCTGCGTTCAGAACAGGAAGGGGGAGCGTGAGTGAAGACCTCGTGGTAGCCCGGCGCAGCACGTCCACTGGATCGCTTCCGATGGAATTCATTAATGCTGGGAGGAACCACGCGGAGGCATCGGGTTGGTTCGTGCCTTTCGTCACGCCGGGGTGGCCATCCCGATAGAGCCGGCTCAGGAACGCGTTCGCCAGATTCTCTTTCTCCGGCATCCGCATCCGGCCCAGCGTCCAGGCCACTTGAAAATCGACGGCGATGCTCCCTTCGATAGAAGACCTGGCCCCGGCGAGTGAAGACAGACTGCCAATCAAGCTCGGAGATGGAACGGCGAGAAATTTCTCCGCCAAACGCAAGCCATGTATCCGAACAGCAGTATTACTTGCCAGAAGGGCGGTTGCTATGTGCTCCTCCTCCAGTTTGTTCATTCCAGCCAAGGCGTACAGGCCATGCACTCTCGCGAGCGGAGTTGGTGTTCGATGGGACGGAGAACGGACCCAGTCACTAATCAGGCGATCGAGAGCCGGAATCGCCGCGGAGTCCTGACGCTGGTAGAGCAGCCGCGCTGCCGTGTCCCGGTGCCAGCCATTGGGGTGTTCCAACATCTGCGCCAGTTCGATTGAACTCAATCTTCCGAGGTGGGGTCGAGGACGCTGCTTGAAATTTTCCTGGACGACGCGGTAGATGCGGCCGCGGTCGTTGCCGCTGTTCAGGTCGAGATGTTTCTTGATTGGTTCCGGCAATGACCAGGGATGCTCGATCACTTCGCGATACATGTCCGCGATGTAGAGCGCGCCGTCGGGCGCGTTGGCGAACTGCACGGGCCGAAACCAGTTATCACTGCTGGCCAGGAATTCCACAGCCTGCTCGTCCGCGGGACGCCCGGCTATGAAGCTGATGCCGTTGGGATTTGACCGGAGTTTTTTCCGGTGAACCAGATTGCTCCCGCAGTCGGCGATGAAGGCGTCACCGACAAAATCCTCGCCCAACGCATCGCCCCGGTAAATGGTTGCACCGGTCGCGCCCGTGAAATAACCGCTGGGTCGGCCGCCGCCTTCAATCGGTCCCGGAACAACTCCCGCCACGCGCCATTGAGTGCGGAGAACGCGCCACGGTTCATCGGGGCTGATGCGAAAGACCGGAGCGGCAGGACCGTCGGCTGCGATGCTGATTCGCGGCGACGGCAGAGTGAACCAGGCATTTCGCCCGGCATAGCGATCCTCATAGATTACTTGCTGGATGTGATCGCTGTTGGAGCAGACAAATTTGCGACCGAAGTCGTCGAAGGCCAAACCATGTTGCGCACCGCCGCTTTCAGCGCGCATTTCCAGCGTCCGTGGATCGAACGAAAAATCCTTGCCGGGCAAATCCACCGCCGGTGGAGTTTGCGTGCCGGACGAGGCCACACCGCTGCGACGCAACCATTCGCGGGTGAACGGCGAATCCAACCGGCGCACCTGACCGCCGCTACCACCGCTGGCGCCGTGGATGCGGTTGTCCAGGCTCCAATTAAAGCTGTTGAACATCGCCTGGACGTTGAGCTTGTTGGTGGCGAATGGCGCGTAGTCGCTGGCAAAGCCGCTGAAGATCACTTCCTGAACGTCAGCAATGCCGTCGCGGTTAGTATCCTTGAAATAAATGATGTCCGGTGTTGCGCCCACGAACACGCCGCCTTCCCAGCAAATCACCGCCGTTGGCCACGGCAGATCTTGCGCGAATACGGTACTCTTGTCGAAACGCCCATCATCGTCGGTGTCTTCCAACAGTCGGATGCGCCCGAGCCGTTCGGGCCGGCGTTCGGAGTAATCGCGCATCTCGACGACATAGCAGCGCCCGTCCTCGTCGAAGCTCATTGCGATGGGATCGACCACGAGCGGTTCGGCTGCGACGAGTTCGAGGTGGAAACCCGGCTTGATCTGGAATGTTCCCAGGGCTTTCCCGGGAGGCGTGGCGGGCACGCGTGGAAGCTGGGCAGAATCCACCTGCGGCTCCGCTGCAAACAGACGGCTGGCGAAACCAGCCGCAAGCAGGCGCAGTACGGCGCGACAAAGCATGGCTGATTGGATGACAGGGCGGGAATGTTTCTTCACGGCCTGCGCTTCATCCATCGTGGTCTTGATCTTTGTGACTCTCTTCAAGGCTCGCTTTGTCCTGTTCCTCGAAGAATCGGACGGCTTTGTGAATGAGGAAACCGCCGATGACCAGAACGACGGCGGCGATGCTGGCGCCCTGAATGACTTCGCGCCGATTCTCCGCTGAAACATCTTTCAGCGAATAGAGGAACGCTCCGGCGGTCGCCAGGCCGGAGAAGACGATGAAGAAAACGATCCAGCGCGCCACACGCCGCTTCTTAAACGCCACCGCCCTGGCGGTGTCGCCTTCATTGAACTCGCCCTTGAACAACACGCCGCAGAAAAGCCACGAGAACGCGGCGATGATCAGGAACGCCAGCACCGTGCCGGCAGTAAATTCAAGTTCAATGGTTGGATGAACCTGTTTCAGGGAGTAGAGAAACGCCGCCATCACGCCCAGGGCGAAGGCGGTGGCGAACTTCACCACGCGTATGAAGTCCTGCTCGTTCTTGGTGGGCTTGTGAGGATCCATTGTTAAAGGCAGACTTGCCTGTGCGGCTCAGTCGAACATCTTTCCCGGATTCAGGATTCCGCGTGGGTCGAGCGCGCGGCGCAGTTCGCGCATCACGCGCATCTGGGCATCTCCGGCAAACTTCGGCAGGAAGCTTTTCTTCGCCAGGCCGACGCCATGCTCGCCAGTGATGGTCCCGCCGAGACGGATGGCTTCGTCGAAGATTTCGTGGAACGCTTCCTCGATACGGTGCATCTCGGCTTTGTTGCGCTCGTCAGTGAGGAAAGTAGGGTGGAGATTGCCGTCGCCCATGTGGCCGAAGGTGCCGATGCGAAGATTGTATTTCTTCGCCACGGCTTCGACAAAGCGGATCATCTTCGCGAGTTCACTGCGCGGGACGGTGGCGTCTTCGAGAATCGTCGTGGGCGCGACGCGGGCCAGCGCGCTGAAGGCGCTGCGCCGGGCCGTCGCGAGCCTGGCTGCCTCGGCGTCGTCCTTCGCCACACGGACTTCGAGCGCGCCGTTCTTGCGGGCGATTTCCTCCATCTTCGCGGCTTCCTCGTTGACGACCGCGGAATGTCCATCCGTCTCCATCAACAGCAAGGCTTCGCAATCGAGCGGCAGGCCGACTTTCGCGAAATCTTCGACACAATGAATCGTAGTCCGGTCAAGGAACTCCAGCGTGCAGGGAATGATCTGCGCGGCGATGATATCGGAGACACACTGCGCGGCCTGGTCCATCGCATTGAAGGTGGCGACCATCGTCTTCTTCGCGGCGGGTTTTGGGATCAAGCGGAGGAGAACTTTGGTGATGACACCAAGCGTGCCTTCGCTGCCGATGAACAGATCGCGCAACGAGTAGCCCGCCACGTCCTTCACACACTTGTTGCCGGTCCAGAGTACTTCGCCGTCGGGCAATACCACTTCCAGGCCCATGACATAGTTGCGCGTGATGCCGTATTTCAGTCCACGCAGGCCCCCTGAATTTTCCGCCACATTGCCGCCGATCGTGGAGATCTTCATCGACCCGGGGTCCGGTGGATAGAAGAGGCCAACCGCTGCCGCCGCGTCGGCGATTTGCAGCGTGGTCACGCCGGGTTCGGCAAGCATGGTGAGATTGGCGCGATCCACTTCAAGAATCTCCGTCATTTTCACGGTGCAAAGCACGATGCAGCCTTGCGAGGGAAGACTGCCGCCGCTCAAGCCAGTTCCGGAGCCGCGAGTCACGACTGGCGTCTTCGTCTCGTTGGCGATCACGAGGACAGCGCGCACATCGTCGCGGCTGCGGACAAGGACCACACAACCGGGCATCTGTTGCAGAGCCGCGGTGCCGTCGAAAGAATAGGGAATAAGGTCTTCCTTCAAGGTGAGAACATTTTCAGCGCCAACGATGGTCTGCAACCGGCCGAGGAGTTGTGAATCGAACTGCATAAAGCGCGGGTTGAATCAAACGGCGGGGAGAGGCGAGGATCAAGACTAATGCAAAGACGACTGCTTATGGCGGGTGATCAGCGGGTATCACCGCGCGATCCGAAAATCCACTTCGTAAAGTTCGTAGCTCGTCGGACGAAGTCCGAGCCGTTCGTACGTGTCACGGGCGCCTTGATTGTCGCGCTCGACGTAGAGGCGGAGGGCGCAGACGTCGGGCCTGGATTTCGCCAGTTGATGAACGTGCCTGTAGAGCGCTTTGAAAACACCGCGTGAACGCCAGTCCTGCCGGACATAGACGCTCTGAAGCCACCAGACCACGCCGTTGCGCCAGTCGCTCCACTCGAACGTGATCATCAACTGTCCTACCACTTCGCCGCCGGCTTCCGCGACCCAATAAAGTCCCTTGTTCGAATCGGTCAGCACGGCGTCCACGCCAGCCCCCAGGCGAGCAAGGTCGAGTTGGAGATGTTCAGTTTCCTGCGCAAGACGCGCGTTAAAGTCGGCGATGACTGGCGCATCGGCGGGGGTGGCAAGTCGGATGATGATCGGGACAGACACTTTGGACGAGAACGATTAGGATTAAGAGCAAGAGTAAGATTATGGAAACAAGAGCAGCGACAAGTGGCGGAGAGAGAGGGATTCGAACCCTCGGTGGGTTTTAGCCACGCACGCTTTCCAGGCGTGTGCCTTAAACCACTCAGCCATCTCTCCACCGAGTCTGAGTAATGTGAAGATCACCGTCCGGCCACGCAACGATTTTCCTGACACTGAATATCCAAGCGCCAGCGGTGCGCGCCCCACCTCTGCACGAACATCTCACTTCAGCCAATCTGTGACGTGCAGTTCGGACAGCGTTTGGCCTTGATGGGAATGGTCGAGAAGCACTGCGGACATTCTTTCGTGGTCGGCTCGCCCGACGCAGCCGGCGCGGTCTCCATCCTTTTCTTCAGCGTGTTCATGGCCTTGATCGCCATGAAAATGCAGAAGGCCAGGATGGCAAAGTTAATCAGCACCGTGATGAAGTTGCCGTAGGCGAAGACCGGGCCAATTTTTTTGGCATCCGCGAGGGCCAGGGTGAAGCTGGCATTGGTCGTTGCGGCGGCGGCCTGCGCCTCGCTGATCTTGGAGGATAACGGAACGTAGAGGTTGCTGAAGTCCACGTTGCCAACGATCCTGCCGATCGGCGGCATGATCAAATCGTCGATCACCGACTTTACGATGCCGCCGAACGCGGCGCCGATGATGACGCCGACGGCCATATCGACCACGTTGCCCCGCAGGGCGAACTCTCTGAACTCTTTCATCATGCCCATAGGTTTTTCTTTTCGTTTTGGCTGGTTTGGTTGGTCATAACAAGGGAAAGCAAGCACGATCTCGCCTGGCATCCAATTCAATTCATGACGGTGTGCGACGAGGAGGAAATAACAGCCCCTCCAAGTCCGCGACGAATTGATCCACGTCGGACTCGCCGGTGTCCCACGCGCACATGAGGCGGCAACCGCCCTGCCCAATGAAAGTGTAGAACTTCCAGCCTTTGGCGCGCAGACCGTCGATGGCCGGCTGGGGCAGTTCGGCGAAGACGGCGTTGGCCTGCCGCGGAAATAGAATCTTCACCGGCGAGAGAGGACGCAGCTTCGTTTCAAGATAAGCCGCCATTTTGTTCGCGTGCGCCGCGTGACGCAGCCAGACGCCATCCCTGAGCATTCCGACCCACGGCGCGGAGATGAACCGCATCTTACTGGCGAGTTGGCCGCCCTGCTTGCAGCGGTAGTCGAACTCGCGTGCCAATTCGCGGTCGAAGAACACCACCGCCTCGCCGACGTGCGTCCCGTTTTTCGTGCCGCCGAAGCACAACACATCCACGCCCGCCTGCCAGGTGATTTCCTTGGGCGCGACGCCGAGCGAGGCGACGGCATTGGCGAAACGCGCGCCGTCCATGTGGATTTTCAAGCCAAGCGCCTTGGCCTTGGCCCAGATGGCCTTGATTTCATCGGCTGTATAAACGGTGCCGAGTTCGGTCGATTGAGTCAGGCTGACGGCGCGCGGTTTGGGATAATGAATGTCCGTCCGCTTCTTTACCATCCGCTCGATTTCTGCGGGAAGGACTTTGCCGTTGGCTCCGTCCATGAGCAGAACCTTCGTGCCGTTGGAAAAAAATTCTGGAGCCCCGCACTCATCAGCTTCGATATGTGCTGTCTCATGGCAGAGAATGCTGTGGTAACTCTGGCACATCGACGCCAGCGAAAGCGAATTGGCGGCGGTCCCATTGAAGACAAAGAAGACGTCGCAATGCGTCTCGAAGACTTCGCGGATGAGGTCGGCAGCTTTTTGTGTCCAAGCGTCATCACCGTAGCCGGGGGCATGGCCTTGGTTGGCCTCGGCAAGGGCGTCCCAGGCTTCGGGGCAGATGCCGGCGTAGTTGTCGCTGGCGAAGTGGCGGCGTGATTGTGCGGATGCGTTCATGAACGAGGTTGATTAAGGATGAATCAGGCCCGGCTTCAAAGCCGAATTTTTGATCGTTGTGGTCTCCTCCACAACCCGGTGTTGCGCTTGCCTTGACCGTCTGCGGCTTGATCCCTACCATGCCGGCGTTGTGATGATGAGATTCATCGGTGCGATTTTGCTGAGCGCAATGCTGGCGTGCGTTGACGCGCGCGGAGAATATGAATTGAGCAATGGCATTGCGGCCATCGCCGAAGATGCAGTGATCACCGTGCAACAGGTCCGACAAAACTCGGCGGAAACGGTCGATATTTATCGGCGGACTTACTTCAATAATCCGGAACTGTTCGAGCAGAAACGCATCGGCGCCCTGACGGAGGCGCTGGAAGCGTTGATCGATCGGCAGCTTATCCTGCACGAATTCAAAAATCTCGGCGGCGTCATTCAAGAGAGCTATATTGATGACATCATCAAGGAGCGCATTCGTGAGCAGTTTGGCGATCGAATAACTCTTACAAAATCGCTCCACGCGCAGGGCATCACCTCCGAAACATTTCGACAACGCGAACGCGAGCGTATCATTGAAAATATCATGGAGCGCAAGAACGTCAGGGAAGGGCTTCTGATCTCGCCAGCCAAGATTGAGCATTACTATCAGACCAATCTCAACCACTATAAGCTCGGAGATCGAATCAAATTGCGTAAAATCGAATTGAACCGCGCGGCGGCGGCTTCCATCGACGAAGTCCGCCGGCGTGCCTCTGAGATTAAAGCCAAGATCGATGGCGGGATTCCGTTTTCGGAAATGGCAGCCAGTTATTCAGAGGCCTCGGATCGCAAGGATGGCGGGCTTTGGGGCTGGCTGGAAGAGCGCCAGATTCGCAAAGGGTTGGCCGAGATCGCCTTTGCCCTCAAGCCGGGCGAGTGCAGCACACTGATTGGCTTTGCCCGCGAAGGTGACGAGGCATACTGGGTTTTTCAACATGATCGCAATGGCAATGTGACGCTGGGCCGCAAGTTCACGGACAAGGATGCTTTTGTTGAGGAGAGGAAGTTTCGCGATCAGCCTGGCCTCGTCGAGCTTCCTGCGTCGCCCGGCACTTTCTATTTGTTTCAGATGGACGAGAAGGAAAGCGCCCGCACGCGCACGCTGGCCGAGGTGCGGGATGAGATTGAGAGGGACTTGCTGCTGCAAGAACGCGCGCGACTGCAAAGGAAATGGCTCGAGCGATTGCGACGAAAATCGTTCATCGGACGATTTTAGCCCCTTGCTTCCATGACTGAAATGTCCACTTCGGAGGCATTCTGCGTTTGACGGCTTCGGTCTTATTCGACGCCTTCGAGTGATGCCTATTCTCCGCACGCTCCCGAATTTGACGCCTGCCAAAACCGTCTTATATTCACGCAAGGCACGATGAATGTAGGTGACTTAGGTAGCAGCGCTCCTGTAATCATGGCCGGCGACGGCCCGCTGAGTTTCAGCTCGAACAGCTGAAATCTTAAAAGTGCCTTACCTCAGCATGCCGTCGCTGCCAGGCGGCGGTGATGAATGTTCAGTTTCAACGATTAGGCCCCGGTTTGGAGCGAAGAAGGGTTCTTCTTCCATCCCGATCCCGATTTTTGCCGTCGCAGATGCCTGATCGGGTCGTCACGCTCACCGCCTTGTCTGATCAGGTTCCCACCTCGTTCATTTCCGAGACGTTCTCCCATTCGCTCCGGGCGGAAACAGGCTGCTCGGTCGTACTTATCCATTTGGAATCCGCCACCTCGAAACTGTCGCTTCAATCCTGGGCGGCTCTGCGACCTCAGGTCAACGGCGAGTTCGCATTGGGGAATCATCTGGAAACGACGGAAGGCGGCGTGGCAATTCTTCGCCTGCAAGCCCCAAGCCAGCCTGCGGAAGGGGAGTTTTTGACTACACTCGCAGCGCATTGCGCAGGGCATTTTCATTACGTGATCCTCCACCCTGGCTCGTCCGTCCCCCTAACCCTGCTCCTGAAATGCTTTCTGCAATCGGATCGGGCCTTCCTGTTGATGCGACCGTGCGGGGAGGATTTGTACGCGAACGACCTGCTCTTTCGGGAAATTCGTCATCATCCCCACGGGGAGTCGCTCAATGTGCGCACCATCGTTTGCCGGGAAAAGGGCGAAGAAGGTTTCGACGATTTGCTCAAGAAGATGGGCAGCCAGATACATGGATTCATTCATAGTTGCCCCAAGCCGGCAGCAGCTCAAGGTCTGCGCCGTTGGCCCGACCGGGATTTCAACGCAGACATCCGCCGCATGGCCCGAGAGGTCGCGCATCGGCGCGTCGGTCTGGCCCTCTCTTCCGGCGGCGCCCGCGGGTTGGCTCACGTCGGCGTCATTCAGGTGCTTGAAGAGAACGGCATCGAAGTGGATGTCATCGCCGGATGCAGTATGGGTTCTTACATCGGGGCGGTATGGGCTTCTGGCTACGACGGCGTGGCTATGGAGCGGCTGGCGCGCGAGTTGGAACATCGCTGGGGACTCTTCGAATTGATCGATCCGTTCATCCTGCCGCGCCAGGGATTCTTGCGCGGCGAAAAGGTCAAGCACCGCCTCAAACGCGCCATTGGCGACGCTCATTTCTCCGAGATGGTTCGTCCGTTACGAATAGTAGCTACCCATCTTGCTTCGCTAGATCGCGTCGTCTTTTCCTCTGGTGAGGTCGCCCAGGCGGTTCATGCCAGCAGCGCCATTCCAGGCGCCTGTGTGCCGGTGGAAATTAACGGCGAACTGTACATCGATGGCGGCATTGCGGACCCCTTGCCCGTGGATGTGCTCGAAGAGATGGGCATTGAACGCATCATCGCCATCAACACCATCCCAACCCCTGCCTACTTGCGCGCCCGCCTGGAATTGGAGCGGGAGCGCGACGCGCGGCGCGGCAAGAAGACCAACCGATTCAAGAGCTTCGTCAACCGTTACCTCAACTACTTCGCGCCTGGCAACGTCCTGGACACCATCCTACGGAGTTTCAACGGCGCGCAAATGCAAGTGGCTGAACATTCTTGCCAGTTTGCCGATGTAGTTATTCGCCCGTTGTCATTTGATGGCCGGTGGCATGATTTCCGCCGTCCAGGAAAATACATCGCCATCGGGCGCCGTGAAGCCGAAGAACATATCGAAGAGATCAAGGCCCTGATCAACCGAAAGGAGCCGACACATGAAGTCTCACCTGCTCAACACTCAATGGCAGCGCCTGCCTAAGGACGTTATCCTCCGGCTTCAGGGCGAGGCGCTCCATCGCTATCTGCGCGACGTTGTCGTCCCGTTTTCCGCACACTACCGAGAGCTCTTTGCGCGGCACGGGCTGCGAGCGGACTCTATTCGATCCGTGGAGGACCTGGAGCAAATCCCATTTACTTGCAAAGCGGACCTGGTGAACACGCCGGAAAATCCGCAACGGTCAAAAGACTTTCTCGTCATCCCCGACCAGCACTCCCTCTCACGCCGGCCCTCCACCGTGCTTCGCGCGCTGACGCGTGGGCGTGAACACGTGAAGCGGGAATTCGAGATCGAGTATCGTCCCATTTTCATGACCAGCACCACAGGGCGCTCTGCGGACCCCATCCCCTTTCTCTACACCAGCCACGACCTCGACCGCCTGGCTGTTGCCGGGAAGCGCGTCATGGAAGTGTGCGACGCGAAACGGGATTATCGGCTGCTGAACATGTTTCCCTACGCGCCGCACCTGGCGTTCTGGATCACTCACTTTGCTTCCACCGAGTTCGGCGTGTTTACACTTGGCACGGGAGGCGGCAAGGTCATGGGCACGGACGGTAATCTTCGTCTCATCCAGAAGATCAAACCAGACGTGCTCATCGGCATGCCCACATTTCTTTATCATGTGCTGCAGCAGGCGATTGAAGAAGGCATCCGCTGCGAAAGTCTCAAGCGCCTTGTGCTCGGCGGCGAGAAAGCTGCCGAAGGCATCCGGCGCAAGCTGCGCAATCTCGCTGCCAAGCTTGGCTCGCCCAACGTCGATGTCGTCGCTACTTACGGTTTCACCGAAGCCAAGATGGCTTGGGCCGAATGTCCTTTCGCCGTGGACGAATCGCCCTCCGGGTATCACCTTTATCCCGACATGGGCATCTTCGAAGTCGTCGATCCCAAGACCGGTATTGTCGTTCCGGAAGGCGAGCCGGGCGAAATCGTCTTCACTCCACTCGATGCGCGCGGCACCGTCGTCCTCCGCTACCGCACCGGCGATGTCATCGAAGGCGGCCTGGTTTATTCGCCTTGTCCGCATTGCGGGCGTTCCGTTCCCCGCCTCCTTGGCAAGATTTCGCGCAACTCCGAAATCAAGTCGATGCAGATCGACAAGCTCAAGGGCACGCTCGTCGATTTCAACCAACTCGAGCACGTTCTAGACGACGCGCCGAGCATCGACGCTTGGCAGCTCGAAATTCGTAAATGCAATGACGATCCGATGGAACTGGACGAACTCATCCTCCATGTCCACAAACTCGGCGACGTGTCTGACGACAAGGTCACCCGCGAGTTGAACAATCGCTTCCTCGAACGAACCGAAATTCGCCCGAACCGCGTGGTTTTCCACAACATGGAAGAAATGCGTCACCTGCTCGGCGTTGGTGTGCTTTTGAAAGAACAAAAAGTGACGGACCGCCGCCCGAAGAAATTCGATAGTGCGGGCGCTTCGACAGTTTCCGCCACTGCGGCTGGGGATAAGGCCGAAGTGAGGGAGTCATCCGTCGCGACCCACCAAACCACCTCTTGATATGAACGCGCCACGTCTTGTCATCATTGACGGTGTTCGGACACCGTTCAACAAAATGGGCACGGATCTCGCCCGCCTAGGCCCCGAGGAACTCGGCCGCATCGCTGTCAACGCGCTTTTGACCAAAACCGGCCTCAACCCTGCCCTCATCGACGAAGTTATCTTCGGGTGTGTCGGCCAGCCAGCGGATGCTGCGAACGTCGCCCGCGTCATCACGCTGCGCGCCGGAATTCCCGAACACGTCCCGGCGTTTACCGTGCATCGCAATTGCGCCTCTGGCTGCGAAGCCTTTACTCAGGCTTACGAGAAGATGCTGGCCGGTCGTGGCGAGATTTTTATCGTCGGAGGCACCGAGAGCATGTCCCAAGTGCCGCTGCTCTATACTCACCAGGCGGCGGCGAAGTTTTCCAAACTAGCCCGCGCGAAATCGTCTTTTCAACGACTTGGCGCGCTACTTTCATTTCGCCTGTCAGATTTCAAACCCCGCATTGGCCTGCAGCTCGGGCTCACCGATCCTGTCTGCGGCTTGAACATGGGCGAAACCGCTGAAGTGCTGGCCCGCGAACACAATATCTCCCGGGAGAAACAGGACGCCTTCGCGTTGGAATCGCACGCCCGCGCCATCGCCGCCCGCGAAAAACTTGAGGAAGAGATTTGCCCCGTTTATCCCCCGTTAACCAGCACCGTCATTACGAATGACAACGGACCGCGCAAGGAGCAATCGCTCGAAGCGCTAGCTAAGCTGAAACCCGTCTTCGACCGCAAGAACGGCACGGTCACGGCCGGCAACTCCTCGCAGATCACCGATGGCGCGGTCGCCCTGCTTGTCATGTCCGAGATGAAGGCCGCCGAACTCGGTTTTACTCCATTGGGCGCAATGACCGGTTACGCCTATGCGGGCTGCGACCCGCAACGCATGGGCCTGGGTCCCGTGTTTGCCATTGCCGAAGCCGAACGCCGGACCGGGCTTACCTTCGATCATGCCGACTTGATCGAAATCAATGAAGCCTTCGCCGCCCAAGTGCTCGCCTGCCTGCGCTGTCTCAAGTCCGATGAGTTCGCGCAAAAGCACCTCAAGCGAGACCGCCATGTCGGCAAAGTTCCGAAAGATGTGCTCAACGTGAACGGCGGCGCCATCGCTCTCGGCCACCCCGTCGGCGCAACTGGCGCCCGTCTTATCCTGACCAGCCTCAAAGAACTCAATCGCCGCCAGGGTAAACGCGCGCTCATTTCACTGTGCGTGGGTGGCGGTCAGGGTGCGGCCATCTGGCTCGAACGAAACTGATTTATGACGACGACCACGACACCAGCCACGGGAATTGTGCCTCGCGTGGAAACGCCTGTTGAGTTATCCAGACCCGTGCAGCCAGCGCGGGAACTCATTCGACGCCATGTCACGGAAGACCAAATCTGCGTGCTGACCTTTGACCGTCCGGACTCGGCGGCGAACATCTTCGACCGGGCCGCACTTGCGGAGCTGAACGATCACATCAACCACATCCTCTGCAACTCCGACCTCAAAGGCGTAGTCATTACCAGCGCCAAGAAATCCATTTTCATCGCGGGAGCGGATCTTACCCAACTGGCCAAAGCCACCTCGCCGGGAGAATTACGGGACATGATCGAACTCGGCCAGTTGGTCTTCAACCACCTTACCCAGTTGAGCATTCCAGTCGTCGCGGCGATTCACGGCGCGTGTGTTGGGGGTGGCTACGAGCTTTGCCTCGCGTGCGACTACCGTATCGCTTCACTGGACAAGGCGACGAAGATTGGCCTGCCTGAAACGCAGCTAGGCATTCTACCGGCGTGGGGGGGCTCGACGCGCCTGCCCCGTCTCATTGGATTGCCCAAGGCGCTCGACGTGATCCTCGGCGGCAAAACGCTCGCCGCCAAGCCCGCGCTGAAATGCGGCATGATTGACGACATCGCTCCGCGCGAATTCCTGGTGGAGAAGGCTTGCAAGTTGATTCTGGCGAAAGGCAAGAAACTACGTCGCCGCCGCTCGCTCCCGTTGAAACTCAAGCTCGCCAACACGAAGCGGGTGGCCAAATTCATCCGCGGCAAAGTGGAGAAACAAGTCCTGGAAAAGACGCGCGGTCATTATCCTGCGATCCCCAAGGCCCTGGAAGTCGTCGTCCAAGGCATCGGCAGATCAATCGAAGAGTCGCTTGCCTTGGAGCGAGACGCGATCCTGGAACTCGGCGCCACTGAGGCCTGTAAGAACCTTATTCGTATTTTCTTCCTCCAGGAGCGCGCGAAGAAATTGACAGGCGTGCCGGCTGACCCTGCCCCTGCCACAAAAGTCGCGCCCGTAAAACGCATCGCCGTCGTGGGCGCAGGCGTGATGGGCGCGGGTATTGCGCAATGGGCCAGTTCGCGTGACATCTCGGTCGTCCTGCGTGACGTCAACCACGAAGCCGTCGGCAAAGGCTTGACCAGCATCGCCAAGCTCTACGAGCAAGGTGTCCAGCGCCACGCGCTGACAAAAGTCGAAGCTCGTGCGGGCATGGATCGCATTTCCCCGGCCGCCGCGGACGTTCCACTCTCCAGTACCGACATCATTATCGAAGCCGCCGTCGAGCGGATGGAACTGAAGAAGGAACTCTTTGCCCGCCTTGAGCAATTGGCCGGCGGCCAGACCATCCTCGCCACGAACACTTCCGCTCTCTCCATAACAGAGATTGCTTCGGCCACTCAGTATCCGCAGCGCGTTGTCGGCATCCACTTTTTCAACCCGGTTCATCGGATGCAACTGGTCGAGGTGGTTGTCGGGCAGCAGACCCATCCCGAAGTCGTCCGTCGCGCCGTCAAGTTCGTGCAGCAGATCGGCAAGCTTCCCGTCGTGGTCAAGGACGCGCCCGGCTTCCTGGTTAACCGCATTCTCATGCCATATCTCGTCGAAGCCGGTTACCTCTTCGAGCACGGCGCCGGCGTCGAAGACATCGACGGAACCATGCTGGAGTTCGGCATGCCGATGGGGCCGTTGCGCTTGATTGACGAAGTGGGCGTCGATGTTTCCAGCCACGTTGCCACTGATCTCGCGAGCAAGTTCAGCGACCGGATGTTCCTGCCCGAAGTCCTGGCCAAGATGCTCACCGACGGACTGCTCGGCAAAAAAAGCGGCAAAGGATTCTACGTTCACGAAAAGAAGAGCAAGGAACCCGTGGTCAACACGCGCATCAACAAGTATCGCAAGGACGACTCCTGCGCGAAACTCACGCGCGACGAACTGCGCAATCGGATGGTCCTGCTGATGATCAACGAAGCCGCACGCTGCCTTGAAGGCGGAATCGTGGAGGAAGCAGAGGACGTGGACTTCGGGATGATCATGGGCACTGGGTTCGCTCCATTCCTGGGCGGCCCATTACGTCTGGCCGACCATATCGGGCTCTCGCAAATCGTGAACGAGATGAAGCGGCTGGCCGACACCGAACTGCGCTTTACGCCCTGCAACCTCCTCCAGACCCTCGCCGGCACAGCCCAAAGGTTTTATCAGGCCGAAACGAATCTCGCCTCCCGCTGATTTATGAGTCCAATTTATGAGTCCAATCAAAACCGCTCCCCCAGAACCCGAGTTCAAGCCCGCTGCTGAAGAAGCCGCGTCGGTCATCGACACGTCGAAGATGAACGAAGGCCAGCGCGCCGCGCTGGAAATGACCGAGGCCGCTCGTGATGTTCCGCAGGACAAGAAAAGTTTCGCCGCCGGGCTGTTCATGGGTGACTGCGATCTCAAAAGCGTATTCCCATTCCCCGAACAAAATCCGACCGACAAGGACCAGGGTGATGCTTTCCTGCAACGCCTGGAAAAGTTCCTGAAAGAGAAAGTGGACCCGGACGCCATCGACCGTACCGGCGAAGTTCCGCAGGAAGTCATCGACGAACTCGGCCGCATGGGCGCGTTCGGCATCAAGGTTGCCACGCAATACGGCGGCCTTGGTCTCTCGCAAACAAACTACTGCCGCGCCGCCGCGCTACTCGGCAGCTACGATGCAAACCTCACCGCGCTCATTTCCGCGCACCAATCCATCGGCGTGCCGCAGCCCCTCATTCTGTTCGGAACCGAGGAGCAGAAAAAGAAGTTCCTGCCACGCGTCGCCAAGGGTGAGATCTCCGCCTTCGCGCTCACCGAACAGGGCGTCGGTTCCGACCCTGCCACGATGACCACGCGCGCCGAGCCGACCGCCGATGGAAAATATTTCACCATCAACGGCGAGAAGCTCTGGTGCACGAACGGCGTAAAAGCAGGCGTCATCGTCGTTATGGCACAAACCCCGCCGAAAGTCGTCAACGGCAAAGAAAAGAAACAGGTCACCGCCTTCATCGTCGAGATGGACACGCCCGGCGTTGAAGTCACGCATCGTTGTCACTTCATGGGCCTACGCGCACTCTATAACGGCGTGGTGAAATTTACAAACGTCGTCGTCCCGCGCGAGAACATCATCTGGGGCGAGGGCAAGGGCCTGCGCGTAGCGTTGAGCACGCTCAACACCGGCCGCCTCACGCTGCCCGCGGGCTGCACCGGCGCGGCCAAGCGCTGTCTCAAGATCGTCAAAAAGTGGGCGAACAACCGCGTGCAATGGGGCGCTGCCATCGGCAAGCATGCTGCCATCGCCGACAAGATTGCGAAGATGGCCGCGAACACTTTCGTGATGGAATCCATGACGCTTCTCGTCGCCAGCCTCGTGGACAAGGACAAGAAAGCCGACATTCGCCTTGAAGCCGCCATCGCCAAGATGTGGGGCACTGAGGAAGCGTGGCGTATCGTCGATGACACCATGCAAATCCGAGGCGGACGCGGTTACGAAACCGCTGATTCGCTCAAGGCACGCGGCGACGAGCCGATCGCCGTCGAGCGCATGATGCGCGATTGCCGCATCAACACCATCTTCGAAGGTTCCAGCGAGATCATGCGCCTGTTCATCGCGCGCGAGATGCTCGATCCGCATCTCAAGGTGAGCGGTGCGGTTCTCGATTCCCGCAAGCCCATGGGCGAGCGCCTCAAGGCAGCGCTCAAGGCCGGGCTGTTCTACGCGGGTTGGTATCCCAAGCAATGGCTTCCATTCGGGTCAGGAGTTCCAGCAGGCGTTCCCGGCAGGCTGGCGAAGCACCTGCGCTACGCCAGCCGCATGAGCCGACGCGTAGCGCGCCGTCTCTTCCACGCGATGCTCATCAACGGTCCCAAGCTCGAACGCGAGCAGGTGCTGTTGGGCCGTTTCGTGGAAATCGGCGCCGAGTTATTCGCCATCGCCGCGACCTGCTCGCGCGCGGCATCCATCGCCAAAACCGCTGCCGAGGCCGAACGGGACGAAGTCCTGCAACTGGCCGACTATTTTTGCGCCTCTGCGAAACTGCGCATCGAACGCAACTTCGACGGCCTGCGCCGCAACACAGACCGCTCCGGCTACAAGCTCGCGCAAACCGTCCTCAAGAACTCCGTCAAGCCCCTCGAAGAAGGTATTGTGCGGGAGTAGCAAGCCCCCTTCCTTGTAACAGCCGCGTAAGGTTCAAACTTCTTCGGAGTTTCGGCAGGAGATCAGAGCCTTCTCACGCGTTTGCTACTTTTCCCGAGCGGCCGGCAACCACCGGGGATGGTCTGCGCCGTTGCCATCAAGGCCGCGCGTGAGCAGGCGCGCGTGCTTGCCATCAGAGTCCATCACCCAGATTGTTGGGACGCCGCCGGTTTCGGCGCGGCAGAAGAGGATGCGCTGGCCGTCTGGTGATTCGCCCGCGCGGAAATCCCAGACAGGCGGGTTGCTTTGCGTGAGGCGCGTGACGGAGCCGTCGCGCGGATCGAGCCGGAAGATTTCTGTGCCGCCGCGCGTGAGTTCTGGCTTGAAATCGCGGTTGAAATGGTCCGTGTCGGGGCGTTGCGGTTGGAATTCCCATGCGACTTTTGAACCGGGAAGTTGGCGCGAAAAGAGAATGTGGCCGCCGCTCGTCCACGTCGGCATGTTGGAGCCTCCGCCGCGGTTTTGTGGGTTGCCGTAGGTCGCGCCGAACCAGTGCGTTTGGCCGCTCGTCAACACGCGATGCTCGGAGCCATCCGGGCGGCCGATGCAGAGATCCGACCAATCGTGGCCGGGGTCGCTTTTGAAGTGGCAGTCCTGGTAGAGAACCCATTGGCCGTCCGGCGACCAGCTCGTGCCAAAGTAGAGATGATCCGGATGGCCGGCAACACGCACGCGGTTTGCACCATCGACGTCGCTCGTCCAAATCTCGTAACCGCGCGGACTTGCCAGATGGAACGCCACGCGCCGGCCCTCGGGGCTGAGGCTCAGGCCGTAGGGCAGCCCTTCGCCCGCGCGGGTGAACTCGCGCGCGTCCGTGCCGTCGAGGTTCATGCTGAAAATCTGGCCCACCTTGTTGCGGACCACCTGCACGAGGATGCGTTCATTGCTGACCAGCAGTGCGGGCGTGTAGAATACGGCGAGCCGCTCGCGCGTAGCGATTTCGGTGAGCGAATCACGGTCGAGGTCATAGAGCCAGAGGTGCGTCGGAGTCTGGGTGTAATACTCGTCGAACGGCAGACCCAGCCCGTCGCGCCGCGGCTCCATGCTGAGAAAGATGACGCGGCGTCCGTCGGAAAGAAGCGGCCCCGGCTGCCACGTCACCTGATTCGGCACTTTGAAGTCGAAGTAGCGCAGCCCGGTGCCGTCCGCGTTCATGACGGCGGTCTTGCCCTGCGAAGTGAAGAAGAAACGTGCCGTCGATGCCTTGTTATTCCGTCCGGGGCCAACTCGTCGGCACGATACACCGGCGGCCAGGGCGCTGGTGGCCGCAGAAATGAAAAAGCGGCGACGAGAAATGAGGTCCGTCATGCGAGGTCGCCCGACATGAGGGCAGAAACATACCCGTGTAGCAATCCCGTTTTGAGGCCGCCGCGGTTCCACGCATAACTTCTTACCTTGAAATTTGCCTCTGCGTTCTTACGCTTGTGCGCATGGCTCGGAAGGAATCGAAAAGCCCCGTGCAGCATCGGGGTTTCAGCGACATCATCGGCATCGTGCTCATCGCGGCGGCGCTGCTCCTGATGACCGCGCAGCTTTCGTTCGATCGCGGCGATGTGGGCACGAACAAGTTTCCGCCCAATCAAACCACGCACAACCTGATTGGCGGCGCGGGCGCGCACGTTGCCAACCTGTTATTCAAAGGCTTCGGCGCCGGCGCGTTTGTGTTGCCCGTGCTGCTGATGCTTTTCGGGCTGGGGTATTTGTTCGAATTCCTCAGCTATCTTAAACGCCGTTGGGCCTGGGCGGCGGTGCTTTTTCTGACCTGCCTTGGCTTCTTTGCTCTGTATTCAAGTTCAGTCTTCTTTGAGACGCTGCGCGAGAACATCAACGCGCCCAGTGCCGGTGGGTACGTCGGCAAGTTCATGAACGATCTGGTCTTCGGCCATTTCGGCACGCCGGGCGCGACCATCATCTTTTGCACGCTCTACCTCATCAGTTTGATTTTCCTCACCAACTTCCACCTTGGCCAATGGTTGCGTGGCCGCGTGGCTGGCCGAACGGGTGAACTTGCCGAACAGGATTACCCGGACAATCCCGGCTGGTCGCCCGAAGAGAAGGTCCTCGCCAAACGCGCCCGCGAGCTGGAAAAGCAGGCGAAGAAGCTTCAGGAGCAACTCGACAAGCCCAAGGAACGTGAGAAGTCTGGCCTCGGCGCCGACTTGCGTCCCGTGCCTGCGCCAACCGTCCGCGACTTGAGCCTGCCCAATGCCCGCGCTGGCAAGGCCGCGAAGCCGCGTATTGAGGAACCGGCGATTGAGAAGAACGAACTCGAAGGAGAAGTGATCTCCGCAAGGGAAATCGCCGCCGCGTCCAGCGCTGACATCCTCGGCAAGCGCGCCGAGTCCGCGAAGAAAACCGAACGCGTCGGAGACGAGTCCACGCGCACGCCAGCCCACCCTGAAGACCAGTCCGCCTCCTCTCCCCCGTCGCATGGAGAGAGTACCCGGAGGGCGGGAGAGGAAGAACTGGAGAAACTCGAACCGGCTGCCGCAGCGCCCGGGCAGGAGAACATCAAAGTCACCGATAACACCGGCGCAGCCCGCCGTCCGGCGCTGAAGAAGAAGCCCATCGCCGTCGCTTCCACGCCGCTCATCGGCAACTACCAGTTGCCACCGATGGATTTCCTCCAGTTCCCAGAGCAAGCCGTGAAGCCGACTGAGTCGAAGGAGGAATTGATGGCCAACGCGCGGCTCATGCAGCAGACGCTGGCGCAATTCGACATCGAGGTTTCACTCGGCGACATCACCAAAGGTCCGACGATCACACGCTACGAGTTACACCCTGCGCCGGGCGTGAAGCTGGAAAAAATCGTCGCCCTCAACAACAACATCGCCGCCGCGCTCAAGGCCGAGCGCATTAACATCCTCGCGCCCGTACCGGGGAAAAGTTCTGTCGGCATCGAAGTGCCCAATGTCGTCAAGACCAAGGTCATCATCCGCGACCTGCTCGAAAGCGAGGAATGGCAGAAGAGCAAAGCGCGCATCCCGCTGGCGCTGGGCAAGGATGTCTATGGGCATCCGATAGTGGCCGACCTCGCCGACATGCCGCACCTGCTCATCGCGGGCAGCACCGGCTCCGGCAAATCCGTTTGCATCAACGCCATTATTGCCTCGCTGCTCTACCGATTCCCGCCAGACCAGCTTCGCTTCGTGATGATCGACCCGAAAGTGGTCGAGCTTCAGCAATACAACGCCCTGCCACACCTCGTGGTGCCCGTGGTGAACGACCCGAAGAAAGTCATCCTCGCGCTGCGCTGGGTAGTGAACGAGATGGAGAAGCGCTACCAGATTTTCGCACGCGTTGGCGTGCGCAACATCAAATCGTTCAACGAACGGCCCAAGGGCAAAGCGGCCAAACCTGTCGAACCGGAATTGCCTTTGATGGCAAAGAAAGAAAAGGTCGAAGCCGGCGCCGACGGTTTTGCGGTGGAGGTGGACGAGGAGATCGTCGTACCGCGCGACGACGACATCGTCATCCCGGAGAAGCTTAGCTATATCGTGGTCATCATCGACGAGTTGGCGGACCTGATGCTGGTCGCGCCCGCCGATGTGGAGATGGCCATCGCGCGCATCACGCAAATGGCGCGCGCTGCGGGCATCCATTGCATCGTGGCGACACAGCGGCCCAGCGTCGATGTCATCACCGGCGTCATCAAGGCGAACATCCCGGCGCGCATCGCCTTCCAGGTCGCGGCCCGCGTCGATTCACGCACGATTCTTGACGCGATGGGCGCCGACAAATTGCTCGGCAAGGGCGACATGCTTTACCTGCCGCCCGGTTCGGCGAAGCTGATCCGCGCTCAGGGCGCCCTCATCACCGATCAGGAAATCCAGCACATCGTCGATTACATCGCCAAGCAAGGCAAGCCGAGCTACGAGGTGGAAATTCACCAGCAACTCTCCAAACCGGTGAGCAGTCTCGACAATGAGAGCGGCTGTGGCGAGGACGAATCGCTTATCGAGCAATGCATCGAAGTCATCCGCAGCGAGCAAAAGGCCAGCGTGTCCTTGCTGCAACGCCGCTTGAAGCTCGGCTATGGACGCGCCGCGCGCATCATGGACGAGTTGGAAAACCGCGGCATCGTTGGCCCCAGCAAAGGCGCCGAGCCGCGTGACATCCTCATCGACCTCGACGGCGAAGGCGCCGACGGCCGGGGCGTGGACACTGCCGCGCGGTGAGAATGGAGCGCCGCCGTTCCGGCGCGCTTCATCTCATCCGGGTATGCGGTCTGTCGTAGTTGGAAGGCCGAGGTGAATCCTCCGGAAACTTTCCGAAAAATATTCCGAAACCTAGGTCCGCATTTTGGGCAGGAACAGAGTGTGGGCGGAATCGGAAAGCCCGCCAATGTTCAACCTGATGAATGCCTGCCTCTGCTCATTGCCTCTAATGGCCCGTTGGGCCTATCGCCTTTCCTTCTCCGGCGCAGCACATCGGCGCGACAAAATCCTCGGGAAGCCAGTCTTGCGTTTCCGGCTATTTTCAGTTACAGACGGCACAACTCACAACCCTCGGGTCGCGCCTCTGCGAGGGGTCTGGTCTGGAGATGTGAGGCAGTCAACCATGAACCATAGCGCGGGAACCTGGTGTGCCTGCGACTCCCAGCCGAGCCGCGTGTCGAAGTCCCGAATCTGTTGAAAGGAGCAATGCCATGAAACCTATCCGATTTACCCTTGTGATCGCCCTTCTGGGCCTGCTGACGAGCAGCGGCGTCCGCTTGCTTGGTCAGGGCACGGTTTTCACCTATCAAGGTCTGCTCCGTGATACGAACGGACCGGTTAACGGCACCGCGACGATGCTCTTCCGTCTTTATGCCACTTCCTCTGGTGGCGTGCCGCTCTGGCAGGAAACACGCACCTCGATTGCTGTCAGCAACGGTCTGTTCTCGGTTGTGTTGGGGCAGAGCGCGCCCGCCGACTCGACGGTATTTGAAGGCAGCGCACGCTGGTTGGGGATCTCGGTTAACGGCAGCGCGGAATTGATGCCGCGCCAGCCGATCACCGCGACGCCCTACGCTATTGTGGCGGGGCATTTGACAGGAGTGGTGCCCAGCGGCGGTTTGTCCGGCACTTACTCCAGTGTGATGAACTTCAACAATGCCGGAAACAGCTTCAGGGGTAACGGAGCGAACCTGACCGCGCTCAATGCCGCACAACTGACCACAGGCACAGTGCCAACTGCGACGTTGAGCAACGCCTGGAAGATCGGGGGCAATGGCGGCACCACCGTCGGCACTCACTTCCTGGGCACCACAGATGACCAGCCGCTGGAATTGAAGGTCAATGGCCTTCGCGCCCTCCGCATGGAGTTTGGGGGAGACTCGACTGACGGTAACTCCTTTCCGGACGGTGCCCCCAACGTAATCGGGGGTTCGCCTGCAAACTTCGTGCAGCCTGATGTGGTGGGCGCGACGATAGGCGGCGGCGGGGCGACAAACTTTGAGGACTTTGCCTACAGTAACTCCGTGGGCGGGTACTTCAGCACGGTTGCCGGTGGTCTGGCGAACACCATTGAGTCATTAGCCAGTCACGCGACAATCAGTGGCGGCGAGCAGAACACAATCGAATACGGCGCTAGCTACACCACCCTCGGCGGAGGCCAGCAGAATACCCTCCACACCAACGCGGGGCACTCCACGATCGGCGGGGGTTATCGGAACAGGATCGAAAGCAACGTCGGCTCCTCCACGATCGGCGGTGGCGCCAACAATACAATTCGCTCTCACTACGGAACCATTCCTGGGGGCTTGCTGAACGTGGCGGGCGGACAATTCAGTTTTGCCGCCGGCCAGCGCGCCAAGGCGAATCATCAAGGCACCTTTGTCTGGTCTGATTCGCAAAATGCCGACTTTGCTTCCACAACAAATAACCAGTTCCTGATCCGCGCTACGGGTGGCGTGGGCATCGGTGTGACCAATCCGTCGTCGGCCTTGCACGTCAACGGCGTGGTGATGGCCATGGCATTCAGTGGGTCGGGAACAGGATTAACCAGTATCAGTGCGTCGCAGCTTTCCGGTACGGTGCCGTCTATAGCTTTGAGCAACGCCTGGAAGGCAGATGGCAATGCAGGGACAACGCCGGGCGCACATTTCCTCGGGACGACAGACAATCAGGGACTGGAACTAAAGGTGAATGGCCTGCGGGCGCTGCGCCTAGAACCAACAGGCGATTCGGTGAGTGATGGCAACACGACAGCAGACGGTGCGCCCAATTTGATTGGCGGGGCCCCCGTTAACTTTGCGTGGAACAATGCGGTCGGTGTGACCATTGGCGGAGGCGGAGCTCAAAATTGGGGAGGCAATACTGTTGCCAACTCGGTGGGAGGAGATTACAGCACGATTGGCGGCGGTCTGGGCAACAGCATCCACATCGCCTTTGGCACTACGATTGGCGGCGGGCACGGCAATGGAATCGGTACCGGCATATCAAACGCCACCGTCAGTGGAGGCAGCCGCAACATCATCGAATCGAATGGCGACTACGCAACGGTCGGGGGCGGCCGTCAGAACAGAATCCAAGCTCAAGGCGTAACGATCAGCGGGGGTCTTTCGAACCATGTCGGGTTCACTGCATCGTATGCGGCCATCGGCGGGGGACTGAGGAATATCATCCACAGCGACTCGACCCACTGTACGATCAGCGGAGGCAGCAATAACACCATCGAGGTTCGCGCTCCCTACAGCACCATTGGCGGCGGGGCGACAAACACGATCGAGACCGACGCCAACTATGCGACCATTGGTGGTGGCTTTGGGAACGCAATCGACACGGACGCCTTCGGTACGACCATCGCCGGCGGCAGCGGCAACACAATCGGGGATGATGCACGCATCGCCACCATCGGCGGAGGTGCTGGCAACAGAATTGAAGCTGGCGCGTTCGCTGCCACCATTCCGGGTGGCTCACAAAATACGGTCAGCGGAGACTACAGTTTTGCGGCGGGGAGAATGGCGAACGCCAACACTCGCGGGTCCTTTGTCTGGGCCGACTCGCAGGACGCCTCGTTTTCTGCGGTTTTCAACGATTCCGTCAGCTTTCGCTGTCTGGGCGGCGTTCGCTTCACCAGTGGTAGCGGTGGCGCTTTTCAGACGATTTTATGGCAGCCGGGATTCGCGAACTGGTCTGTTTCGAGCGATCGGAACTTGAAAGACCGGGTGACAAAGGTGGATGCGCGCGCCGTTCTGGAGAAACTCGCTCAGTTGCCCCTGAGCGAATGGAGCTTTAAGGGACACGGGCAGCGACACATCGGTCCCATGGCGCAGGATTTCCACACGCTCTTCCCACTAAACGACAATGATAAGATGATCGACAGCGGCGACCTGCACGGTGTGGCGCTGGCGGCCATTCAGGGATTGAACCAGAAGTTGACGGAGGAATTGAAACGCCGAGACGCAGAGAATACGGAGTTGAAGAGGCGCTTGGAGAAAGTGGAACGATTGCTTGGCGCGTTGGCGCAAACAGCGGCTGCGAAGTGGGCGGCGGAAGCTAGAGTAGAGTAGGCTCACTATGAAGCGGAGCGCGGCTGTGTCGTCCTCGACCAGCCGCAGCACGCTGGCAGTGGCGAATGCTGCGGCTGGTCTTCGACACAGCCGCGCTCCGCTCTGCTCGGGCATCAAGACACATTGACGGCGCGCCCGGAAGTCGCGCCCTACCGCTTACTTCTTCTTTTTCTTCGGGCACTCCAACGGAACGGTCACTGTGGTCTTGCAGAGGTAGAGGTTGCCCTTCGTGTCCTTGCCTTCGACGGTGATGGTGTAAATGCGGCCCGTCCCGTGGGCGTCGCGTTCGGCGCGGAGCTTGAGCTTGAGCTTTTCGGCGCTGACGATTTCCCAGTCTGGCACGATGTCCTCAGCATCTAGTCCGGTTTCCGGCTCGTTGCTGGTCACCGAGACGATCAGGGCGTTGGAGAACTTCACTTTCTTCTTGTCGAACTTGAGCCAGACGCTCACGGGAACCATCTTGCGATGCGGCGGCCAGAGGACCGGCTTGGACGTGACGATGCAGCCGTGATCCGGCGGCTGGATGTCGCTAGTGACGGTGACGGTGAAGCTGCCAGTAGCGATGTTGCCCGAGTCGTCGATGGCGGTGCAGGTGACAGTGGTCATGCCAACAGGGAAGGCCGTGCCCGACGACGGCGCGCAGACGACGGCAACCGAACCGCTGTTGTCGGTGGAGGTCGCGATATAGGTGATGACGGCGTTCGACTGGCCTGGTGCCGCAACAACAGAGACATTCACGGGCACGGTGAGCACGGGATTCTCCCGGTCTTGCACGGCCACAGTGAAGCTGGCGATGGCCCGGTTGCCCGCAACGTCGGTAGCGTTGCAAACCACAGTGGTGATTCCCATCGCAAAGGCCGAGCCAGACGCCGGCAGGCACTCGACGGTGGCGCCCGGTTGATTGTCGGTGACGGTCACCGTGTAGTTGACCACGGCGTTGTTCCGACCTGGGTCAGTCGGCACAACGATATTGTCCGGCACAGCGATAATGGGCGGCTGTGAATCGGGAACAGACGGATGGATAACGGAGACGGTGAAGGCGTTGGTTACCATGTTGCCGGCAGCGTCCGACGCGATGCAGGTAACAAGGTTGGCGCCCAGCGGAAAGGGAGAGCCGGATGGCGGTGTGCAAACGACCGTGGCACCAGGCGCGTTGTCCGTCACGGTCGCACTGTAGTGGACCAAGGCAATGCTTTGGCCAGGATCTGTGATGACCATCATATTCGTTGGCACCGTCAACACAGGCGGTTCGCGGTCAACGACCGTCACTGTGAACATGCAATTGGCGGTGTTGCCGGCGGCGTCGCGTGCCGGGCAGACGACCGTCGTGATGCCGATCTGAAAAACCGACCCCGAAGGCGGCGTGCATGTGACGCTACAGCCCGGCAGGTTGTCCGTGGCGGAGATGGTCCAGCGAACGACGGCGTTGCTCGCATCGGGATCCGTGGGGCGCAACAGGTCCGCGGGGCAATTGACCACGGGCGGCAGGCAGTCAGTCACGGTGATGGTGAAGCTGGCTTGGACGCGATTGCCGGAAGCATCCACGGCCGTCGCAGTCACGGTCGTGGTGCCGATCGGAAATGCCGCGCCAGGCGGCGGCAGCGAGATGACGGTCACGCCCGGGAAGTCATCTGTCGCGGTCACGACGTAACTAACCACGGCGTTGGTTTTGCCGAGGTCACTCGGCACGACGATGTTTGCCGGCACGTTGAGCACTGGCGGGGTGTTATCGATCACATTAACGAGTGTGGTGAAGCTGCCGCTGTCCGCGCCGTCGTTGGCCATGAAGACCACTGTATGCTGGCCCAGGCCGAAGCCGTACGTGACGTTGAGAGTGCCGGAGGTCGTCGGCGATCCGGCCGGGGTGGCATTGGTGGACACCACCACTCCGTCAATGGCGACGGTGTGGGTCAACGGGTCGCCATCGGCATCGATCACATTGGCCCCGACGGTAATGGGAGCAGGCGAATGGACGGTCATTACCGGGATGCCAGTAACGACGGGCGCATTGTTGGCCGGCGGTGGCGGTGGCGCCGAGCCTTCCGGCAGATTGATGGCGGCCACAATCAGGCTGACGCAATCGCCCTGCGGCCGGTGATCCCGGCCAAGATAGCCGTGCGTCAACGCCAGCGTGTTCGCGCCAGCGGCGAGCAGATCGGTGACTTCATAGGTCTTGACGTCCCAAAGCCGGCCCAGCCCGCCCGGACCGTTGTTGGCGGCCTGGACCGTCAGGCCCTGGAAGATCTGGCCGCGATGTTCCAGATCTTCGCCGTTGAGGACGAGCGCGGCGTCTTCATAAAGCTGGCCGTCGGACACGTGCAATTGAATGAAGCCCCGTCCGGCGGTGTAGTTGATGCCGCTCAGGCTCACGTTCCACCCCAGCGCGTCATAAAAATTGTCGGCGTTGGAATCGTTGCCTTCGAAGATCACGACGTCGCGGTTGTTCGCCGGATTGCTGTCGTTGTAGAAAATCAGCAACGACGCGCCATTGGCGTTTATGTTGGTCCCCTGTTTGACGAACTGGGAAAGGAAGTAGGTGCCGTTGCGCTCGGCCCGGACCAAGGTGGTGACGTCTGCGCGGTAGGCCTGGCTATTGTTGAAGCCCCAGCAGTTGTCGTCGGAATAGCCGATGTTGACGCCTGTGACCGTTTGGTTGTTGACGCGGATGACGGCGTTGGCCAGCGGGTTCGTGGAGTTCATCGGCCCGTGCCAGTAGAGATACGCTTTGTTCACCGTCCCGCTGATTCCGCTGACGTTGATGCCGGCGCTGGACGCATCGCGCAACCCGCCCACGGCGGCGGCGAGGAAGTCGGTGCCATAGACGGTTTCAAGCAGCGCCACGTCATTCGCCCAAACGATCTCCCGCTGGGCGCCCACGATGCCCAGCACGCCGATGAACGCCGCCAGCAAACCGCGTCCTTTGGAATTCCTCAGTACCTTCATTTTCATGTCAGCAATTGCGTCGAGACTGCCCGGCATGATGTGTCTGGCCGGACGCCACAATTTCTATTGCTGACGGCCCTCTGCCCATTGAGGACGTTACCCGCGCCTGTCCCGGCGAAAGCACACAACTCCGCTTAGGGGAATCCCGGTGATTGGAAGGAAGATATTCCTCGGACCGATGTTGTCAGGGTGGGACACCGGTAATTCGGGCTGCGGGGTTTTGGTATTTTGGCAGCCGCCGACGTGAGGCAAACGTCTCGATTTCACCCCGGATCCGCCTCCTCACGTCGTCGGCTACGACCCCAGTTGCGGGTTCTCCATGAAAGCGTAGCAAAGCATGTGGCAGATGCCCATTTGCGCGTCTTCCGCCCGCCCGTAGTGTGTCGAGTTGATGACGATGACGGTGTCCGCCAACTCCGCCAGCTTGCCCTTTTTCCCGCCGACCAGAGCGATGGTGCGCAGGCCGTTCTTCTTCGCCCACTCGACGCCCCGCACGACGTTCGGCGAACTGCCGCTCACGCTCATGACAAATACCAGGTCGCCCGGCTTGCCGTAGTTCATCAATTGCCGGGAGAACACCTCTTCATAGGCGTAGTCATTCCCCAGCGCCGTCAGCCAACTCACGTTGTCATTCAACGAAACGCACCGGAAGCGTTTCCCGATCTTGTCTGAGGAGCCCTTGCCGAGGTCCGTCACGAAATGCGACGCATTGGCCGCGCTGCCACCGTTGCCGAAAACAAAAATCTGCCGGTCCTCCTTGAGGGCCTGGCGCAAGGCCTCAATCAAGTTGACGACCGCCTCCACGGGAATGGAATCCAACGCCGCCTTCTGCGCCGACACGTAATCTCGAATCCAACTCTGCATGGGCTGAGTATTGCAAGCGATGCCCGTCAAGCATAGGGAGAATTTTTCGTGGAACGAGAACAGGGCGTTTCTCGCCGCTGCGGCTCACGAACCGACCGGGGCCGGCAAAGGTTTGGGAGCTTTACTCAGGGCAGCGACGGGCTTTGCTGCCCGCCAGCTCCGCCAGCCTTCCGTTACTTCCAGCCACGCCCAGCCGAGCAGCGCTTTGAAAACGTGCTTGGCGCTGGCCGGACTAAAGGTGTAACCGCCGAACATGAATCGCTGGTTCGCATTGCGCTGGCCCCACACGCCGCGCGCCCGTCGGCAACGCGCGATGGACGCCAACCGCCGGTTGTAAGAGCGCATCAGGTGATAGAACGGCACTGAAGGAGCGGTCGTAAATACCGGTTCGCGCAACCCATCGAGGCCCCGCTTGTAGGGCTGAGCGGCCACACCGAGGTAGTACAACCCGAGGTCGAGCAGGAATCCCAGTTTCATCAGCTCGAAATCGCCCATGTATTCGTACTTGTCGAGATAGAGCGCTTTGAACCAGCGGTCGTAGCTGCGCGTGAAGTCCCGGTTGTATTGATAGACCTGTTGCGCCGCGCTCTCCCCACGTTGTTGAGCGAGGATCATATCCGCAGCCCGCGTGACGGTGAACGACAACCAGTCCATGCCCGGACTGTAGAACGGATCGAGAAACGCGCCCGCGTCCCCAACGAGCGCAAAGCCGTCGCCCGCGTACATCGTGCTGGAGTAGGGGAGTTGCTTGCGCCAATGGACGTCGCCTTCCTGCCACTGCGCGTCCTGGAGGATTTCGCGCCCGGCTGAGTGCTTGAGCAAAAAGTCCTTCAAACGCTGGCCGAGCGAACCATCTTCCGGCCAATCCACCAGCCGTTGATCGAAGACGACCCCAACGCTCACATCAGCCCCCTTGAGTGGGATGCACCACGCCCACCAACCATGCCCCACAAAATGGTTCGTGGCCGTGTTGCGGATGCCGTGGCAGGCCATCGACCATTTCGGAAATTTCTTCGCCAGTTCGATCCCATCCCAATCCTTCACGCCGCGCCAGCGTGACCAGACGGCGGTGGTGGGATGCGCGGTGTTGCTGCGAAACCAGCCGTTCTGCCGGGAGAGCAAGGCGGCGCAACCGGAAGCATCGAGCACCCAGCGGGTGCGCAGCATTTCGATCTGTTCGCCGGCGCGAATGGTCACGATCTGTTCCCCGCCGGGGTTTAATTCGACTTTCTGCACAGGCGCAGAACGCCGCACTTCCGCGCCGAGCGCCTGTGCTCGGCGCAGGACTTCCTCGTCCAGCGTCGAGCGATCCACCTGGTAGGCCGGCACCCGGGCCAGATAACCGCCGCCGATTTCACTGCACTCTTCGAGGGACCGGGCGTGTTCGTTGGAAAACCAGAAACGCATCCCCTGCTTCACGAGATGCGCTTCGTTCAGGTATTGGGTGAGCCCGAGGACGCGACCAAGGAAGTAAGCGCTGACCTCCACCGTGGCTTCGCCGACGCGCCGTCCAAACGCCGCCGATTTCTCAACGATAAGGACGCGCAATTTCGGCTGCTCGCGCAGGAGCAGGATGGCGCTGGACGCCCCGGCCAGTGCACCGCCGATGATGATGACATCGTAAACGCGCTGGTCCGTGGGCAGAGCGCTCACAAATCAGAAGCCGATGGCAGAGAGGTTAATCAACCCGATTGATGTGGAGATCATTCTTCACAATCTTGCCGTCCTCCGCTGTGATAAAGACCTCGCCGATGTCGGCATCCTTGGTTGGATTGCGGAGCTTGGCGGCCCAGAGGCGCACTTTCCAGACCGGCATATCATCCCAGCGCTCAAGGGTCATGCGGCTGGCGGTGAGCTTGAGGTTTTTTAAGATCGGTTCCTTGGTCGCGATGTCGAGGGCCTTGTCGGAATCGGTCTTGAGTTTTTCCTTGGGCAGAGGGGTATGGGATCGGCCCGCCAATTCAAGAATGCGCGCCGGCCGCTTCACCTCCAGCTTCCGCCCGGCGCCAAACTTCACTTCCGTGGCCTTGGCCGTGGCATCCGGATCGTAGAAGACCACGAACCAGATGGTGGGCGTGAGCGAGCCGATGGATTTTTCGGAACGGATCTGCGTGACCTTGTCTTTGGCGTCCTCGCCGACGTGCCGGTTGCCTTCCTTGATGAGTTGGAACGCGGTCAATTCTTCGGCGACCGCTGTGCCCGGACCCGCGGCCAACAAACCGAGAAGCAGACTGCCCGTGAAGTTGCGAATAGTTCGTTTCATGCCGGTAAGGATATGGATTCGCCGAGCCGCTGCAATCGCGAAAACCACGGACGCAATCAGCGACCGACCCGCTGCGAATGAGCTTGAGGCGCGGAGGCGGCTTGCGCACCGTGGTTGGGTGCGATGTGTGACTTCAGCGATCGTGATGCAGCGGCTGGCCCGCCGTTGGCAGCGGCGGGGCGTTCGCATCGGTTTTGTGCCGACGATGGGTTATTTGCACGAGGGCCACATCAGTTTGGTGCGCCGCGCGCGCCAGGCGGTGGGGCGGTCGGGCCTTGTCGTGGTGAGCATTTACGTCAACCCGACACAGTTTGGACCACAGGAGGATTTGAAGAAATACCCGCGCGATTTGAAGCGCGACAAACAGCTTTGCCGCGCGGCGGGCGTGGACGTGGTGTTTGTGCCGTCAGATGACGAGATGTATCCGCCCGGCATGACGAAGGGGTTCAGTACTTGGGTCGGCGAAGAACGATTGTCACGGGAGATGGAAGGCCGGTCGCGCCCGACGCACTTTCGCGGTGTCACGACGGTCGTGGCCAAACTGTTCAACATCGTGTTGCCGGACGTCGCGGTGTTTGGCGCGAAGGACTGGCAACAGGCGGCCATTGTCCGGCGCATCGTGCGCGACCTGAGTTTCCCGGTGAAGATCATCGTGGCTTCAACGCGTCGCGAGCCCGACGGCCTGGCGATGAGTTCGCGGAACAAGTATCTCGTGGGTGATTTGCGCGGGCAGGCTGTGGTGTTATGGCGGGCGGTTCGCAGGGCGCAGGCGCTCGTGCGCGCGGCGCGGCGCCCTGTGGAGTCAGCCCGCTTGAAGTCAGAGCTGAAAAGCTTCATCGAAAGACAGCCGGATGCGCGCGTGGATTACGTCGAGTTCTTCCATCCGGAGACGTTGCAGACCGCCGGCAAAGTCGGGCGCGGGACGCACATGGCGCTGGCGGTGTTCGTGGGGAGGACGCGGCTGATTGATAACGGGCGAATGTGAGGGCGGCCAGAGTGAAAAGTTAAATGGGTTAAATGAGTGAAAGGTTAAATGATGCAAGCTGAAGGTCTCGACAGGACGAATGCCGTTTTCAACTCACCATTGCCCTGCCCATTTAACCATTTAACCTTTCACTCATTTAACTTCTCCCGATGAAACCGTTCGACTACCTCGTTCTCGGCAGTGGCATCGCCGGGCTGTCCTTCGCGCTCAAAGTCGCGACGCGCGGGCGGGTGGCCATCATCACCAAGAAGAATCGCGCGGAGTCGAACACCAATTACGCGCAGGGCGGCATTGCGGCAGTGACGAGCAAGGAAGACTCCGTCGAGATGCACGTCCGT
>Ga0187893_10001982_pt1 | contig 46478 bp, 29 predicted proteins | sample MA1701074metaG_FD_139574 | JGI IMG/M metagenome (GOLD analysis project Ga0187893, IMG submission 139574) | White microbial mat communities from a basaltic lava cave in the Kipuka Kanohina Cave System on the Island of Hawaii, USA - MA170107-4 metaG ... | reverse complement strand
TCTCGAAAAAGGGCGGCATGCCCGAAGCGCTGCCGCTCCCCTACGGAGAGCTCGGGAGCTTCAGCCCCGACGGCAAGAAGCTGGCATTCGAGTACGTGTCCCCCATGAGGGGCGTATGGAAAAGATACAGGGGGGGCATGGCGAGCGACATATGGATATACGATTCAGAGTCCGGGTCGCTCGAAAAGCTGACCGATTTCCCCGGCACCGACGCGCTCCCGATGTGGCACGGGGACAGGATTTATTTCCTCTCCGACAGGGGAGAGGAGAAGAAGCTCAACCTGTGGGTTTACGAGACCGGTACGAAGGATACGAGTCAGGTAACGGACTTTACCGAATTCGACGTGAAGTGGCCGAGCCTCGGTCCGGAAGACATAGTCTTCGAGAACGGCGGCAGGCTTTACCTCCTGAGCCTCCCGGACGAGACAGTGAGCGAGGTCTCGGTCGAGGTCCCGTATGACCTGCCCGAGGCGCGTCCGCGGCAAAAAAATCTCGCGAAAAATATCTCGGATATGTCCATATCCCCTAACGGGAAGAGGGCACTCTTCGAGGCCCGCGGCGAGGTGCTGACGGTCCCCGCCGGGGAAGGGAGCGTCCGCAACCTTACAAATACGTCCGGCATAGCGGAGCGTTTCCCCGCGTGGTCTCCCGACGGTAAGTACGTCGCTTATCTCTCCGACAGGACGGGCGAGTACGAGCTTTACATGAGGCTCAGCAACGGCGAGGGACAGGAGGAGAGGATAACGAAGGACGGAAAGGTCTACCGCTATCGCCCCGTGTGGTCGCCCGACAGCAGAAAAATCGCGTTCAGCGACAAGACCGGAAGGCTCTATATCGTGGATACGAGCGGGAAGGTCCCGAAAGAAGTCGATAAGGACAATTATGAGAACATCGGCTCCTATTCGTGGTCGCCCGACAGCAGGTGGCTCGCATATTCGAAAAACACGCCGAATAATCTGAAATCCATATTTATATACGATACGAAGTCAGGCGTCAGCCGCAGGGTTACTACCGATTTTTATAACGACAACAGCCCTGTATTCGACCCCGAGGGGAAATATCTTTATTTCTACTCCGACCGCGGCTTCTCGCCCGTTTACGGCGACATGGACGATACTTGGGTATATCCGAACTCGACCCAGGTCTATGCCGTGACCCTGAGAAAAGACGCGGCGTCCCCTCTCGCCCCCAGGAACGACGAGGAATACACCACGGCGAAGGACGCACAAAAGGAGGACGCCGGCAAAGACGGCGGGGTCATTATCGACTTCGGCGGCATAGAAGGGAGGACGATCAAGATACCCGTCGACGCGGGGAACTTCGGGCCCCTCAACGCTGCGAAAGGCAGGATCGTCTATCTGAGGTTTCCTCCCGCGGGCAGCGCGCAGGACCCGCCTAACGGCACGCTTCAGTTCTTCGACCTCGGGGACAGGAAGGAAAAGACCGTGATACCCCGCATAAACGATTACGCCCTCTCATCGAACGGCGCGAAAGCGCTCTACAGGTCGGGAGATACCTACGGCATTATCGACGTCTCGGAGGGGAAGAATCCCGGTGACGGGAGGATCGATACGGGCGGAATGAAAGCCTTTATCGACCCCAGGAAGGAATGGGCTCAGATATTCAACGACGCCTGGCGCATCGAGAGGGACTTTTTCTACGACCCCGGTATGCACGGCGTCGATTGGCAGGCGGTAAAGGAAAGGTACAGGAGGCTCCTGCCGTTCGTCGTCGACAGGGAAGACCTCAACTATGTGATCAGCGAAATGGTGGGCGAGCTCAACTCCTCTCATACCTACGTGGGCGGCGGCGACATGGAGGAGGCGGAGTCCGTGCCGGTCGGCCTCCTGGGCATAGATTTCGAGCTCGACAAAAAGCATAAGGCGTACCGTATAAAGAAGATATACAGCGGAGGGGAATTCAACGCCGATACGTATTCACCGCTCGCCGAGCCCGGAATAAACGTCAGTGAAGGGGACTATATTCTCGCCGTGAACGGCAAAGCCCTCGATACCGCTAAGGACCCCTGGGGAGCGTTTCAGGGCCTGAGCGGGGGTCCAGTGACCCTTACCGTTAACTCCGCACCCGACATGAAAAACGCGAGGCAGGTTACTGTAAAGGTCATATCGAAGAGCGATGAGCAGAAGCTCCGGTACCTAGACCGCATTGCGGAGAATAAAAAGAAGGTGGATAACGCCACGGGGGGAAAGGTGGGATATGTCTACGTCCCGGACACCGGTTATTTCGGTCAGAACGAGCTCGTCCGCCAGTTCACCCCTCAATCGGAAAAAGAAGGGATGATAATAGACGAGAGGTTTAACGGTGGAGGGCAGGTGCCCGACCGCTTCATCGAGCTCCTCAACAGGCCGCTTCTCAATTACTGGGCGGTGCGCGATTTTAAGGATTCGAAAACCCCGGCAGTCTCGAATAACGGGCCCAAGGTTATGATGATAAACGGGTGGTCGGGCTCCGGAGGGGACGCCTTCCCCTATTACTTCAGAAAGGCCGGGCTCGGCCCGCTCGTAGGGACCAGGACGTTAGGCGGGCTTATAGGCATCAGCGGGAACCCGGGTCTGATAGACGGCGGGTTTATCACGGCGCCAGGGTATGCCTTCTGGAACTCCCACGGGAAATGGGAGGTCGAGGGTTACGGAGTCGACCCTGATTACGAGGTCGAGGACCTTCCGCCTAATGTCAATGGCTCGGCTGACCCTCAGCTCGACAAGGCTATCGAGGTGATTACGGACCTCTTGAAAAAGACCCCCCCAAAAAAGCCCGAACGTCCCGAGTACGAGGACAGGTCAGGGGCGGGATAAGGGGACCGTTCGGCCGCTGACAGCGAATTATTTACTTCGATGTAATAATATCCCGAATCCCTTCCGCAGTTCAGAGCGTATAAAGTAATTGCCGGGTACGGCTTTTTTACACGCCGGGTCGAGAGTATACTAATTATTTACATACCGTCATGTTTTCACGGAGACGAATAATATGGAAATGACCGACAAGAGATATGAGAAGGCCACATTTTCGGGGGGCTGCTTCTGGTGCATGCAGCCGCCATTCGATAATCTTGAGGGTGTTGCATCTACCACCGTCGGATATACGGGCGGAAAGGAGAAGAACCCGAATTACCACGAGGTCTGCTACGGCATGACGGAGCACCTGGAATCGATAGAGGTCGTATACGACCCGGAGCGGGTCTCGTACGAGAGCCTCCTCGACGTGTTCTGGCTGAACGTCGACCCTACCGACGACGGCGGGCAGTTCGTCGACAGGGGCGGGCACTACAAGACCGCTATTTTCTATCATAACGAGGGGCAGAGGAAGACGGCCGAGGAGTCGAAGAGGAAGCTCGGGGAGTCGGGGAGGTACAAGGCGCCTATAGTGACGGAAATAAGGCCCGCTATGGATTTCTACCCCGCCGAGGAATACCATCAAAAATATTACGAGAAAAACCCCATCGGTTACTCACACTACAAGGTCGGCTCCGGCAGGGAGAGATATATACAGTATATGAAAAATATGAAATAAAGTTATGCCGTCCGCCCGTACCGGGCAACGTACGAAGTATTCGCGAAAACACAAAGGAGGACTTCCGAAATGGCTGACGATAACAAGAGATGGTTCGAGAAGAACGCCCCCAAGATGGCCGAAGGGTGGTGGAGCTTCTATAACGCGGTCGAAGGGGAGACCGTGCTCGACAAGAAGACCAAAGCTCTCATAGCGGTGTCGGTGGCGGTGCACGGGAGGTGCCCTCACTGCACTGAGTCGAGGATAAAGAAGGCGCTCGCGCTGGGCATAAGCAAGCAGGAGATTAGCGAGGCCATTATGGAAACCGCCCTCCTTTCCTCGGGGACGGAGATATTCTGGGCGAAGGACGTTTACGACAAGTATCTGGGGTAACTTCACACCTTATGAAGGAGTGGCTACCCTGTATCAATATTGACTTCAGGGTCTTATGACGGAAGCCGGGCTGCGCCTTGTTGTTTTCACCGGCATGGGTATAATCATTTTTCCTCAGTCGGGGTGTAGCGCAGTCTGGTAGCGCGCGGCGCTTGGGACGCCGAGGTCGGAGGTTCGATCCCTCTCACCCCGACCACCTCTTGCCATTAGACCCTGATTAAAGCCCGCTCCGCATCGAGTTTCTCACCGTCCATGATTCCCTTGACAACCGAAAGCGGTTTGCTTTATATTGGGGAAGTGGCGCATCGTATCTTATCTAACGGATTGGACTGCACGGTCGGGGCCGATAAGGCATTTTCAGAAGCAATGACATGACCGCCAGAGCCGCATCCATATTAATGTCGCTTATTCCTACCGTTATTTTCCTGTTCGGCTGCGCGTCCACTAAATATGTGCTGGTAGAGGACCCGTCCGAGAGGGTGGAGAGGGGCTGCGTATCGATGCTCCCGCCCGCGGAGGGGGAGTGGTACGTGGACAAGCACTGGACCGAGAACCTCTACGGCGCCGAGCCTTGCACGAACAGGCTCAGGCTCGCGAGCGGAGACGAGGAGGATTTATACTTTATCTACATCACGACCGGCTTGAGGAAATGGAGCGATAAGCTCGATAACGAATATCTACGGAACTGGGTTAAGAATTACCACGACAGGGAGTTAATAAAGAACAGGGAGCTCGGGCTTGAGGTCGCAAATTATGAATCGGTCACGTGTAATGGTATCGAAGGTATCTGCGCCGAGGCAGGTTATGACTTCATCTCATCCAAGCGGCTCCAGTTCAAGGCGGGCGGCCCTACGACGACGTTCCGGGATAAAGAGCTCAGACCGAGCGATAAATATTTCTATGAAGTGGTCGAATTTTACGTGTTCGAGGGACCGTATGACAATCTCGGGAAGGACAGGAACGCCTTCTATTATGAAGTAATGTTTCTTCATGTTTCCGTAGATGAGAAAAAAGACCCCGAATTGAGAGAAAAAGCCTATCAGGTGGTCGAGAATATAGAATTTAACGAGGATTGGGCCAGGGAAATAAGTCCTTAAGGAGGTTTTAAAGACCGGCTCCGGCAAGCGGCCCGGTTCATTTTCTCGATCTTCCCTTCGACTATTAGGAAACTCATACCTTTTTTGAACCCTCTGTAAGTTTTTCGGACAGACGACACGGGCGGCGTTGCAAATATCCGAGTGATACTAGCTAGTTGCATTCATTTATTCTGTGGTACGATGATTGCACTCATCATCGATGCGAAGGTTTCCAATACGGTCCGGCTACGGCATCGGCTATGACGGTTAGAGTCAGGGACAATATAGCGCATTCCACATTATGCCGTCGTCGACCCCGGGCGCCGGGCCGCCAGGGCTTTATGCGGTTCAGGCATTGCCGGAGTATGGAATGCAGGGTTGTGCTTGCGCACCCGGCAACTACAATATACATGAGGTGAAGATATGAAGATCGAGCTCATAGGGAAGGGAATCGAGATATCGGAAGACTTGAGGAGCCTGACCGAGCACGGACTCTCGAAACTGGGGCGGCACTTGAAAGAGATGGGGGAAGGCGAGGTCGAGGCAGTCGTTACTTTCACCGTGGAGAAGCACGGGGAGAGGCACCGCGTCGACATCGACCTCTACCTCAAGACACCCGGCGGCGGGGCGCTCCACGCATGGGAAGAGTCGAACGATACGTTCATGTCGCTCGAATTCACGCTCGACGACATCGACAAGCAGCTGAACAGGCTCAAGGAAAGACGGATCGAGGTAAGAAAGGACATCGCGCGGGAGAAGGCGAAGCGGAGGAACGAAGAGCCCCCGGTCCGCGAGGCGGGGCTGATATCGGAGGAAAGGCTCTCGGTCGAGAAGCCGCTTACTACCGAGGAAGCCCTTATGGTGCTCCAGGACGAGGACAGGTTCTTTCTCGTCTTCAGGAACAAGGACACGGGCGACCTGAACGTAATATACAGAAAGAAGTCGGGGAAATACGGGATTATAACGCCTTAGATGCGATCTAGTGTAAAATAGGGCGCGCGCTTTTAATAAAATTTTCTTAATGAGAAGTGTCCGGTGAATGACAGGATAGAAGTAAGGAAGATACACGACTACCTCTGGGAGATTCCGAAGACTGGCGGCATGCTCGTCCCCGGACGCGTATATACGACCGAGAAGATGCTCGAAGCCATAAGGGAGGAAAAGGCCCTCGAGCAGGTGATGAACGTCGCCTATCTCCCCGGCATCCAGAAATACTCCATAGCCATGCCCGACATACACTGGGGGTACGGGTTCCCTATTGGGGGCGTCGCAGCTTTCGATGCGGAAGACGGGGTCATATCGCCGGGCGGAGTCGGCTACGACATAAACTGCGGAGTGAGGCTCATGAGGACCAGCCTCACCGAAGCGGAGGTGAAGCCCGTGCTGAGGGACCTCGTTACCGAAATTTTCCGCCGCGTCCCCTGCGGGCTGGGCGAAGGGGGGAAGATCAAGCTCTCTCAGGAGGATTATAAACAGATAATATCGAAGGGCGTCAATTGGGCGATAGAGAGGGGGTACGGAGAGAAAGAGGACGCCGAAAGAGTGGAGGACTACGGGACATTCCCCGGGGGAGACCCCGCCGCCGTGAGCGATAGGGCTTACGAGAGGGGAAGGGACGAGATAGGCACCCTCGGCTCGGGAAACCACTTTCTAGAGATCGACGTAGTCGACGAGGTAATGAACCCATCCGTCGCCGACTCCTTCGGCCTCTTCAAAGGCCAGGTATGCGTGCTCATCCACTGCGGGTCGAGGGGATTCGGCCATCAGATATGCACGGATTTCATAGACGTCATGCTCTCCTATATGAGGAAGAAGTACCTCGAGCTCCCGGACAAACAGCTCGCCTGCGCTCATATTAAATCCGAAGAGGGGAGGAGGTATCTCTCCGCATTCGCCGCTGCCGTGAATTACGCCTGGGTGAACAGGCAGGTGATTATGTCCTTCGTCAGGGACTCTTTTTATTCCGTATTCCGCATCGGGCCCGGCGAGCTCGGCGGCAGCCTCGTCTACGACGTGAGCCACAACATCGCCAAGTTCGAAACGCACAAAGTGAACGGGGAGAAGAAAAAGGTATGCGTCCACAGGAAGGGCGCAACGAGGGCTTTCCCGAAGGGTCATCCGCTTATCCCCGAAATATATAAAGACGTGGGCCATCCCGTGTTCATCCCCGGGGACATGGGCAGGGCATCCTACGTGTTAGTGGGCACGGAAGCCGCGCTCGACGAAACGTTCGGCTCGAGCTGCCACGGGGCGGGCCGCGTGCTCTCGCGGACGAAGGCGCTCAAGCTCGGCAGGGGAAGGGACATAATCGGGGAGCTCGGGGAGAAGGGGATAATTGTCATGGCGAGGGGCAGGAAGACAGTATTCGAAGAGATGCCCGAAGCCTATAAGCTGATAGACGACGTCGTCGATGTCGTCCACAATGCGGGCATAGCGGATAAAGTCGCGCGCCTGAGACCCATAGGCGTTGTAAAGGGATAATCACTATCCCCGGCGTCCGGCAATACACTGTTTAAAAGCTGGTCGTCTCCGTGCAAATCCGGATAAAAATGAACGAGGCGAAAGATTAATAGAGCCTCACTTCGCGGGTTTCCTGAGCCTCTTCTTCACGGAAGCCACCTTGCTCTTCATTGTCACTTCCTTATCCCGGCGGTCGTCGATAACGATGGTGGTTACGACGCGTTTAATCCCTTTCTTGAACGAAGCCGAATGCATTTTCGCCGCGATCCTGAATATGTCCGCGTTCTTACCTTCTAGGAGTGTGCCTACGGGGCTCACCTCGTATTTCACATTCTCCTTCTTCAGAACCTTTACCGCCTCTGCAATCCAGTCTCCGATACTGGGAGACGGCGTACCTATCGGTATGACTGTAATCTCGGCTATAGCCATATCAAGCTCCCCTTAATAGATTATTTGCGGACCCGACTATCTTTACGCTTCATCGGTCACATGAATGATCAGCCTTGATGAATCGGAATGCCCTATATCGAATGCGCGTCATGACCGCACGGTCTCATTATAGCACGGGCGGCCGACTTGGTTACAGGGTTAATTCTCCGGATAACCAGTTCGTGATATCTCTCCGGTAAAAGGAAGCCGTCGCTGCGGGATGCCCCGGTTCAACGTTCCCCGCGAAGGGAGTATTGAGATGTATTATCTAAGGGAAATGATATATAATAATTATTAGGATATTGGCAGAGGTCAGAGGGAGGTGATAAACATGGGTGTTCTTAAAAGATTAGAGGACTATCTGGACGGCAATACGGTCAATTACCGGAAGCTTCAACATAGTCCGGCCTTTACTGCGCAGGAGACAGCGGCTTCCGCGCACGTCCCGGGAAAAGAACTGGCTAAAACTGTAGTCGTAAAAACAGACGGAGGCTACGCTCTCGTGGTCTTGCCAGCGTGTTTTAAAATCAATCTGAAACGCTTGAGGAGCGCTATGTCCGGGAAACATATCGAGATCGCCGAAGAGAAAGAGTTCGAAAAAATGTTTCCTGATTGCGAGGTAGGCGCGATGCCTCCGTTCGGGAACCTGTACAGCCTGCCGGTCTATGTAGCAAAGTCGCTCTCGGACGATGAAGAGATCGTGTTCAATGCCGGGACGCATACGGACGTGATAAGGATGAGTTACCGGGATTTCGAGAGGCTGGTCAAGCCGACAGTCGCCGACTTCTCGGAACCGATGATTTAAACCGCTTTCGTATCTGGTCCGATGCCTCGCACGTCGGGAGGCTTCCGGGCGGCAAGCCGGTTCCGCTCCTGAGCCCAGGTTGAGGCGAATTCGGTTTTCGTCGTCGGCATTTTTTATTTCGTAAAATCCTAGCAACACACTTCTATCTATTCCCTGTCGCTCACAACTTTTCTATCCTATACTTATTAAATCCGGAGACCTTGTTGAAATTATCCGATCGTGTACGCGCAGGACGAACGGGCGGTGAGTCACCGCGGACATATGGGAGTATTATAAGTGCGGAGGAGTTGGAAGGAATAATAGAAACACACTACGTGTGTGTGCACAGATTCTGCGCCTCAGGACGAACGGGCGGCGGGTCGCCGCGGACAATTGAATTTGTCTCATATGCTGATTTAAGCAGAGGAGTCACAGAAGGATCATATATCAGCACACATTGTGTGCCGCACTATGTGTGTGAGCGTATACATTCCGCCCCTCTACGTGCTCAGGATGATCGGATTGGGTTTAGTGAAGGATTAACCTGAAGAATTGGAGAGAATCATAGAACACACAGTGTGTGTGCGTTATTCCCCTATCCATCTCCCCTCGGCTTCCCTGTCGCCGAGAGGCATTTCTTCCTGAACGGGCGCCTGGTCTTGGAGAGGGTATTCCTCTCCGTCCGGGCCCGGAGGCAACACTTCAGACGCCTGCTCGGCCGTCTCCGAGTCCGCGCCTACTTCCTCCGACGCCTGGTCGTCGGTCTCTGAGACCTCATCGAGCGGCTCTGTGGGGGCTATGTCGTCGCCTATCTCCTCCGAGGCCTGGTCGTCGGTTTCCGATACCTCGTCGAGCGTCTCGGTCGGCACCCCTACGGGCTGCTCGGATATATCGCCCACCGGTTCCGATACCTCGTCGAGCGACTCCGTCTCCGGGTCAATCTGGAGCGTCATCCCGCCGCCGGGGGCAGCCGGAGCGAAATCCCCGGCCAGGGCGCCGCTAACCGTACAGGTAAGACCGGAACCGAGCACGAGCAAACATACATAAATCCCGGCCGTTCCCAATAGGCTTTTCATTTAGAATCTCCTTTCCGTATCATCTTAACGATTCCTTAACATTAATCCGTATAATTCTAATGATACTGCTTATATGCGGATTCGGCAACGGGTTGCCGGTCTTATCGGCGGCCCGGGCGCCTGAAAGCGCGAAGCCGGCCGCGCTCGGTTTACGCATGCCGGCCCGCGTATGAACAAGAGGGGAATTGAAATTACAGGTGTATTTTTATATAATAATTGACGCAGCGAATCCAACCTGCCGAAGTGATACTAAACCCGTGTCTGTACGGAAATTAAATCATACTCACCGCCCCGAATTAAACTACGAGGGGAGAGTTGCGATAGATATTGGTACGCTTCGCGGAACCTGTTCGGAATACCTTTTCCGGGATTGACCGGCGTCAGGGAAGATACGGAGGAGTTACTGCATGAAAAAGATTATGGGTAACAGAGTAGAAATGATCGAATCCCCGTATGAGGGGATCAGCCTAAAGGATTATTATATCGAGAAGCGGCGTCTTCAGCTCGAGCTTCTCCTTATACAGCAGAGCGTAGCGAAGAACGGGGAGAGGTGGTGCGTTTGCTTCGACGGCCGCGACGCCGCGGGCAAGGGTTCTACAATACTCAGGTTTACGCAGAACCTCATGCCGAAATACTACCGTATTGTGGACCTCGGTGTGCCGACGCCGAAAGAGTCCAAATACTGGTTCCACAGGTACGAGCAGCACCTCCCGGAGCCGGGCGAGATGGTGTTCTTCGACCGCTCGTGGTATAACCGCGCGCTCATAGAGCCGACAATGGGCTATTGTACGCAGAAACAGTACGAGTATTTCATAGGCAAGGTGCTTGACTGGGAACACGAGCTCATAGACGGGGGCCTCAAGCTTGTGAAGTTTTACCTGTCCGTGGATCCCGAGCACCAGCTCTACCGTTTCCAGGAGCGCCTGACCGACCCTCTTAAATTTTGGAAATTTTCGGAAAACGATTACAATGCCCGGAAGAAATGGGAGACTTTCACGAAGTACAAGGAACAGATGTTCGCACATACGGCGTCCGGGAAGTCGCCGTGGGTGCTCATAAACTCGAATTCGAGAAAGACTTCCAGGCTCACGTGCATGCTCTACACGGTCAGGCTCTACGGGAACAAGAAATTCGTCCCCCTCACCGGTGAGGACGTGACGGAGACGCATACGATAGAGATAAGCGGAGTCGCGTTCGACGGACTCAACAAGTTACAATACTCAGTGCTGAAAGAACTGGCCGACGAGCAGAAGCTCCAGGCTCAGGACGTACTGACGGGACCGCAAAATGGATGAAGATATAACATTAGCCAATACGTTAAACCTGCCTCGCGTCAGGTCCGCCGGGGGGCTCGTTTATAACGACAACTACCACATCTTACTCATATTCAAGCGCGGGAAGTGGGACCTTCCCAAAGGCAGGTTCGAGATGGGCTCCGACCCTCTCGAGACCGCGCTCAGGGAAATAAGCGAGGAGACCGGGCTCGACAAGAACAAGCTCACCATTCAGGGGAAGCTCGTGTCCACGTGGCATACCACGAGGCACGAGAAGACAAAATATCTGAAGAAGACCCACTGGTATCTCGTCCATTACCACGGCGAGGACTCGGACGTAGCCCCCCAGTTCAGGGAGGGGATTATAGAATGCCGCTGGGTGCACCTGCCCGACCTGGACAAGTACAGGTCGCTCCTGCTTCCGAGGATCGAATACGTGATAGATTTCTGGCTGCAGAACCTTGCGTACGCCCCGAGGTTTTAGGATACAGGCGGGACCGGAAACGGCTCTTGGCGATTGCGAGCTTGCTCATAACGATGGAATACGCCCGGAGAGGGTAAAAGGGCGGCGGTGATCTAGAAGCATTACTCCTTGATAAGCTTACTGATCTTTTCTTTGTAAATGTTTTTGACGACCTCCACCGAGTCGTCGGTTATCTCGACCCCCATCTTTCCGGACAGGCTCCCCACCAGGCGGGTGCTCCATTTGACGACGGCATTTACCCGTATTCCCTCAATTTCCTTTCCAATATCGCTCTCGTCCTGGAAGCTTATTACTATCCTGGTACCGGCGGGGAATATATTTCGCGCCTCTATCTCGAGGCCGCGCTCGGAAATATTCATGGCATACCCCATGTATGCCGGGTTCTCCTTACCGACCCTTATCCTCTTCCTGTAGGGAAGTCTTCTGGATTTTCTTTTTTCGCCCATATTTACGCCTCTACCAATTATAACCCCAATTTCTACCGTCCGATTGACCGGCCTTCTACCGGGAAGCGGGAAAAATCCCGCGGCACCATCGGTTTACTTATCGTTCCTGTATAGTTAAAATTCATCGGGATGTGAGGACTCCCGGTTGCGGCGTCCCGGATATCTTCCATGAATCTCCACAGATCTATACTTCTCAAAGCGCGGGTCTTTGCAACCTTATTCGTTGTCCTCACGGTATTTTCTCCACCCTGCCCAGCCGATGAAAATAACGGCTGGAAGAGCGAATGGTCCCTCGACGATAATTTCGATATAAGCATCGATACCGAAGGGTACAGCCTGCCCTCGGGGATAGCGTTCGTGCCCGATCCCGGGAAAGACCCCAAAGCCCCGCTATATTTCGTTCTCGAGCTGAGAGGCAGGATAAAGGTCGTTACGAACGACAGGAGCATTTATACGTTCGCCGAGGATTTCTTCAAATTCACTCCCCCCGGGGAGCTCCCTTCATTCTCCGGGGAGAACGGGCTTGCGGGCATATGCCTCGACCCTGTAAACGGCTACGTCTTCGTTACCTTCGTCTATCAGGACGAGAATAATATTCTGCGGAATAATATCGCGAGGTTCGATTCCACTCCCGGCACATTCTCCCTGAAGCCGCTCTCGGTAACAGCGTTCACTGAAATATTTTCGAGAGAAGGCTCTAGCCCTTCTCACCAGGTAGGGCCGTGTCAGGTTTCCGGAGGCACCCTGTTCGTCGGGGTCGGCGACGGGTTCGATGTAAGATATACCTTGGAGCACGATTACTACAGGAGTCAGGATGAAAATTCCCTCCTCGGAAAAATTCTCCGCATGACGCTCGACGGGAAGCCCGTAAAGTCCAACCCGTTTTACGCAGACGGCGATGTATCGAAAGCGCGGAACTACGTGTGGGCGGTCGGATTCAGGAACCCCTTCGGACTCAGGATAGTCGACGGGCGGGTATTCGTGGCGGATAACGGCGTTGGCGTGGACAGGTTCGTCGAAGTGCATAAAGGGAAGAATTATCTCTGGGACGGCACGGACACCAGCATAGGTACGAATGCAGACGTGGTATTCGTTCCTGCTGCCGGTGTGACACAGCTCGATTTTTATCCGGAGGACCTGAGTATCTTCCCCGAACGGTACAGGGGGAAATTCTATCTTGCCCTCTGCGGCAGCCCCGATGACGATCCGAAATTGATCAATGGACGGGGCGTGGAAATGCTGGATTTCAGTTTCGAGCGAAACGAGCTTCTGAGCGCTCCTTCTCCGTTTCTGAGGTACAGGGGGTCGGGTCTGCAATCGCTCGTGGGGCTGGCGGTCGGCCTGGACGGGCTTTACTTCGTCCCTATTCTGCCTATTTCAGACGGCAGGAGCGTCGTGTTCAAGGTGTCATACGACCCGGAAACAAAACACCTTTATACCCTGGCCAACGATAAGACGGCGCTGGTGCTCCTCGAAAACTTCGGCTGCTTAGGGTGTCATATCAACGGTGAGACGGGCTGGAGCACGGTAGGCCCGAAGCTCGATTCAGAGGAGCTCGTCACGAGGGTCGGTGAAAGACTGGGCTCCGGAATGTACGAAGACCGTGTTCGGGAGCTTGACTCGCTCGATGCCGAGCCTTATAAAAGCTACAGGAAAGAAAGAGCCGAAGTTCTGCAGCAAAAAGGCATCGAGAAGGTAAGGACATGGGTCAAATACCATATCATGGAGCCCAAGTTCGATAACCCTGAGTCGGGAATGCCGAATCTCGGCGTTAGCGAAGAGGAAGCGGAACTGATTACCTTATTCCTTGTTCCCGAGGCGCCCGACCTGAGGTGGCGCGTATATAACGAGTTCAATAAAATGATCCCCACGCTCAGGTACCGTTATCTGGTCTATTCGTTTCTCCTGGGGGCTGCTTTAACCCTTCTTTTAGCGGGCGGCTACACCCTGATCAAACGGCAGAAATAGACCCCTGTTCAAATATCGCTGCATTTGCAATATAAATAAGATCATAGCGGTCTCGAGCGCCTTTACTAATACAGGTTTACGAAATATCATCATGCGGACGGAACCGGAGCTGCACAATCCGGCGCGGCGTAATTCCGCATACGGCGATACTATGAGGAATAAATATTTTCTCACCACGGTGCTGTGGGGCAGTTTGATGCTCTATTCATCCTCTTCGTCGGGGCAGGAAGAAGGCCCCGGCCTCTCCCGCCCGGAGACCCTCGACCCGGTCGTCGTAACAGGGACTGCGTACCCGGCTGAGCTCCGGAAGAGCACGGGGAGCGTCACTGTCATAACCGGTGAGGAGATCGAGGCGAGCCACGCAGTCAGCGTGGGAGAGGTTCTGGAACGGGTCCCCGGTCTCTACGTCGATCAGCCCGCGTCCAGGGGAGGGGTGACGTCGGTATATATAAGGGGCGGCGACCCTAACTTCACGCTCGTCCTCATCGACGGGGTGAAGGTAAACGACCCCACTAACAGCCGGGGCGGGTCGTTCGATTTCTCCTCACTCAGCACCGACAACATCGAGCGCATCGAGATCGTGCGCGACCCGATGTCGTCCCTCTACGGCTCTGACGCGCTTAGCGGCGTTATAAACATAATCACGAAGAAAGGGGAGGGGAGGTGGAAGGCGACCGCGGAGGGTATGGCCGGGAGGTACGGGCAGTATCAGCTCCTGGGCGGTTTCTCGGGCGCGGGACCCTTCTACGATTATTCTATCACGGGCTCATGGCTCGACGACGGGGAGCAGGTGGAGGGGAGCGCCTTCAAAAGCCCGAGCGTGACCGCCAACCTGGGATTTCTTAACAGGGACGACATGGAGATAACGTCCGTTTTCAGGTATTCGCACATAGACAGCACGAGCTTCCCTGACGACAGCGGCGGCCCCGAATTCGCTGTGCTCCGCGCTACGGACCAGAGGAATACAGACCAGCTCCTGATTGGGCTCAATTACACTCACAGCCCCGCCCTGTGGTGGGAGTACGGCATCAAACTGAGTTATTACAATACGAAAGAAAAGTTCTCGTCCCCGGGCGTTGCGCCCGGCGAGCGCGACCCTTTCGGCATACCCCCCAACGAATCCGACAGCGATTATAAAAACTACGACGCGAATATAACGAGCACGTTCTCCCCTTACGAGGGACTCGATATCGTCGCGGGGTTCGAGGCGGAATACCAGGACGGGTCGAGCCGGGGGATGTTACTCGGAGAATTCCCCCTGCCCGCCGATTTCGACCTCAGTAGATACATATTGTCCCCGTATCTCGAAGCGCAGTTCGGCATGATAGAGAACCTTTACGTCGTGCTCGGCGCGAGGGAGGACTTCCCGGAAGGGTTCGATCCGGCCTTCAGCCCGAGGGCGGGCGTATCCTATAAAATCGCCGCGACCGATACCATACTCCGGGGGAGCTTCGGGGAAGGGTTCAAGCTCCCGTCCTTTTTCTCGCTAGCGAACCCTATCGTAGGCAACCCCGACCTCGTGCCGGAGGAGAGCAGGAGCCTCGACCTGGGAATAACCCAGAATCTGTGGGATGACAAAATCGGCGCACAGTTCAACGTCTATTACAACGAGTTCAAAAATCTTATCGACTTCGAGGAAGGTCCCCCGCCTATACTCGTCAACCGCTCCAGGGTGACGGTCAAGGGGTTCGAGCTTATCGGCAGCGTCCGCCCGTGGGACGAGCTCCAGTTGGGCGGGAGCGTGAGCTACGCCCGGAGCGATATTAAAGGCACGGGCGAGGAGCTCAGGAACCGCCCGGAGTGGTGGGGAGAGCTATCCCTTCTCTACAGCCCTTCGCCTACCGTCAAGTTCAGCCTGGACGCGGTGTTTACGGGGAGCGTCTCCGATTCCTCGATACCGACCGGGGACGTGACTCTCGATCCCTACGACGTTTACAACGTTGCACTCACCTGGACGCCTTTCGGGAGGGTAAGCGCGTACGTCGCCGTCGATAACCTGTTCAACGAGGAGTACGAGCAGTTCGTGGGCTTCCCCGCTCCGGGCGTAAGCCCGCGGGCGGGTATCAGGCTCACGTTCTGACACACACGCACATAGTGCGTTCTATGATCCCTTCCAGCTTCTACGATTAAGGGGGGGATTCTCCATACTCTGCCGACATACCTTTGCCAGCGGATGCAATTCCGAGTTTAGCCCTCATTTGCTTCTGATTATTCAAACAATCTGATTAATAGGATCTGGTGATGAAAGCACGCTTCGGAAAATCCACAGTTGTGCGAAGGGTCATAGACTGTATGCACCTTGTACGATTAGGTAGTGGAATCGCTTCAGGTCGGCCTGCGGGCCGAAACAGATACTAGGTAAAGGTAGGAGAGGGTATTCCGACAATCACGCTTCACATCAAAATACTCATTGGCATCGGTAGAGCAGTACACAATGACATAAAATGTCACTAATTTTTCACAATCAACCAATTTGATGGATCAAATTACAATAATGATGGATGGTTAGTATTGTTAAATAGATGGCATAGTCTTTGCAATATTTATTATAATCGATCAATTCAGATCAAGCAGATGATTGGCGAGGAGTGTTAGCTTTATATTAATATGTTAATTTTCTGCTAATCCAAGAATGCATGCATGAGGTGATGAGATAGTGAAAGTTGAACAAAACAAATGGACAGAGGCTAAAGGATGGGAATCGACACCGCTCTGGGAGTTAAGGAATTCAGCGCAGCTGGTCTTTATATTCGGCAGTACTTCATTGCTTAAAGATAGAAAAAGGATCGACCTGGTAAGAGAGAATTATCCCAGTTCCCGGATATTCGGATGTTCAACAGCCGGAGAGATTTGCGGCACGGAGGTATCGGATGATTCCATTGTGGTGACCGCAGTAAATTTCGAACATACGACGATCGACGGAGCGTACACCAGGGTCACCAAAATTGAAGATAGTTTTCAGGCAGGCGAGGTTTTAGCAAAATCTCTTAAAAAAGATGGGCTTCGTCACGTGTTTGTTTTATCGGAAGGCATAAAAGTCAACGGGAGTGAATTAGTAAGGGGAATCTCGAAACACATCCCGGAAGGAATCGCGATAACCGGTGGTCTATCGGGAGACGGCTTGAATTTTAAGGAAACAATTGTTCTCTGGGATGATAAAGCAGAGAGTGATGCGATTGCGGTTCTAGGTTTATATGGGGACCGTCTAAAAATTGGGTTTGGTTCTTTGGGTGGCTGGGATCCGTTCGGACCGGAAAGGTTAATAACAAAATCGAACGGAAACATATTATATGAGGTAGATAATAAATCGGCATTAGAGCTCTACAAAAGATATCTAGGAGACCATGTCGACGATCTTCCGTCGAGTGCGCTTCTATTTCCGCTTCAAGTGCGGAGCAAGGACGATGAATGTGGAGTCGTTCGCACGATCCTGGGGATAAACGAAAGCGACAACAGCATGACATTTGCCGGCGATATGCCTGAAGGCATGTATGCGCGTTTAATGAAAGCCAACTTCGAGAGACTTATTGACGGCGCAGCTACGGCGGCCCAGTCAAGCTACGAGACAATCGGTTCTGTAACCCCGGACTTGGCAATATTAATAAGCTGTGTGGGGAGGAAACTAGTTCTTAAACAAAGAATAGAGGAAGAGGTGGAAGGTGTGCGTGATGTACTGGGTGAAGAAACAGTACTTTCTGGATTTTATTCCTACGGCGAAATATCACCGCTTAACCCTTCTTCAAAATGTGAGTTACACAATCAAACGATGACTATTACTATGCTCTCGGAGAGATAAAAAAACGATGCAAAGTTTGCTTAAGCGTCAACTAAAGAAGTATTTTGGCGAGCTGACTTCGGTTCCAGAGAGCTTAAGAATCTTTATTGAAGCGGTTGATGAAACGTATCGCCAGAGCGATGAAGACCGTAAAATGCTGGAGCGTTCACTCGAGCTAAGCTCGCAGGAATTAATAGGGATAAACAAAAATCTGGAACACCTGGTCCAGGTGCGAATAGAAAGCGAAAAAACACTCGCCCTTAAGAACAAGAACTTAGAAATTCTAAATATTATCACTAAGGCAGTACACGGATCCAATGACCTGGAAGAGGTTTACGACATTGCCCTAGATATGGTTACATATCTGGAAAACGTCGATATGGCGGCTATCTATCTCGTAGACAAAAATATTAAAGAAGCCGTCCTCCAGGCTCACAGGAACCTGCCCGAAGATTACATACGCAGGGCCGGGAGAATACCTTATCCCCAAGGTGCAACATGGCACGTTATAAATTCCGGAACGTTGTTGAATAGCGAAAATGTCCAAATGGATCCCCATATCGGACAGGCGGGCAGGGATATCGGACGTCATAGCGTCCTTGGAATGCCAATAACATCGGAGAATGAGGTTATAGGTGTCATATGGTTTGCCAGCTACAAGGAGAGAAGGTTTGAGAAGGAAGAAATAGATTTACTTGCCTCTATCGGCAATCATATTGCTATTGCGATTGGAAAAGCAAAGCTGTATAGGGACTTGGCACGAAGGAGCCGGTACGAGGAAATCGTCAGAACAGTTATACAAAATGTTCACAGTTCAATCGACTTACAGGAGGTTCTTGAGAACGCGGCTCAATCCATGCGTGAGAACATTGAAGGAGTGGACATGGTTGCGATATACATGGTAGAAGGAGAAGAGGCGGTTTTGAAGTCCCAGCGGGGCTTTACCGACTCTTATATCGCGCGGGCGGGAAGAATCCCCTATCCCAACGGCTTTACATGGAAGACTATAATTGAAGGTAAGCCGAGATACTGCGCGGATACGGACAATGACGAATATATAGGCCCTGCAGGAAGGAACGCGGGAATTAAGAGTTATTTGTCCATGCCCATTATTTATAAAGATAAGATTGTAGGGTGTATAAACATAAATTCCAAACAAAAGAATGCCTTTGATGAAGAAGAGTTACAGCTGCTTGAGATAATCTCACAACAGATCAGGGCCGCGATCGGAAATGCAAAACAAGCAGATGCGCTAAGAGAAAGTGAAGCCAGGCACCGGACAATTGTCGAACAAACGTACGACATGACGATCGAGTGTGATGCACTGGGCATCATCCAATATGCAAATCCTCAGCATAAGGACATGCTGGGTTACGAACCTGAAGTATTAGTCGGGACAAACTGTATGCTGCTGGTTCATGAAGAGGATCGCGGCAGGGTTATGGCTGATTTTCAAAAGGGGTTACGTAGTAAAGAGGCGGTTCAAACAACATACAGATGTAAACATAAAAACGGGGGAATAAGGTGGCTGGAAAGCACGGGTAAAGCTTTTAAGACTGCCGGCGGACAAATTCACGGTGTTATTTCTTCCCGCGATATAACAGGGAACAGGAAAATGGAGGAAGAGCTCCTGAAATCTCAGAAGCTCGAATCGCTGAGCATCCTTGCGGGCGGCATCGCTCATGATTTCAACAATATCCTGACCATAATTTTAGGCAACGTCAACATAGCGAGAATTAAACTAAATCCGCAGGACAAGATTTATGAAAGGCTTGCGGGAGCGGAGAAGGCTATTTATACGGCGACCGGTCTGACTCAGCAGCTCCTTACGTTCTCTAAAGGCGGAACACCGGTCAAGAAAGCTATGGCTATTGATAAGTTGTTAACGGATTCAACACTATTTGCTCTAAGAGGCACTAACATCGAGTGCGTCTTTTCCATAGAAAAGGATCTACTTCCAGCAGAAATTGATGAGGGGCAGATGAACCAGGTGATCAATAACCTGATAATTAACGCCCGGCATGCCATGCCCGGCGGGGGCTCGATAGAAGTGATCGCGAAAAACATAAAATTAGAGGAAAGGAATGTTCTAAATTTGCCGAAAGGGGAATATGTGGGGATATACGTCAAAGACAACGGAGTGGGAATACCGGAAGAACATCTCCAGAAGATATTCGATCCTTTCTTCACTACAAAAAAAGAAGGGAGCGGCCTTGGGCTTGCCTCTGCATACTCCATAGTCAGACAGCATAATGGACATATAATCGTGGATTCCGAATTGGGGAAGGGAACAACCTTTACCATCTACCTCCCGGCAATTAAAGAATCGTCTTGCACGACGGAACATGAAGAAAAGGGTGCAAAGAGAGGCTTGGGAAATATACTGATAATGGATGATGATGTGCAGATCAGAGAAATTCTCGGTGAGATGCTGACGGTACTCGGGTATAACCCCAAATTCACTAATGACTGTTCTGAAGCGATAAAATTGTACAAGGAGTCCTTAGAATCGGGAGAGAAAATAGATGCGGTGATACTCGACCTGACTATTCCGGGAGACATCGGAGGAAACGAGACATTAAAGAAGCTGCTTGACATAAACCCGGATATAAAGGCCATTGTGTCGAGTGGATACTCCAAAGACGGCGTCATTGCCGATTACGAGACACACGGATTTAAAGCTTACTTGCCAAAACCGTATACCATGACCCGACTGAGCGAAGTTTTGCACGACGTGCTTATGGAGCCGAAGCTTTAAATGGATTTGCGGAGTCGGGCCTTACGGGCAGTTTCTTGTTCTGCCATACTCAATAAATCGTCTTAGTTCGCAAGAGTTTTTACAACCGAGGGCATAAAGCGTCGGCCTTCCGGATCCGCTTCCACTCGGTCATCCCGCGGATATAAAAGGGGCAAAATAGGCTTCCCCTTTCTTAGTTAGCCCAGCCATGACCATACCCCCCTTTTGCATAGCTGGAAGGGTTTAGGTAAGTTTTTCTATTCTTCCTAACTGGAAAATAACTAGAAACATGTAGGAAGAATACACAATATATCCGTGTAACTATCTGCAAACATTACCATGCGCCCGTAGCTCAGTTGGATAGAGCAACGGACTTCTAATCCGTAGGTCGGGGGTTCGAATCCCTCCGGGCGCGCCAATATTCTCAAATATTTACAGCTACTTATATTTCCTTTCAAAATTGGCTATAATCTTCTTTCAATAAAACTTGCGAAGAAGAGCACGATAAGAAGAAATTCGGAATCTTTGATGAAAAGCCTATTCCCTTTGAAGCTTATTCGAGTGAATACCTTGAAAACTCGAAGACGAACAAGGCTACCAGGAGCTATGAAAGGGATAAAACAAGCATGCATACACTCCTCAGATTTTTCCGTTCTATTTGCGTTTAGTTTCAGTTTTTAATTGTGCGGTTTCGGGTCTCTGGAACATCGACCATTTTTCTTGGAGAGGCGATCCCTTATTAAAAAGGAAATCGTAAGCTTCAGTCTTTCAAAAAGGACGTGGATGATTATAGTGAAGTTCTTAAAGCCATAGAGCAGAAAAGCTTCGGGAGCAAAAATCCATATTCGACCACGTATCAGTCTGGATTGAGACGAATCATTTCAAGCCTGAAAATCCCCAGTACAGCAATATGATTTCATGCAGACTGCCGGAGCCTACTGCTTACACTCCTATGCTCATCAAATATGCGCTGGAGCTTCTAAGCAAGATTTACAGAGAAGGCTATGCGTATAAGAAAGCCGGAGTTGCGTTGATGAATTTAGTCCCTGCCAGTGAAGCCCAGCAAAATCTCTTTGTAAGATTTGACAGCCCGAAACACAGGAGGTTGATGGAAACTATGGACAGAATCAATGGTCAATGGGGAAGAGAGACGGTAAGGTCTGGGGCTTCTGGGTATGAAAGGGTATGGGGTATGAGGCGGGTTAGGGTTTCGAATAGATTTACGACAAATTAGGGTGAGATTTTAAGGGGGTAACATCTGAACTTAAAAGACTAGAACTTGAGAAAACGGACAAGAGGGACTGTGGAATGGAGCCCAATATATTTAACTAATCATTGAGGATTGAAATACTTCTTGACAAGAAATGACAACCAATGTCTATCTAATAGATTACTCAGATCGGGGGGATTGTTTGTGCAAGACAAAAAATACTTTACACGATACTATGCTAAAAATATAACTTTTATTAACAATATGCTGTAAGGTACCGTAAAAATGACAATAAGTTACATCATATTTCAATAATTTTTAGTATTTAGTGTCTAGGATGCCTTGGAATTTGCGTACTTTACTGAATACTGACTAAAAGTCTATTAGTATGGAAAAATCAGCTTGAAGGTATTAAGAATGAATTTGTTATCGGAGCAAGATTTAGACTCGGAGGGTGCTACTTACAGGGTTATCATTCAAGGTGGAAATCAATTCCGCGACTGATATCCGAAAACAGCCCATCGGGTTTGACAGTAGAGTAAATTCCTATCTAAGTCATATTACAAATACTTTGTAGACGATCATCGGTATAGCATCAGCTGAAGGAGTGCCTACCCTTGGATTTTTAAGGGCAGTTAATTCGTGTGTATACGTCAAAGAATATTTGTTCTAGTGAAGTATCAAGCATAAAAAGGAGTTAATGTATGAATCCAAGAAGAAATAAGAAAGTTGCGGAAAGTAATGGCCTCACCTATAAACAGCGACAAGCGATGGTGGAGCTACTTAAAGCGGCTCATAAATCCTTTGAAGAGGTATCGAAAGCTCTCGGGATTAGCTCTCGTGCTTATACAACTGGAGAAAGGACCCGAAATTCCAAGAAGCTCTAAAAAGTGCTATAGGTGACTTAAAGGAAAGAGCTCTCACCGCCGCTGAGTTCTCTGTGCAACTTGATTCTGTAAGTATGATGGTCGATTACGAGGCTAAAGTTCTTGACGCGATCGACTTTAGTGAGTCTATAATCAAATGGCAGAGGATCAGAATAGACTCGGAGAGAAGCTGCAAACCATCATGGATGAAGTCGGACAATTGAAAAAGAAGGTCGGCGAAGCAGACACAGACGAGGCGTAGCGGGTACAGGCTAAAGGACAAATCGACCGCAACCACGAGCGAGACAATCGCTATATTGACACTTCTATCACACTGCTCTATAATGAATTTCAGCTACAATTAAAAAGGAAAGCTGTTTTCGAAAACGGAACCAGTATGCCGCCATTCCATAAAACCATCTCAAGCAAAGACACAGGTAGTCTATACCCACATTACCTGCCCAATTCCAGTTGCATACCCACCTTAATACTCCACATCAGAGAAAATATCCCCCTTGTTTCAGGCAATCGGATTTACCAGAGAAATCGCCTTAAATAATCCAAACAGCGAGGTGACTGGATATGGTAAATTTCAGCTATGTGCATTTACCAGCCTACCCGTCCTCGCAGTCCCTTGAGATGATCAAGGCTGCAGACGAGATGGGCTTTTACGGCGCGTACAGCGTCGATGAAACCTACTGGAAGGATATGTGGCTGCTGTTCGCTGCGGCATCAGGTAATACCAAAAACATACGTATGGGTCCTAGTGTTACTCACGTAATACTGAAAGACCCGACTATCCTGGCACAGCAGCTAGCAACCCTGGACGAGCTTACCAACGGCCGTGCAGAGGCGGTGATCAGCTTTGGAAACCTGGTTATGCTGAGCCAGTACCACCACAAGTGGCAGGAGATGAGACCGCTTGCGCGTGTCAAGGAAGCTCACGACGTAATGAGGAAATTCATCGATAACGGTGTTATCACTTATGAAGGTGAATTTTATAAATATACGGGACTTTTCACCCTTGCCCGTCCTGTACAGAAGAAGCTCCCCATCAAGATAGGTGCGATGGGAGGTCCGCGCTCTTTCCAGATAGCAGGAGAGATGTTTGACGGAATGCACCACGCTCTGGGATATTCTCGTGAAAACTATGAGTACGTCATGGAGAACGTGAAAATAGGGGCAGAGAAGGCTGGGCGGAACTGGAGAGAACTCGACCTGGCTGCATGGGTAGTATGGGTAGTGAGTGAGGACTCCAAAGCTGCCAAGGAAACAGCGCGAATAATGGTAGCATTCTATTTGTCTGCCATGCCGGAAAAACAGGTCGAGCGTCACGGCATTGAATACGCGAGCCTCAAACCTATATTTGATGCCTTCGGTGCCGGTGATGTTCAGAAGGCTATTGACCTTACCTCAAAGGAGATAGGAGATAAACTGTCCATATCCGGGACTCCTCAAGAATGCGTTCAAAAACTGAAAAACGATATACTGCCCACAGGGATTAACCACATTGTGGCAGCTATCTCGGACCCTTACCTTGTCAACGCATTCACGGGTCGGAAGATCGAAAACTGCCCAGACGTTATCGGACAGCTAAGGCTAATTAAAGAGAAGGTATTGCCGCTGCTCAACTGAGGCAATTAATTAACGGTAACAGCCCGTCAGAGCTCACCCGCCGGGGCGGATCAGGCGCCCAAAGGGTGAAACCCGCTCCGGATAAGGTGGTGATAGCAGTTCTCCATTCCGATTTTTCTTTTCACTCCCTTAAACTTTATTTTTTCCTGCGAGTAGTCTTTCGACTTGCCTTAGATTTCGCTTCCTTTTCAATTTCCTTTTCAAGCTCTTCACATGAGATAAGGCTGTCTGCGAAATGATCGTGCATCCAGGCAAGGTGCTCCCACCTGCTGTTTATGATTCTATTGGTATCCCAAAGCGGCATGTCCTGCTGTTTGAAAATGTCCATCCGCTCGGGGTCTATCTCGTAAACATGGTCGATCCTCATCACCACGCCGTCCTTGATTTTTTTAGGCTTTGGAGGGCGCTGTGTTTTTAGTTTAAACCCGATCATGGTCATCACTCCTCTTCATATGCTTGATCAAGCATGTTCTTTCCGGGGTTCATTATGTTGTTCGGATCGAGTGCTTTTTTTATTCGTTTCATTACCTCGAATCCTCCCCCCATCTCGACCGGAACAAACTCTGCATCCCCCTCTCTTGAGGAGCCGTGACACGAGGTAATAGACCCCTGGTATTTAAGGCTTACCCTGGTTATCTCACGCTTGCACTCAACCCAGGCTGCCCAGTTCTCCTCGTCCATTTTCTGCTCCCATATTCCGATATCTATCTCGGCAAGGTAGTCACCCCAGGGCTTGTAAGCTGAATTCGAGTAGAAGAAGCAGCCCCAGTCGTCGAATATTCCAAATTTTTCAATGTATTTTCCGGCTATCTCGTGCCATTCCTTCATGACTTGAGGAATGAAAGTGTAGTTGATAGATGCGTCTTCACAGTGCCAAGACATGGGAACGACCTGTTTGTTGAGAAGCCTGCCGTGGAGCGGTGTGGCGTAACGGTCATGTCGTGAAGCCCAGTCGCCCTGCGAGACCTCGTCCCCAAGGTATTTCCCCCCGGTATCCCTGGCTATCTTAAGGAACCTCTTAGCAGCGGGCCTGACTTCATCTACAGTGCCGTACATCGCTGTGGCTATCACCGATCTTATCTCGGGTGGCTGAGGAATGTATGCCTCATCATCCCGTCTCAGGTATTCCACCTTTTTTTCGTCAAACAGCACTACAGAGGCAAGGCTTGCAAGCCCTGATTTGGCGAGGGCTCCGGTGCTTTTATAGGCGGTCTCGAAGTCGGGATAACCGAAAAAAGCCGCCATTTCCACCTCGGGTCTTGGCACGAGCTCCAGAGTTGCTTCCGTGCAGATCCCCAAGCTGCCCTGGTGTCCGATAAAGAGGTTCTTGAGGTTGAACCCAGTCGAGGACTTTCTGATCTTACGGCCTCCTCCATCCCCCACTTCTATTATCTCTCCCGTCGGAAGGACCACCTGCATACTGACAACAAGGTCCCTTGTATGACCGTACCTGCCGGCAATAAGGGAGAAGCCACTCGTGCCTATTCTCCCGCCTACAATCGAGCACGGGTAAGAGGCAGGGTCGTCAGGATAGAAAACGTTATATTTTCTCAGGTCCTGGTTTAACTTCAGCATGTTGATTCCGGGCTGCACGGTAACCGTACGGTTTTCAAGGTCAATTTCGATGATCTTGTTCATGCGTTTTATATCCAGGAGGATCCCCTTTCTGAGAGGAACCGCCCCGTCTGAAAGACCTGTTCCGCCTCCGCGGGGTACCACAGGGATCCTGTAAGTGTTTGCGAGTTTCACTATCTCGGATACATGCTGTGTGTTTTCAGGGAGTACCACCACCTCAGGTACGTATTCGCTCCACCGGTGGACCGGGAAAGGTGCAGGTACCCTGGTGCGGTTGTACCTTGCTGCTTTGCCAATAAGCACGTTTTCCGGACCGAGTATTCCCCTGAGTTCATCGATAACAGGATCGGTGAGAGCTACGGTACTCATCTCGTTACACCTCCGTAATCGAGTCCTGCAGCTTCCGCGACGAGCTCCATGAGGTCCCGGATTTCAATACCCGGATTATGCTCCCTGCCGCTCGCGCTTAGCGGACGCTCGGACCACACACAGGCACTTACGAGGGTATCCACCTCAAGCTCCGAAGCCCGCTGCATTCGTCTGCGGCTTATCTCCCTTGCAAGGTCGGGACGCTCCACTGAGAAGCCTCCGCCTGCGCCCGAGCAGTAAGACCACTGCGTGACGTGATCGGTGTCTCTGAATGTGAGACCCGGGATCGACCTCAGGATCTCGCGCGGGGACTCGTAAATCCCCTTACGCTTGTTAAGGCGGCACGGGTCGTGGTAGGTTACGACCCTGCGTATCTCGCGACTGAGCTCAAGCCTTCCTTCCCTGATCAGCTCCGCCACAAGCTCGGTTATATGCACGATTTCAAAATCATAATCCTCACCAAAGAACTCGGGATAATCTTCAGTAAAAGTGATGTAGTCGTGAGGATCGAGGGTTATTATCTTTTTTGCTCCCACGGCACTCCAGTCAGCTATATTGTGCTCCGCAAACGAGCGAGCGTGGTCGACGTATCCCATCTCCGCAGCGGGTCCTCCGCAACACCACTGCTCTCTCATGAGCCCGAAATCAACGCCCGCCTTTTTAAGCATCATTGCTGTCGCCCTGGGTACGGAAGTCCTGTAAAAAGCGGCTTCACAATCACAGAAAAGGATCGTCTCTCCTCCGATAGGAATGTCGAGCCCCTTTGCCCAGTCAGCGACGTGCTCCTGCTCGACAGGAACCTCGAGAACAGGCTCGTTCTTCCTGTCAACAGTAGCCTCGACCCACCTCTTCCAGTTAGGTTGTTCTATCCCTGAGGCGGCTGCTAAAGCCCTGACGGCTTTTACGAGCTTGACTGTCTGCGTGCGGTGACGGTAAAAATCGCCTGTAAATAAAGTATTTGGACAGCGGAGCTCACAGGCTCCACACAGTGTGCAGTGGACGTAGTCCTGAGCTATGTCCGTAAGTGTAAGCCCTCCCTTCTCCATAGCCACGATATTCGCGTGGAACGCAGTGGGCGAATGATTCTCGTTTCTCGTGACCTGCATAACAGGGCAAACCTCGCGGCAAAACTTGTGGCCGGAACTGAAGCACCCGTATGCACTATCCCTCCATTTCTCGATAAATTTCTGAATGTCATCCCTATCCTCAGCCATTTTTCTTTCCCCTTATCTGCGGGTTTTATACTCTCACATTCAAACAGAGGACCTCAAATTAGTTCAAGCTCAATATTAAGTGACCTGATTCGGTTGCCCGCTCATGAGTACCATCCGAGAGGACCTTCGTTCATGTTTATCGTCACCTGCTTGAGCTGAGTGTACTCTTCCACGGCATATCTGCCGAGCTCCCTACCAATACCGCTTTGCTTGTACCCCCCCCACGGTAGCTGGTGGAAGCACGGCTGTGAGGAGTTAACCCATATGATTCCAGCCCTTAAATCCCTCATTATTCTCATAGCCCTGTTTATATCTTTTGTGAATACCGCACCGGCAAGCCCGTACCTCGTTGAATTTGCCATTTCAAGTACTTCCTGCTCGTTCCTGAATTTTGTTACGGTAAGAACGGGTCCGAAAATTTCATTCTGTACTATCTCCATATTATTTTTTACGTTGGTAAATACGGTAGGGTACACATAGTATCCTTTTTTGAGATTACCTTTTTCAATCCTCGTACCACCGCATGCCACCTCCGCACCTTCTTTCATTCCGACGTCAATATAGTGCATCACTTTTTTTAGCTGTTTTTCTGAAGCAATGGGCCCCATCTCTATGCTCTCGTCGAGAGGATTACCGATCTTTATCTTACCGGCACGTGAAGAGAGCTCATCAACAAATTTGTCGTGAACTCTCTCGTGCACATACAGCCTGGATGTGGCAGAACAGACCTCTCCCTGGTTCACGAAAATCCCGAACTGAACCCATTCAGCCACAACAGGAATATCCACGTCATCAAAAACAATCACGGGAGATTTCCCACCAAGCTCAAGGGATATCTTCTTGACGTTGCCTGCAGACGCTATCATCAGCTGCTTCCCGACTTCGATACTCCCCGTAAAGGCAATCTTGTCCACCTGATCGTTTTTCGCAAGCTCCATTCCCGCTACAGGTCCGAGACCGTTGATTATGTTTACCACACCGTCGGGGAAACCTACTTCCTGTATCATCTTAGCCAGCTCAAGGGCGGAAAGTGGGGTAATTTCAGCCGGCTTGAGTATGCAGCAGTTCCCGGTCGCAAGCGCCGGAGCAAGTTTCCACGCAGCCATTAAAAGCGGATAGTTCCAGGGTATTATCTGTCCAACCACCCCTACAGGCTCCCTTAGCACCATCCCGAAAATATCGGAGTCGGGTGTGGGTACAATGTCACCGTTTATCTTGTCGGCAAGCCCTCCGTAGAACTCAAAGCAGTCTGCAGCATCGCTGATATCTGCACGGGATTCTCTTATCGGCTTACCCATATTGAGGGTCTCAAGCTTCGCAAGCTCCTCAGCCTTCTGTCTGATTGCATTAGCAAGAGCAAAAAGCAGCTTTCCGCGAACGACCTGGCTTGTCTTCCTCCATGTGCCCTTATCAAACGCGCGCCGTGCAGCCTTTATTGCCTTCCTTGTATCTTCTACATCAGCCAGTGCAACCCCGGCAATAACCTCCTGATTTGCGGGGTTGATTACATCCCAGGTCTTATCGGTGCGGGAAGACACCCATTTCCCGTCAATAAATAACTTATATTCCTTAACTGTCATCGAAATTACCTCCCCCCTGGCACCCGCTATTGCGTAACTTATGTTTTTGTAGCCGGGCGACGGTTTAAACTATAATTTCTAGGAATAGAGTCTTAAATAACACATATGCCGCCATAACCTCCTAAACTAATTACGTTTCTTTTCAGCAGGCCTGCTCTTGTCAACGGATTTCACAGCGTTTTCGAGGATTTCAAGTCCCCTCATGAGAGCATCCTCAGTTATGATAAGTGGAACGAGCAGCCTTACCACGTTGTCATAAGCACCCGCCTTCATGATTACCAGACCTTTCCGGATGCACTGCCTCAACACCTCTGCGGTTTCTTCCTTGGCAGGCTCTTTTGTGGTCCTGTCCCTCACAAGCTCAATCGCCGCCATTGCTCCAAGACCCCTTGAGTCCCCGATTATACTGTACTTTTCCTTCATGGCTGCGAGTCTGTTATTGATTATCTCACCCACCTTTCGCGCATGCTCCATAAACCCATTTCCCTGCATAATCTCGATAACCTGAAGTGAGGCAAGGCAGGACAAAGGGTTTCCTCCGTATGTGCCTCCGAGAGCCCCCACTTCGGGTGCATCAAGGATCTCGGTCTTCCCTGTAACCGCTCCAAGTGGAAGTCCGCTATCAATGGATTTAGCCATGACGATGACGTCGGGTTCCAGATTATAGTGGTTAACCGCGAACATCATGCCGGTTCTTCCAAACCCTGTCTGCACCTCATCGGCGATGAACACAATACCGTTTTCTTTACAAACACTGGCAATCCTGGGAAGAAATTCACGCGGAGGCACTATAAAACCTCCCTCACCCGTTACCGGCTCGACTATAATGGCAGCCACTTCTTCAGGGTCCACCTGGGTTTTAAAAAAGGAATAGAACTTGTCCAGACAGGCGACGTCACACTTGGGGTAATTGAGCCCGAGAGGACAGCGGTAGCAATAAGCGTAAGGCATACGGTAAACTTCCGGTGCAAACGGACCAAATCCGAATTTATAGGGCTTTATCTTGCTGGTAAGGGTCATGCCAAGGAGTGTCCTTCCATGGAAGGCGTGCTCGAATGTGATCACGGCACTCTTTTTTCTGTAGTACCTTGAGACCTTAATGGAATTCTCTGTAGCCTCTGCACCACTATTGACGAGAAGGGTTTTCTTTGGAAACCTGCCGGGAGTAATCTCTGCGAGCTTCTTGGCGAGCTTTACATAAGGTTCATACATAAAAACATGAAAGCATGTGTGAAGGTACTTATCTATCTGCTCCCTTAAAGCTTCTATCACCTCCCTCCTGGAGTGACCTATATTGACAGTAGCAAGACCGCTTGCAAAATCTATGAAGTCGTTTCCATCGATATCAGTAATGATGGCGTCCTTGGCTTTTTCTATGAATGACGGGACGGTATTGAATACTCCCCTTGGAATAAACTTATCCCTAAGCTTTATCATACGCTTTGACTTTGGCCCCGGTATATCAGTATTAAGGTATTCTCTGTTTTTACCCACGCTCTCTCACCTGTTTGATCGCCTCAGCCCCGAATTCCTCCGTGTACTCCAGGTTTTCCTCCTCCGCTGCTTCCAGTCGTATCTTAAATCTGTCCGGCAAGCCTGAGGAAGCCCAAATACCATGCATTCTTATGCATTCTTATTTTGAGCCTGTCGCCGTACCGATTTTAAATTGTGCGATCAGCCGTCAGCCGATACAGAATGAGGTGTGAACAGGGGAACGTGAATAAATCCCGGAACCAGGTTGCGTATTCGACGTCATTTTGCAATTGTGTAATCGCTAAAATCTATGATAGCATAAGCGAGGAGTAAAAATCCATAGCTAAAGCGTCCTCATCCAGAAAAATATGAGGATAACCCGGTGCGGAAGAGGAACTGCGGCGCTTAGCTTGACTTGGATAAAGACTTTTTGTTTAATATGAATAGAAGCCCCTGGCTTGCTTCGCCGGTTTTCTGATGGGCTGCAGAGGCTATAGGATTATCGACTTCCAGAGACCATCCTCTATAGCTCATTTCAGGGTTCTTATCAACGCAGGGGGTAAACCAATTACATTCTCTGCACGAACAGGGGGGGGTAATTACAATGGCAAAAGAATACGGGTACCTGGTGAACGGAAAATGGATTGAGAGCGGCAAAAAGAGGGAGGTCAAAAGCCCGTATAACGATGAGGTTGTGGGGGTGATAAACGTCCCTACGCCTGAAGAATCGAAAAACGCCCTCGACGGAGCCGAGAAGGCTTTTGAGAAGTTCAGGGATACGCCGAGCTACGTACGCAGTGAAATATTAATGAAGATAGCCCAGGGGATCGGGAAGAGGAAGGAAGAATTCGCAAAAATACTCGTCGAGGAAGGCGGAAAGCCTCTTAAAACCGCAAGGGTTGAAGTAAGCAGGGCTATGACAACATTTACTGTCGCGATTGAAGAAGCAAACAGGTTCGCGCAGGGAGAGATGGTCCCTATAGACATAGTGCCCGGAAACGAGGAAAGATTCGGGATACTGAGGCGCTTTCCGCTGGGGATAATCATGGGTATTTCACCTTTCAATTTTCCCCTTAACCTGGTCGCCCATAAGGTCGCTCCGGCAATAGCTTCCGGCAATGTCATGATTTTAAAACCGGCGTCTCAAACACCAATGTCGGCTCTCCTGCTTGGTGAGGTCGTTATGGAAGCCGGACTCCTGCCCGGGGGACTAAATATACTTCCGCTGCCCGGTGCACAGGTCGAACCGGTCATGAATGATGACAGGGTAAAAAAGATTTCGTTTACCGGTAGTGACGAGATCGGATGGGAGCTAATGAAAAAGTTCGCAAAGAAGAAGGTAACACTTGAGCTTGGCGGGAACGCGGCAACCATAGTTGACGAAGATCCTCCTGATCTTGAGTTTGCTGCTAGCAGGAACTGCTGGGGGGCTTTTTATCAGGCTGGACAGAGCTGTATTTCCGTCCAGAGGATGTATGTCCACGATAAGATTTTCGACAAGTTCATGGACTCTTTTCTCTCGGCGACAAAGGCTCTCAAGCTTGGAGACCCAATGCTTGAAGAAACAGACGTGGGTCCGGTAATAGATAGTGAGTCTGCCGACCGTATCATGAACTGGATCGGTGAGGCGGTTGATTCAGGGGCGAAGTTGCTTGCAGGAGGCAACAGAGATGGCCGCTTGATAGAACCTACAGTTTTAACGAATGTACCTCCCACCTGCAACGTTAGCTGTGACGAAGTATTCGGACCGGTTGTGCACATCGAGAGGTACGGGGACTTCGATGAGGTGCTCAGCCGGGTTAACAACTCCAGGTATGGTCTGCAAGCGGGGATATTCACAAAAGATATTAAGAAAGCTTTTAAGGCTTACAACACTCTTGAGGTTGGCGGTGTGATTGTAAACGATTACCCGAGCTTTAGGGTCGAGAACATGCCATACGGAGGAGTAAAGGACTCCGGTGTGGGACGTGAAGGATTAAGGTTCGCCATCGAAGAAATGACCGAACAGAAACTGATGGTGGTAAACCTGAAAAATTAACAGCAGGCTGATTCAAGTCATTCATCCCAACCTCAATTTTTTCCTCCGATTCACGACCTACGAACTATTTATATTGCATCCACAGTCCATAAGAGCTGTCACCCCGGGCTTGACCCGGGATCCGGCGTCTTTCATCTTTTAATCAAACGATAGCCGGGACTCCCCAGTCCCGGAATATTTCAACCAGCCACGACCTGACTTAATTCTAATTAAATCTACTTGTTTGATTCATAAATGAGAGAAAATTACTCAATAACATGGTTGGTGAGTCTAAAGGTGCTATAGCTCTGAGTCGTGAGAATTGCAAGAGATTGCTGTCTGCTACCGAGTACCATGAAGACCTTCACGACCTGTGTTTAATATCTCTTAACACCGGTATGATGAATGGGGAGATCAGACCTCTTGAGTGGGACTGGATAAAAGGTGTGTTTGGGTTAGCTGATTCTGAGGATTATCCATTAATTGACCTACCTAGTCATATTACAAAGACTGGGAAGTCTCGAAAGGTACCGATTAATCAAACAGTAAAAACAATGCTCCCCCGAAAGCTCCTTCCACATTGATGTTCTTGATCTTGCGAAATATTTAAAAGTGAAAAAACGTACTGCATATCACATCGTGGCCACCCTGAATATTCCTCACTACAGGGTCGGCAGGCTGATCAGATTCAAGCTGAGTGAGGTTGAAGATTGGATGAATAAAAATAAGGCCGGGCAGTTGAATGTGCCTTACGATAAACTCGAAAGTGTGTAATACTAACGATTAAATCCGCAGACAGGGGGCAATTAGCCCCTCTTTTTTACCAAAGAATACTTATATCAGCAGTTTCAAAACTTACCCATGATTTCCTAGCACTCATATGAAAATTAAAACAGAACAACTAAGGTCATTAGCACAACTCAGAAAAGCTTACCAAGACGCAGACTCTCAAAAAGAGCTAAATCAAATTCTTGAATAAACAATGAAAACAACACAAGAAATCCTGGCCCAAAATGGCATCAACTGGACATTGCACACTAACGAAAACAGTAATCATGAAATAAAGGAAGATGAGATGCAACAACTAACTACAGAAGAAATAGTCAAAGCACTAGACGACTATCTGACAAAAAAGAATATAATACGGGAAAATACACCCAAACAAATAACAGTCAAACAGGCCTCAGAACTATATAACATACCTCTATAGAAGGGAGTATGATCCAACAATTTTTAGGGGTTGGGCTGAAATATTATATACTTTAAAAAAGGATCGACTTCAGCGATAAGCAAATAGATTATGAACAACCGCAAAACGAATGAAACATGGAAATATCATAATATCACCAAGCACCCTGGATTACCCCCACATTACTTAGATTGGAAGAACCAACCCATTCCTTTTAAAATATATACTAATCTAAAGGGGATTGAGATTCCAAAAGATTTACCGTATTCAAATGCCTCTGCCTTAAATTCAATATCAACACTCCTTACTGATACAGAAAGTGAATACATCCCGGATCTCAGTACCTTGGGGCGTTTGATTTATCTCTCTGCAGGTATAACAAAGAAAGTTAAGTATCCTGGAGGTGATCTTTATTTCCGTGCTGCGGCATGTACAGGGGCTCTATACCACATAGATTTATATCTTGTAGTGGGTGACATAAAAGGGCTTGACGCGGGTGTTTATCATTTCGGACCCGATGACTTTTCATTAAGAAGACTACGTAAAGGAGATTTCAGAGGTTTACTTATAGAGGCAACAGCTCATGAGGAAAGAATAGTAAGGGCTCCAGTCATAATTGTCTGTACGAGTACATTCTGGCGTAATGCCTGGAAATACCAATCACGTACATACCGGCATACATTTTGGGACAACGGCACGCTTCTGGCAAATCTTCTAGCTGCAGCTTCAGCATACAGGATTCCTGCCAAGATTGTCGTGGGGTTTGTGGATTTAAAAGTAAATCAACTACTCGGTCTTGAGACCGACAAAGAAGTAGCTGTTAGTCTTGTGACAGTTGGGAATTTGAAAAAACCTGTTTCCGGCAAAATTGGTGAACTGGAAGAAATAAAATATGAATCAATGCCACTCTCCGAAAATGAAATTGATTATCCTCGCATAAAAGCAATGCATCTAGCTTCTTCACTCATAAATGAAGACGAGGTAAAGGAATGGAGGATTGCAACCATAGAATCTATAGAAATCGAGTCATGTGGCAAACACTTTCCCCTTGAGTTAGATGATGATGAAGAAATAGACCAAGTCTCAAATACCATAGAGAAAACAATTCTAAAACGTGGTTCAACGCGTCGATTCGACCGTCTTTCGATTACATTCAGACAACTCTCCAACTTGTTATACCGTTCTACTCGTGGCATACCTGCAGACTTCCTTTATACTCCAGGAACAACACTGAATGATATATACCTGATTGTAAATTATGTTGAGGGAATACCTCAAGGATCCTATTTTTATAACCGGGATAATAATGTACTTGAGCTACTAGAGGAAGGTGATTTTAGAAGGAAGGCGGGACAACTAGGTCTTGGCCAGGACTTACCACGGGATTCGAGCGTGGACGTTTTCTTTCTATCAAATTTAAATAGAGTTCTGGAGAAATTTGGAAATCGCGGTTACAGAGCCGTTCAGCTCGAAGCCGGTATAATTGGAGGGAAGCTTTATCTGGGAGCCTACGGACTTGGCCTTGGAGCAAGTGGCCTTACATTTTTCGACGATGATGTAACCAGGTTTTTCTCACCACATGCTCAGTGTAAAAGTACTATGTTTCTTATTGCGCTAGGCAAATCTGTAAAAAAAGTCACGAAGTCAACTGACTAAAATAGTGACAGAACCAATTTAATTATTTTCCTATTAGTTCTCCCATCTAAAATCTCATTTCAAGTATTTAGATGTGCTGGGGAAAAAAGGGGATACAACATCATCCAAGAGGACGATGATATGATGTGTCTTCTCCGCGAAACTAGGTCCTTATTAAATGAGAAAATCCTGTATGGTTGTAGCAAATAACCAGGAGGATATTTCGATGAAAAGAAGCACGTTTTCAGATTAGCTAATCGCGTTTATTATGCGTCAGGAAGATGATGGTGTTCCAGTAGAGGGGTGTACAAAGATTGGGATCAGCGAGCAAACCTATAATAGATAACGAAATGAGGTTAGTAGGTTAGCCCCATCAGGGACGAAGTTTCTAGAACAACTGAAGGCTAGGATATATGCATCAAAAAAGCTATGCCAATCCTTCTTTAGACTGGGAAAGGCTGCAGGAAGTTGTCCCTCTTTTTTACCAAAGAATACCCAAAGAATCTTCCATAATTATTCCTTCCTTAAAGAATCAATAAACCATATGGAATAGATGGAAATCGTTTAATGTGGATGAGCTATAACAAGTTCAATAATCCCAAGAAGTTACAAAAATCCACTAAAGAGGACAGAAAATCCTCGTGTCGGCGGTCGGGTTCCGTCTCCGGGTATTCTTTTTGTAGTGATTACTGACTATTACAGTTCACCCTATTTATGTGACCTCCCCCTGAGAACCGGACAAGTGAGTAGTAGATAAATCTGGCAAAATACTTTAGTTAACAAAGAGGTTATTTGCCATGAAGAAGTCGGAGTTAACCGAGGAACAGATAGCATTTTATTTAAGGTAGGTTACAACTGAGTCTGTAAGAACACAGGAAACGAGATAGTTAAATAAGTCTTGTGAGAGCCTATTTCTAAAATGAGGAGATAATTATTAGTCCGGATTGAAGAGTCCCGCTACAGGCTGGTATAGGCTTCTGAGACTTAACATACTTTGATATGGTCGGTGGTATGAAATGTATAATAAATATTCAGATGATATATAAATAATATACACGTCTATAACAATTGGCCACAAACACGAGCTGTATTGAAGCTTAACATCCATAAAGCATTCAATATTATTTTATGGTACACAGTTTGCAACTATAGCAGTGCAATTAACTCTAACAGGGGGTTAAAAAAATGAAGTTTAAGGTTATCGTTCTGATTTCGGGACTCGCGCGAGGAGATTTAGATGAGCGATAATATCAAGAAGATAATTAATGCCAACTCGCAATATGCGGAGAATTTCGGTGAAAAAACTAAGCTCAGCATGCCACCCTCAAGAAGGCTTGCTATTTTAACGTGTATGGACGCGCGCTTGGACCCCGCAAAGTTTGCGGGTCTTCAGGAGGGCGACGCACATGTAATAAGAAACGCAGGGGGAAGAGCAAGTGACGATGCCATAAGATCGCTCATCATATCGAGTCAAATTTTGGGAACAAACGAGTGGCTCGTTATCCATCATTCGGATTGCGGTATGGAAACTTTTACGAATGAAAAATTTTCTAAAGATCTCGAGAACACCTTTGAGTCCAAAGAGGGTTATTCTATTAACTGGCTTACCATATCCGACAGAGTCGAAAGTGTGAAGGAAGATGTGAAGCAGATAAGGAATCATCCTCTGGTCTCCAGTGATGTAAGAATTTCGGGCTATATTTTCGACGTTAAGAATGGGAAGCTCACAGAGGTTGTCAAAGGTTAAATATAGTGCGCCGAACGGAATGTTATTGCCGATCAGATACAGGTTTGAATTGAATGGAATCTTAGGACTGGCACCTGGTATGCTGGATGAGGGTGTGAGGGAGGTGATGGATATAGTAATTGATACTTCATTGCCGGCGGCAAGGCCGGTGCCAGTAATGGATCAGCTCAAGGAGTGATAAGGTCTGCCGGGCGATTCGCTGTGATAACGGCCCGGAGCTGACTTCTCAGAGTTTAATTGACTGGTTCCGGGATCACAGCATCGAGATTTTCTATATCCAGCCGGGTAAGCCGGTGCAGAATGCTTATATTAAACGTTTCAACAGAACATTTCGTGAGTAGGTATTAGATGCTTACTTATTCGATGACCTTGAGCAGGCACGGAACATAGCAAATGACTGGCTCAGGGCTTATAATGAACAGCGTCCCCATGAGTCTCTTGGCGGGCTGCCGCCAAGCCTCTTCAGGGAAAAAGTAACTGCTAAAAATTCTACTTTAGAACTGTCTACTTAAATGGGGAAATTACAGTACATGAATTCAAAGACAAAGACAGTATAGTTTTTGGAGTAATAATTTGATAGAAGATTATTGGTTTGTTTTGTAATAACAGCCATCCTCTATCAATGATATGCATTCTAAGAATATTCTAAGAACCATCCATAATTCTTGCCACCATCCATACTCAACAGACCATATGGAATAGATGGAAATCGTTTTTTCTAGATAACTTACGAATATCTCAATGGTGGCGGGAAGTTAAACAAATTCCTCTTTTCGGACTTCTAATCCGTAGGTCGGGGGTTCGAGTGTCAAATTGCTTATTTCTTCCCGATGAACAATGACTATGTCACATTCGGCCAAGGGTGACCAATTGCTCACATGTTCGCAATCGTTCCTCCGGGCGCGCCACATCTTCCCGAAGTACAGTGATATATGTGCCATGGTCCAGCGGCGTCCGATTGCTCTAATTTGGCTTCGGGAACAATAGTCGGATGTATAATGCGTTCATGCACTCAACCAGGCGCGACCAATTCCTCACTAACTCGGAATTGTTGCTCGCAATCGTTCCTCCGGGCGCGCGCCTTCTTCTCTGAGTCAAGTAGAACTTTTGCCGTATATCAAGGGTGTCCGATTTAGTTTGGTTTCAGTAGATCATCCCGAGCACATTGGCATTGTTGCAATTAGCATAGGGCGACCGGTTTCTCACTTGCTCGAAACCGTTGCTTGTTCGAGATCGTTATAGGAACCGTTCCCTCCGTGCGCGCCAATTTATCCATTTATCTCAGTAAGTACATCAGTTTCAAAAATCGTACTTGAGGTGCTTTCAAAGAATATTCAAAGAATGGATTGAGTAAAAGACGAATTTTATCCATTATAGGGATTAGTTAACGTCATGATATTTAAACAGCAGATTTTTCCGGGTACGGCATTTATAGCGTTTTTCAGTTTTTCAAATCACTAATATCAAACTTATGCTGATATGACTGAGTATTCCTCATAATTTAAGAAATCAGGATTGCATGATATATGACAGTACGGTGAAGACCACGAGTTTTTCAGGTACTGTATGCTCATTCGACGGAGTGCCCCCGTAGTGAAAGAGAAACCCGGCAGTGCGATCGTGGAACTATTCAAACAACTGCGTCTCGTCAGATTGATCGAGCGTTTTCCCGAGCGGATTGTCTGGGCAGTTTTCGTATTCATCAACGGCTTTATCACATGCGCGATTCTTGCCTCGATGGCAATGGCATTGAAGACAACCTTCATATTTCCATCTCTCGGCCCGACCGCATTTATGGTCTTTTTTAATCCGACTTCTACTGCATCAAGTCCTCGCAACGCGGTCATCGGCCACGCCATAGGCATCCTGTGCGGCTACGGCGCTCTCTGGCTGACGGGTCTGCAACATGCCGCACCCGCGACCGTGACGGGTGTGCATGATCCTCGCGTCATCGCAGCTGCGGTTTCGCTTGCGGCTACCGGAGCGTTCATGATTCTATTCAACACTGTGCACCCTCCCGCGGCAGCGACTACATTAATTATTTCGCTCGGGATTATCACGACCCCCGTTCATCTCTTAATCATAGAGCTCGCAGTCGTAGTGCTGGCGTTACAGGCGATCATGGTGAACCGGCTTGCCGGAATTGACTATCCAATTTGGGCAAAACGCATTCCTCATTCCGAAGCCCGACGACGATAGTGATTACATCCGTGCAGTGCTGAGTTCGGCAGTGATATTCGTGGATTTTACGGTAGAACGATACGGAGGAAACAGCGATGGAGGAAGTGTTGTCTCGAGGCAAGCCTTTTTTAATCAAAGAATATTCAAAAAACCATCCATAATTCTTGCCGCCATACAGAATTAATGAACTAGATGGAATAGATGGAAATCGATTTTTCTAGGTAAGTTACGAATATCTCAATGGTGCCGGCGAGTTATAGAATTCCCTCTAATCGGACTTCTAATCCGTAGGTCGGGGGTTCGAATGCCCCAAGATACTCACCTCTCTCCGAAGAACAATGACTTAGTTGCATACAGCCGAGAGCGTCCGATTGTGCGCTCGCTTACAATCGTTCCTCCGGGGACGCACATGTTTCCCGATTACAATCGATGAACATGGGGAATAGGTATTTTCATTAAGTGGCACAATAATTGCCACTTAGAATCACTCATATCGAAAACCGCATCCCACCATCATCCGGCGGGTTGCAAACCAATCATATTTAAGCGGAGGTTGTAAATTGAGCAACGTTGAAACACACCCGAATCCGATCAGAATCGCCATTATAGGCTCGGGGCCCGCGGGGTTTTATGCCGCCGATCACCTATTGAAAAGCAAAGAAATTCAAGTCGAGATCGATATGTACGACAGACTCCCTACTCCTCACGGCCTTGTACGGAGCGGAGTCGCCCCCGATCACCAGAAGATAAAATCGGTAACGAGGGTCTATGACAAAATCGCGAAAGACCCGAGGTTCAGGTTCATAGGCTTCGTAGAGTACGGCAAGCACATACATCTCGAAGACCTCGAAAAGCATTATCACATCGTAGTATTCGCTACAGGCGCGCAGACCGACAGGCGCATGAATATCCCGGGCGAAGACCTCAGGGGGAGCCATCCCGCAACCGAGTTCGTCGCGTGGTATAACGGCCATCCCGATTACAGGGACCTCGAATTCGACCTTTCCTGCGAAACGGCGGCAATCATCGGAGTGGGCAACGTGGCGATCGACGCCGCGAGGATCCTGTGCCTCTCGGAAAGCGAGCTCAAAGCCACTGATATCGCGGACCATGCTCTCAAGACGCTGCTAAACAGCAGGATCAGGGATATCTATATAATAGGCCGCCGGGGTCCGGTTCAGGCCTCCTTCACGAATCCTGAGCTCCGCGAGCTCGGCGAGCTCGAAGACGCGGCCCCCGTTGCGCTCGGAGAAGAGGTCGAGCCCGACGAGCTCTCGCTTGAGGAAATCGAGAAAAACGGCGACGAAGCGGTGGTGAGGAGACTGGAGATACTCAAGGAATACGCCTCCAATACAACTCTCGATAAAGGCAAGAGGCTCCACCTGAGATTTTTACTATCCCCTGTCGAGATATTCGACAGAGGCGACGGGAGCGCGGGCGTTCTTCGCCTTGGGAAAAACGAGCTCTACAGGTCAGAGGACGGCAGCATAAGGTCGAGAGCCTCAGGCCAGCACATAGAGATACCCGCTGGCCTAGTGTTCCGCTCGATAGGTTATCAGGGAATACCGCTCCCCGGAGTCCCATTCAACCACAAATGGGGGACGATACATAATGAGAAGGGGAGGGTTATAGACCCCGGGACTAACGCGCAGATTCCGGGCCTGTACACGACCGGCTGGATCAAGCGGGGCGCTTCGGGAGTCATCGGCACGAATAAAACGGACTCGGCTGAAACGGTCGCCTGCATCAAAGAGGACGTCAAGAACGGAATCTCGCTCACGCCCGGGAGTACCGGAAACGGCCGGGTGGAAGAATTAATAAGGGAAAGGCAGCCTCACTATGTTACTTACGAGGACTGGCTCAAGATTGACAGCCTGGAGGTGGCAAGAGGAGAAGAATGCGGGAGGCCGCGGCTCAAATTCACGACGATCGAGGAGATATTTACAGCATTAAAAGGAGCGGGCTACGTGGCTGAACACTTCGGCGCGGACAAACGCTGACCTCTTTGCATGTGCGTATGAATTCTAACAGAAGGCGAGAATAAATTGCCGGTTCATCTCTCCAGTCCCCTCGAATGTCTGCCGAGGGGACTTACCCTTGCTCTGGATTGCCTACGAAAAAGCAACCCTATGTGTGTCATTTTGTAAACATTTTTGTAGATATTCTTACAATTTTGTAAGTCTTTGTAAATCGGGTATCTCGCTCCACTCCTGTCGTCCCGTCATAAATCAATCTTTTTCACCATTGTGCAGTGCAGAAGAAAAATGGCATACAAGTTGCATCTTCCTACACCCGTATGAGTTCCCCGGATTCAGCAAATCCTAAATGCGCCGGGCAGTGAAGCTATAAAACCGAACCCCTGTAAACAGGGAGGGGGCCGGGTGCTGCTTCGCGAACAGGAGAAGGACGCATGGGTTTATCGAAGGAGAGAGTAGTCGTGATAGGAAACGGGATGGTGGGACAATCCGCCGTCGAACACATACTCAGAAAAAAGAATGAAAAAATCGAGCTCGTCGTTTTCGGCGAGGAGCCCGACCACAGTTATAACAGGATTCTCCTGTCCGAGGTCTTATCGGGGAAGAAGAGCTTCTCCCAGCTCTACCTGAAAAAAAGGAAGTGGTTCGAAGAAAACGGGGTAAAGCTCTACACGCGCTCGCGCGTAACCGAGATAGACACCGCAAGCAGGAGGGTCCGCTCGGAAAACGGGTTCTCTTCGCCTTACGACAAATTACTCATAGCGACCGGGAGCGTCGCTTTCATCCCGCCTATAAAAGGGGCCGACAAGAACGGCGTATTCGCATACAGGACGATAGACGACGTCTGGTCGATGCTCGAGGTGTCGCGGTACAAAAAGAACGCGGTAGTGATAGGAGGGGGTCTCCTTGGGCTCGAAGCCGCGAAGGCCCTCAAGGACAACGGCATGGAAGTGACCGTTATACACCTCGTCGATCACCTGATGGAGCAGCAGCTCGATTACGATTCCGGGCTGATGCTGGAGAGGCTAATAGAAAAGCTGGGGATAAGGTTCAGGATGAAGGCGGTCACGGAAGAGATACTCGGCGAGGGAAGGGCGGAGGCGGTCAGGCTAGAGTCGGGTGAAATACTCGATGCCGACCTAGTGCTAATATGCACGGGCATAAGACCCAACGTCGAGCTCGCGAAAAATGCGGGGGCGCTGGTGAAGAGGGGGATCGTGGTGAACGACTACCTTCAAACGAGCCTCGACAACATCTATGCGATAGGTGAGTGCGTCGAGCACAGGGGATCGGTTTACGGGCTCTTCGATCCGTTGATCGAGCAGGCGCGTGTGGTGGCCGATTCCGTCGCAGGAAACGGGGAGTCTGTGTACGAAGGGTCTCTCGTATCCGCGGTGCTGAAAGTAGCCGGGGTAAATCTGGTATCCGTCGGCAGCTTCAACGGCGGGGAAGGGTGCGAGGACCTGGTTTACTCAGACCCGGAGCGCGGCATATACAAGAAGCTCGTTTTCCGGGACAACCATATAGTAGGTGCAATATTCCTCGGAGACATCAAAGACTACAGAAAAATTTTCAAGTTTATAACCGATAAAGTCAGCGTAAACGGGAACAGGCAGGACCTCTTGCTCGGCGACCGCGCGGACAAGGCGGCTCCAAAAACTTCGGAAGAGAACGTCCGGGCTGACGAGCCCGAGCTCAAAGACATCCCGCTCACTCCCGAGAATCCAATTTATGCATCTCAGGACCTGCACCCCCGCCCTCCCAAGAGCCCGTGGTTAGGCAAGATCAACCCGGCGGAGGTCAAAGCGCGCGGGATGGAGGTCGATTTCGAGCGTTACAGGCAGGAAGGCTTCGCCTCGATAGACCCGAGCGATTTCCTGAGATTGAAATCGCACGGATACTGCAGCCAGAAACAGGAAGGCTACTTCATGAGGCGCATCAGGGTGCCTGGAGGACAGATAACGGCGCCGCAGCTCCTGACCGTAGCGGAATTAGCCGAGAAATACGGCGGGTGGGTGCACATCACCACGCGACAGGCCCTCGAGCTCCACTGGACGACGATAAACGACACCGAGATCGACGAGCGGCTGAGGCAGGTCGGCCTCTCGACGCGCTCCGCGTGCGGGCATGCGATAAGGAACGTAACCTGCTCCGAGGAGGCCGGGATAGGGGCTGACGAAATACTCGACGTGAGGCCCTGGGTGAAAGTGGCCCATGATTACATAGTAACGAATTCGCTTGCGATAAATAAGAAGCTCCCGCGGAAGATGAACGTCTACTTTGCGAATAGTCCGCAACACCGCTCTCACGCCATGGTGAACGATATCGGTTACGTCGCCGTCGAAGCTGCGCACGAAGGGTCGGTCGTTCCCGGGTTCGAGGTATGGGTCGGAGGCAGTCTCGGCTCGAAGCCCCATTTGTCTGAAAGACTTTTAGATTTCATTCCGCCCGAGCAGACCGTTCCGGTTCTCAAGACGATAATAGAAATATATTCGAGACACGGGAACGTGAGCGAAAGCAAGAACCCCCGCCTGAAAGAGCTCGTCGAGCTCTGGGGCTTCGATAAATTCCGGGAGGAGTTCTCGAGCATCTACTACTCCAAATTCCCTCCGCTCCACGGAGTGGAAGTGAAAGACGACCCCACCCGTCACGGAGAAGTCGATAAGGAAGGGATTTATCCGCAGAAGCAGGAAGGGTATTTCAGGGTCGTAGTGAGGGTGCCGCTCGGGGAGCTGACCGCGGCGCAAACTAAAACCATATCGAGATTATGCCTCGATTATGCCGACGGCAAGATTCAGAACACGATGCAGCAGAATTTCGAGCTCCAGTGGGTGTGGAAGGACAAGCTCCCGAAGCTGCTTGCGGAGCTTAACGCGATCGGACTCGGACCGAAAGGTTCGGGCTCGATACTCGACGTGATGGCCTGCCCGGGCACTACCTTCTGCGTATGGGGGGTGTCCAACTCACAGGGTACAGGCGATTCGCTCATAAGGCACCTCGGCGGGAAAGGTTATCTCGAGGACAGGGAGATAAGAAAGCTGCGTATACAAATATCGGGCTGCCCCAATAGCTGCGCCCAGCACCAGGTGGCCGATATAGGGCTTTCGGGGAGCGCGGGAAAATATTTTCTATACCTGGGCGGCCGCATGAACGGCACCACAAAGGTGGGAGAAGTAGTGAGAAGAAATATAGTTGCGGGCGAAGTCAACGACACGGTCGATACTGTACTCAGGACATACATCGAGATGAGGGACGAAGGAGAATCCTTCGCCGACTTCGTCTACAGAGTGGGGATCGATAACCTCGCTGAGATAATAGCGGGGCTCCTGGATTCACCCGAGGCGATCGAAGCCCGGAAGAAAGTAGAGAAAACTGAAACTGCCCTGTCCAAAGATCTGGCTCAGGGAGAATACTCGGTCAAGTTCAAGGTGAGCGGCAAAACCCTCACAGTCAAAGGCACTGAAACAATTTTACAGAAAGGGCTCGACGAGGGGTTGAGCCTGCCCTTCAGCTGTCAGCAGGGCGTCTGCGGAACGTGCAAGCTCAGGGTCAGGGGCAGGTTCGAGCAGGGTAACGTCGAGGGGATAACACCCGAAGAGATAGCGTCGGGAGAGGCGCTCATCTGCATGGCCAAACCGAGAGGAGATATGGAGGTGGACGCGTAGGTGGGTCAATAAAATTATCAAATCTATTATACGACCGGGTCGGCGCTTTGGAACTGAATCCAGTTAATCAGCATAGAACCGTGTGCCCCTACTGCGGGGTGGGGTGCGGGGTAATTCTCGAGACGGGCGGTGGGAAAGTCACGGGTATGAGGGGCGACCCGGACCATCCTTCGAATTGGGGGAAGCTCTGCTCGAAAGGGCTCAACCTCCATCATACGATCCACAAGAAGGACAGACTCACGCACCCGCTGATGAGGGACGCCAGGCACTCTCCTTTTACATCGACTACCTGGGACAAAGCGCTGGACAGGATAGCGGATAAATTCCGGAGCCTGATAAATGATTACGGGCCCGAGTCGATAGCCTTTTATATATCCGGGCAGCTCCTCACCGAAGATTATTACGTCGTCAACAAGCTCTCGAAGGGGTTCCTCAAAGTTAACAACCTCGATTCCAATTCCCGGCTCTGCATGTCATCGGCCGTCATGGGCTACAGACGGGCGTTCGGCGTGGACGCCCCGCCCTGCTCTTATGAAGATTTAAAGCACACGGACTGCGTATTCATAATCGGCTCCAACATGGCCTACTGCCACCCGGTCGTATTCATGCAGTTAGCCGAAGAGAAGGAGAAAAAGGGAGACGGTCTCAAGATCATCGTGGCCGATCCGAGAAAAACACCCACGGCAGGCATAGCCGACATATTCATACCGCTCAAGCCCGGCACGGACGTCGCACTGCTCAATTCCATGATCCACGTGCTCATAGAAAACGGTCTCGTCGATGACGGCTACATAAATTCGTACACGGAAGGTTTCGACAGTCTTAAGGAAACGGTCAGTGAATATACGCCGGAAAAGGTATCGGAAATCTGCGGCATACAGGCAAGCCTGATAACAGAGGCTGCTCTCGCGTTCGGTAAAGCGGACGCGGCAATGAGCTTCTGGGCTATGGGCCTCAACCAGAGCAGCTCGGGCACGGACAAGAACAACGCGCTCATAAATCTATCCATCGTCACGGGAAACGTCGGGAAACCGGGCGCAGGCCCCTTCTCGCTCACGGGGCAGGCAAACGCGATGGGGGGCAGGGAGACGGGCGGGCTTGCAAACATCCTGCCCGGACACCGCTACATGGCGGATGAAAAACATAGAAAAGAGATAGGGGAGAAATGGGGCACGGACGAGCTTTCTCCAGCAAAAGGGCTCACAGCGGTAGAGATATACGACGGGATAAACAAAGGCAAAATAAAAGCCGTATGGATTATATGCACTAATCCCGTCGTATCGCTTCCGAACGGCTCCAGGGTCGAAGAGGCGCTAGGGAAAGCCGAGCTCGTCGTGGTGCAGGACATCTTCCACCCGACGGATACGACGATCTTCGGAGATATCCTCCTCCCAGCGGCCGGCTTCAGCGAGAAGGAAGGGACGATGACGAGCCAGGAGCGGAGGATATCGCACATCGCGAAAGCCATTGATCCCCCCGGCGTTGCGATACCGGACTGGCAGATATTTACAAAGTTCGCACATAAAATGGGCTTCGGAGAGCATTTCAAATACGAGCGGGCTGAAGACGTTTTCGAGGAATATAAGCAATTGAGCAGGGGCCGGGACGTCGACATCAGAGGCGTAACGTATGAGAGGCTGCGCGGATCGGGACCCATACAGTGGCCATGCCCCGACGCCGGGCACCCGGGCACTCCGAGATTATATACGGACGGGGTCTTTCATACCGAAAGCG
>Ga0187893_10001981_pt1 | contig 46513 bp, 42 predicted proteins | sample MA1701074metaG_FD_139574 | JGI IMG/M metagenome (GOLD analysis project Ga0187893, IMG submission 139574) | White microbial mat communities from a basaltic lava cave in the Kipuka Kanohina Cave System on the Island of Hawaii, USA - MA170107-4 metaG ... | reverse complement strand
CGAGCCCGACCCCGTGCGCCTGATCCTGCCCGCGCCGCGCTCGCCGGCGGAGCAGCTCCGCGAGCTCGTGCGCGGCGACCTGCGCGAGCGCCTGCTGCAGGCGCTCTTGCCGGTCGAGCTGCCATTCGCGGCCGCGCTCGAGTGGCTGCCGTCCAGCGGCGCGCTCGCCTACCTGCCGCCGTACTGGATCGAGATCCGCTAGCGCGCGTGCGCGCCCGGCTCGCTCAGGGCGAGAGCTTGTCGCGCTCCTTCGAGCTGATGTGCGGTAGCGTGCCGGGCAGGAGTCCGCGGTTGGTCGCGATCACCACCGGCGTGCGCGGCAGGCGCGGATCGTAGAGCAGCAGGTCCTCGAGCCCGTCGCCGTTCCAGTCGCCGCCGCGCACGCGGCCGTTCGCGGGCAGCTCCTGGCCGCCGGCGAGCCTCGACGCGATGCCGTTCGCGCTGCCGAGCCAGACGTCGACGCGGTCGCCGTCGCCGGGCGTGAGCAGGTCGTAGAAGCCGTCGCCGTTCATGTCGAAGGTGCCGGTGGGCACGAAGCCCTTCGGCCGGCCGGTGTCGAAGCTGATCGCGATCGCGAGCTTGCGCTCGAACCACGGCTCCTTCGCGTACACGCCGTTCGCGTCGGACTTGTACACGGTGATCTCCGCATCGACCGAGCGCGTGACCAGCGCCTCGACCAGCTCGAGCACGCTGAACGGCAGCGCCACGTGCAGGAGCTCGGGCCGCCCGTCCTGGTCGATGTCGACCAGCTGGTCCGCTCCCCAGCCCGAGCTCACCTCGGACACGAAGTCGGGCTGGTCGAGGTTCCACGCGCCGTCGCGGTTCAGGTAGATGCGCGTCGCGGACTTCGCGTCCGTGATGCCGCCCGCCATGTACGAGATCATCAGGTCGAGCTTGCCGTCGCCGGAGATGTCGCGCGCGTCGCCGCGCACGGCCCCCGAGCCGCGGATGTGGTCGCGCTCGGAGATCAGCGCGAGCTTGTACACGCGCTCGGGCGCGCGCGCGAAGCTCGCGTCCTCGCGCTGCGTGAAGACGCGCACCTCGTGCCGGCCCAGGCTCACCACGTCGGCGTGTCCGTCGCCGTTCACGTCGCCGACCGCGATCCGCGGCACGTCGAGCAGGAGCTGGATGTCGCTGTCGACGAGCAGCGGCCCGGGCCGCGGCGGCAGGAAGTAGTTGGCGCGCGCCCCGGCGTCGAGCAGCGCGACCGTCTCGCCGGACGGCGAGAGGAAGGCGGTGCGCGCGAGCATCGGCACGAGCAGGCGCGGCTCCGGACCGAACTCGGTGTAGATCATGCGCAGCCGGTCGAGCCCGCGCTCGTCCTCGCTCGGCACCAGCGTCGAGCCGTCGACCGGCAGGTCGCGCCGCGGCAGCGCGGGATTCGCGAAGGACAGGATCGTGAGCCCCTGCGGGCGCAGCAGCACGAGCTCGTGGCCGGGCAGCTCGGTCACGTCGCCGACGTCGTAGGCCGCGCTGTCTTCGGGCACGGGCAGCTCGTAGAGCGGCTGCGCGGAGAGCTCGCCCTCCTCGGTCTGCTTCCACACGCGGATCGTGCGGCGCTCGTTGGGCGGCACGCCGAGGAAGACGATCTGCAACAGGTCGGTGCGGCCGTCGCCGTCGAAGTCGGCGATCTCGGCGGCGACCGTGCGCCCCTCGTCGCTCTCTACCTGCCGCACCGCGAACAGATCGTCCTGCGCGTCGACCGCGCGTGCGAGCGCAAGAGCCGCAAGCCAGATGAGCGCCTGGAGGATGCGCACGGGCCCATCCTAGCGCAGCCGATCAGACGCGCGGAGACGCTCCGGCCTGCTCGAGCTTCCCGCGCACTTTCTCGCGCCGCGCGACGAGCTCGCGGTGCGTGAGCGAGGGCACGTCCGCCTCGAGCCCGAGCGACGCCTTCATGCCGGTCAGGTCGAGGTTCGCGAGCCCGGGATCGAAGCCGAGGTCGCGCGCGATGCGCGCGCCGTGCTGGCTCGCGAAGTGGCCCCAGATGCGCGTCACCTCCGCGAACAGGTCGAGGTCGGGCGCGAGCGACGCGATCGCGCCGTCGAGGAAGATCATGTTCTTCACGTACAGCATCAGGTGCTTGGGCAGGCGCGCGCCGTGCGCGAGCAGGCCCTTGAGCACGCTCTGGATCTCCTGCACCAGCTCCTCGCCCGACATCAGCGTCGGGTCGCGCGGCGCCTGGTCGGCCTTCAGCACGCGGATCAGCGCCTCGAGGTCGGCGCCGGGCGGCAGCGCGCCGAGATCGCGGAACGCGGCCAGCTGGCCGAGGATGTCGTTGGTCGCGCCGGTCACCATCATGCGCAGGAACGCGAGCCGCTGCTTCTCGTCCATGCGCCCGGTCATGCCGAAGTCGAGCAGCGCGACGCGCCCGTCGCGCAGCACGAACAGGTTGCCGCCGTGCAGGTCGCCGTGGAAGACGCCGTAGATCATCGCGCCCTCGAGGAACGAGATCATGAGCGTGCGCAGCACCGCCTCGGTGTCGATGCCGGCCTCGCGCATGGCCGGCGCCTCGTCGAGCCCGAAGCCCTCGACGCGCTCCATCACCAGCATGCGCCGCGTGACGAGCTCGGGGTGCGGGCGCGGCACGATCACGTGCTTGCTGCCCGCCTCGCGCAGCACGCGCGCGATGTCGAGCATGTTCTCGGCCTCGAGCCGGAAGTCGAGCTCCTCGGAGATCGTCTCCGCGAACAGCTCGACCAGCGCCGGCGGGTTCGCGAGCGCCGCGATCGGGATGCGGCCGACCAGCAGCGGCGCGATCCAGGCCATGGCGCGGATGTCGCGCGCGACCAGCCGCTCGACCGAGGCGCGCTGCACCTTCACCACCACGGGCTCGCCGCTGCGCAGGGTCGCCGCGTGCACCTGCGCGATCGAGGCCGAGGCGAGGCAGGTCTCGTCGAAGCTCGCGAACACGTCCTCGAGCGGCCGGCCGAGCTCGGCCTCGACCGAGCGCCGCACCAGCGCGAACGGCTCCGGCGGGACCTTGTCGCGCAGCGAGCGGAACTCGGCGACCAGCTCCTCGGGGAAGAGGCCGCGGCCGGAGGACACGATCTGGCCGAGCTTGATGTAGGCGGGCCCGAGCTTCTCGAACGCGCCGCGCAGCCGGCGCGAGAGCGCGGCGCGCGAGGCCACCGGGTCGCCGCCGCGCTCGCGCAGGCCCCAGGCCGCGAGCGCGAGCCCGATCCGCCAGCCCGCGCCCGCGAAACGGCCGAGCGGCGGCAGCGCGCGCCGCCGCACCAGCGCCGGCAGGCCCGCGACGGTGCGCGCGCGCACGGCGTCGATCTCGCGCCGCCAGGTCATGCGCGCGGGCTCGACCGTCCACGGGCGCGCGTCGCTGAAGGAGCCGGGCTCGGAGGGATTCACGCGGCGCAGGCTATCGCGTGCCCGCTATGCTTGGCCAGGCAGCCGGAGGAGGCCGGGCATGAAGTTCGAGAACGAGTTCGTGGTGCGGAAGCCGCTCGCGGCCTGCGCGAGCGTGCTCGAGAGCGACGCGACCATCACCTCGCTCTTCCCCGACACGCAGATCGTCTCGAACCAGGGCGGCGTGCGCGAGACGCGCACGCGCGTCAGCGCGCTCGGCGCCGAGAGCATCGTGCGCTTCAAGTTCAAGAGCCGCGCCGACGGGCTGCGCTTCGAGAAGATCTGCGACGGGCGCGTGTGGCGCTCGCTCGAGGGCAACATCTCGCTCGCGGCGGTGAACCCCGAGACCACCCGCGTGCAGATCGCCATGGACGGCAGCACGCGCGCGCTGGTGCCGGAGTTCACGATCAAGGCTCCGATGAAGGACCAGCTGCAGCAGATGACGCGCGCCCTGCGCGCGCGCATGGAGCAGGCCTAGCCGTGCCCTTCGTCGAGGCGAGCGACGGCGCGAAGATCTTCTGGCGCGCAGCGGGCTCGGGCCCGCCGCTGCTGCTTTCGAACGCCTCGTTCTCGACCCACCTGCACTGGGCGGGGCAGGAGGCCGAGCTCGCGCGCTTCGCGCGCGTGATCACCTGGGACTACCGCGGCCACGGGCTCTCCGACGCGCCGGAGGAGCCCGAGCGCTACACGCTCGCGCAGGTGGCGGACGACCTCGGCCGCGTGCACGGCGCGGCGGCCGACGGCGCGCCGGCGTTCGTCGCCGGGCTCTCGGTCGGCGGGATCGTCTCGCTCTCCTACGCGCGCGCGCAGCGGGCGCGCGTGAAGGCGCTCCTGCTCTTCAACACCGGCCCCGGCTTCAAGAACCCGGAGGCGCTGGCGCAGTGGAACGGCATGCTCGAGCGCGCGGCCGCGAAGCTGGGCGAGGTCGGGCTCGAGAAGTACCTGGAGGGCTCGCGCGCGCAGGCCGAGCTGCTCGGCCTCGAGCCCGGCTCGGCGCTCGCGGCCGAGGCGCGCACCGGCATCCTGCGCTCGAGCGTGCCGGGCCTGCAGCGCTTCGCGCGCGGGGTGGCGGGGCCGGTGCCGAACCTGGTCGATGTGCTGCACGAGATCGACCTGCCCGCGCTCGTCCTGGTCGGCGAGCACGACCAGAACTTCCAGCGCGCCTCGCACGTGATGGCCGCCAAGCTGCCGCGCGCGCTGCGCATCGAGCTGGCCGGCGCCGGCCACGTGCTGAACCTGGATCAGCCCGCAGCCTTCACCCGCGAGGTCGAGCGCTTCCTCGCCACCACCGCGGCGACCCTTTGACCCGCGATTCCGGCCTGTGGTCTACTTGCGGCGCACACCGCACTGGAGGCGCCCGTGGGCTTCATTTTCCTCGTCATGGTCGCGATGATCGTGGGCGCGTTCGCAGTCGAGTTCATCCTGCCGCAGCGCGCCAAGGACCGCCTGGGCGCCATCATCTGCTGGGGCATGATGAGCCTGACCATGACCTTCCTGGGCCTGTCCACGATCGGGCTGCTCGTGGCGACCTGGTTCAAGTTCATCAAGCCCGCCCTGAGCTGAGGCCCGCCCCTCCGCGCAACCCGAGCGGACGCGGCCGGTTGCACCCGTGGATGGTCTATCGGGGGTGTGCGGCGGTGGATGCTGGACGATGACGCCCGACTCATGCTGGCCTTCCGGGACGGCGATCGGCGCGCCTTCGACGCGCTCTTCGCTCGCTACACACCCCGCGTACTGACCTTCCTCACCCGGCTCGTGCGGGATCGCGCCCGGGCCGAGGAGCTGACGCAGGACGTGTTCGTGCGCATCTACAACGCAGCCGACCGCTACGAGCCCAGGGCCCGGTTCTCGACCTGGATCTTCGGCATCGCCCACAACCTGGGCCTGAACGAGCTGGCCCGGGCGCACCGGCGCTACGAGCGCGGCGATACCCCGCTCGAGGAGCTGGGCGCCGCCGATCCCGAGCCCGGCGCGGACGAGAAGGTCGAGGCCGCGGAGCTGCGCGTCCGGCTGGAACGCGCGCTCGGCAAGCTGCCCGACCGGCAGCGCGCGGCCCTGCTCCTGCGGAGCGAGCAGGGGCTGGCCTACGAAGAGATCGCCGTTGCCCTCGACGCGAGCGTGTCGAGCGTGAAGAGTCTCATTCACCGCGCCCGCGAGACGCTGATCGCGGAGCTCGGCGAGGAGGGCGCGAAGTGAGCTGCGCCGGACGTCGTGAAGCCCTGATCGCGTACTTGGACGGCGAGTTGCCGGCCGCGGAGCGCGCCGAGCTCGAGTCCCACCTCGGGGGCTGCGAGGCCTGCCGGGCGGCGCTGGCAGCCGAGCGCAAGCTGTCGGGCGCGCTCGCCTCGCTCCGGCCGGTCGAACCCTCGGGCGACTTCGAGGCGCGCTTCCGGGCGCGGCTCGCGCGCGAGCGCGAGGCTTCGCCCGGCTGGCTGTCGCGCATCTTCACGCGCCGCCTCGCGCTCGGCCTCGGCGCGGCCGGGGCGGCCGCCGTCGCCGCCGTGCTGACCCTGCGCGGCCCGGTCGAGAAGCCCGACGTCGACTCGGCCGTGGTCGCGAGCGGCGAGGACTACGAGCTGCTCGAGGACCTCGACGTGGTCGAGGTCGTCGACGTGCTCGAGAAGTGGGACCGCGAGGGGGACCAGGGGTGAGCGAGGCGGGATGAAGCGGCGCGACTTCATCCGGACCTGCGCCCTTGCGCTCGGCGCCGCGCTCCTGCCCCTGCGCGCGCTCGCCGACGACGACAAGCCGCGCCCGCCCCCGCCGCCGAAGAAGAACGGCGGCAAGCGGGCGCGCGAGCGCTCGGAGCAGTTCGAGCAGCTCTCGCCCGAAGAGCAGCAGCGCGTGCGCAAGAACTACGAGCGCTGGCAGAAGCTCTCGCCCGAGAAGAAAGAGGCCGCGCGCGAGCGCTACAAGCGCTGGCAGGAGCTGCCGCCCGAGAAGCGCGAGGAGCTGCGCGAGAAGTGGCGCAAGCTCTCGCCGGAAGAGAAGAAGGAGCTGCGCAAGCGCTACCGCGGCCGCAAGCGCAAGTCCGACTGACCGCAGGGCCCCGGCCGGCTGAAGTAGAATGCCCTTCCGACCAGGGAGGGACGTGGCATGGGCGTGCTCGACGGCAAGGTGGCGATCGTGACCGGCGCGGGCCGCGGCATCGGGCGCGAGATCGCGCTCGACTTCGCGCGCCAGGGCGCGCGCGTGGTGGTGAACGACCTGGGCGGGAACGCCGACGGCACCGGCTCGGGCCGCGTCGCGGACGAGGTCGTCGCCGAGATCGCCAAGCTCGGCGGGAAGGCGGCCGCGAGCTACGACTCGGTCGCGACCATGGCCGGGGGCCTCGCGATCTTCCAGACCGCGATCTCGGCCTTCGGCGCCTGCGACATCCTGGTGAACAACGCCGGCATCCTGCGCGACAAGACCATCTTCAGCATGGAAGAGAGCGACTGGGACGCGGTGATCGCCGTCCACCTGAAGGGCCACTTCTGCTGCACGCAGCCGTTCGCGCGCTACGTGCGCGAGACCAACCGGCGCGGCTGCCGGATCATCAACTTCTCGTCGGTGTCGGGCCTGTTCGGGAACTTCGGCCAGACCAACTACGGCGCGGCCAAGGCCGGCATCGCCGGCTTCGCGCGCGTGCTCGCGCTCGAGCTCGCCAAGTACGGATGCACCGTGAACACGATCTCGCCGGGCGCGGCCACGCGTATGACCATCCCGCTCATGCAGGGCCGCGGCGCGGAGGTCGATCTCGACAACCCGCTGACCGGCCCGCAGCAGATCGCGCCGGTGGTGTCCTGGCTGTGCTCGGAGGCCGCGCAGGAGTTCACCGCGCAGATCATCCACGTCAGCCGCGGCCAGGTCGCGATCATGCAGCAGCCCGCGCTGATCCGGGACTTCAAGACCGACCACCTGTGGACCCAGGACGACCTCGATCGGGTGATGCCGGCGCTGCTCGCGGCCAAGAAGGCGCACGACGCCCGCGCGAAGAAGGAGGCCGAGCCGGAGGCGATCTGACCGGCTAGCCTACCGTCGATGCCCGCCCCCCTGATCCAGGTCATGGACACGACGCTGCGCGACGGCGAGCAGACGCCGAACGTCGCGTACGCGCCCGCCGAGAAGCTCGAGCTCGCGCGCCTGCTGCTGGACGCCGTGCGGGTCGACCGGCTCGAGATCGCGCAGGTGTTCGTGTCCGAGGGCGAGGCCGAGGCCGTGAAGCGGATCTCCGCCTGGGCGCGCAAGAACGGCCACGCCGACCGGATCGAGATCCTCGGCCTGGTGGACGTGCGCAGGTCGGTCGACTGGATCGAGAGCCACGGCGGCGGCGCGCTGAACCTGTTGACCAAGGGTTCGCGCCGGCACTGCGAGGGGCAGCTGCGCAAGACGCCGGAGCTACACTTCAAGGAGATCGCCGAGACCGTCCGCTACGCGCGCTCGCGCAAGCTCGTGGTGAACGTGTACCTCGAGGACTGGTCCCAGGGCGTGCGCGACAGCTTCGACTACGTGTTCGGCCACGTGCAGAACCTGACGGGGCTGGGCGTGCGGCGCGTGTACCTGCCCGACACGCTCGGCGTGTTCACGCCCGACGACGTCTCGCGCTACGTGAGCCTGATGACGCGCACCTGGCCGGAGGTGCACTTCGAGTTCCACGGCCACGGCGACTACGGGCTCGCGACCGCGAACTGCCTGGCCGCGGTCGCGGCCGGCGCGCGCGGCGTGCACACCAGCGTGAACGGGATGGGCGAGCGCGCCGGCAACACGCGGCTCGCCGAGGTGGTCGCGGCGCTGCACGACCTGACGCCCTACCGCACCGGCGTCGAGGAGCGGCGCCTGGTCGCGATCTCGGAGCTGGTGGCGACGCTCTCGGGCAAGACCGTCTCGGACAACTCGCCCGTGGTCGGCCGCGACGTGTTCACGCAGACCGCCGGCATCCACGCCGACGGCGACGCCAAGGACGAGCTGTACGTGACGCGGCTCTCGCCGGCGCGCTTCGGCCGCCGGCGCCGCTACGCGCTGGGCAAGATGGCGGGCAAGGCGTCGGTCGACCAGAACCTGAAGACGCTCGGCATCCGGCTGCCGGCCGAGCAACGCGATCTGGTGTTGCGCCGGATCGTGGAGCTCGGCGACAAGAAGCACGCGGTCACGCCCGAGGACCTGCCGCTGATCATCGCCGACGTGCTGAAGACGCCGGCCGAGGCGCTGGTGCGGATCGAGCGTTACGAGTTCCACTCCGAGAGCGACGGGCTGCCGAGCGCCTCGGTCAGCCTGCGCTACCGCGGCAAGCTCGCGACCGCGTCGGCGAACGGCGACGGCGGCTACGACGCGTTCATGAAGGCGATCGCCAAGGCCGTGAAGAGCTTCGGGCTGAAGCTCCCGGACCTGGTCGACTACAAGGTGCGGATTCCGCCCGGCGGCAAGACCGGCGCGCTGGTCGAGACGCTGATCAGCTGGCAGACCAGCCGGCGCGCCCAGCCGTTCAGCACGCTGGGCGTCGACTCCGACCAGCTGGCCGCCGCCGTGATCGCGACCGAGAAGATGTTGAACCTGCTGGCGGCGCGGCGGACGGCGCGGCATTGAGCGCCGCGCGGCCGCGGCTCGCGGCGCGGTTCTTCGCTTGCGCCGCGCTCGCGAACGCCTGCGCGAGCACGGAGCCGCCCGCGCCGCTCGCGCCCACTCAGGACCTGCTCGAGGTGGTCGCGGTCGTGCGGCTGCACGTCGACGACGACACCTACCGCTTCCCCGCCGCGCGCGACTACACCGGCAAGAACGTGTTCCGCGTCTCGTTCGAGCGGCTCGAGAGCCTGGAGATCGCGCAGCCCGAGAAGCTGGCCTCGGGCTACGCGACCGACGTGGTCTGGTTCACCAAGGGCCGCGCGCTCGAGCGCATCGGCGAGTACGACCTGGCCGTGCGCCACTACACGCGCGTGACCGAGCTCGAGTCCGAGCTCGCCGACGCCGCGCGCGCCGGCCGCGACGTGAACGCGCGCCTGCTCGCCGCGCGCGCGCAGGCGCCCGCGCCGGACGCCAGCGCCGAGGCGGCCGACGCCGCCTTCGCCGCGCAGCGCGGCGCGCTCGAGACCCTGAACGGCGAGGTCGCGAACAGCCACTACCGCTTCGTGGTCGCGGAGGAGATCGAGCGCGTCGACGCCGCCGACGCCGCGAACTTCGCGGCGCGCGCCGCGCTCGACCCGCGCTACGAGGCGGCCGCGCTCGAGCGCGCGCAGGCGCTCGTGCAGGCGCACCGCCAGAGCAAGAACCACAACCGCCATCTGCTCGCGCTCGGCGATCTGTACGCCGCGCTCTCGCGCGGCTACGCGCAGCGCTACCCGCCGCCCTCGCTGGGCTTCGACCCCGCGACCTTCGACGAGTACGCGCACGGCGCCACCAAGGTCTACGAGGTGGTCGCGCAGCAGGACGGCGCGGTCGAGAAGCTCGAAGGCCAGCACAAGCTCGAGGCGTTCCTCGGCTTCACGCTGCAGGTCCACGAGGAACGTGTCCCGCGCTAGGCTCGCACTCGGCTGCGCGTTGTGGCTGTCCGCGGCGGCCGCGTGCACGCGCGCGCCGACGCCCGCGGAGCTCCAGCCCGTGATCGAGGGCCGGCCGGCGCGCGGCCCGCTGCCCGAAGACGCCGAGCGCGTCGCCGCGCGCGTGGCGGCGGCCGCGCTCGCGGGCCGCACGGACCAGGCGATCGCGCGCGCGCTCGCGCTCGAGCGCGAGGACAAGGCGCGCGTCGCGCGCGGCGAGCCGAGCTCGAAGCTCTCCGACAACGCCGCCGAGGTGGTCGCGGCCTGCGACGGCAGCGACGCCTTTCCCGCGCACGCCAGAACCATGCTCGCGCGGCGCGACGACCTCGACCCGGCGCTGCGCCGGCGGCTCGAGCGCGCGATCGAGGACGACCCGCTGGCGCGCGCCGACGCCGACATCGCAGCGGACCGGCAGTGGAAGGCGGGCTCGATCGTGAACCGCGTGGTCGAGCCGGTGTCCAGCCTGCTGCTCACGGGCGTGACGAACCCGGTCGAGAGCGTGCGCTCGACGGTGGCGACGCTGCTCACCGCGCACCACTTCCCGAGCGCGACCGTGCACGAGCGGCGCGCGATCGGCGCCTGGGACGAGTGGCTCGCGCGCAACCCCGACGACCCGCGCGCGCCGGAGGTCGCGACGCGCGCGCAGCACTACCGCGCGAAGCTCGCGGAAGAGCGCTACCAGCGCCTGCTCGCGGGCGCGGAGGACGCGCACGAGCGGGGCGAGGCCGAGCGCACGCGCATCCTGGCCGCGCGCGCGCTGGCGGTCCGCCCGGGCAGCGCGCGCGCGAGCGAGCTGCTCGAAGGCGCGAGCGCGCAGCTCGCCGCGCGCGACGCGGCCGTGCGCGCGTCGCTGGCGATGAGCGAGGTCTACGCGCCCGGCCTCACGCCCGCCGCGCAGGCGCGCAGCCTGCGGCTCGCGCGCGAGACGCTGGCCGGGCACGCCGGCGCGGTCGCCGCGAGCGCGGGCGGCTGGCGCGCGGCGGCGAGCGACCCGCAGCTCGCGGGCGAGCTCGCGTTCCTGGAGAGCTTCGGACCGCTCGTGGCCGGGGACGAGGACGGCTTCTTCACGCGGCTGTCGGAGGTTCCCGCGCTGGCCATCCCGGGCGACCCGATCGCGAGCCAGGCGCTCGCGGTCGTGCGCGATCCCGACCAGAATCCGTACGCCTACTACGAAGCGGCGCTCGGCGCCGAGCGCCGCGCGAAGCTCGGCTGGCTGTTCCTCGGCCGTCACGCCGCCGGCGCCAAGCCGCGCGGCCTGCCGCGCCCGGTCGAGTGGGTGCTCGACGTGCCGGCCTTTGCGATCACTCTGGTCACGTTCCCGGTGCGGCTCCTGCAGTACCCGTCGATGGCGCCGAAGTTCGGCGGGCCGGTGCTGCTCGCCGGCGAGCGCTACACCGATCGGCGTCCCCACGGGCAGCACGCGGAGCAGGTCGACCGCGATCTGGCCGCGCGCTACGCCGCGGCCGGCCAGCCGGGCGCGGCGCTGCGCCACGAGCAGGCGCTGCCCGACCCCGATCCGGCCGCGGTCGCGCGCTACCGCGAGCAGATCGCCGAGCAGATGCTCGCGGCCGTCGAGCGCGAGCCGCGCGTCGACATGCGGATCGCGCTGCTGGCGGCGCTCGCGCGCTCCTACGCCGACACGGCCGCGGGCGCGCGCGCCAAGGACGAGTTCATGGCGCAGAAGGCGGCGATCACCCCGCAGCGCATCCGGCTCACGCACGACTTCCTGGTCGAGCACCCGGAGCTGTGGGCGCCCGGGGCGCTGGACCTGAACCCCGAGCTGCTCGACGGCACGCGCCGCAACGGCGAGATCGCCGAGCCTGGCGTGGTGCTGCTCGGCAAGAGCGTGATCGAGATCCCGCTCGAGGGCCGCGACCAGCCGCTCGTGCGCGAGATCCCGCCCGAGGACTTCGCGCGCTTCGTCGCGCGGCTGGAGCGGATCAGCTACGCGAGCCTGGCGCGCGATCCCCGCGAGACGGCGACCGCCGACCCCGCGCGCGACGCGTTCCTGGCGGGCGCGCGCCTCGCGGCCGGCAGCACGCCGGACGTGCGCCCGTCGGCGCGCTCCGAGGCGGTGTACGAGAGCACGCACGAGAAGCACGGCTTCGTGAACGCGCGCGAGAGCATCCTGCCGGTCGACCTGGTGCTGCGCGGCGACATCGAGACGCTCGGCCTGGCCGCCTTCCCGCGCGTCCGCCTGCCCGCCCCGCCGGGCGACGCGATGTTGTACGACTGATCGACTACGCTCGGCTTCGCCTCGCTGCGCGCGCCGAGGACGGCGCTTGCCGCTCCGCGCGCGGGCGGCCGCGCGCTCCGCGGTCTTGCTTTCGGCGATTGAACCTGGGTTCGATCGCGTGATACGGTCCGAACGTCGCCAGCCCTCCGAGGCTGGCGTTGCCATTTCTGGCGCCAGCCCCGCGGCTGGCGTCGTGCGTTAAGGGCGCGCCAAGGCGCGAGCCCTGCGCGAGGCCCACTTATGCGCCGACCGGATCTGGTTCCCGAGTGCGGGAGCTGCGCCGCGCCGTGCTGCGTCGCGACGTCGTTCGAAGCCTCCGAGCACTTCGCGTTCGACAAGCCCGCGGGCGTGGCCTGCCGGCACCTGGCCCGCGATCGGCGCTGCACGATCCACGCGGTGCTGGTCGAGCGCGGCATGCGCGGCTGCGCGGCGTACGACTGCTATGGCGCGGGTCAGCGCGCGACCGCCGCCTTCGCGGGCGCGCCCGCCGGGCTGCGCCGGCTGCGGAACGAGGCGTTCCTGGCCTTGCGCGCGGTACACGAGCTGGTGTGGCTGGCGAGCGAGGCGCTCGCGCTCTGCCCCGCGTCGAGCGGCGAGCTCGGGGAGCGGCTCGCGCGCGAGCTGGCGGAGCTCGAGGCACTCGCGGCCGGTACTCCTGTCCGGCTGCTCGGTCTCGACCTCACCGAACGCGAACGCGAGCTGCGCGCGCTCGTGCGCAGCGTCGGAGATGCGCTCGGCGGACCCGGAGGAGCCGGGCCTCAGCGCGCGTAGGCGCGCGCGAGCAGCTCGATCGGGTGCAGCACCTCGACGGCGAGGCCCGCGGCGCGCACGCCGGCGCCGATCTGCAGCAGGCAGCCCGGGTTCCCGGTCGCGACGACCTGTGGAGCGGTGTCGCGGATCGCCTGCACCTTCCGCTCGAGCAGGCGCGCGGACATCGCCGGCTGGGTCAGGTTGTAGATGCCCGCGGCGCCGCAGCAGTCGCGACAGCCCGGCAGGTCGAACAGCTCGAGCCGGGGGATCGCACGCAGGAGCGCGCGCGGCTGCGCAGCGACGCGCTGGCCGTGCAGCAGGTGACACGGATCGTCGTAGGCGACGCGCAGCGGCAGCGCACCCGGAGCTTCGCGCAGGCCCGCGTCGGCGAGGAACTCGCTCGCGTCGCGGACCTTGCGCGCCAGCGCGTCGCCGCCGTCGCGCAGCGCGGCGCCGCAGCCCGCCGAGTTCAGGATCAGCGCGTCGAAGTCGTCGGGCGCGAACGCCTCGCGGTTGCGCGCGTGCAGGCGATCGGCCGCCTCGGGATCGCCCGCGTGGCGGTGCAGGGCGCCGCAGCAGCCCTGCTGCGCGGGCACGACCACCTCGAAGCCGTTGCGCGCCAGCACGTCGATGGTCGCGGCGTTCACGGGCCCGAACAGCTCCGGCATCACGCAGCCGGCGAAGAACGCGACGCGGCCGCGCCGCGCGCCCCGCGCGGGCACGAGCGCCGGCGCGCGGTGCGCGTCCGGAACGGCGGGCAGCATGCGCTCCATGCGCGCGAGCGGCGGCGCCAGCGCGAGCAGCCGCGCGGCCCGGACCGCGCGCTGCAGCCCGCTGCGCTGGTAGAGCCGCAGCGCGCCCGCGAACGCGTGCAGCACGCGGCGCGACGCCACCACGCGGCGCAGCGCAGTGCGCTCGACGAAGCGGCCGAGCCTTCCGCGCGCACCGCGCGCGTCGATCTCGGCGCGCATGCCCTCGACGAGATGCCCGTAGCGGACGCCGGCGGGACAGGCCGACTCGCAGGCGCGGCAGGCCAGGCAGAAGCTCATCTCCTCGACCACCAGCTCGTCGAGCGGGATGCGCTGCTCGGCGACGCCGCGCATCAGGTAGATGCGGCCGCGCGGCGAGCTCGACTCGCGCCCGGTCTCCTGGTAGGTCGGGCAGTGCGGCAGGCACAGGCCGCAGTGCACACAGTCGAGTGTCGCCGCGTAGTCGAGCCGGCCCGCTTCCGTCACGGCGCTAGATCCTACCGACGAAGCGGCCCGGCGCGAGCACGCGCTGCGGATCGAAGCGCGTCTTGACCGCGCGCATCAGGGCGAGCGCGTCCGGCGGCGCGCCGAACACGTCGCAGGGCGACGGGCCGGCGTCCGGGGCGCGCTCGGCGGCGAACAGCGCTCCGGCGCGCTCGGCGGCGGCCGACAGCTGGGGCAGGCTCGCATCCGGCACCTCGAGCACGACCGAGCCGGCCAACGGATAGGCTCCGCGCACGGCGCCAGCTCCGGCCGAGTCCGCCGCGACCCGACACAGCTCGGCGACGTCGCTGCGCCGCGCGCCGAGCCGCACGCGCGCAAGTCCTGGCGCGGGCGGAGTCGCGAGCGCCGCGCGCACGCGCGCCCAGCGCTCGGGCCCGGCCCCGTCTCCCGGCAGCTGCGCGGCCTGGTCTTCGATCGCGCGCTCGTCCCCGAGCAATCGGAACACGAGCTCGACGCCGCCCTGCTCGGGGACGATCGCCGCGCCCGCCGGGTCGGCGGCGCCCTGGGCGCTCGCGAACGCCGCGAGTCCCGCCTCGAGACTCGCGAAGCGCGCCGCGATCACGCGTTCGCACTCCGGCTGCGCGCGCAGGCGGAACGTCACGCGCGCGAGCACCGCGAGCGTGCCGAGCGATCCGCAGTAGAGCCGCACCAGGTCGAAGCCGGTCACGTTCTTCACCACGCGTCCGCCGGCCGCGGCGAGCTCGCCGTTCGCGAGCGCGACCTCGACGCCGAGCAGCTCGTTCGCGAGCCGCCGGTCGAGCGTCCAGTCGGCTCCGAACGGATCGGCCGCGAGTGCGCCCCCGACGCTGCCCTGGGGCGGCAGGTCGGTCAGCAGACTCGTCTTCCCGCACGCGTCGAGCCGCGCGCGCAGCTCGCCGATGCGCACGCCCGCGTCCGCGCTGGCCACGCCCTCCTCGGGGTTCACCTCGAGGTGCGCGGCGAGCCGGCCGAGCTCGAGCCGCACGCACTCCTCGCTGTCGAGCGGGTTGCCCAGGTGCTGGCGCGTTCCATGGCCGCAGGCGACGACCGCCAGGCGCGCCTCGCTCGCCGCGCGCAGACAGGCGGCCAGCTCCGCAGCGTCCGCGGGCCGCACGACCGCCTCGACCCGCGCGCCCGCGAGTCGCGCGGCGGCCGGCCGCTCGACGTGCTCGGCGCCGACGATCGCCTCGAACGCGGCGCCCATCGCTAGAAGCTCACCTGCGCGTAGCCGCGGTGGCGCGGGTTGCTCTCGGCGCAGGCGCGCGGCGCGGGGATCTGCTTGCCGGGATTGCAAAGGTCGGCGGGGTCGAACGCCTCGTGCACCCAGCGCATCGGCGCGAGATCGGACTCCGAGAACATCAGGCACATGTAGTCGCGCTTCTCGAGCCCGATGCCGTGCTCGCCCGAGAGCACGCCGCCGGCGTCGATGCAGATGCGCAGGATCTCTGCCCCCAGCTCGCGGATCGTGCGCAGCTGCTCGGGATCGCGGCGGTCGAAGGAGAGGTTCGGGTGCAGGTTGCCGTCGCCCGCGTGCAGGATGTTCGCGATCCGCACGCCGCGCGTCTCGGCCGCGCGGTTGATCGCGTCGACCACCTCGGGGAGCTTCGTGCGCGGCACCACGGCGTCGTGCACGTACAGGTCGGGGGCGAGCCGGCCCATCGCGCCGAACGCGCCTTTGCGGCCGCGCCACAGCGCCAGACGCTCGGCCTCGTCGCGCGCCACCCGCACCTCGATCGCGCCGTTCGCGCGTAGCACCTCGGCGATCCGCTCGCGCTCGCGCTCGACCGCGACCGCCGCGCCGTCGAGCTCGACCAGCAGCACCGCGCGCGCGTCGCGCGGGTAGCCGGCCGCGTACACCGAGGCCTCGACCGCGTCGATCGTGCGGTCGTCGATCAGCTCGAGCGCCGACGGCACGATCCCGCGCGCGATCACCTCCGACACCGCCGCGCAGGCGTCGCGCAGGCTCGTGAACCCGCCGAGCATCGTGCACACCGTCTCGGGCAGCGGCACGAGCCGCACCGTCGCGCTGCCGACGATGCCGAGCGTCCCCTCCGAGCCGACGAACACCCCGCGCAGGTCGTAGCCGTGCGCGTGGCCGTCGCGCCGGCCGAGCCGCACGATGCTCGCGTCGGGCAGCACGACCTCGAGCTCGAGCACGTGCGGGCTGGTGGTGCCGTACTTCAGCGTGTGGGGGCCGCCGCTGTTCTCGGCCACGTTGCCGCCGATCGTGCAGGCGGACTGGCTGGAGGGATCGGGCGCGTAGAACAGGCCGAGCGGGCGCACGATCTGCGACAGGTGCTCGTTGATCACGCCGGGCTGCACGGTGGCGGTGCGGTTGGTGGCGTCGATCTCGAGCACGCGGTTCATGCGCGCGCACTCGATCACCACGCAGCCCTCGACCGGCGTGGCGCCGCCCGAGAGCCCCGTGCCCGCGCCGCGCGGCACGAACGCGACGCCCGCCTCGTTGCACACGTGCACGATCGCAGCGATCGCCTCGGTGCTGGTGGGGAATGCGACGCAGGAGGGCTGGCCGCGCTCCAGCGTCAGCCCGTCGGACTCGTACGAGAACAGCTCAGCCGGGCGGGCGAGCACCTCCGCGACTTCGGGCAGCGCGCGCAGTCGCTGCACGAGCCCAGAGGCCCCCGCGCCAGCCACGGCCCCGCTCAGTCGAGTCCGAGGCGCTCGACCTCTTCCTCGTTCATGCCCAGGAAGTGGCCGATCTCGTGCTTCACCGTGATCTGGATCTGCTCGACGAGGTCCTGGTTGTCCTTGGCGATGCGCTCGAGGTTGCGCTTGAACAAGAGGATCCGGTCGGTGTCGCTGCGCTGCGCGGTGCCGAGCGTGGGGCTGGCATCGGTCGCCGGCACGCCGAGAAACAGGCCGAGCACCTGGGGCGAGACGTACTCCTGCTTCACGAGCTCCTCGCCTGGCAGGTCCTCGATGATCACCGGACAGTTCTCGGTGTACCTGTAGATCGGCTCGGGTAGATCCTTGAGCGCTTGCTCGGCGGCGGCCTCGAACTCCGCCTCGGGGATCCGGATCGGCATCGGGTAGAGATCCGGGGAGAGCCGCGCGGCCTTGGCGAACAGCTTCTCGGCCTCCTCGAGGAAGCCGGTGTGCTCCATGACGAGCGCCAGGTGGTAGGTGCTGTGCGCGCACTCGTGCTCGAGCGCCAGCGCCCGCTCCAGCGAGCGCCGGGCCTCGGCGTACTGGCCGATCTCGAACAGCACCTGGCCCTCGAAGCCGCGGTAGATGCCGACCTCGCCCTGGATCTTGATCGCGCGGCGCAGCAGGAACAGCGCGCCTTCGAGGTCGTCCAGGTAGAACAGCGCCTTGGCCTTCAGGTAGTAGACCTCCGCCTCGATCGGCTTCTCGAGCGCGGTCTGCAGCAGGTCGTCGGCCAGGTCCAGGGCCTCGTCGTACTCCTGGAACTCCTCGATCATGATCTCGATCCGGTTCAGCTGGCCGGGCTGGTAGTCGGCCTCGGCCTCGAGCGCGCGCTCGAACTCCTGGAGCGCCTCCTCGTGGCGGCCGCAGTCCCAGAGCAGCTCGCCGCGGCTGTTGTGGGCCTCGGCGCCCTCGGGGTTGGCCTTCAGGGCCTCATCCAACCAGGCCAACGCCTCGTCCGGCTGTCCGTTGGAGGAGGCTTCCATGGCCTGGTCCAGACAATCCCAGTAGCGATCTCGATCGAGCATGTGCGTGCCCCCTGGACCGAGCGCGATTCTAGCAAACCGCGACTTCGCTCCGCTGCCGGGACGTCCGTCGATGGAATCCTGTAACTATCCGTAAACAATGAGAAATTTGCATCACTTCCCAGCGGCCGGGACCAGGATGCAGTGACAGCTCGAGCACGCGTGCACCTCGCCGGCGCTGACGCGATTCATCACCTCGGGCGGCAGCGTGCGGTGGCAGGCGGAGCAGCCGCCGTGCTCGATGCGCGCGATGCCGTTGCTGCGCGTCTTCATCACGCGCGCGTACATCGCTTCGACCTTCGGGCCGAGCGCGCCGAGCAGCGCGGCGCGCTCCTCGACGCGCTGCGCAAAGCTCTTCTCCACCTCGGCGAGCTGTGCGCGCAGCTCCGCGACCTCCTTGCCGACCTCCTGGTCCGTCTGGCGCGCGGCGGCGTCGGCCTGCTTCGCGGCCTCGGTCGCGCTCTCGATCGCCTCCATCGCGAGCAGGATCTTGTCCTCGACCTCGGCGATGCGCGCCGAGTGCGTTTCGATCTCGTGCAGCAGCGTGGTGTACTCCTTGTTGGTCTTCACCACCGCGGACTGCGCCTGGAACTTGCCGCGCTTGACGGAGAGGTCCTGCACCTCGGCCTCGTGCGCGCGGCGCTCCTTCTCCGTGGCGTCGAGGCCCTGGTGGGCCTGGGCCGCGGCTTCCCGGCCGGCGGCGGCGCGCGCCTCGCAGGCTGCGATCGCCTGCGGCAGTCGCGTGCGCTCGCGTTCGAGCGCGAGCAGCGCGGCCTCGGTCTCGGCGAGCAGGAGCAGGCTCGGAGGCGAGGCTTCCATCGCGGCGAAGCTCTCACGTCGCTCCGCGCCGGTCAACCGATTCGACTAGACTGCAGGAACGCATGAGCGAGCCTCGCAGCGGCGCGAAATTTCCCTTCGCGAGCGATCTGCTCGCGGGCCAGGTGGCGCTGGTGACCGGCGGCGGCAGCGGACTCGGCCGGGTGATCGCGGAGTCGCTCGCGCGCGCCGGCGCCGACGTGCTGATCGCCGCGCGCCGCGTCGACCGGCTCGAAGTCGCCGCGAAGGAGATCCACGCCGCGACCGGCCGGCACGTCGAGGCGGCGTTCGTGAACATCCGCGAGCGCGACGGGGTCGAGGCGCTCGAGCTGCGCGCGCGCGAGCGGTTCGGCCGCGTCGACATCCTGGTGAACAACGCCGGCGGCCAGTTCCCTCAACCCGCACGCGACTTCAAGCCGAAAGGCTGGCAGGCGGTGATCGACACCAACCTGACGGGAACCTGGAACATGACGCAGGTGTTCGGCAACCGGATGCTCGACGGCGCGGGCGGCGTGATCACGAACGTGATCGCCGTGGTCGGGCGCGGCTTCCCCGGCATCGCGCACACCGCCGCGGCGCGCGCGGGCGTGCTCGAGCTGACGCGCACGCTCGCCTACGAGTGGGGGCCGAAGCTGCGCGTGAACTGCGTCGCGCCCGGGCCGGTGCAGACCGAGGCGTTCCAGAGCACCTACGACCCGGACATCGCGCGCGTGTTCGAAGGAATTCCGCTGGCGCGCTTCGGCACGCGCGAGGAGGTCGCGAACGCGGTGGTGTTCATCTCCTCGCCGGCCGCGAGCTACGTGACCGGAGAGGTGCTGTTCGTCGCCGGCGGGCAGCAGAGCTACGGCCGCAACCAGGCGCTGTTCGATCCGCAGCTCGGCAAGCCGGAAAGGGACTCCTGATGTCGGACGACCGCTACGCGCCGCCGCAAGCGAACCTGACCCGCACCGACGACGCGATTCCCGGCACCGGCAGCTTCGATCTCGGCGTCGCGTTCAACGAGGCCTGGTCGGCCACCTGGGCGAACTTCGGCCTGCTGCTCGGCGTGAGCCTGTTCGCGACGCTCCTGATGCTCGCGTCCGCGATCACCGTGGTCGGCATCTTCCTGCTCGTGCCCGTGTTCGCCTGGGGCGTGATCCGCTTCATGCTCAACACGATCGACGGCCGGCCCGAGTTCTCCGACCTGTTCAGCGGCTTCCAGGACTACGGCCGCACGCTGCTCGCGATGCTGATCCTGTTCGTGCTGAGCTCGCTGATCAGCGCGCTCGGCCAGGCGCTGAATCTGATCGGCACCGCCGCGGGCATCCCTTCGCTCGAGGCGATCGGCACGATCGTGAACCTGGCCTGGACGTTCCTGGTGATGGCGCGGCTCAACTTCGCCTGGTTCTACGCCGTCGATCAGGGTCTCGGGCCGGTCGAGGCGCTGCAGGCGTCCTGGGACGCGACCTCCGAGCTCAAGGGCAATTGCGCCGCGCTGGTCGTGATGTCGCTGGTGGTGCTGCTGATCGGACTCTTGTGTCTGATCATCGGGGTGATTCCGGGCGCGATGATCGCGTACCTGCTCCCGGTGTCGGCCTACCGGCAGATGGCGGGACGGCAAAGCGCGCCTGCATGAAGCGGTATTCCTCGACGAACGCCGCGTCGTCGGGGTGATCGGCCGCGGCGGACTTCGCGACCAACAGCGCCTGGTCGGTCGCGCCGGAGAGCGCGGCCGTCCACGCGATCCAGAACCACATCGGCTTGTAGTCGACCTCTTCGCGCCAGATCGCGACCACGCGCTGGAACTGCGCGAGCGTCTGGAAGCGCGAGGCGGTCGCGACCCAGCTCGCCGCGTTCATGCGCGTGCGCCGGTCGTTCTCGAGCTTGATCTCGCGCAGCTCCGCGCGCAGCGCGGGCTCGTCGCACAGCGCCAGCGCGCGGATCAGCCGCACCTCGCGCGCCTCGCGCTCGAAGCCGCGGTGGTCGAGCCCGAGCGCGCGCGCCTCGCTGCGCGCCTGCTCGCTGCGCCGCGCCAGGTGCTGCACGCGCTCGACGTCGAGCGTGGTGCGCTCGCGCGCGAACAGCGACGCCAGCTCCGCGGCGTAGAAGGTGGGCGAGACGTGCGCGAACGAGAGATCGCGCTCCAGCTGCTCCTCGCCGTCGCCGCGCTGTGCGTGGTCGATCGCCGCGTTCGCGGGCGGCGGCGCGGCCTCGACCCGGGCCGCGATCTCGCTCTGGCCGTAGCGCGCCCCGTACACGCGCGCGAGCACGGCGTAGCGCGAGAGCGGGCTGTCCGAGGGATCGAGCTCGCGGAAGGCGAGGCGATCGACCCAGGCTCGAATGCCCGCCTCGATCGTCTCGCGCTCGTCGCGCTCCGCGAGGTCGCCGTCACGGGTCGCGAACAGGAGCGACACGCCGGTCGAGACGTACCAGCGGATCTGGCCGCGCGCGGGCTCGGTCTGCAGGCGCCAGGTCTCGAGGTCGAGCTTCGGCGCCTCGAGCGACTCCGCGAGCTCCTCGATCTCGTCTTCGACCTCCGGCGTGACCTGCTCGGCCAGGATCTCGAGCGCGTAGGCGAGATCGCCGCGCTGCACCTGCAGCGCGTCGACCAGCGCCAGCCGCGGATCGAGCAGGGTCGTGCCCTTGGTCTCTTCCAGGGTCGGGATCTGGATCTGGTCGAGGTCGCGCGCGAGCGCGCGCGCCTCCTCGACCCGCCCCGCCTCGAACAGGGCAATCACGCGGTCGACCGACATCGAGACGCGCGTCTCGCCGGGCGGCGTGCGCGCGCTCGCCTCCTCCAGCGCGTCGGCCGCGAGCGCGTACTGGCCGGTGTAGTGGTAGAGCCCGGCGAGCTCGGTGTAGTTCGACGCGTCCTGGTCGCCGCTCGCGATGAGCGCTCGCATCTTCTCGATCGCGCGCTGGTAGGTCTGGAAGTGCCAGTCGCGCTGCACGTCGATCATGGTGCGCGCGTACTCCGCGTCGGTGAAGATGCGCGAGGACAGGTACCAGCTCGAGCGCGTGTTCTCGCCCGAGAAGCGCAGCAGCACCTCGAGCTTGGTCTGGTCGAACAGCTCCCCGCTGCCGAAGCTCTTGTAGGCGAGCTCGAGGCTCTCGACGAGCGTCGGGCCGGGGAAGCCGAGTGGCTGGCCCGTCTGCAGCACGTAGGTCAGCCAGCTCGAGTCGGGCTGCGGCTCGGCCCAGGCCAGCGCGGCGTGCGCGGGCAGGCCGATCATGTGCGCGACCCTGCCCTGCCGCTCGGTGATCTCCTGGTAGAGCTCCGAGAGGTCGTCGCAGTCGCCGCGCATCATGCCGCCCGCGCTGGCGGAGAGCGTCTCCGACGCCGTCTGGTGTAGATCGCCCGAGACCGTCCGCGTGCCGACCAGGAGCGGCCGCCGCGGGTCGGGGCTGTCGAAGGTGTAGACCAGCAGGTACTGGCCGATCAGGTCCAGGTGCGGCGCGTCGGGCAGCGCCTCGGCCGCCGCGCGGTAGAACGCCTCGGCCTGCGCCTCGCTGCCGCCGCGCGCGGGATCGAGCCGCCCGAACGAGGTCAGCAGCGCCAGCACGTCGCCGTTGGGCGCGCTGACCAGGATGTGCGGCGGAAGCGCGTCCGGCAGCGCGGCCCACTCCACGCCGGCGCCGGTGGTCGGAAACGCGGCGCGCCAGCTCGCCCGTCCGTACGTGAATCCGAGCGATGCGGCGTCCCAGCTCGCGATCCGCTCGGGTCCGTCCCAGAGCTCGGCCGCGATCCAGCGCGTCGCGTCGCGCAACGGATCCGAGCCGCGCGGCAGCCGCACCACCAGGCGCGTGACCGCGGTGTTGGTGTAGTAGGCCGGCGGCGGCGCGAGCCGCGCGTAGCCGACACGATCCAGTGTCGAGAGCGTCCAGACGCGGTTGCCGAACGCGTCCTCCACGAGCTCCATGCGCGCGCCCGCGCCCTCGAAGCGGGCGAGCGGCAGCATGCGCTCGGACTGCAGCACCGCGTCGCGCAGCTCCGCCGTCCGGGCGCGCGGGGCGCCCAGCACGTCGAGCCAGCCGGTGCGCACGAGCCGGCGCGCGAAGCTCGGCGGCACGAACTCGAGGCTGCCTTGAACGTCCGGCAGCTCGAGCTGCGCCAGGGTGTCGGACACGGCGGGACGGCTCTCGGGCGCGATCGGCGAGGCCGGCAAGGCGGCGACCAGCGCCTCCACCGCGCCCGAGAGCCGCGCGCGGCTCGCCTCGTGCGCGGCGCGCGTCGCCTGCGCGAGCGGCTCGCGCGGGCGCTCGCGCAGCACGCCCTCGCGCAGCACGTAGAAGTCGCGTCCGACCAGGTAGGAGCCGGAGAGCTCCTCCTCGTAGAGCACCACGTCCTCGCCGCCGATCTGCTCTCGTTGCGCGTGCCCGAGGATCGCGGGCAGGTCGCGCAGCGGCGCCGGGTTCCACTCCGCGAGCAGGCCCCAGCTCGCGCGCAGCTCGCCGATCGGCGTCGAAAGCGTCACGAAGTCGCGCTCGCGCGCGCGCAGGACTTCGTACTCGTGCGACGGATCGGCGCTCCAATGGACGCGCCCGCCGCGCGCCGCGAGGTCGGGCCGCGCCGGCAGGAGCGCGGCGACCCCGGCGCCCTCGGCCTCGCGCGGCTCGGGCTCGGCGGCGGCTGCGCCGTTCGCGGACGCGCCCGCCGCGGTCTGCGCGTCGCCCGCCTCCGGCGCGCGCCAGGGCGCTTGCGCGCAGGCGACCAGGCACAGCAACGACGCTAGCGAGAGGAAGCGACGCATCGGCTGCGGGTACCTTACCGACTTCGGCTTTAGTAAGCTCCGCTCGCCCGAGTCACGGGCCGACGAGGGAGGGGATGAAGGCTTCGAACCTGGCGCTCTACCACTTCGAGAGCTGCCCGTACTGCGAGCGCGTTCGCAGCGCGCTGCGCCGGCTCGACCTCGAGATCGAGCTGCGCGACGTGCAGACCGAGCCGAAGTGGCGCGCCGAGCTCGTCTCCGCGACGGGCCGGCAGATGGTGCCGTGCCTGCGCATCGAGCAGGGCAGCGGACCGGCGCGCTGGATGCACGAGTCCGCCGACATCATCCGCTACCTCGAGACGGAGGTCGCGCCCCGGGCCTGACCCGGGCGCGCAGGCTTTGTCCTCCGCCGCAGCGCGCGAGCAGTTCCTCCGCATCGCGCGCCTGCCGGACGAGCAGATCGACCTGGCCGAGGCCGCGCTCTGGATCGCGGCCGAGCAGTACGACGGCCTCGACGTCGCGAGCTACCTCGCGCGGCTCGCCGAGCTCGCGGAGGGCGCGGGGCCGGCGCTGCACACGGCGCGCACGCCCGAGCAGCGCGTCGCCGCGCTCAACCGGTTCCTGTACGAGGAGCGCGGCTTCCACGGCAACCGCAGCGACTACTACGACGCCCGCAACAGCTTCCTGAACGAGGTGATCGAGCGGCGCACCGGCATTCCGATCACGCTCGCGGTCGTCTACCTGGCGGTCGGCCAGCGCCTCGGCCTGCCGCTGCACGGTGTCGGCTTCCCGGGTCACTTCCTGGTCAAGTGCGACGCGCCCGACGAGATCCTGATCGATCCGTTCGAGGGCAAGCTCGTGAGCCGCGACGAGTGCGAGGCGCGCTGGCGCGCGACGCTGGGCGCGGACACGCCGTTCGACGCGCGCGCGCTCGAGGCGGCCGCGCCGCGCCCGACGCTGGCGCGGCTGATCGGGAACCTGAAGCAGGTCTTCCTCGCGCAGCAGGACTGGCCGCGCGCGCTGGCCTGCGTCGAGCGCATCCTCGTGCTCGCGCCCGACGCTCCCCTCGAGCTGCGCGACCGCGGCCTGCTCTACGCCCGGCTCGAGTGCTTCAGCGCCGCCGCCGCCGACCTCCAGCGCTTCCTCGAGCTCGCGCCCGGCGACCCCACCGCCGTCGGCGTGCGCCAGCAGTTGGTGGAGCTCCGCCGCTCCGCGCCGCCACTGAACTGATTGACTTTGCTCGATGCACCTCGCTGCTGCCTTCGACTCAGGCGTTTGACTATCTCCCCCTGAAGCGGTCGAGGGTGCGCCGCTCGCGCTTGGTGGGGCGACCGGCGCCGGGGTCGCGCTGCGGGCTGCGCACGCGCAGCGGGCGCTGCTCGGGCGGGGGCGAGCGGTCGTCGAACAGCTCGCGCGCGGCGGCCGGCGAGAGGCGCTTCTCCGCGAGCGCCTTCACGGCCAGGATGCGCGGGCCGCGCTCGGTCTGCGCGCGCACCTCGTCGCCGACGCGCAGCGCGTGGTGCGGCTTCACGCCGTCGTCGTTCACCTTCACCAGGCCCCCGACGCACGCCTGTGTCGCCTGCGTGCGCGACTTGTAGACGCGCGCCGCGCACAGCCAGCGGTCGATCCGCACGCTCTCCATTCAGATCTCGTACTGCCAGTCGTCTTCCGCCTCGAAGCGGAAGATCTCGCGTTCCGAACGCGGGCGCAGGCGCTCGCGCGCCAGGTCGATCGCGCGCTCGAGGCCCTCGAACAGCCGGCCGCCGGTGGGCAGGAGGGCGTCGGGCCCGACCACGGCCGCGAGCTCCGTGGCGCGCAGCAGCTCGAGCAGCGGCTCGGACAGCCCGCACAGCACGAGCGTGGCGCCGCGCGCGTCCAGGTCCGACGCGACGCGGCGCAGCACCTCGAGCACGGTCGCGTCGAGGTGGCGCGCGCGCTTCAGCCGCAGGATCAGCACCTCCGGCCCGCGCGCGCTGATCTCCTGCAGGCGGTCGGCGAGCTCGGGTGCGACCGCGAAGTTCAGGTCGCCCTCCAGGTGCAGGAGCACCGCGGGCGTGGTGCCGGTGCGCGCGTCGATCGGCAGCTCGCGCAGGCGGCGTGCCCCGGCCTGCGCGAGCTCGACCATCTGCAGCCGGCCCGCGCGCCGCACCAGCAGCGCGAGCGAGAGCAAGAGCCCCGCGTACACCGCCGGCACCAGGTCGAGCCAGAGCGTGACCGCGAGCGTCACGAGCAGCACCGCCGCATCGCCCGGCGTCGAGGCCGCGCGCCGGATCTGCGTGGGCGAGATCGAGGTCAGGCCGGTCAGCACGATCAGGCCGGCCAGCGCGGCGAGCGGCACGCGCTCGAGCGCGGGCGCGAGCAGCGGCAGGCACAGCATGACGAGCGCGCCGGCCGACGCGCCGGCGAGCCGCGTGTGCGCGCCGGCGAGCCGCGCCGTGAGCGAGCGCGTGAGCGAGCCGCTCGTGCACTGCGCGCCGACCAGCGCGGCGGACACGTTCGCGACGCCCTGCGAGAACAGCTCGCGGTCGGCGTCGAGCGCGGGGCCGTGGGCGGGCTCGAGCGCGCGCGCCGAGGCCATCGCCTGCACCGTCACCAGCAGCGCGAGCGCGAGCGCGGCGGGCACGACCTCGGCGGGGTTGAACGCGCTCGGCGCGTGGAAGGCCGGCAGGCCGTAGGCGATCGACTCGATGCGCGGCAGCGCGCCCGCGCCCGCCATCCAGCCCAGCGCGTGCACGCCCAGCGCCACGGCGACCAGCGCGAACAGCGCGGCGGGAAAGCGCGGCCCGATCCGCCGCGACGCGAGCAGGAGCGCCGGCACCGCCACGCCCGCGGCCAGCGCGCGCGGATCCGCCGCCGCGATCGCCGACCACGCCGCCTGCAGCGACCACCACGCGTTCGGCACGAGCGGCGAGCTCTCGTGCGGCGCCGGCGGCACGCCCGCGAGCATCGGCAGGTAGCGCAGCGCGATCAGCACGCCGACCCCGATGTTGAAGCCGCAGACCACGGAATCGGACAGGAAGCGCGACGCGCGCCCGAAGCCGAGCACGCCGAGCGCCACGAGCAGGATGCCCGCGACCAGCCCGGTGGCGAGCGCCGCCGCGATCGGGTCCTCGCCGCGCGCGAGCGCGGGCGCCACGACCGAGACGCCGAGCAGGAGCGAGGTCGGGTTCGTCGGCCCGGTCACCATGAAGCGGCTCGAGCCGAACAGCGATGCCAGCAGCGCCGGCAGGCCGGCCGCCGCCAGCCCCATCGCGGGCGGCAGACCCGCGACCAGCGCGTAGGCCATCGCCTGCGGAACCGCGAGCGCCGCGATGCCGAGCCCGGCGAGCAGGTCCGGCGCGACGTCCGCGCGCGTGGTCCCGCGCAGGTGCGGAACCATGCGCTCGAGCGCGAGGCGCAGCGGGTCCGCCGCCAAACGCCGGTCCTACGCCACGCCCGTGGAGAGGTCGATCTCGAAGCGCTCGAACAGCCCGCGCGCGCAGACCAGGAAGCTCGGCTCGAGCAGGAAGATCTCGACGCCCGGGCGCGACACGAACACGCCCGCGTTGGGCAGCTTCGCCAGGTAGGCCGCCGTCACGCTGGCGCGCTCGGCCGGTTCATCCACGCGCCGCAGCCGGCCCTGGATCGTCACGCGCGCGAACTGGCTCATGTTCGCCAGGCCCGCCGCGCGGGTGTCCACCTGCGCGCAGGCGCCGTTCCCCGTCCGAAGATAGGGACCCTTCACGGTGCCCGGGCTGGTGGCGAATGCGAGCAGCGCCGGGCCCGTCTCTGCGAAGAACATGACCGAGCTGTATGGCGGATCGCTCGCATCCGCCCCCGCGAACGAGAAAACCGCGAAGCTCTCGGCACGAAGCACGGTGGCGACCGCTTCGAGCTGCTCGTCCCGCGTCATCCAGGCCCGTCTAACACGAGCCGCGCGAGCTTGTAAATCCGCTTCCGGGACGTGGGGTTGTACGAAGATCGCGGGGTCGCGCGCGGGCGCCGCTTGCAGACCGGCGGCGCGGGGCTCAGGCTCGCGCGCCGGATCCCCGAAGAAACACCCGCCGCTTGCCTCGGGCGGAAGCGGAGGCTACTAGGGTCGATTCCCAATGCCGGGAGAGCCTGTGTCGAAGTCACTCGTGATCACGGAGAAGCCCAGCGTCGCACGCGACATCGTTGCCGTGCTGGGGGGTTTCACGGAGCACGACGGCTACTGGGAGTCCGACGACTACGTGGTGACGTTCTCGGTCGGGCACATCGTGGAGCTGCTCGCGCCCGAGGACGTCGATCCGCTCTACAAGCGCTGGACGCTCGACACGCTCCCGATCCTGCCCGGCGAGTTCAAGCTGAAGCAGAAGACCGGGCAGTCCGAGCGCATCCGCACGATCAAGAAGCTGCTCGCGCGCAAGGACGTCGACACGGTCGTGAACGCCTGCGACGCGGGCCGCGAGGGCGAGCTGATCTTCCGCGAGATCCTCGAGTTCCTCGAGTGCGAGAAGCCGACCAAGCGCCTGTGGCTGCAGTCGATGACCGCCGCCTCGATCCGCGCCGGCTTCCAGGCGCTGGTCGACGGCTCGCAGTACGACGGGCTCGGCGCCGCCGCATCGTGCCGCTCGAAGTCGGACTGGCTGATCGGCATGAACGCGACGCGCGCGCTGACGCGCCGCTTGAAGGGCCGCAAGGAGAAGACGGCCTGGTCGGCCGGCCGCGTGCAGACGCCGACGCTCGCGATCGTGGTCGACCGCGAGCTCGAGATCCTGGCGCACGTGCCCAAGCCCTACTGGCAGCTCGAGGCGCGCTTCCAGGCCGGTGACCACGAGTACGTCGGCACCTGGTTCGACCCCGGCTTCAGCGCCCCCGAGGGCGAAGAGCGCGAGCTGCGCGACGACCGCATCTTCGACAACGCGCGCGCCAACGCGCTGGTCGAGCAGACGCAGGGCGCGGCCACGGCCGAGGAGACGCGCAAGCCGAGCCGCGAGACGGCGCCGCCGCTGTTCGACCTGACGAGCCTCCAGCGCGAGGGCAACCGCCGCTTCGGCTGGTCCGCGCGCCGCACGCTGAACGCCGCGCAGCGCTGCTACGAGGCGCACAAGCTGCTCACCTATCCGCGCACCGATTCGCGCTGCCTGCCCAACGACTACCGCGCGACGGTCGACGAGGTGATGCGCGCGTTCGGCGAGGACGGCCCGTTCCAGGCCGAGGCGAACCACCTGATCGAGAAGGGCCTCGAGAACACCGAGCGCACCTTCGACGACGCCAAGGTCTCGGACCACTTCGCGATCATCCCGACCGGCAAGCTGCCCGACGCGAACCTGTCCGGCGACGACGAGCGGCTGTTCGACCTGGTCGCGCGCCGCTTCCTCGCGAACTTCTACGAGCCCGCGGTCTGGAACCGGGTCGAGCGCACCACCGAGGTCGCGGGCCAGAAGTTCCGCTCGCGCTCGCGCACGCTCGACGAGCCCGGCTGGCGCGCGGTGCTGGGCCAGATGGAGCAGGAGGAGCAGGCGCTGCCGCCGCTCGTGCCGGGCGAGAGCGAGGCGGCCGGCGTGTCGGTGCGCGCGCTCGGCGTCGAGCTGCTCGCCGAGCGCACCAAGCCGCCGGCGCGGATCACGGAAGCGCGCCTGCTGTCGCTCATGGAGTCGGCCGGCAAGGACATCGAGGACGAGGAGATCGCGGCCGCGATCTCGGAGAAGGGCATCGGCACGCCGGCCACGCGCGCGGACGTGATCGAGAACCTGATCGCCAAGGGCTACCTGGTGCGCGCCGGCAAGTCGCTGCGCCCGACCGTGAAGGGCATCCGGCTGGTCGATGTGCTGCGCCGCATCCACATCGACCGGCTCGCCTCGCCCGCGCTCACCGGCGAGCTCGAGTACGACCTGCGCCAGGTCGAGCACGGCGGCATGAAGGCCGAGCAGTTCATGGACGAGATCGTCGAGTACACCAAGGAGATCACCAAGATCGCCAAGGAGTTCGAGTACGAGGATCTCTACCCCGACGAGGAGCCGCTCGGCTCCTGCCCGCTGTGCGGGCGGCCGGTGTTCGAGCGCTCCTGGTTCTACCGCTGCCTCGAGGTGCCGGGCGTCAAGGACGACGACGACTGCAAGCTGCGCATCTGGAAGGACAAGTCGGGCCGCTACATGGACCGCCAGACCGCGCGCACGCTGCTCGAGAAGGGCGAGACCGAGGAGCTCGAGGGCTTCGCCGCGCGCGACGGCCGCACCTACAACGCGCGGCTCACGCTCGAGGACGGCGAGGTCGTGCTGCACCCGGTCGCGGGCAGCTCGGGCGAGCGCGTGTCCGAGGTGGTCGAGTACGACGTCGACGACGCGCCGCTCGGCGCGTGTCCGATGGGCTGCGGCACGCAGGTCGTGGAGACGCCGACGCACTTCCAGTGCCAGGCGGGCATCGCGCGCCAGCTCGAGAACGAGAAGAAGGCGCGCGAGTTCGAGGCCACCCAGCCCAAGGACGCCAAGCGCCGCAAGCGCTACAAGGTGCCCGACGAGGACAAGCCGTGTCCGTTCCTGATCCCGCGCACCGTGTGCAAGCGCGAGATCACGCGCGACGAGGTGCTGAAGCTGATCGGGTCGGACAAGAAGACCGATCTCTTGACCGACTTCACGTCGCGCTTCGGCCGGCCGTTCTCGGCCATGCTGTTCCTGAAGGACAACGGCCGCCACGGCTTCGAGTTCGCGCCGCGCCAGCCGCGCGGCAAGACGGCGGAGGCCGACGACGAGGCCGAGCCCGCGGCAGCCGCGGCGGAGGCCACGCCGGCTGCGGCGGCAGCGCCCAACGCGCCCGCGGCAAAGGCCGCTCGCGCCTCCGCGCCCAAGGGGGGCAACCGGCGCAAGAAGGCCGCCGCGACCGCGAAGAAGTCGCCCGCTGCGAAGGCGGCTCGGAAGAAGGTGTGAGCCGGGTCCGCCGCATCGGCCTCGTGCAGCAAGCCGTCGGCGACGACCTCGAGCGCAATCTCGCGCGCGCCGAGGACGCCGTGCGCGAGGCGGCGGCGCGCGGCGCGCAGCTCGTCTGCCTGCAGGAGCTGTTCCGCACCAAGTACTTCTGTCAGGTCGAGGACGCGGCGCTGTTCGACCTGGCCGAGCCGATCCCGGGTCCGACCAGCGAGCGGCTCGCGAAGCTCGCGGCCGACTGCGGCGTGGTGCTGATCGTGCCGCTGTTCGAGCGCCGCGCCGCCGGCGTGTACCACAACTCGGCGATCGTGATCGAGCGCGACGGCACGCAGCTCGGTCACTACCGGAAGATGCACATCCCGGACGATCCCCTGTTCTACGAGAAGTTCTACTTCACGCCCGGCGACCTCGGCTTCCACGCGCTCGACACGTCTGTGGGCCGGATCGGCGTGTTGATCTGCTGGGACCAGTGGTTCCCGGAGGCCGCGCGGCTGATGGCGCTCGACGGCGCCGAGCTGCTCTTCTACCCGACCGCGATCGGCTACCTCGACGGCGAGACCGACCAGGAGAACGCGGCCATGCGCGAGTCGTGGATCACCGCGCAGCGCGGGCACGCGATCGCGAACGGCGTGTTCGTGTGCGCCGCAAATCGTATCGGACGCGAGGGCGCCCTGCGCTTCTGGGGCAGCTCGTTCGTCGCCGATCCGCGCGGACAGCTGATCGCTCAGGCGGACGATGCGTCCGAGGCCGTGCTGGTCGTGGAGTGCGACCTCGCGCGCATCGAGACGCAGCGACGCGGCTGGCCCTTCCTGCGCGACCGCCGGATCGACGCCTACGGCGACCTGCTCACGCGCTTCCGCCGCTAGCATGAGCCCACGGCCATGACCTCACGCCTGCGCATGCCCGCCGAGTGGGAGCCACACGCGGCGACCTGGCTGGCGTGGCCGCACGCGGTCACGACCTGGCCCGGCTGCCTCGACCAGGCCGAGCGCGAGTTCGAGCAGCTCGTGCGCACGCTCGCGCGCTTCGAGCGCGTGGAGCTGGTCGTGCAGGGCGACGAGCACCGCGCGCGCATCGCCGAGCGCCTCGGGCCACTCGCGCGCGCCGGGGCCGTGCGCATGCACGTGATCCCGACCGACGACGTGTGGATGCGCGACATCGGCCCGACCTTCGCGCGCGGCGCGTCCGGGCTGGTCGCGCTCGACTGGACCTTCGACGCCTGGGGCGGGAAGTATCCGCCCTGGGACCGCGACGACGCGGTCGCCGCGCGGGTCGCGCAGCTCGCCGGCGTGCCGTGCGAGCGGCCCGGCCTGGTGCTCGAGGGCGGCGCGATCGAGGTCGACGGCGAGGGCACGCTGCTCGCGACCGAGCCGACGTTGCTCGATCCCAAGCGCAACCCGGGCATCGACGTGCACGCGGTCGAGGCGCGCGTTGCGGAGCTGCTCGGCGTGCGCAAGACGATCTGGCTCGGCGACGGGATCTGTGGCGACGACACCGACGGGCACATCGACGACATCGCGCGGTTCACCTCTCCTGGCCGCGTGGTGTGCGCGCGCGAGCCCGACCCGCGCGACCCCAACCACGCTCCGCTCGAGGACTGCATCGCGCGGCTGCGCGCCGCGCGCGACGCCGCGGGCCGCGCGCTCGAGGTGATCGACCTGCCCATGCCGCCGCCCGTGCTGGCCGGCGACGACCGCCTGCCGGCGAGCTACGCGAACTTCTACGTCGCGAACGGGGCGGTGCTGGTGCCGGTGTTCGGGGCGCCCGCGGACGACCGGGCGCTCGCGATCCTGCGCCCGCTCTTCCCCGGCCGGGAGGTCGTGGGCGTGCCCTCGCGCTCGCTCGTGCGCGGCCTCGGCGCCGTGCACTGTCTTACGCAACAGCAACCGGTGACGTAGCGGCGCTCGGTGACATAGAATCGTGTCGTGCCCCGGTCGGCGCCTCTGAAGCGGGACGAGTTCGCGAAGTATCACGCCCTCGGCAACGACTATCTCGTGCTCGACGGCGACCTGCAGCGGCCGAAGCTCGACCCGGACCGCGTGCGCGCGCTGTGCGACCGCCACACCGGCGTCGGCAGCGACGGCATCCTCGCGCTGCACCGCGCGAAGCGCGGGTCGCTCGGCTTGCGGATCTGGAACCCGGACGGGTCGGAGGCGGAGAAGAGCGGGAACGGCGTGCGCATCTTCGCGCGCTTCCTCTGGGACCTCGGCTATGTGCGCGCGCGCGAGCTCGCGATCGCGACGCGCGGCGGCCCGGTGGTCGCGCGGCTCGCGGTGGTGAACTCGGAGGTGCGCTCGATCCGCGTCGACATGGGCCGCGCCACGTTCGCGAGCGGCGAGATCCCCGTGCTCGGCCCGGAGCGCGATGTGGTCGACGAGCCGCTGCGCGTGGGCTCGCTCGAGCTGCGCGTCACCTGCGTCTCGGTGGGCAACCCGCACTGCGTGCGCTTCGTGTCGGAGCTGCACCCCGAGGCGCTGCGCAGCCTGGGCCCGCAGCTCGAGAACCACGGCATGTTCCCGAACCGGATCAACGTCCAGCTCGCGCGCGTGCGCTCGCGCTCGGCGATCGACGCGCTGATCTGGGAGCGCGGCGCGGGCGAGACGCGCGCTTCGGGCTCGTCGAGCTGCGCCGTGGCGGCCGCGGCGCACCGGCTCGGCCTGGTCGATCGCCGCGTCGACGTGCACATGCCGGGCGGGAGCCTGCGGATCGAGATCGGCGACGACTGGGCGCTGCGCATGACCGGGCCGGCGACTCCCGTGTACCGCGGAAGGTTGCTCTAGCTCTAGACCGCGAGGCTCCGGCGCGCGGGACGCAGCGCGTGCGCGACGGCTTCCGCGACCGCGGGCGCGTCCGCGGCGTCGAGGGCGGCGGTGGTGATGCGCAGCGCGGGCGCGCTGCGGATGCGATAGCGCGCGCCCGTCGAGACCGCGTAGCCGGCGTCGAGCAGCGCGGCGGCGGCCGCGCCCTCGTCCGGCACGGGCACCCAGACGTTCATGCCCGAGCGGCCGAAGGCCGGGACGCCGCGCTCGCCGAGCGCGTCGACCAGGGCGCGTCTCCGCTCGGTGTAGGTCTTCTCCGCCGCGCGCAGGCCGCGCGCGACCTCGCGGTCGCCGAGCAGCGCGGCGACCGTGCGCTGCAGCACGTGGCTGACCCAGCGGATGCCGAGCGCGAGCCGGCCCTCGACGCGCGCGATGGTCGCCTCGTCGCCGGCCAGGAAGGCGAGCCGCAGGTCCGGCCCGAGCGACTTCGAGACCGAGCGCACCATGGCCCAGCGCTCGCTCCCGCTGCCGGACAGCGTGTGCGCCGGCGCACCCGCGACGTTCGCGCCGTGGTCGTCCTCGAGCACGAGCACGTCCGGGTGCGCGCGCACGAGCGCGCGCAGCTCGCGCGCGCGGCGCTCGTCGAGCGCCGACCCGTAGGGGTTCTGCGCGCGCGTCGTGACGATCAGCGCCTGCACGCCGGAGCGCAGCGCGCGCTCGGCCGACTCGGCGACGGGACCGGAGTCGTCGACCTCGACCGGCACGGGCACCAGCCCGAGCGCCGAGAGCAGGTGGTACACGGACGGGAAGCCGGGATCCTCGACCGCCACGCGGTCGCCGGGCCGCAGCCACGCGCCGAGCGCGCGCTCGATGCCGTCGAGCGCGCCGGAGACGATCGTGAGCGCGTCCGCGGCCACGCCGTCGGCCTCGAGCGCGCGGCGCGCCAGCCGCATCAGCGCCGGGTCGCACAGCTCGCCGCCGTACAGCACCGGCGTCGCCTCGATCCGGCGCAGCGCGGGCGCGATCTGCGGCAGGAGCGCCGGATCGGGATTGCCGCTGGCCAGGTCGCGCGCGTGGGCAGGCACGCGGGCGGGCGCGCTGCCCTGGGCGATCGGCGGGTGGTGGCTGATCGCCGAGCCGCGCCGGCCCTGTCCCACCACCAGGCCGCGCAGCCGCAGCGTGCGGTACGCCGCCGCGACCGTCGTCGGACTCACGCGCAGCTTCGCCGCCAGCTCGCGCACCGTGGGCAGCCGCTCGCCGGCGCCGAGCCCGCCCGCGCGCAGCGCCGCCTCGACGCTCGCGGCGATCTCGACAGCCGTTCCGCCCGTGATATGATGTGCCAATACATAACCAGCGTTGTTCTGTAACAAAATACGACACGCCGAGGGAGACGTCAAGCATGGCCGAGCTCACCCCCACCCCACGCACCCGACTGAAGCGGCGCCCGCAGCGCGGCAGCTACGACCGCGCGGTGGTGAACGCGATCCTCGACGAGGGCTTCCTGTGCCACGTCGCCTCGTCGCACGAGGGCCAGCCCGTGCTGATCCCGACCGTCTACGCGCGCGGCGGCGAGTCGCTGTACCTGCACGGCGCGCGCGCGAACCGCTTGCTCAACGCGATGCTCGAGCCCGGCCGCGACACCTGCGTGTCGGTCACGCACATCGACTCGCTCGTGCTCGCGCGCTCGGCCTTCCACCACTCGGTGAACTACCGCTGCGTGATCCTGTACGGCCAGGCCGAGGAGGTCACCGACCCGGACGAGAAGCTCGAGGCGCTGCGGCTGGTGGTCGAACACACCGTCCCGGGCCGCTGGAAGGACGTGCGCTGGCCGAACGCCGAGGAGTTCAAGCAGACGCTGGTCGTGAAGCTCCCGATCACGGAGGCTTCCGCGAAGATCCGCGCGCTAGGGGTGATCGACGACGAGGCCGACATGGCCCAGGGCTGCTGGGCGGGACTCCTGCCGGTCCGCACCAGCTACGGCCCGCCGGAGCGCGATCGCGCGCTCGACGAGGAGATCGCCCTGCCCCACTACGTGAGGGACTACACGCGAACGCGTCAACCGGCCTGAGCGCGCGTCCGGGTCAGCGATCGAGCTGCGCCCGGACGCGCTCGCACAGCGCGGCGATCGCGGCCGCGTCGCCCTTCGGCGCGTCGGGCCACTCCGACAGGCGGAACGGCAGGTACTCGGGCGGCGTGCCCGGGTAGCGCGGCACCAGCCACACGTGCAGGTGGTCGACGTGGTGGCCGAGCACGAACACGTATACGTGCTCGGCGCCCTCGCTGTGCTTCAGGGCGCGCGCCAGGCGGGTGGTGAGCAGGCCGAGCTCGCGCGCCTCGCGGTCGTCGAGCTCCGCGATTCCTGACAGATGGCGCCGCGGCTCGACGAACAGCGTGCCGAGATACGTCCGCGACCGGCCCTCCGGGATGATCCCGTGGCTCGCGTACAGGAGCTCGTCCCGATACAGCGCGCCGCCCGGAACCTCGATGCGCCCGGCGTGCTTGTCGCAGACGAAGCAGCTCATGCGCCGAAGCGCGCGGCGGCGCGGGCGCGCGCGCGTTCGGCTTCGACCGCGCGGTCGCGCGGCGGGGCGGTCGTGTGCAGCGAATGGAGCAGCTCGCGCGCGACTTCGGCGGTGCGGTCGACGGCGCGCTCGAAGGCGGCCTCGTTCGCCCGCGACGGCTTGTTGAAGCCCGACAGCTTGCGCACGAACTGCAAGCTGGCGGCGCGGATCTCGTCGTCCGTCACCGGCGGCTCGAAGTTGAACAGCGTCTTGATGTTGCGGCACATGGGAGATCCTCCGCGAGGCATCGGCGCACGTCGCTCGTCCACGATACCAGCACGCGCGGGCGCGGGCTGAGATACTGCGGCGCGATGTCGGAGCCCGCCGCCGCTCTTCCCGCCCCACCCGCTCGGCCCCGCACGTTCGCGGCCCTCGCCGTGCCGAGCTTCCGCGTGATGTGGGCCGGCACCTGGGCGTCCTACATCCCGTTCTTCATGTCGAACGTGGTGAACGGCGTCGTGGCGTTCCAGCTCGCGCACGTGAACCGCGCGGTGGGGACGGTCGTGTTCGCGCAGGGCGTGGCGATGGCCGCGCTCGCGCCGCTCGGCGGAGCGGGCGCGGACCGCTGGCCGAAGCGCCGCGTGCTGGTCCTGACCCAGCTCGCCGCGGCGGTCGTGTTCGGCAGCTTCGCGCTCCTGCTCGCGCTCGAGCGGCTCTCGATCGTCGCGCTGGCCGCCGGCTCGTTCGTGCTCGGCGTGTCGGTGTCGTTCCTCGGTCCGGCGCGTCAGGCGCTCGCGGCCGAGCTGGTCGGGCCCGACCTGCGCGGCAACGCGGTGGCGCTGAACCAGGTCCCGCTGACCGGCGCGCAGGTGCTCGGGCCCGCGATCGCGGGCTTCATGCTCGCCTCGCCCTGGGGCGCGACCGGTGCGTACGCGCTGATGAGCGCGCTCTACGTCGCGGCCGCGCTCGCGCTCCTGCCGCTGCCGCGCTCGCTCGGCCGGGTGGGCGCGGCCGAGACGCACGTGCTCGCCGATCTGCGCGACGGCCTGCGCTACGTCGCGACCCACCGCCGGCTGCGGCTGCTGGTCTCGTTCTTCGTGGGCGTGATCATGACCGGCTTCTCGTACATCGCCGTGCTGCCGGGGCTGGTCGAGCACGCGTTCGAGCGCCCGGCCGAGGCCGTGCCGCCGTTGTTCTTCACCAGCGCGCTGGGCGGGCTCGCGGTCACGCTCGCGACCGCGCGGCTGGCCGACACCCAGCGCGCGCTGCCGGTCTTCGTCGCGATGCCGTTCCTGTTCGCCGCCGGCCTGCTGGCGGTGTCGGCCGCGCCGTCGTACCTGGCCGGAGTCGCGGCGATGTTCGTGGTGGGCTCGGGCTTCGGCGGCTTCCAGACGCTGAACGCGGCGGTGATCGTGCGCGCCACCGAGCCGCACTACCTGGGCCGCGTCTTCTCGCTCACCATGCTCGCGTTCGCCGGCGTCTCGCTGATGAGCCTGCCGGTCAGCGTGCTGGCCGACACGGTCGGAGAGCGGGCGACGCTGGCCGCGCTCTCCGCGATCGTGGTGGCGATCGCGCTGGCGGTGGTGGTCGCGCTGCGCCGGATCGACCGGGCTCAGCCGAGCTCGACCGACACGTAGCCGCGGTCCGGGATCTCGACCGAGAACTCGAAGCGGCCGCTCGGCTCGTGCGCGAGCTTGGCCGGCTGCGGCGGATCGAGCTCGCACGACGAGAGCGCGCGCGCCGCGAAGCCGGTGATCGCGACGCGCTCGCCCGGCGCACCGAGCACGTCGAGCGCGACGCCGCGCGCGGTCGCGCGCAGGTCGCGCACGCGCCGGTCGCCCGCGGTCGCGAACAGCCGCAGGTCGCCGAACACCGCGATCTCGCCGTGCGCGAGCGGCGCGAGTACGCGGAAGTCAAAGCCGCGCGGCGCGAGCTCGAGCGACCAGCCCGCGCCGGGCGCGAGACGTTCGATCGCGCCGCTGCGCCAGTCGAGCGCCGCGACCGGCCCCTGCGGCGCGGAGTCGCCGAGCTCGCCCGGCTCGATCCGGAAGCGCAGCGGCTCGTTCTTTCGCCAGGCGTGCAGCGCGACCACGTAGCTCGTGCGCCCGAGCGGGTGATCCGAGTAACACTCGGCGATCAGCGGCACCGGCTCGAAGGTCGTGTGGCCGGCGAAGCAGCGCTCGACCGCCGCGAGCGGCACGTCGGGCTTCACCAGCACCCCGTCCGCGCGGCAGGTGCGGCGCACGCGCTCGACGTCGGTGCGGCCGAGGCGGTCGCCGATCCCGACCGGCCCCGCGGACAGCGCCGAGAGCAGCGCCTCGACCTCGGCCAGCGGATCGCCGTCGAGCCCCGCGCCGTCCGTGCGCGACAGGAACACGTCCTTGAACGGCCACAGCCCGAGCGAGCGCGCCAGCGCGTTGCCGTACAGGAACCAGGACCAGAGCGCCTGGCTGCCGATGATGTAGCGGTAGTCACCGCTGGTGCGGATCGCGTTGACACGCCGAAGTGTCACGGTCTGGAAGAAGTCGGCCGGCGTCGCCATGCACCACTGCAGCGACAGACCGTGGGCGCCGGCGGCGCGGTCGAGCCCCTCCTGCCATGCGCGCGCGCGGCCGGGCTCCTCGCGCAGGCCGCGCACGCCGAGGAACGACTCCGAGAGCCAGTCCTGCTCGTACTGGATCGCGCCCCACGCCGCGGCCTGCGCGACCAGCCGCTCGAGCAGCGCCGGCGTGCGCGGGTGCGCGCGGTCCGCGTCGAGCCAGGCCGGCTCGCGCTCGAAGTACGGCGACTGGCTCGAGAAGTGGCGCGAGTGCAGGATCAGCGGCGGATCGCCGAGCCGGCGCCGCAGCGCGCGCACGCCGTCGGGCAGCATGTCGGGCCGCGCCTCCCAGCGCATCATCCCGGTCGGCGGCACGTCGGTCTTCGAGCCGGGGTTGAGCTCGCGCGGCACCTCGTGGGGGTAGAACCAGGAGTCGAGCTGGAAGGCGTGGAACGGCACGCCCGCCGCGCGCAGCTCCGCGACCGTGCGCTCGAGCGTCTCGGGCACGCCGAGCCCGGGCTCGCTGCGGTACCAGTAGGCGGCGCCGTTGTCGGTCCAGTAGGAGAGCTTGCCCACGGCCGCGTCGTCGTAGCGCGTGGGCCTCACCGTTCGGTGTCGCTCGAGCAGCGCGCGGCCGTGCGTCTCGAGCGCGCGGCGCGGCCCGGGCGCGGCCCACAGCGCGAGCTCGCTCGCGAATCCGGCCGGCACGCGCTCGAGGTCGCCGTGCCAGCCGCAGCGCACGCCGTCGGCGGCCCGCTCGCGACCCCGCGGCACGACGATCACCTGCTCGTGGAACGCGTCGAGCGGCGCGAGCAGGAGCGAGCGCAGGTCGGGCGCGATCAGCCAGAGCGGGAACACGACCGCGAGGTCGCGCACCAGCGGCGCCAGGAAGAAGTCGGAAAGATCCGAGCCGGCCGCGGTCGGCAGCGCGAACTGCGTGTACTGGTGGCCGAAGCCGCGCACGCCCTCGGGCGCGCCGCCCGGTTCGCGCGCGGCCGGCACGAACCAGGGAAAGGCGACGGCCGGATCGCCGAGCTCGCCGGTCGCGATGCCGGAAAGCGCCTCGCGCGCCTCGAGCCGGAACACGAGCAGCGCGCGCTCGCGGTAGGCGCGCACCGACGCCGCGACCGCGAGCGGCGCGTCCGGGATGGCCAGCTCGAGCCGCTCGAACTCGCCCAGGTCGTCGCTGCCGCGGCTGCGCGCGCCCGGCTCGAGCCCGGTCGCCACGCGGCCGCCGTGCGCAACGCGCGCGCGGATCGGCCCGAGCCAGTCGTGCTCCCCGAACGCGACGCGGAAGCTCGAGTCCGCCGACGCGACGAACGCGAGGCCCTGGGCCGAAAGGAGTCTCACCGCTCTGCTAGCCTCGCACGCCGTGGAGCGTGTCCAACGCGAAGCCTACGCGAGGGCGGGCCTGCTGGGAAATCCGTCCGACATCTACGGCGGGCGCGTGATCGCTCTGGCGCTCGCGAATTTCCGCGCCAGCGTCGCGATCGAGCCGGCGGCTGCGTTCGAGATCGTGCCCGGCGCGGACGACCGCCTGGTCCAGCCGAGCCTGCGCGAAGCCGCGGCCGCGCTAGACGCCTTCGGCTGCGACGACGGCGTGCGGCTGGTGCGCGCAGCGCTGCGCAAGGCGGTCGAGCTGCGCGGCGGGATCGCGGACCTCGCGGACGGCGACCCGCGCCTGCGCTTCCGCATCTCCTACGCGACCTCGATCCCGCGCCAGGTCGGCTTCTCCGGCTCGAGCGCGATCGTGACCGCGGCGCTGCGCGCGCTCGCGGCGTGGCTCGGGTTCCCACTCGCGGCCGGCGCGCTCGCGGACGCCGCGCTCGCCTGCGAGACGGACGAGCTCGGCATCACCGCGGGACCGATGGATCGCGTGATCCAGGCGCACGAGGGCGTGCTGTTCATGGACTTCGCCAAGCCGCGCGCGCCGGGATCGCTGCGCCGGATCGACGCCGCGCGCCTGCCGCCGCTGTTCGTCGCCTGGGATCCGAGCGCGGGCGCGCCGTCGCGCAAGGTGCACGGCGACGTGCGCGCGCGCTGGCTCACCGGCGACACGGATCTGCGACGCGTGATCGAGGAGCTCGCCGCGCTCGCCGACGACGGGCTCGCGTGCCTGGAAGCGAGCGACGGCGCGGGGCTGCGCATGGCGATCGAGCGCAGCTTTCACGTCCGCGCCCGCGCCTTCCCGCTCTCGGAGCGCGACCGCGCGCTGGTGGAGATCGCGCGCAAGTCCGGCGCGGCGGCGAAGCTGTGCGGCTCGGGCGGCGCGGTGATCGGCGCGCTCGCCGACGACGCCGCCTGGCCGCCGCTCGAGCGCGCGCTCGGCGACGCGGGCTACCGCGCCGATCTCGCGCGCGTCGCCGCGCCGACCGACCCGAACGCACCGTGAAGGTCGTCCTGCTCTGCGCGGGCTACGCGACGCGCATGTACCCGCTCACGCGCGACCTTCCCAAGCCCCTGCTCGAGGTCGCGGGCGCGCCGATCCTGACGCACCTCCTGGAACGGACCGCCGGCCTGCCCGGCGTCGACGAGGTGATCGCGGTCGGCAACCACCGCTTCGCCGCGCGGCTCGAGCGCTGGCGCGCGGGCGCGAACTCTCCGGTCCCGATCCGCGTGCTCGACGACGGCTCGACCGACGAGTCGAACCGGCTCGGGGCGCTCGGCGATCTCGCGTTCGCGGCGCGCACGGTCCCGCTGGCCGGTCACGACGCGCTGGTCGCCGCCGGCGACAACCTGGTGCTGTTCGACCTGGCGCCGATGGCTCGCGCCTTCGCGCAGCGCCGCGCGCCCCAGCTCGCGACCCGCGTCGCGCCCGCCGACGCGCGCAGCAGCCGCTACGGCGAGGTCACGATCGACGCGGCGGGCCGGGTCACGCGCTTCCGCGAGAAGCCGGCCGATCCCCACAGCGGGCTCGCCTCGATCGGCCTCTACTTCCTGCCGGCGTCGGTCTGGCCGCGGCTCGAGCGCTACCTCGCCGAGGGCGGCAACCCCGACGCGCTCGGCCACTTCTTCGCCTGGCTGGTCGAGCGCACGGCCGTGTTCGCCGAGCCGATCGGGGGCGCGTGGTGGGACATCGGCGACCTCGACTCGCTCGCGGACGCGCGCGCGAAGGCTCGTCCCTAGCGCAGCTGCTTGCGCAGGCTCTCGATCAGCGCCGCCCGCTCCGCCGGCTCGAGCCGCGTGTCGCGCATCTCCGCCACGTTGCTGAGCCAGATCGGATCGCCCCAGCGCGCGTCGCCGAGGTAGCGCGGCACCACGTGCCAGTGCAGGTGCGGAACGACGTTGCCGAGCGATTCGATGTTCACGTGGTCGGGGCGCAGCGCGCGCCACACCGCGCCCTCGGCGGCGTGCAGGTCCGCGCACAGCTGCGCCCACTCCGGCGCGTCTAGCTGATCCGGGCGCGCGGCGTGGCGCAGGTCGAAGACCAGCATGCACTGGCCGCGATAGGTCTGGTTCTTCGCCAGGTAGAGCGTCGAGACCGAGAGCTTCGCGATCAGATCCCACGAGTCGCTCGAGTCGGGCCGCGGCGCGTCCAGCGGACAGCCCTCGCCGCGCAGGCGCCGCTCCCAATCTTCGCGGCTCGTCATGCCTGGATCAGGAGCGTCGGCACCGCTTGCGCACCGCGGTCGATGCTGCACACGCGCGTGCCGGGCTTGTGGCCGTCGCGCGTCGCGGTCGGCTCGAAGCCCGCGGCTGCCACGCGGGCGCGCGCGGCGTCGGCGTCGGGCACGCGCCACGCCAGGCCCCAGAGCCGGTCGCGCGCGGAGGCGTCGACCGGCGCGCCGAGCCGGCTCGACAGCTCGACGGTCACGCCGCCGACGCGGAAGAACACGAGCCGGAGGGCTCGCTGCTCGAAGGTGCGGTCGAGCGCGAGACGCAGGCCGAGCTTCTCGCCGTAGAACGCCATGGTCGCCTCGACGTCCTGCGTCGCCACCACGATGTGGTCGAGGCCGGTCACGATCGAGTCCTCGGGCGCGAGCGGCTCGGCCAGCGGCAGCGCGTCGGGCGGCGAGAGGTGCTCGATCGCGAACACCAGCGGACCGCGCGACTCGTTCGGCGGCAGGATCACGTTCTTCCAGGCGCGCTCGTGCGGCCGGTCCGGATCGCGGCCCGTGCCCGGAAGCGGATCCGTCGGCGACAGGCCCCGCGCGCGCAGCTCGCGCGCGCAGGCCTCGGCGTCGTCGGTGCCGAACGCCATGCCGATCAGCCCCTCGCCGTCGCCGTCGAGCCGCGCGCGCAGCATCGCCGCGCTCGCGCCCTCGCCCACCGGGCCGAGCAGCTCGAGGTACGTGTTCGCGAGTCGGAACAGCGCGTTCGCCGTGCCCTGGCCCGGGTGCGTGCCGCGCCACGACGGCGCGCGCCCGAGCAGCGCGGTCCAGGTCTTGGTCGCGGCCTCGAGGTCGCGCACGCCGACGATCACGTGATCGAGCGAGTGGAGCACGGTGCGAGCGTATCAGAATCGCCGCGCGGCTCGTGAGCTCGAGATCCCAAGTTGTTCCCAAGATCGCGCGCCCCCGCTTTGCCATGATCGGCTCGGGGGGATCTCTTTCGATGACGATCGGGTACTACACGGCGGCGCACGATTTCGTCCGATTGGAGCGGCTGCCCTTCACGCTGCGCGAGCTCGACGGCCAGCCCGCGGGCGAGCTGTCCGGGCGCGGGTTCGCGGCGATGGCGACGGCGCGCGTGATGCGCGCGGCGCAGTCGTTCTTCGACCTGCCGACGCCGAGCCGCGGGCGCACGTCGCGCGTCGGCGACGAGCGCGTGCGCCGCGACGAGCTGGCGCAGTTGCTTTCGCGCAAGCCGATCGCCGTCTACGAGGACACGGACAGCGGGCTCCTGCGCGTGCAGTACCGCGAGGTCGTCGTGCGCTTCAAGCCCGAGACGTCGGCGCGGCGCAGGGCGGAGATCCTCGGCGAGTCCGGGCTGAGCTTGCGCAGCCGCAGCCCGCTCGCGCCCGACCAGATCGTCGCCTACGACGCCGAACGCCGGCAGACCGGCGACGATCTGGTGCGCGCCGCGGCGCGCCTGGCCGAGACCGACGGCGTCGCCTTCGCCACGCCGAACTTCGTCTCGCAGTACCGGCGCGGCGCGCGCACCGCGCGACCGCGCCCGCCGCGCAGCCAGTGGCACCTGCCGCTGGTGGGCGCGTTCGCGGCCTGGCGCACGACGCGCGGCAAGCCGTCGATCACGATCGCGATCGTCGACGACGGCGTCGACCTCGCGCACCCGGACCTGCGCGCGAACCTCCGCGTGCGCCCGGACCCGCGCGAACGCCGCGACAAGAGCGGCCGCGACTTCTTCCTGCGCGACACCGATCCGGGCCACTTCGACCCGAGCCCGAAGCGCTTCCGCGCGCCGTTCGATCGCATGTCGGGCAACGACATCCACGGCACCTGCTGCGCGGGCGTCGCCGCGGCGCGCGGCCCACACGCATTCGGCATCGCGCCGCGCTGCCGCATCCTGCCCGTGAAGGTGTTCCACGCCGACGACCTCGCGCCCGACGCGCAGGTCGCAGACGCGATCCGCTACGCGGCCCGCCACGCCGACGTGATCTCCTGCTCGTGGAGCGGACCGCGCAGCCCCGACCTGGAGTTCGCCCTGCGCGACGCGCAGGCCGACGGGCGCGACGGACGCGGCGCGATCGTGGTCGGCGCGAGCGGCAACGAGGACGACTCGCGCGTGTGCTACCCCGCCGCGGACCCGAACGCGATCGCGGTCGGCGCCTCGACCGACGAGGAGCTGCTGGCGTCGTACTCGAACCGGGGCGTGCAGGTCTGGGTGGTCGCGCCTTCGGACGGCGGCGACGAAGCCGTCTACACCTGCGACGTCAGCGCCGCCGGCCGCGGCTTCAACGGCGGCAAGCAGGCCGCCGGCGGGCGCAACGGTCTGTGCACTAACGACTTCGGCGGCACGTCCTCGGCCACGCCGCTGGTGGCGGGCCTGTGCGCGCTGCTCCTGTCCGTGGATCCGACGCTCACGCTCGGCCAGGTCCGCGCCGTGCTGAAGGCGACCGCGCGCAAGATCGGCCCCGCCTCCGCCTACGACCCCAACGGCCACTCCACGCGCTACGGCTGGGGGCGGATCGACGCCGCCGCCGCGGTGGCGATGGTCGCGGAGGGCCTGCGCGCCAAGAAGAAGCGGTCCGCGCCGAAGGCTCGCTCGCGCGCGACGCCCGTCACGCGCGAACGCGACGCGCTGCCGCTCTCGGCCCGCTCCGCGACGCCGCGGCGCTGAGCGCCGCGCGCGCGTTCAGCTCAGCGTTTGCGCAGGTTCGCGGGCAGGATGCGCTTGCGCAGGCGCAGGTTCGCGGGCGTGACCTCGAGCAGCTCGTCGGACTCGATCCACTCGAGCGCCGACTCGATCGTGAAGCGGCGCGGCGGGGTCAGGATCTGCGCCTCGTCGTGGCCGGTGTTGCGCACGTTCGTGAGCTTCTTGGTGCGGCACACGTTCACGTTCATGTCGTTGTCGCGCCGGTTCTCGCCCACGATCTGGCCCTCGTAGACGGGCTCGCCGTTGCCGATGAACATGGTCGCGCGCTCCTGGATCGAGTAGAGCGCGTGGGTCGTGGAGCGGCCGCCTTCGCTGGCGATGATCGCGCCCACGCCGCGCCCGGCGAGCTCGCCGGCGAGCGGCTCGTAGCCGCGCACGCTGCGGTAGAGCGTCCCCTCGCCGCGCGTGTCGGTCAGGAACTCGGTGCGGTAGCCGAACAGGCCGCGCGACGGCACGACGAAGGAGAGCAGCGTGCGCGCGCCGCGGCTCTCCATCTGCACGAGCCGGCCGCGGCGCGAGCCGAGCTTCTCGAGCACGGCGCCGGTCGCCTCCTGCGGCACCTCGGCCGCGACGTCCTCGACCGGCTCACACCGTTTGCCGTCGACCGTGCGCTCGATGATCTGCGGCTGCGAGACCGCGAACTCGTAGCCCTCGCGGCGCATGGTCTCGATCAGGACCGCGATCTGCAGCTCGCCGCGGCCGGACACCTCGAAGGTGTCGGTGGTCTCGCCGCTCGCGATCCGGATCGACACGTTGGTCAGCGCCTCGCGCCGCAGCCGGTCGCCGATCTGGCGGCTGGTGACGTACTTGCCCTCCTGGCCGGCGAAGGGCGAGTTGTTGACCGAGAAGCGCACGCTGACGGTCGGCGGGTCGATCGCGATGCGCGGCAGCGGCTCGGGCGCGTCGGGCGTGCAGACCGTGTCGCCGATCTCGATCGTGTCGACGCCGGCGATGATCGCGATCTCGCCCGCCGATGCCGCCTCCCGCTCCACGCGCTCGAGGCCCTGGGGCGCGAACAGCTTGGTGATGCGGAAGCTCTGGGCGGGGCCTGACTCGGGGATACGCACGACGGTGACGCCGCGGCGCAGCGTGCCGCGCTCGACGCGCCCGATCACGAGCCGGCCCACGAACTCGTCCCAGCCCAGCGTCACCGCTTGGAACTGCAGCGGCCCGTCGGTGTCGACCTCGGGCGCGGGCGCCTGCTCGAGGATCAGGTCGAGCAGCGGACGCAGGTCCTTGCGCTCGGCCTCGGGCGCGAGCGCCGCGGTGCCCTGCTTCGCGGACGTGTAGACGATCGGGAAGTCGAGCTGGCGGTCGTCCGCGCCGAGCTCGACGAGCAGATCGAACACCTCGTCGACCACCTCGTGCGCGCGCTGCTCGGGGCGGTCGATCTTGTTCACCACCACGATCGGGCGCAGGCCGCGCGCGAGCGCCTTTCCGAGCACGAAGCGCGTCTGCGGCATCACGCCCTCGACCGCGTCGACCAGCAGGAGCACCGCGTCGACCATGCCCATCACGCGCTCGACCTCGCCGCCGAAGTCGGCGTGGCCGGGCGTGTCGACCAGCTGGATGCGCACGCCCTCGTACTCCACCGCCGTGTTCTTGGCGTGGATCGTGATGCCGCGCTCGCGCTCGAGGTCCTCGCTGTCCATCGCGCGCTCCTGCACTTCCTGGTTGGCGCGGAACGTGCCGGTCTGGCGCAGGAGTCCGTCGAGCAGCGTCGTCTTGCCGTGATCGACGTGCGCGATGATCGCGAGGTTGCGGATGTCTTTGCGGGGGCCACGCATCGGGGCGGCGAGGCTAAGATGCTCCCCCGAAGATGTCCACAGGCCGGATCGGGCGCGTCCACATTTTCCACGGCATCTCGCGCGAGCTGTCCGAGGCGCTGGCGAAGCCGCTGCGCGCGCGCCTGCCCGAACGCGAGTTCGTGATCTGGACGCACGAGCCGGAGCTCGTCGCCGGGCTCGGCGAGGTCGAGGCCCTGCTGGCGTTCCGGCCGCCGCGCGGGATCTGGTCGCGCGCCACGCGCCTGCGCCTGATCCAGATGATGGGCGCGGGGGTGGACGCGCTGTTGCCGGCGCCGGACCTGCCCGCGGCCGTGCAGATCGCCAACGCACGCGGCATCCACGGGCCGCACATGGGCGAGTTTGCGCTGGCCATGGTGCTCGCGCTCGCGAAGCGCGTGCCGCGGGCGCTGGAACAGAGCCGCGACCGGCTCTGGAAGCCGTTCGGGGTCGACACCATCGCGGGTCGCACGCTCGCGATCCT